>Ga0105090_10000598_pt1 | contig 18224 bp, 16 predicted proteins | sample PPLLak3March2015_FD_79110 | JGI IMG/M metagenome (GOLD analysis project Ga0105090, IMG submission 79110) | Freshwater sediment microbial communities from Prairie Pothole Lake near Jamestown, North Dakota, USA - PPLs Lake P7 Core (1) Depth... | ecosystem: Environmental > Aquatic > Freshwater >... | reverse complement strand
TACCCGCAGATCGGCTCGATCTGCTCGGGCGGCCGCTATGAAAACCTGGCCAGCCATTACAGTAAATCCAGACTGCCCGGCGTCGGCATTTCCATCGGTGCCAGCCGCCTGTTCTGGCAGCTGCGCGAAGCCGGCCTGATCAAGCCGGATGACCGCAACCACATGGTGTTGATCGGGCTGATGGCTGAGGCCGACCTGCCGCAGTCTTTGGCCATCGCGCAGGAACTGCGCGCCGCCGGCATCGCCTGTGAAGTGCAGCTGGAAGCCAAAAAACTCGCCAAGCAGTTCCAGTACGCCGACAAAGTGGGTTTCGGTTACATGGTGCTGTCGGGCGAGTCCGAACAGAGCAAAGGCGTGGTCGGCCTGAAGAACCTGTCGACCGGAAAACAGGTGGAAATCGAACGCAGCGACCTGGTGCGCTGCCTGAGCCAGGCCAGGGAATGGGAGCAGTCATGAAATCGATCACTTTGACCGGTCAGTCGCTGAGCCATGAGCAGGTGGTTGCCGTGGCCTATGGCGCCAGCGTGGCGCTCGATGAAGCGCGGTTGGCCGGGGTGGCCAAGACCGCCGGTTTCCTCGCCGATCAGGTCAAGCAGCAGCAGCCGCTGTACGGGGTTTCGACCGGTTTCGGCAGCAATGCCGACAAACTGCTCGGCGCCCATCATATCCGCGCCTCGCAGAACAACGGCGGAACGCTGCTGGAAGAGCTGCAGCGCAACCTGATCATCACCCATGCCGTGTGCGTGGGCGAACCGTTCGCCGCCGATGTGGTGCGCGCGATGATGGTGATCCGCATCAACACCCTGATGCGCGGGCATTCCGGCATCCGGGTGCAGACCCTGCAGGCCCTGGCCGCGATGCTGAACGCAGGCATCGTTCCGGTCGTGCCGAAGCTCGGCTCGGTCGGCGCCAGCGGCGACCTGGCGCCCCTGTCGCATCTGGCCATCGTTCTGCTCGGCGGCGGCGAAGCCTTCTACCAAGGCGAACGCATGCCGGGTGCGCAGGCCCTGCAAAGAGCGGGCCTGACGCCGATCACCCTGTCGCACAAGGAAGGGCTGGCGCTGAACAACGGTACCGCGCAGATGCTGGCTACCGGCGTATTGGCCGTGGCGCGGCTGGAAGAGCTGTGCGATACCGCCGATCTGGCCGCGGCGATGACCTTGGACGCGTTCGCCGGCCGCATGCGCGCATTTGATGATCACGTACATGCATTGCGCCCGCATCCCGGCCAAGTGCATACCGCGAAGCAGCTTCATAAGCTGCTGGACGGGTCAAGTCTGGTGGATATCGCCTACCATCTGGTGCCGAAATTCCGCCCCTGGCTGCCGGCCTGCTGGCCGGACGCCGGTCTCGATGCGCTGACCTTCGATATCGCCTGGGATTGGGTGCCGCTGGACCAGCGCCATGGCCGTGAAAAATTCTATCAGCGCTTCAAGCCGTTCCGCGGCGGCAAGAAACACCAGCCGCAGGACAGCTATTCGCTGCGCTGCATCCCACAGGTGCACGGCGCGGTGCGCGATGCCGTCGCGCAGGCCAAACGCGTGCTCGGCATCGAGCTGAATGCGGTCACCGACAATCCGCTGATCTTTCCGGACCTGGGCGGATCCGGCAACATCGAGGACCAGATCGTTTCGGCCGGACACTTCCACGGCATGCCGCTGGCTTTGGTGATGAGTTACGTCAAGGCCGCGATCCCGGTGCTGGCTTCGATTTCCGAGCGTCGCCTCAACAAGCTGGTCGACCCGGCCACCAACGACGGCCTGCCGGCGTTCCTGATCGGCAACGAAGACGGCACCGAAAGCGGCTTCATGATCGTGCAGTACACCGCCGCCGCGATCGTCAACGACCTGGCGTCGCGTGCGCACCCCGCTTCGGTGTATTCCATACCGACCAGCGCGAACGCCGAAGACCACGTTTCGATGGGCGCCAATGAAGCGCGGCATGTGCTCGACATGACCCATGACCTGGCCAAAGTGATCGCCTTGGAAATCTATACCGCCGCGCAGGCGCTCGAGTTCCGCAAGGAGATGATCAATGCGGCGCGCAAGCTGGCGTCCGGCCACGGCGCGGCGGAACTGGCCAGGAAAATCCATGCCGCGCCGCTCCCGGGCGACGCCGACCATGCCGCGTTCATGGCCGAGGTCGAGGCCCTGCGCGTCGAACTGGCGCAGTCCGCCGAATTCACGCCCGGCAAGGCGGTTTCCGCGGCCTTGGCCGCTTTGCGCGGACATATCGCGTTCATGCGCAGCGACCGCGCGATGGACGGTGAAGTCCAGTTGATGGTGGAGCTGGTCGAGCATGGCCAGCTGTTGATGGCCGCGCGGGCCGAGCTGTAGGCCGGGGCCATGCGTTTACGGCTGTGTTGCCTGGCCCTGCTGTTTTCCGCGCCTGTAGCGGCGCTGGATTGCGCGCCCTCCGTGTTCCTGGACGCCAACCGCAATGGCCAGCGCGACGGCGGCGAGCACGGGTTGCCGGGTGTCATGGTATCCAACGGCGATCGCATCGTCTGGACCGATAAGCAGGGCGTCTATGCACTGCCTGCCGAGCCCGGCAAAACCCTGTTTGTGATCAAACCCGCCGGCTATGCCTTGCCGCGCCGCGATGATGGCCTGCCGGACGGTTTCGCCAACCAACCCGGCATGTTGCGGGGGCTGAAATACGGCGGTGTCAGCAAGGCGGATCCGGCCTGCAGGAATTTCGCCTTATGGCCGGAACAAAAGACGGCCAAGAACGAGATGACGGTGCTGGTGTTCGGCGATCCGCAGCCCAAATCGCTGCAGGACGTCGACTATTACCGGCGGGATATCGTGCAGCCGCTGGCAGGAAATCATGACGCCGTTCTCGGCATCAGCCTCGGCGACATCGTGCATGACGATTTGCGCCTGCTGCCGGAAATCAAGCAGGTCGACAAGGCTTTGAATACGCCCTGGCTGTATGTGGCCGGCAACCACGACATCGATTTCGATGCCCCCGATGACGCGCAATCGCTGGAGAGCTTCCGGAACCAGTTCGGTCCGGATACCTTCGCCCGGGAAGAGCATGCCGCCAACTTCGTCGTTCTCGACGATGTCATCTATCTTCCGGGCGGCAAACCGGCCTATATCGGCGGTTTGCGCGAAGCGCAGTTCCGCTTCCTGCAGAGCTATCTTGAAACGGCGGATAAAACCAAGTTGCTGGTGATTTCCGCGCATATCCCGTTTTTTCAGGCGTCCGCAAGCCGGGAAACCTTCCGCGCCGCCGACCGCAGGCGTTTGTTCGAGATGCTGGAACCGTTCCGCGATGTATTGCTGCTTAGCGCGCATTCACATACCCAAAGCCATGTCCGGCATGGGCCGGCAACCGATTGGCATGGCGCCGGCCGCCTGCATGAATACAATGCCGGCGCGGCCTGCGGCGGGTACTGGTCAGGCATCAAGGACGCCGAGGGCATACCCGATGCAGGCATGGAGGACGGAACCCCGAACGGCTATGCCAAACTCGCGATCAAGGCCGATGACTACAGCTTGAACTGGTTCAACGCCCGCCAGCAGCCCAATCAGGCGATGGCCCTGCATGCGCCTAAAGTGCTGCGCCAAGGCGCTTATCCGGGCTTCGCCGTGTTTGCCAATGTGTTCATGGCCAGGCACGATACCGTCGTGGAAGTCCGTATCGACCAGGGCGGCTGGCAGCCGATGGTCAGGGTCCAGCAGGCGGATCCGCGCGTCCTGCAGATCAACGCGCTTGATGATGCCGCCGCATATCTGCGTTCATACGACCGCATGCCGGAAGCCACCGACTCAACGCATCTGTGGCGTTTCGCGCTGCCGACCGGTCTGTCCGAAGGCATGCACGCCATCACCGTGCGGGCCCGCGACGAATGGCTTGGCAGTGTGCAGCAAAGTACGCAGTATGAACTGCGCAGGGCCGAGCCTTAAGCGTCGAGCTGCGTGAATGCGGTGATCCGGCGATGGCCGTTGCCGGCCTCGCCAAGCCTGGGCTCCGGATAGTCATTCAGGCGGTCGACCAGCGCAGTCTGCCAGCCGGCCCCGCGGGCGGCGTCCAGTTCTTCGACGATGTCGGACAGGAACAGGATGCCTTCAGCCGGCTGTCCGACTGCCTGAGCGATGTTCCGGTAACTCTGCGCTTCGCGCTTGCCGCCGGTTTCGGTATCGAAATAACCTGAAAACAAAGGCGTCAGGTCACCCTGTCCGGTGAACCCGAAGAACAGCTTCTGCGCCGGTACCGAGCCCGAGCTGTACACATAAAGCGGAATGCCCTGTGCATGCCAGCGCAGCAGCTGCGCATGCGCGTCTTCGTATACCGGTGCATGGAATTCCGCGCTCTTGTAGCCATCGACCCAGATCATGCCCTGCAGCGCCTTCAGCGCGGTGTGCTTCTTGTCCTGGTCGATCCAGCTTTGCAGGATTTCGATCAGGCTATCCAGGTCGTTGGCCGATATGCCGGTTTCTTCGGCGACCCGACCGAGCCAATGCGCGACCTCGGGCCGCCGGTGATGGTTTGTGATGAAGGCAGGCAAGGCCGAGCGCGCATAGGGGAACAGCACTTCGCGCACGAACGAAATCGGACTGGTGGTGCCTTCGATGTCGGTGACCACGGCTTTTACGGCGCTCATGCGGCGGGCTCGTAGCGCGGGAATTTCGCGGCGATGTCGGAGTCGGTGAAGTAGCCGACCCAACCGTCGGCTTCGGTGAAGAAGCGGATGGCGGTGAAGCAGGGCGCCGGCCCCATGTCGAACCAGTGCCGGGTGCCGTCCGGCACGCGGATCAGGTCCTGGGCCTGGCACAGCACTTCATACACATGGCCGCCGATATGCAGGGTGAACAGGCCGGAACCGCGCACGAAGAAACGCACTTCGTCTTCCTTATGGCTGTGTTCGCTGAGGAATTTGGCGCGCATGGCGTCGCGCTCCGGGTGGTCCGGGTTGATGCTGACCACGTCCACGGCGCGGAATCCGTTTTCCGCCACCAGGCGTTCAACCTCCGGGGCGTATAAAGCCAGAATGTCCGCGTTACCGGCATCTGCGGCAATCTCCCGCACCGGCCAGCGTTCAAAACCGACCTCGAGTTCCGCCAGCTTTGCGGTGATCGCCCCCGCGTCGGTGCTTGCGAACAATACGGCGGATGGATCGGATTCGGAAAAAACGCGCAGTCGGCTCATGATGGCAACCCCAGTTTGCTCAGTTCTATGTTCAGCAGGAATTCGAACGCATCCAGGTGCCGGCGCGCTTCGTCGATGTCACGGCCCCAGGTGTAGATGCCGTGTCCGGCAATCAGATAGCCCCAGAAATCGGCGCTATCGAAAAAAGCAGTCACGTCCGCGCACAGGCGGTGCATGTCCTGGGAATTGGCGATGATCGGCAGGCACACGGTGCTTTGGTGGGAAACGACGCCGCGGAACGCTTTCTGCAGTTCGTAGCCCTTGAATTCGATACGGCCTTGATTTTCGAAGCGCATCGACAGCAGCGTCTGCGCAGGTGAATGCGTGTGCAGCACGACGTTTGCATCCGGCCGCAGGGTGTAGATCTGCGTATGCAGCAGGGTTTCCGCCGACGATCTGCGCGTGGCATCCACGGCCAAGCCATCCAAGCCGACCTCCATGAAATCGTCCGGCATGAGCTTGCCCTTGTCCCTGCCGCTGGCGGTGATCAGGCAATGCCGATCGTCCAGCCGCGCCGAAAAATTGCTGCTGGTCGCCGGTGTCATGCCGGCTTGGGCGAGTTCGGCGGTGTGCTGGATCAGCTGCTGAATCAGTTGGTTTTTTTTATCTGGCATAGGTAATAAGATTCATTCTCAATTGACTGAAAAATCAGGGAAAAAATACACGGATTCTTGATTTAGATTAAGGAATCATACATGGGTAAAGCGTATGATTCACATATCGAAAAATTTTCATCGAAATCCATTTTCTCATGCTTTTAGGAGTGTTTGCCATGAATAACCCAGAAAACAGCCGTCGTCAGTTCCTCGTCCGTGGCATGGTTTCGCTCGCTGCGCTGCCTTTCGCCGGCGCCATGCTCAGCACGGCGGCCCAAGCCCAGGCTTTGAAGGCCCTGCCAGCCACCAATCCGCAGGCCGTGGCCCTGAAGTACGTGGTTGACGTCAAAAAAGCGGTTGGCGCCAAGCCCGGCAGCAACTGCGCCAACTGCGCCCTGTTCCTGCCTGCCACCAAAGGCTGCAGCATCTTCCCGGGTTTTGCCGTCGCTCCGGCCGGCTGGTGCAGCGCCTGGGCTAAAAAAGCCTGATCCCAGCGTCATAAATCTCAGGCATTGAGATGCCGATGACTTAAGATAAGCCAAGTTCCTTTCCGGTCTTGGCTTATTTTATGTCCTTAGATACCCTGCATGTCGTTTCAGTGGTCGCCGTGCTTGTGGCGATATTCACAGCGTTTGTTTTCGCCCAGCGCAAAGCCGCGTTGTCCGCGGAGCTGGAAAGGTCACGGGCTGAAAACCGCACCTTGGCCGCTGAACAGGCTTCGTTCGCGAAGCTCCGTAACGATTTCGCCGAACTGAAGGGCGTTTCAAGCGCCACCGAGCGGGCGCATCTGGATGAAATCGCCGGGCTTCGTGAAAAGTCCGTGCAGCTCGATTCGATCCGTGCGCGTTTTTCGGCCCTGGAAGCGGAATCCGCCGAAAAGGAGAAGTCCTTCCTGGAGCAGCTGCGCCTGCTGAAGGACGCCGAGGCCAATCTGAAGCAGAATTTCGAGAATCTGGCCAACCGGATCTTCGAGGAGAAATCCACGGTCTTCAAAGCCCAGAGCCGGGAACATTTCGATGCCTTGCTCAACCCGTTGAAAACCCAGATCGGTGAATTCAAGAATTCCGTCGACCGCACCAACGAGGGCATTCACACACTGAAAGCCCTAAACGCCCGGATGGCCGACGAGGCCACCAACCTGACCCGCGCCCTGAAAGGCGACAACAAAACCCAAGGCGGCTGGGGTGAGCAGGTGCTGGGACGGATTCTCGAGTCGTCGGGACTGACCGAGGGCCGCGATTACCAGTCACAGTTCTCGTATGTCGATGAGAACCGCAGCCGCAAGCAGCCGGATTGCGTGATTTTCCTTCCTGAAAACAAAGCCATCGTGGTCGACTCCAAGGTTTCCCTGGTCGCCTATGACCGTTATCTAAACGCTGAAACCGATGCGGCTCGGGAAGCCGCGCTGAAGGAACATGTCCGTTCGCTGAAAACCCATGTCGACGGACTGTCCGCCAAATCCTACGAAACCCTGCCGGGCAAGCGCAATCTGGATTTCGTGCTCATATTCATCCCGATCGAACCGGCCTTCATCGATGCCCTGCGTCAGGATGATTCGCTGTTCACCTACGCCTTGGACAGGAATATCGTCCTGGCGGCGCCCAGCACCCTGCTGGCCACCTGCCGCACCGTCGCCCATCTGCAGAAGCTGGACCAGCGCAGCGCCAACGCCATGAAGATCGCCGAGCAGGCCGGAAAGCTGTACGACCAGTTCGTCGCCTTCAGCGCTGACATGAATAAAGTCAGCAGGGCGCTCACGGCCGCCAACGAAGCGCAGGATTCCGCCATCAAGCGGCTGTCGTCCGGCAAGGGCAATCTGGTCCGGCAGACCGAGCAGATCAAGGCGCTGGGCGCCAAAACCAGCAAAGCCATTCCCGATAACCTTCTTGAGGATGAGCCGGATATCCCGCGGCTGGACGATTCCGGCGAATGAAAAAAAACGGCACCTGAAAAGGTGCCGTTTCTCGTTGCGGGTACTGAACCATTATTCGTGTTCGGTGCCGTTGGCCAAGTGGCTGTGCTTGCGGCTGTACAGGTAGTATACGGCCATGCCGACCACGAACCAGACCAGGAACAGCTTGATGGTCAGCCAGCCGAGGCTGACGAACAGCAGGGCGCAGCCGGCCATGGCCAACGGACCGACGATCCACAACAGCGGAGTGCGGAACGGACGGTGACGGTTCGGCTGCTGCTTGCGCAGCACCATCACGCCGAGGGCGACCACGAAGAACGCGAACAGGGTGCCGGAGTTGGAGATGTCGGCCAGCGCGCCGACCGGGAACATGGCGGCGAACAGGGACACCGCGATACCGGTCACGATGGTGACCACGTGCGGGGTATGGTATTTAGGATGCACTTTGGCGAAGGCTTTCGGCATCAGGCCGTCGCGGGCCATGGTGAACAGGATGCGGGTCTGGCCGAACATCATCATCAACACCACGGAAGGCAGGGCCACGATGGCGGCGATGCCGACGGCGTTGCCGACGCCCGGGAAGCCGATTTCCTTCAACACAAAGGCCAGAGGCTCCTTGGATTGCGACAAAGTGCCGCCTGGTTGGGCCCCCACGGCGCCGATGGCGGCATAGGCTACCAACAGGTAGAACACGGTGCAGACCGCCAGCGAGCCGATCAGGCCGATCGGGATGTTGCGGTTCGGGTTTTCGGTTTCTTCGGCGGCGGTCGATACGGCGTCGAAGCCGACATATGCGAAGAAAATCGAAGCGGCCGCGCCGAGTACGCCGACGCCGGACAGCGGAGTGCCCCAGCCATTCGGCAGCATCGGTTCGAAGTTGCTGGCTTGGATGTGCGGCCAGGCCAACACGACGAATACGGCCAGTGCGACGACCTTGATCACCACCAGGATGGAGGTGAATTTGGCCGATTTCGAAGTGCCCAGCACCAGCAGCCAGGTGATCAGCAGCGAAATGGTGAAGGCCAGCACGTTGAAGGTGCCATGCGTGGTGGTGCCGTCCGGCAGGGTGATGGTATCGGCAGGCCCGGCCATCAGCGCGGCCGGCAGTCCCATGTTCATCTCATGCAGCAGGCCGTTGATATAGCCCGACCAGCCGACGGCCACCGCGCCCGCGGCCACCGCGTATTCCAGAATCAGGGCCCAACCGACCGCCCAGGCGATGGTTTCGCCCAGAACCGCATAGGAATAGGTGTAAGCCGAGCCGGCGACCGGCACCATGGCGGCGATTTCCGAATAGATCAACGCGGTCAAGGCGCAGACGAAGCCGGCGATCACGAAGCTGTACATCATGCCGGGGCCGGCTTTGTTGGCGGCGACGGCGGTCAACACAAAGATACCGGTGCCGATGATGGCGCCGATGCCGAGCATGGTCAAGGAAAAAGCGCCGAGCTGGCGCTTCAGTCCCTTTTTCTCGGCCGTAGCCAGGATCTGGTCCAGGGGTTTTACCCGTTCGAAAAGCATGAATCTCTCCCAAATGAATATTTTTGATGAAATCAATTATGTTCCGGCTTTTTAACCGAACTCGATTACCTTAAGCTAGAAGACATGGCTGGTAAAGCCTTTTAGGCCACAAATCGGCAGGAAAATGGAAAAAATCAGCGCACTGCAGGTCCAGGTTCTGCAATTTCTGGCGAATTACTCCCCGGAGAGCCCGGAACAGGCGGGGCAACGGCAACTGTTCATGGCGTTCGTCGAACAGCAGCCCGAATGCTGCGAGCGCCGGCTGGCGCTTGGCCACATGACCGGTTCAGCCTGGCTGGTATCGCGGGATGGCCGGCGCGCGCTGCTCATGCACCACAGGAAGCTGAACCGTTGGCTGCAGCCCGGCGGACACGCCGATGGTAGTGCGGACTTGGCCCGGGTCGCCCTGCGCGAAGCCGAAGAAGAGACCGGATTGCCGGGGCTGGCGGTTGAGCCGGGGGTGTTCGATCTGGACCGGCACCGCATTCCGGCGCGTGGCGCCGAACCCGGACATTTCCATTACGACGTCCGTTTCGTGGTCCGTGCCGAGGGCGGTGAAGCGTTCATGCAGAATGAGGAATCCCTGGCTTTGGCGTGGTTCGACATAAAAAAACTCGCCGAAGACGGCGAGCTTGATGCGTCCATCCGCCGCATGGCGCGGAAGTGGATTAACCGGTAACGTTAAGCCCGCCCGCCGAATTCACCGGTGACGGTCGAGACATAGATCTTTTCGCCGTTGCTGATGTATTCCGGAACCTGGATTTCGATGCCGGTGCTGAGCTTGGCCGGCTTCGGGCGCTTGGTGGCGGTACCGCCTTTCAGCTCCGGCGGCGTGTCGATGACTTCAAGCACCACGCTCGGCGGCAGCTGGATGGCGACCGGCGCATCGTCGATCAGCTGCACATACACGCCTTCCAGTCCTTCGGTGATGTACCCGGCCATGTCGCCGATCACGTTGGCGTCCAATTGGTAGGGCGTGAAATCCTCGGCGTCAAGGAACACAAAGGCCCCGCCGTCCATGTATGAAAAGGATGCTTCCCGGCGGACCAGGTCGATTTCCTTCAGATCGTCATCGGCACGCAGGCTGAGGTCGAATTTGTTTCCGGCCGGCACCGAATACAGGGTGAAGCGGAAGGTGACGTTGCCGCCCCGGCCCTGCGGCGACGAGCGCTCGATGTCGCGCACTTGGTAGACGGTGTTGTTGTGTTCTATGACATGGCCTTTCTTGACGTCAACAGCTTTCATCGGGACATTCTCGCGGGGTTGGATTTATTTGGCGGCCAGGCGCACCGATCCGTCCAGACGGATGGTTTCGCCGTTCAGGTAATGGTTCTGCAGGATGAAGGCGACGGTCTGCGCATACTCCTCCGGCTTGCCTAAACGGGCAGGGAAGGGGATGGATGCCGACAGGGAGGCCTGCACTTCAGGTGTCATGCCATCAACCATCGGGGTCCAGAATATGCCGGGCGCGATGGTCATAACCCGGATGCCGAATCGGGCCAGTTCGCGGGCCATCGGCAGGGTCATGCCGACCACCCCGCCTTTCGAGGCCGAGTAGGCGGCTTGCCCGATCTGGCCGTCGAACGCCGCGACCGACGCGGTATGCACGATGACGCCGCGTTCGCCATCGATGCCCGGTGCATTGTGCTGCATCAGTTCGGCGGCGGCCTTGGCGACATTGAAACTGCCGATCAGGTTGACTTTGACCGTTGTGGCGAACTGTGACAGCGGCATGCTGGCTTCGCGGCCCAGTACCCGGCCGGCGCCCAGTATGCCGGCGCAGTTCACCGCCACGTTCAGGCCCTGCATGAACTCCCGGGCCTTGGCCATGTTCTCGGCCACTTGGGCCTCGTCGGAGACATCGGTGCGCAGGTACATGGCGTTTTCGGCGCCAAGCTCCTCCAATGCGGACGATGCTTTTTGGTCGTTTATGTCGAACAGGGCGGCTTTGCCGCCGTTCTGGACGATATGCCGGGCAACCGCGAGGCCCAGGCCGGAAACACCGCCGGTCACCACGGCGCGGACTTCAGACAGCATCATATGCGAATCCTTTGATAATCATGGGTATATTTTAGCAAACAATCGGCATAAGCTATAAACTATCGGTTGTCGCCTTACATCGGGATAGGCTTTATGCTCCAAAAAATCTTGCTCATGGCCATGATCGCCGCACCGCTCGGTATCCTGTCCGCCCAGGACACGGCAAAGGCTTCCGTGCCGGTATCCACCGAGTTGCCCTGCCACATGAAGAATCCGCAGGATCCGCGGCCGCGCATAGGCCTCGTGCTTGGCGGCGGCGGTGCCCGCGGCGCGGCGCACATCAGCGTCATCAGGGAGCTGGAGCGCCTGCATATCCCGATCGATTGCATCGCCGGCACCTCGATGGGTGCTTTGATCGGCGGACTGTACGCTTCCGGCATGACGTCGGCCGAGCTCGAGGAGATGATCAAGACCCTCGATTGGACGGCATTGCTCAACGATAGCGTGCCCCGCCAGGAGCGCAGTTTCCGCCGCAAGCAGGATGATCAACTTTCCTTGGCGCCGACCCGGCCAGGCATCGGAAGGGACGGCTTAAGGCTGCCTTCCGGCATTCTGTCCGGCGAGAGCATCATTTTCTTCTTGACCACGAAATCCGGTAATTCCGCCGGCATCGCAGATTTCAACCAGCTGAGCATCCCGTTCCGGGCGGTCGCGGCCGACATCAACACCGGCAAAGCCGCGGTATTGGGTTTCGGCAGCCTGCCCATGGCCATGCGCGCTTCCATGTCGATACCGGGCGCATTCAAACCGATTTCCATCGATGGCCAGCTTCTGGTCGACGGCGGCATGGTAAACCAGGTGCCAATCGATGTGGTCCGCGCCATGGGCGCCGACATCGTGATCGCGGTGGATGTCGGTACGCCTCTGGCAACCATTGACAGTCAGTCGAGCATATTGGCGATCGGCAATCAGGTGACCGGGTTCCTGACCGTTGGCAACACCATAACATCGGTGGCGACATTGACCGACAGGGACATCCTGATCAGGCCGCAGCTCGGCGATGACGTCACCACCACGTCGTTCGAGCCGGAGAAAATCGCTTTGGCCCTGTCGATCGGCACGGAGGCGGCCATCGCGGCTTCGCCACGTCTGACGGTATTGAGCGCACCTACGGTACAGTCGCGGCGGATCGAACCCAGCGCCGACAGCAAGGCGCTGATCACCTTCATCGACTTGAACAACAATTCACTTTATGAGGATGCGATTTTCAAGCAAACGCTCGAGCCGCTCAAAGGCCGGCCTTTGGATTATGAGCATATAGCAAAGCTGTTCAAGGAAATCTACGGCCAATACCCGCTCGATCTGCTGACCTTCGAAGTGGTCAACCGGGACAATAAAACCGGCCTGCTGATAACCGCCGAGCCGAAGCAGGTCGGCCGTCTGGCGGCGGAATTCGGATTGACTTTCCAGAGCAACCAGAACAGCCAGAGCCAGTTCAATCTTACCGTCGGCGTTTTATCCGCGCCATTCAACGCATCCGGCGGCGAATTGCGCGCGCTGTTGACCGTCGGCGACGAGCCGGCCTTGGTCGGATCCTGGCACCAGCCGCTCATCGCCGGCGGTAAATACTTCGCACGTACCGGCGCCGGCTACCGGCAGACGCTGTACACCTTCGGTTCGATTTTCGAATCACCGGTCGCCCAGTACAACCGCAATGAGTGGTTTCTTGCCGCCGGCCTCGGCCGTGCCTTCAGCAATTGGGGCGAAGCGGGTATATTCGCCGAAGTGGCGGCCGGTGATTTCCAAAAGCAGATCGGCAGCCCGGACTATCCTGAGTTCAATTACCAGAAGCGGAATCTGGGCTTCGGGTTCCTGGTCGATACCGTGGATTCGCTGTATTTGCCCCGCGAGGGCATCCTGCTTGACCTGCGTTATATCGAAGGCAATGAGTCATGGGGCAGCAGTGATTCGTTCCAGCAGGGCAATTTGGATTTCATAGGCGCTTTTCCATTCAAGGACAGCTCGGTATTCGGCGGCGTACGCTACCATGTGAACAATGGCAGCCCGGGTCTTCAGAACTGGTTTGAGGTCGGTGGCGTAACCCGGTTTGCCGCCTATCAGCTGGATTCCGTCAATGCCGAAAGCTACGGCATGGGATTCATCGGGTATAACTACCGTATCGGCCAGCTCATGGGCCGCAATACAGTTGTCGGCGGAACATTGGAGTACGGCAGGATATGGGGGCAGACCGATGCCCTTCAGGTTGAAGGCTACCAAACCCATGGCAGCGCGTTTCTAGGCTTCGATTCCTGGCTGGGGCTGTTCCTGCTGGGTTATGCCAGAAGCACCGATGGCGCTTCCAATTGGTTCGTCACGCTCGGACACAACCAGTTCTAGCCAATCACAGCGTCTTGGCGAAAAACCGGTTGCAGCCGCCGTGGCCGGTATCGCCCATGGGTTTGTCGAGCGATTTGAAGCCGACTTTCTGGTACAGCGCGATGGCGTTGTCCATGCCGGTCAGGGTTTCCAGGTAGCACAGTTCGAAGCCGAATTCGCGGGCTTTCGCCAGGCATGTCTGCATCAGCGCCAGGCCGGCCCCCTGGCCGCGCAGGGCGGGCAGGAAATACATCTTGCGCAGTTCGCAGATGCGCGGATTGGTGGCGCCTTCCAACGGCGCGATGCCGCCGCCGCCGAGCACCTGGCCTTCGAGTTCAACCACGTAATAGGCGCAGCGCGGCCCGTTGTAGGCTTTGCTCATCCAGTCCACTTCCGGGTCGTTGATCGCGAAGCCGTCGCCCTTGGCGCCGTATTCCGGCATCACATTGCGGATGATGTAGGCCATGCGGGAATCATCGTATGGCGTGATGGGACGGATTTTCCAGTTATGGTCTTTCATGCGCTGCGTGCCCTGTTGACTTTACTCATGCTGGCACGGCCCAGCTTGCCGCTGAGCCATGCGCCGGTTTCGATCAGTGTATCCAAATCAAGTCCGGTTTCAAAGCCCATGCCATGCAGGGCGTAAACCAGGTCTTCGGTGGCTAGGTTGCCGCTGGCGCCCTTGGCGTACGGGCAGCCGCCGGTTCCCGATACCGAGGCGTCAACGGTGCGCACGCCGGCTTCCAGACATGCGAACACGTTGGCCAAAGCCTGCCCGTAGGTATCGTGGAAATGCACGGCGAGCGACTGCATCGGGATTTCGGCGGCTACCGCCTGCAACATGCTTCGTGCGGCTTTGGCGGTACCTACGCCGATGGTGTCGCCCAGGGAAATTTCGTAACAGCCGAGTTCGAACAGCTGTTTGGAAACGGCCACCACGGCGCTTACTTCAACCTGGCCCTGATACGGGCAACCCAGAACCGTCGACACATAGCCGCGCACGCGCACGCCGTCAAGCCGCGCGCGCTCGAAAACCGGCCTGAAGCGGTCCAGGCTTTCGGCGATCGTGGCGTTGATGTTTTTCCGGGTGAAGGCTTCCGAAGCGGCGGTGAATACCGCAACGTCGGTCACGCCGCAGGCGCGGGCGCGTTCATAGCCCTGGATATTCGGTACCAGGACCGGAAACCGGCAGGCGCCCGATTTCGGCAGCTGCGGATACAGCTCGGCGGCGTCACGCATCTGCGGCACCCATTTCGGGCTGACGAACGCCGTCGCCTCGATGCTGCGCAGGCCGCAGGCCATCAGTCTTTCGATCAGGGCGAGCTTGTCTTCGGTAGCGACGAACTGCGCTTCGTTCTGCAGGCCGTCGCGCGGCGACACTTCCACGATAGTGACGGCGTCAGGCACCGGCGGGAACCCAGCTCAGGATCGGCGCATCGGCGTCCAGCACGCCCCCGGTTTCGGCCAGGGTTGCGCTGATTATTCCGGCGCACGGCGCCTTGATGCTGAGTTCCATCTTCATGGCTTCCATGATGGCCAGTTCTTCGCCCCTTGCCACTTCCTGTCCGGCCTGCACCTTCAGCAGGACCAGCTTGCCGGGCATCGGTGCGCGGATGAATCCGTCCTGCGCGGCGGTCTGGTCCTTTGACGATGAACCGGCCCGCAATACCTGCCAGTGCGTGCGCGCCTGCCCGTCATGCACCACCAGTTCATCGCGGTGGCGGAAATGATGGAAGGTGTGATGCCGGCCGTTTATGTCAAGACATACGCTGGCATCGTCCTGGGCTATCAGCGTTGCGCGCTGGGTCTGCCCATGCGCTTCAAGCTCCAGCTGCGCGCCGATCATGCGGATCAGGTGCGGCTCGGATACATCCTGGCGCTTCAGGTTGATGCGGAAAGCGCCTTGGCCGTGCAGGCGCCAGAAATCCCTGGCGGACCACGGGCTCTGTCCGGCCGGCCGGCCGGTGCCGGCGGTCGACTGCAGGAAGCTGAAGAAGGCGGCCGCGAGCCGATGGCCGGCCGGGACTTCTTGATCGACGGCAAGCACCTGCTCCAGATGTCTGTCGAGGTAGCCGGTGTCGATTTCAGCCTGCTGCACGACGGGATGCGCGGTCAGCTGTTCAAGGAAACGCACGTTGCTCGGCAGGCCGAAAATCTGGCACTGCGCCAGAGCCTGCTGCAGGGCGGCCAGCGCCAGCGTCCTGGTCTCGCCCCAGACGATCAGTTTGGCCAGCATCGGGTCGTAGAACACGCTGACCCGGTTGCCTTCGCGGAAACCGCTGTCGATGCGCAGCGCCGGGCTCTGTTTGGGCAGGAACAGTTTTTCGATCACGCCGCTGCCGGGCATGAAATTCCGGTCCGGATCTTCGGCGTACAGCCTGACCTCAATGGCATGTCCGCGGTGCACGATATCGTGCTGCGGCACACGCAGGGGCAGGCCGGCGGCGACTTCGATCTGCCAGCGCACCAGGTCGAAGCCGGTCACCATCTCGGTGACCGGATGCTCGACCTGCAGGCGCGAATTGATTTCCATGAAAAAGAAATCGCCGTTCGGCGCCACGATGAATTCCACGGTGCCGGCATTCAGGTAGTCGACCGCCTTGGCGGCCTTGACGGCGGCTTCGGCCATGTTCGCGCGCAGTCCAGCGCTCAGGAACGGCGAGGGCGATTCCTCCATCACTTTCTGGAAACGGCGCTGCGCCGAGCACTCGCGCTCGCCCAGATGGATGGTCCTGCCCTGGCTGTCGGCGAAGATCTGGAACTCGATATGGCGCGGCTTTTCGATGTAGCGTTCGAGCAGGACACGGTCCTTGCCGAAGGCGTTGATGGCTTCGCGCTGGCAGGACTGCAGTGCCGACAGGAAGCCGTCGGCGGCATGCACGATGCGCATGCCTTTGCCTCCGCCGCCATGCGCGGCCTTGATCATCAGCGGGTAGCCGATGTCCTGCGCCTGCTGCAGGAGATGGTCGGGTTCCTGGTTTTCGCCGCTGTAACCCGGAATGACCGGCACGCCGTGCGCGATCATCAGGGTTTTCGCGCCGGCCTTGGAGCCCATGGCGCGCATGCTGGATGCTTTCGGACCGATGAACGTCAGTCCTGCGGCACCGGTCATTTCGGCGAATTCGGCATTCTCCGAGAGAAAGCCGTAGCCGGGGTGGATCGCCTGTGCCTGCGTGGCCAATGCCGCATCCAGCACGGCTTGTTTGTCGAGATAACTCAAACCGGCTTCGGACGGACCTATGAATACCGCTTCGTCGGCAAGCCGGACATGTTCGGCATCGCGGTCCGCTTCGGAAAATACCGCCACGGTCTTTATGCCGAGCGCCTGGCAGGTACGGATGACCCGGCAGGCGATCTCGCCGCGGTTGGCGATCAGGATCTTGCCGAACAGGGTCTTCATTCCGGCTTGATCCATCCGGCCGGACGCTTCTCAAGGAATGCGCCCAGGCCCTCCTGGCCTTCCTTGCCGACACGCAGCGATGCAATCAGCAGGGCGTTGGCCTTGTCCTGGTTTTCCATCTGCAGATCGGTTTCGGCATGGCTGTATTCACGCACCAGTAGCTTGGCCTCGGCCAAGGCGTGCGGCCCGCCTTTACCGAGCCAATGCACGATGCGTTCTATGCTTCCGTCGAGTTCGCCGGCAGGCACGCATTCGTGAACCAGGCCGATGGCTTTGGCCTTGTCCGCTTCGAACACTTCAGCGCTCAGGAAATAGCGCCTGGCCTGACGCGCGCCGATGGCGGCGATGACGTAGGGCGAGATCACCGCCGGCACCAGGCCGAGTTTGACCTCGCTCAGGCAGAACTTGGCGCTGTCCACCGACACCGCTATGTCGCAGCAGGCCGCCAGGCCGACGCCGCCGCCATACGCAGATCCGTTGATGCGGGCGATGGTGGGGAAGGGCAGATTGTTCAAGCGCCGCAGGCAACGCGCCAGCGCCATGGCGTCGGTGAAGTTATCGTGTTCGCTGGCCTGGGCCATGGCGCGCATCCAGTTCAGGTCGGCGCCGGCCGAGAACGTCGCTCCGGCACCGGTCAGGATCAGGGCGCGTGGCTTGGTCGCTTCGAGTCCCGCCAGCGCCTCGTCGAGTTCTTGGATCAGTTCGGCGTCGAAGGCGTTGTGGGTGCCCGGGCGGCAGAGGGTTATGGTCGCGAGCGCGCCGGACTGCGTACAAAGGACAGGACTGGTCATGATTCAGCGCATTCAATGGGGTGCTTTATCATAACGTATCGGACCGGTCGGTTGAACACATGACCGGCTGGTCGGATTTCAAGCCCAGAGCCGCGCCATGATGCAGCAGTTCAATCACGAGTGCTGATTTCATCGATGCCGCACTGGCCGTCGGCGAACAGCAGAAGCCGGCGTTCAAACAGGCTCAAAGTCCGCCGGGAAGCGTTCACCTCGATATCGGCCGGTTCAGGTCGGTGAACGATCACGGTAATCAGCCGTAGATGAATGAGAACTGGTTATTGAGTAAAGATGTTACGAATCAATGACAAACATTAAGGCTTTAATTTTTTATTCAAGTTGTAAGCACTTGATTCAAATCACACCTATTGGCATAATTTGCTACTATAATGAGAACTATTCCCATTTGGAAGCACGTCGTGAACCTAAGCCAGTTACGCAAAGGCCAAGTTGCCCAGGTTCTCGGCATTCAAAGCCAAGGCCCGCTGGACAGC
>Ga0105090_10000596_pt1 | contig 18258 bp, 12 predicted proteins | sample PPLLak3March2015_FD_79110 | JGI IMG/M metagenome (GOLD analysis project Ga0105090, IMG submission 79110) | Freshwater sediment microbial communities from Prairie Pothole Lake near Jamestown, North Dakota, USA - PPLs Lake P7 Core (1) Depth... | ecosystem: Environmental > Aquatic > Freshwater >... | reverse complement strand
TTGAAAAACCTCATCGTTAAAAGTCAGCGATAATTTCAACCTTTAATTCACTTTATTTCAACATGCTTTTCTGACTAACAAGTACGCACTTGCCGGATGAACCATAAAACATTGTCTTAGTTTCAGTCTCACAAATCCCCCATTAGTCTCCATAGCAATATAGCGAAAGAATTCAACAAAAATCGCCCGGATCGTTACGCCATTTGTGAAGGTTTGAAAAATTGGTTACAGCGTGCTTAATCCCGATACCAGCCAGGCACACTGTGTGCGGCTATATAAACTCGATATCACCACTTAGTTCAATATTACCATTAATGAACTGGCTGCCAGTATGATAAAAGACCTTCCAATACAGCTTCGACAATGCGACTTGGAATACAGGATTGTTGCCAGACAACGCAGGTCAATTCTATCTCAGCTCAATGACCGTGACAGCCGTTCCTGAACCAGAAAACTATGCGATAATGCTGGTTGGATTAGGTTTAATCGGCTTTTCATTACGTAATCAAAAGAAATAATAAAACTGACTTTTCCTCTTAGCATCTGCTGAAGGAGAAACGTTTAAAGAGAGATCAATTCATCTTGGAATTGATCTCTCTTTTTTTAGATTGCACTTTATTTATAGACTTTGGATGCAATCTAGTCGGCGCGGAATGGTATATCATTAGTCTAAATATCCGTTTTACAGATTCTGCGGTTTCTTTGTGGACATCATTGTCGATTAATAATTGTCGATCAGTAGATTTACTTTGATTCAATAATAAGCTTTTTCATAACATGATCAGCATGCGCATAGAATTATTTTTCTTCTAAAATATCAAGAATAACAGTGCAGCTCGTTATGTTTTGAACCTTTCTGTTATTCTGAAAAGAATTCCCGTGCCTTATCCATCCAAGATTTCGCACGAGGACTGTGACGAGAACCATCTTTCAAACTAATTGATTCGAGTTCATCTAATAACTCTTTCTGGCGCGCTGTCAGTTTGACTGGCGTTTCCACAACGACATGACAAAGCAAATCGCCTTTCTCATGGCTGCGCACACCTTTAATTCCCTTACTGCGCAAACGAAAAATCTTTCCTGTTTGCGTTTCGGACGGCACCTTGATTTTTGCATGTCCCTCTAACGTCGGCACTTCGATTTCTCCACCTAACGCAGCCACAGTAAAACTGATCGGTATTTCACAGTGCAGATTATCACCATCACGGCGAAAGACAGAATGTGCTGACAAATGGATCACCACATACAGATCGCCAGGGGGGCCGCCGTTCAAACCGGCTTCACCTTCACCTGAGATACGGATACGATCACCATCATCCACACCCTCTGGAATTTTTACATTCAGTGTCTTATGCTGTTTTACACGCCCTACTCCATGACAAGTTAAACAAGGATTCGCGATAATCTTGCCACTACCTTGGCACTTGGGACAGGTTTGCTGGATGGAGAAAAACCCTTGCTGCATTCTTACCTGTCCATGGCCATTACAAGTAGGACAAGTTTTCGGCGAACTTCCGGGTTTTGAACCACTACCATGGCAAGGTTCGCATTTTTCCATCGTGGGAATACGAATTTTTGTTTCGGTTCCATGTGCCGCCTGTTCCAGGGAAATCTCCAGGTTGTAACGTAAATCAGAGCCACGATGCGCATTTGAACGCGCCCCCCCTCGCCCCCCAAAGATATCTCCGAAAATATCACTAAACGCATCACTGAATCCTTGTGCCCCGCCTCCACCTGCTGCACTTGCATCAACACCGGCATGACCGTATTGGTCGTAGGCAGCGCGTTTATTTGCATCAGTCAATATTTCATAAGCTTCTTTGGCTTCTTTAAACATTTCTTCCGATTTAACATCGCCAGCATTCCGATCGGGATGATATTTCATTGCCAATTTACGATAGGCTTTCTTGATTGTACTTTCATCGGCGTCACGGCTGACACCAAGCACTTGATAGTAATCGCGCTTACTCATAATAATTTCCTGCTACCGGAATAAAATTTATGCTACTTTGGATTGTATAAAAATTTTTAATTTCACATCAAACACTAAAGCGCAGAGCACGCAGAAGAATCCGAAAATCCTCCTCCTGCGTCTCTGCGCCTGAATAGTTCTAATAAAAATTATTTCTTGTTTTTGACTTCCTCAAACTCTGCGTCAACCACCTCACCTTCCACTGGCTTTTCACCCTGATTGGATGAAGAACCTGAGTCAGGTTGCGCTTGCTGGCCTTGTTGGTCATTTTGCTGATACATCTTTTCCGCCAGTTTGTGCGCTGCCTCGGTCAATGCTTGTGTTTTAGCATCGATATCTTCTTTGTTGTCAGTTTTGAGTACTTCCTCTGCATCCTTCAATGCGGTCTCAATTTTAGCCTTCTCATCGCCACTTAGTTGATCACCATGCTCTTTCAAGGATTTCTTAACCGAATGAATGATGGCATCGCACTGATTGCGGCTGGAAATTAATTCCAGTGCCTTATGATCTTCCTCGGCATGCGCTTCGGCGTCTTTTACCATGCGTTCGACTTCATCATCCGACAAACCAGAGCTTGCCTGGATTTTGATCTTGTTTTCCTTACCGGTGGCCTTATCTTTTGCTGATACGTGCAAAATACCATTCGCATCAATATCAAATGTCACTTCAATTTGCGGCATGCCGCGCGGTGATGGCGGGATATCACTCAAATTAAATTGCCCCAGGCTTTTATTACCCGATGCCATTTCGCGCTCACCCTGTAACACATGAATGGTTACAGCCGTCTGATTCTCTTCCGCAGTCGAAAATACCTGTTGAGCTTTGGTTGGAATCGTAGTATTTTTCTGGATTAGCTTGGTCATCACACCACCTAGCGTTTCGATACCTAAAGACAACGGCGTCACATCCAGCAACAAAACATCTTTCACGTCGCCTTGCAGCACACCACCCTGAATGGCGGCACCCACAGCTACCGCTTCGTCTGGGTTAACATCCTTACGGGGTTCTTTGCCGAAAATTTCCTTTACTTTTTCCTGTACCTTGGGCATACGTGTCTGCCCCCCGACCAGAATTACATCATCAATATCCGAAGCGGATAGACCGGCATCTTTGATCGCGGTTCGGCACGGTCCAGCCGTACGTTCTATGAGTTCTTCCACCAGACTTTCCAATTTGGCACGAGTTACCTTGACTGCCAAATGTTTAGGTCCAGATGCATCAGCAGTAATATACGGCAAGTTAACTTCGGTTTGCTGACTGGATGACAACTCGATTTTGGTTTTCTCTGCAGCATCCTTCAAACGTTGTAGTGCCAGCATGTCCTTCTTCAGATCAATACCGGTTTCTTTCTTGAATTCATCAACCAAGTATTCAATCACGCGCGAATCAAAGTCCTCACCGCCGAGGAAAGTGTCACCATTGGTTGCTAACACCTCAAATTGATGTTCTCCTTCAATTTCGGCAATTTCAATAATGGAAATATCAAAAGTACCGCCGCCTAAATCATAGACAGCTATTTTACGATCACCTTCTTTTTTGTCCATACCAAAAGCCAATGCTGCAGCCGTTGGTTCATTAATAATACGCTTCACTTCCAATCCGGCAATCCGCCCGGCGTCTTTAGTCGCCTGACGTTGCGAATCGTTGAAATAGGCTGGTACCGTGATGACAGCTTCGGTTACCGGTTCACCCAGATAATCTTCTGCTGTTTTCTTCATTTTTATCAGCACTTGTGCAGAAACTTCCGGTGGCGCAATTTTCTTGCCGCGGACTTCCACCCACGCATCATTGTTATCTGCTTTAATAATGCTGTAAGGCACCATTTTAATGTCCTTTTGCACCATGTCTTCGTCAAAGCGGCGCCCTATCAGGCGTTTCACTGCAAACAAAGTATTCTTTGGATTGGTAATTGCCTGGCGTTTCGCTGAGGCACCTACCAAAACTTCATTATCTTCCGTATAGGCAACGATAGAAGGCGTTGTCCGCGTACCCTCTAAGTTTTCAATAACTTTGGGTTTTCCGTTCTCCATAACGGACACACAAGAGTTGGTGGTACCCAGATCAATACCGATAATTTTTGCCATGTTTAGATCCTTTTAAAGATTAATTCTGTCTATCAACTGACGTAAAAGTGGAGATACTTGGGAGAAATTCAAGTATCTTTTGCTTTTGAAACCGATACAAGTGCTGGACGGATAATGCGTTCATGCAACTTATAACCTTTCTGCATGACTTGAACCACCGTATTTGGAGCCAGTTCAGAATCAACTGCACACATTGCCTGATGTTGGTGCGGATCGAACTTTTCTTCTTTTGGATCAATCGCCTTAATGCTGAATTTATCAAACACGTTAATCAGTTGTTTTTGAGTTAATTCCATACCGTTTTTATAACTCTCCACACTTGCATTTTCAATTGCCAGTGCTGCTTCGAGACTATCCATTACCGTCAGCAATTCAGCAGAAAAATTCTCGATGGCATATTTATGCGCATTAGTGACATCACTCTGAGCGCGTTTTCGAATATTCTCTGTTTCAGCTTTAGCTCGAATCCAGGCATCATGATGTTCGGCTGCTCTGATTTCGGCTTCTTTCAATAAATGCTCAAGGCTTGGTTGTGGTTCTTTGTTTTCTCCAGTTTGGATGGTTGCATCACTGGTAATTCCAGGTATTTTCGTTTCCTCTTTAGCGTATGGAATCTCAGTTGGGTTAGCTTCTGGATTATATGGATTCTCTGGGCTTTGCATCGTACCTCCTAATGACTTGTGCAAGCGATATTGGGGCTGCATTTTTAAATTTCAAGCCGGTAATTGAAAATTATTCCCACTCCATGCAAATTTAATGGATTAACACGCCGATTCAATACGTTACTTGCTGTTATTTTTAACTAGTTTTTGATTCTTCCGGCCAAAGTACTTGCCTTGCCAATATAATTGCGAGGAGTTAATGCCAGCAGGCGCTCTTTCTCTGCTTCAGGAATATTCAGATTAGCAATAAAATGATGCAATGTTTCTTTGGTAATCCCGCTCTTGCCGCGCGTTAACGTTTTCAGCTGTTCGTAAGGATTGGCTACTCCATAGCGTCGCATTACTGTTTGAATAGGTTCAGCCAAAACTTCCCAAGTATTATCCAGATCATTCAGTAATTGTGCCGGATTGACATCCAGTTTACTAAGCCCTTTAGTACAGGAATCATAAGCCAGCAGAGTATGCCCTAACGCCACACCCATATTACGCAATACGGTGGAATCGGTTAAATCCCGTTGCCAGCGGGACACTGGCAATTTCTCACTCAAATGACGCAACAACGCATTGGCAATACCCAGATTGCCTTCCGAGTTTTCAAAGTCAATTGGATTGACTTTATGCGGCATAGTTGAAGAACCTACTTCACCTGCTGTGGTCTTTTGCTTGAAATAACCCAGTGAAATATATCCCCAGATATCACGATTCAGATCCAACAAAATGGTATTGATTCTTGCATACGCGTCGAACATTTCGGCGATCGTGTCGTGGGGTTCAATCTGAGTTGTATAAGGATTAAATTCAAGGCCCAGCTTTTCAACAAATAGTTGTGCAAATTTTTCCCAATCAAGATCCGGATAGGCTGACAAGTGCGCATTGTAATTGCCTACCGCGCCATTGATCTTGCCAAGTATAGAAACAGCCTCGAGTTGATTCTTCCCGCGGTGCAGACGATAAACCACATTAGCAATTTCTTTGCCTAAGGTCGTCGGCGTGGCTGGCTGACCATGCGTGCGGGCAAGCATCGGAACATCCGCTAATTGATGGGACAACTCGATCAGTTTATTAATAATGTTGTCGAGTGCAGGCAACATGACTTGTTCCCGGCTAGTTTTGAGCATCAGACCATGCGACAGGTTATTAATATCCTCAGAGGTGCATGCAAAATGGATAAATTCAGCCACTTTGGCAACTTCAGCATTATCCGACAGCTTCTGTTTTAACCAATACTCAACAGCTTTCACATCATGATTAGTAGTGGCTTCAATGGCTTTAACAGCTAGCCCGTCAGCAACGGAAAAGTTTGCGGCTAGATTATCCAACTGTGTATTGGTTTCAGCTGAAAAAGGCGGAACCTCAACAATCCCTGGCTCGTAACTCAGCGCTTTAAGCCACGCCACTTCAACTTGAACACGATAACGAACCAAGGCGAATTCACTGAAATAAATCCGTAGCGGTTCAACTTTAGTTTGATAACGGCCATCCAGGGGAGATAATGCGGTAATTGCAGAGAAATTCATGTTGTTTGCATTTATATTAGAGCCAGCATTTTAACATGCCCTCTAAAGCAGAGAATGTCCAAAATGGATGGTGTTGTGAGTTATTGGTCATCTATTTTTCATTCTACAGAAAAATATATACCCCAAATAAAATCGATGTACTGAAACATTAACCTGCGTCGCGTTCGATTCCATTCCCAATGAATATCCAACTTGTTCGTTGTTTTTCTTTTCTATCACAGCCAGCGTCTCAAATAAAGATCCATTTCCTTTAATTAATTATCATCATCCACTATGAATGCAGCTTGAAAAATTTATCGTGGATACGCCGCGTAGTGCGCCAAACCACCCAAAGTACGATGGGAACCAGCAATCCGGTAGCCAATTCTGGGTGGATCGGCAAACCAGCAACCTTGCCCGCTTTGGCCACATACAGTAGCAAACTGATTACGTAATACGTAATGGCTGCAATCGACAAACCTTCCACTGTACTTTGTAACCGCAATTGTAATTCCTGACCACGAGAAAGTTTTTCAAGTAATTGCTGATTTTGCGTTTCAGTCAGAATATCGACTCGCGTTCTCAGTAAGGCACTAGCTCGTGAGACACGCGCAGAAAGATAACTCATCCGCTGTGCAGTCGCCTCAACTGTGGCGATAGCCGGGGAAAGCCGCCGCTGCATAAATTCCCCAATGGTCTGCGTGCCTGGTATGGCTTTCTCTCTGAGCTCTGCGATACGCTGCGTTACCAGTTTGTTGTAAGCTTGTGTAGCAGCAAAACGGTACGTATGTTCGACCGTAGCACGCTCGATACGTGTCGCTAATGAAATGAGCGTATCGAGCAATTCTTGGTCAGAAGCCACTTTATTTTCCAATTGTGCCGTGATATCTGCTAGTTGCTGCTCAGCACGGGTCAATTCTGGAATAAGCTGCTTAGCGACTGGCAAACCACGCAACGCCATGAGCCGATAAGTTTCAATTTCGAGCAGGCGCTGCGAAACACGGCCCGCCCGCGTCTCTGATGCATTAGTCGGCATAACCACCAGCATGCGCTCAAAACCGCCTTGACGCAGCATAAAATCTGTCACCGCAAGCGAGTGGCCGTCTCTACCGATGAGCGAAGCCACTACTGGATTCCCTCCAAACCACTCATGTGCCTGAATTAGCAGCTCATCGGGTTCGTTCAGATTGCCATGCACCATGGCCAGCTTGATAGCAGCAAAAGTCCGTCCAGGAATTTCAGCCAACCACCCCTTCGGTAAGGCCAGATAAGAAAGTAGTTCAGGATCTGTCGCACCTAAGTGTGCGCCTTCAGGTAAATGTTGCACAAGCGAATAACGAGTAAACTCCGTGTGCCGCTCCCATCTCAAGGTATATCCCTGCAACCGCAGGCGCAGAAAGTTATTCTGTAACTGCTCATGCATAAGTACCTTCTGCCCGGGGAGACGGCGTAAGTGCTCACATTCTTGTTCGCGTGTTATACCATCATTGATTACAACAACATAGATCACCAGCGCGGGCAATCGGATCCGCTGACTTGGACGAGCGTGCACTTCATTATGTAACAAAATTCGTTGCGGATCGTCATCAGGCAGCAAGCCGGATGAATTAAAGTCAATGTTTGGATACATATGTGCAGAAGAATAAGCAATTTTCTTGGAAGACATGAATGTACCAAGGTTCCACTGCTAGGTCAAAAACACTGAAAAACTGCCACTTATAGTCTACAATGACTGATCGTCAAAGTAGATTATGAAGTTTGAGAGCGATCTTCTGAGACTTCGTTATACGTATAAAAATTACATGTCGAATATCAATCACAAAATGCCCTTATCATCATCGCAACTGGAACTGAGAAGCCTTGAAGCTGTATGGCACCCTTGCACGCAAATGAAGCAACACGAAACCTGTCCGCTCGTTCCGATTGTGAGCGGCAAAGGGGTATGGCTTTATGATGCTGCAGGCAAGCGCTATCTTGACGCCATTAGTTCCTGGTGGGTCAATCTGTTTGGTCACACCAATCCTTACATCAACGCGGCGATCCGCGATCAGCTTGAAAAAATAGAACATGTCATGCTGGCAGGCTTTACCCATGAGCCAGTCGTGACACTATCGGAGCGGCTTAAAAGAATTGCACGCGGCGCACTCGGGCATTGCTTCTACGCCAGCGATGGCGCTTCGGCGATTGAAATTGCATTAAAAATGAGTTTTCATTATTGGCTTTTGTGTGGTCAACCGCAGAAAAACAATTTTGTCAGTTTGCAAAATGCTTATCATGGCGAAACACTCGGTGCATTATCGGTTACTGATGTGGCAATCTTCCGGGAAACTTATACGCCGTTACTTCGGCCGTGCACACATGTTCCCACTCCCGACTGGCGTTATGCGGAAACCGGGGAATCCCCGGAAGATTATGCTATCCGTGCTGCTGCTTCGCTAGAGCGTTATTTAGCGGAAAATCATGCACAAACTGCCGCATTCATACTTGAACCACTGGTTCAAGGTGCTACCGGTATGGGCATGTATCACCCTGTTTATCTGCAACGCGCCAGAGAAATCTGCACTCAGTACCAGGTACATTTGATTGCCGATGAAATTGCGGTTGGCTTTGGCCGGACTGGAACCCTATTTGCTTGTAATCAGGCAAACATTGCACCGGATTTCCTATGTTTATCCAAAGGTCTGAGCGGCGGATATTTGCCGCTATCAGTTGTCATGGCTACCGATACGATTTTTCAGGTTTTTTATGATGACAATACGGCGCATGCATTTTTACATTCCCATTCGCATACCGGCAATGCATTAGCCTGCCGGGCGGCACTGGCCACGCTAGATATTTTTGAACACGATCACGTCATTGAGACAAACAAAACCAAAGCGGCTTACCTGAACAAAATTGCAGCACCGCTCGCAGATCACCCTAAAGTCAGAAATTTCCGTAATTGTGGAATGATATGGGCTTTTGAAGTAAAAACAGATGATTGCAATTTTGCAGCGAACTGTTTTCAGGCTAGCTTAAAACAACAACTACTACTGCGTCCCTTGGGGAAAACCATTTATTTCATGCCGCCTTATATCATCAACGAGCAGGAAATAGATTTATTGGTCAATGGCACTCGGCATGTGCTGGATACACTATAAATTAATAATAGGCTTTTAATACGATGCAACTTACTTTCTTAGGTGCAGTCGGTGAAGTTACTGGATCCAGTTATCTTATCGAAACTGGAACAGTAAGATTTCTGGTCGATTGCGGTATGTTTCAAGGCGGTCGAGAGGCGGACAGAAAGAATCGCACTGCTTTTAAATTCGATCCTAAAACGATCGATTTTGTATTACTAACTCACGCCCATATTGACCATTCCGGCCTATTGCCACGACTGAGCGCATGGGGTTTCAGAGGCCCGGTTTATTGCACAACAGCAACGGCGGATTTACTCCAGGTTATGCTCAAAGACAGTGCGTATATTCAGGAAAAAGAAATTGAGTGGCGCAATAAATCTCGGCATCATAGTCGAACAACGCAGGAGCTTGCACCGTTATATACCGTCACACAAGCAGAAGCGCTTCTAAAACAATTAAACCACGTGGATTACGATACAGAAATTAATCCCCATCCGTCCATACGCTGTTGCTTCCGGGATGCTGGTCACATTCTCGGTTCATCAATCATTGAGCTATGGGTCAAAAAGCACTCTGATTACAAAAAAATTGTATTCTCTGGCGACCTGGGACAACCCGGTCACCCGATTGTGCGTGATCCCACTTTCATCCAGAAAACAGATATCCTGCTGATCGAATCAACTTATGGCAACCGGCTGCATCGGACTATGCCAGACACCATGGATGAATTGGTTCATGCGATCAACCATACACTTATCCATAAAGGCGGCAATGTAATCATACCGGCTTTCACCGTTGGACGTACCCAGGATTTGTTGTTCCTTCTGATAGATCTCTATCGCCAGGATAAGCTGGGGGAAATGGATATTTACGTTGATTCACCGATGGCACGGGCAGCGACAGAAATCACGCTCAAACATATTTCATTGCTCGACAAAGAAGCTTCAGATGCACTGCAATGGATGAATAAGAATGTCAGAAAACCACAGATTCACTTTGTGCAGGATATTGAAGAATCCATGCAGCTTAATCATATGAAACATGGGATCATCATTATTTCAGCCAGTGGTATGTGCGATGCCGGACGTATCAAACATCACCTCAAATACAATCTTGACAGATCTGAATGTAGCATACTGATTACCGGGTTTCAGGCAGAAGGAACTTTGGGAAGACGATTAGTTGATGGCGCCAGGAAAGTCAGGATTTTTGGTGAGGATGTTCGTGTCAAAGCAACCATTTATACCATCGGAGGACTCTCAGCGCATGCCGATCAGGCAGCTTTAATCAACTGGTTGCGGCACTTCCAGAAAATGCCTGAAAAGATTTTTGTCGTACATGGTGAATTCAACAATTCCTCTGCGCTGGTCACTGCGATTCAACAGAAACTCAATTGGTCGGCATGCATACCGGAACGTTTGTCAGTTGTCACACTTTAAACCTAAAAACAGCCGACCCCGTTGATCCACTAGTCAATTGCTTAAATTACGTTAATCAACCGTCCTCACTTCATAAAAAACGTTTCGGCAGGCGCGGGCTTGCCGATGTAATACCCTTGTGCATAATCAATATCCATTTTTTCGATTAAAGAAAGTATTTCTGCACTCTCGACAAACTCTGCTGTAATTTTCTTACCAAATCCTCTGGCTACACTACATAAGGCATTGACCAGAATCAAATCATCACTGCTTTCAGATAAATTACGTATAAACGAACCATCAATTTTAACCACATCAACTGGCAATTCCCTTAGATAATAAAAAGAAGAAAAACCAACACCAAAATCGTCCAACACAAAACCGCAACCCAGCTCTTTAATTTCTATCATCAGCCCACGTGCACCGGGTAAGTCTTCTAATGCCGCGGTTTCGGTTATTTCAAACATTACACATGCCGGATCCATGTCTTGCGACATCAGTTCTTGTTTCAGGATGGGTAAGAGCTCAGGATCATTAAATGCATGCGCGGATAAATTGATTGAAAAGCTAACCTTGAATCCAGCTTGATATATTTTAGCGACCTGAGCAATAGCTTTACGAAGCACCATGTGATCAATTGCATGAATTAACCCGGTATGCTCAGCAGCAGGAATAAAGTCGGCAGGCGACAACACTGAGCCATCTTTTTCCTGCATGCGCAACAACACTTCATAGTGTGAGATTTGTTTCGATTTAACATGCATAATCGGTTGCAAATAAAGCACGAAATTATCATGTAAATGGGAATATTCAATCTTCTCTTTCCAGTAAACCAACGTATGCATACGTTCACGGCTACGATCTTCGTCTGAAAACAGGTACCAAGCATTCCGACCCATTGTCTTCGCCTGATACATGGCAAGATCTGCAGCAGCCAGCAAGTCATGAATATTAGCACCATGCTCAGGAAATAATGCGATACCGATACTGGCTGAAATCTTATGGGTACGATTGCTAATGGTTAATTGTGCCATACCCAGCTGATCCAAGACTTTTTTGGCAACTTCTATTGCGCCACCAGCATTGATTTCAGGCAAGATGATTGCAAATTCATCCCCCCCCAAACGGCCTGTTATATCATCTGTACGAATGGTCTGCGCCAACATACCAGCAACCATTTTAAGCAACGTATCACCGGCCTGATGCCCGCTGGTGTCATTAATATATTTAAAACGATCCAGATCAAAGAATAGCAAAGCACCTGGATGCCGATAGCGCTCTGCACGGCTTAACACTTGCTCCAGTTCTTCGCTAAAACGGCGCCGGTTAAACATGTTTGTCAAAGGATCATGATCGGCCAGCCAAGCCAGATGTCCCTCAACCCGCTTATATTCGGTAACATCCAGACCCACCGATAAAATAGACGGATCATCCACTGACTGCGTGGACAGATGTGAATGTAACCAAGCAACATGACGCGTTGTCCCATCTTTGCAATGAGTAATGGTTTCATGACGAAATTGCATTATTTTTCCGGCATGCATCTCTTTAAAGCGGGAAAGCAAATCTTGCGGCTCATACTCCGGAATCAAAATATTTAGAAAAGATTTACCCAGCAACTCACTCTCCGTATAGCGAGTCAGCATCTCTCCATAAGCATTTAATGAAATGATTCCGCCTTCAGAATTCTGTGTTAGAACTATGGCCTGAGCCGTATCCAACAAATTCTCCACAAAGTCTCTTTCTTTACTGAGTGCATTTTTTTGCTCAATCAACATCGATGTCCGGGTAGATACCTCCTGCTCTAGTTTTTCCAGTTGTAGCGATAAAGACACGGCGGCTTCAGACAACGTGTCCACTTCATCCCTGAAACGCTGCACGTGGTCTGATGAGGCCAGTGACAGTCGGAATTTCTCAAATTGCCCGCTAGCAAGAAGCGGGAGCAAAAAAACCACATCTTTCAGTTTTGCAAGTAACCTCGTAAAAATCAAAAATAATAAAACCTCAGAGAAGATAAGCCCAAGCAAGCCGATTAGTGCAATTTTCCAGATGGAATCATGAATATTATTCACTGCAGCCGTCACATCGGTAATGACAACCAAATGGGCCTTGTCGGGTTCATACGAAGTGAGGGGGAATAATTTTAATTGCAGATATTGTTCATTCCAGAGGATCTGAACACCATCATTGAGTGACGACATGTCCGGATAAATCTGAGCAACCTTATTGAGAACGTCACGATTTCTTTCTTTGTTGGTAAGCGCGGGGATATGAACATTCCAGCGCAAATAATCGAAATCATTTTGGAGCAGCAGATTATTCTGTTCCTTAATTAACAAACCAATATCAGCGCCCGCTATCCGTTTGAAGGCTAGAAATACATCGGCTAAAGAAATTCCCATGACTACTACACCCGCTTTCCTCCCTTCCACCAATAGCGGCGCTACGATGTACTGTATGCAGCTTTCCCTGCAAAGCAAAGGATTGATCGGTCGTTCAGACTGATTGACATGACTTACCCAAGTTGGCAGCAGAATATTGCCATCAATATTCGTGTCCAAACTATCCCAACTCGCATTCAGTTGATTAACAGGGTTATAAAAATGGATAAATTCAACACCATTATGAAATTGCAGCAATGCCCAGTGTTGATCGAAAGCTTTGCTAATATCCTCACCATCATTCATGAGCAATGATTTTTTTATTCCATCTAAGAACGGAATCATTTCAGCGAGCTGATATAAGTTCTGCGAGGTATTTTTGATCAGACTATTGATTTCTCTGGAATATCGTCTATATTCGACATCCCGTTGATTGTCGAAATTAGCCATTAAGCCCAGATAACTGATAAAGCAAAACATCATCACAACGGCCAGCAGTATCAAACTGCTGCTTAGTGATATTTTCCATCTCAGGCTGCGGAACTTTCGCCCCTTAAGGTTCAGAGTAAGGGGCGCTTTTTCTAATTTATTCCCGGAATTATTTTCCATCAGAGTTTCTGCTTAGAAACGATATGAAGCCTGGATCGCATAAAGATCCCAATGCTGGGATGTGTCTTTACTTACTGGATTATCTAATTTCGATAGCCATCCAGTTCCATCTACTCGATGGTATTCAGCGCGCAGCATGAATTCCGGTGTAATATTCCAACGCAAACCCACTGTAATATCCTTGGCAAAGCGACTGTATGCTGGACCACCAGTTTCGGCAGCATAACGTTTTCCATGCCGGTCGTCTCTATCGGTAAAGAGCACATCGTAACGCAAAATAGCTTCCCATTTTGGGGTAAAGCGATATTCACCCTGAAAGTAAAAACTTTCCCCATAGACATTTAGGCCATTTAACGGACTGCTGGTACCGAAATTGTTACCATACTTAGAGTGGCGTAGCGCATATTCAGAGGTTAAGCTCCAGCGCTCAGTATTATATTGGGCGGAAAAATAGATCGGTGAGAATTGAAATGAGCCGGGTCCCAACGGATCATTCGCTGCTGGATTATAATCAGAATTTAGCCATATTCCGCTAACAGCCAGGCGAATACGTTTATCATTCGTTTCAAAAACCCCTCTACCAATGTAAGAAGCCTCTCTCGTTAAATGCCCCGGCTGTGGTTTACCAAGAACAGCTACTTCCGTGTCCCTGTTATGGACTATCGGCCACCATACTCCAAATTGAGTCGAAACTGTACCCAAATTGGAAACAGCAGCTTCTCCGTATACTTGCACGGAATCTCCTGAGAGACCAAGATTACGTGTTCTATCAAAATAAATCGATTGGGGCAACATGATGCTAGGACGTGTGAATGGTACATCACGCGTGTCATTATAGAAGCCAAACGGATTTTTCAGTCTGCCGACACGTATACCAAATTGGTTCGTTTCGTGAGAATACACTCTGTAATCAAGTACAGCATAATCAAGGCGTGGCGTAGCTGTAGTTCCCTGACCTGCACGGCGTGATAACATTTGTGACGACAATTGAAGCTTAGGTGATAGCCGCGCCGAAGCATTCATTCCAGCCTCTGTAAAACCAAAGCTACCGCCTGCATCACTATTTCCAAAGACATCATTATCCGAGGTTAATATATACGACTGGCCCACAAAACCATGAATCTGAAAATCTCCAGGAAGTTCTTTCGAACGCAGCCATTTTGCCGCAGTATCTACAATTCCAGATTTCTTCTTTACATTACCCGATTCTGAAACTTCAGCAAGCGTTTCTGATGCTTGTAGCCATTTAGTTGTTGTGTTGATGGATTTAGGTTCTTTTTGAGCCTGATTGGGTTCCTGGGCTTGAGCAGAAAAGCATCCTATAAGAAATAACAAGACAGAATGCCTAGTTATCCACTTGAAAGAGGCTATAAAATAGTTACTTAATTTGGAGTACGCTAACATTTTCATTAATATTTGTTCTCCATAAATAACCTATTGCTCCAGGCGTATTAGCCACCTTAGCAAGCATCTCTTCAGCTGAATTTACTTTGATGGGTGCTTGGCCGGTTCCAGAGTATACTAACCGGTCCCACTGGGATCTTAATTGATAAGGAAATACGTTTAATCTTTCCTTGGAAAAGCTTTGATGCAGCAGATCGTCATCGGATAATACAAAAACTCTGATCTTGGTTCCATCAGACCAGGTTTTTAAACGCATACTGAAGATAGAACGCAGCGAGTTGACTGAGAGTTCTTTCTCGCTGACCCCTGGATAAGTCACAATTTCAAAATGATTATCTGCCTGGACTTCAATCCCCATACCTAACAGGCCAACCAATAAAACATAACAGAAGTATGTTCTGATCTTTGACAAACAGTAACTGGAAAATTTTATTCGCACAGAGAATTGGAATAAATTCAAATATTATCTTCGTGATTCAATATCTTACTTTCATCAAAATGAATCGGATGATATTTACCAAACTCCGTCAAGACTTCCCAAGCATCATGATGTTCCTTGTACATTCTATTTAATACATCGCCCACTTTTACATAATAAGGTCGGCGAAGACCATGATAATTAACTAACGGTCCAATGGGTTTAAAGTGCAAACCATCGTAACTTAACAACCTATTCAAAGCTGGGGCCATACCTGATAACCAGTTTTTAATATTAAATTTAATTGACATGCGAACAATACCAGCCATAAGTATCAAAGCTATATTAGGTGTAGAACGACGATCTGTTGAACTTCGTTCTCTTCGTTCACTAACAGCAGAATTTTCATCGACTTTTCTGATCCCTTGACTACGGCGCTCTCCTTTACGTCGATCAAACTTACTCACCACTACAAAACGAGAAATCTCGGCAACTTGCTGACGTGGCAAAGCTTTTATATTACAAAGTTCTAAATCCTGTTGAGTATATGATTCGACTGGAAATGGTTTCTCAGGCTGTAACGGATCAAACAATATCAAACGGGCTGTAGCGATAAAATCTCCTGATGGACGAAATCGCAAAAGAACATGAGAAGAATGACTATCATAATTGTCTTTTTCCAGTTTATCTGGGTAAAGTGAAGCATCAAATTCAGGAATACGTTGCTCTACGCACAATACCTGATAACGAATTCTATAAACAATCTCAAGCAATTCATCTGAATCAGCTTCTACAATTTCAAAATACTTATGAAAATTATTATACAAATCACCCACAGAATTACCCAATTGAATTATAAATAGCCGGTTATATCCATATTCAAGAAATTTTACTCAGACTCATTCTTATTCATTCAAAGAAAAGTAAGTAATAGTGAATTTGTCTAGTCGATTAAATGAGCAGGAATAGTAAACCGCATCTGCTCAAATTCATAAATGAATAAGCGTGGGTTCTACACTGCATTTTCTATTTTCAATAGCATAAAACAAATACTATTTCATTCAATAAGTAATATATGTTTATTGCAGCAATCATTTAAGTATATTTAATGCGAATATTCAACTAATCTTTATCATTTAATCGAAGAATTACAATAGAGATGAAAGCCTGTACACAATAAACAACATACAGGTGCAGTGCGATGAATTTTGATGGGGTTAATCAGTATTGATTAACCTTGCTCTAAAGCAAATAGAACAATCAGTTTCGTGTTTGATTCGAACTTAAACCAATACTTCGACAGGTATAGGATGACTAAGAAATGCTGTCGGACTGGCAGTCAAACCGTAGGCACCCGACTGCAATATAACAACCAGATCTCCAATAGATGCTTTGCTCATTTGCATTTGATCGGCCAACAGATCCAATGGCGTGCAAAGTGGCCCCACGACAGAAACAACTTCCCTTTCAGCTCCCTGAACTTTATTTCCTATGATGATAGGATAATTTTTTCGAATTACTTGACCGAAATTACCTGAAGCCGCCAAATGATGATGTAACCCTCCATCGGTCACGAGAAAGATTTTCCCTCGCGATATCTTCCGTTCCAGCACGCGGCAAACATAAATTCCCGCTTCCGCTACCATGTACCGGCCTAATTCAATTACAATCCGAGCATCGGGCAGTTGCCGTTTTACTTGCGGCATCAAGTGCTGCAAATTGTCACCAATGGCAGCAACATTCAGTGCTCGATCCCCGGGAAAATAAGGAACACCAAAGCCACCACCAATATTGAACAAGCGCACGGGAGATGGTGCATGTTCCGCAAGGCGGATACCCAACTGGAAAGTTTTTGTGTGCATTTCCTGAATCGCTGTTGCATCCAGATTCTGTGAACCACTAAAAATATGAAAACCAAGAAAATTTAATCCAAGTCTACCCAGCCGGATCAGCATATCAGGCACGCGTTCAGCGTCTACGCCGAATGGTTTGGGTCCGCCGCCCATTTTCATTCCGGAAGATTTAAGCTCAAAATCCGGATTCACCCGAATTGATACGTTTGGAACGATGCCTAAATATCCACCCAATTGAGCAATCAATTCCATCTCTTGTTCGGATTCCATATTGAGGACAACACCGGCAGCGATAGCACTGCTCAGTTCATGTTCTTTTTTCCCCGGCCCGGCGAAACTGATTTTGTCTGGGGACAGAATCGTATCCAGTGCAATTCTCATCTCTCCCGCCGAAGCGACATCCATACCATCAACTTGCCCAGCCAAATGGTGTACCACTGCAGGCATGGGGTTGGCTTTCATCGCATAATGCAGTCGAATCTCGTTCGGCAAATGCTGACGCAGCAAAGCAATTCGCTCTGAAATCTTTTGCCGGTCATACGCATAGAATGGTGTCGATCCAACTCGTTGCGCTAATCGAGTCAGTGCAATACCACCTATTTGGAGACAATCATCCTGAACGGAAAATTGTACAAGTGGAGCATGCTCTGGGGGTAAATTGTTCACTATTCATTTCCCGTAAATAGATATTGCATTTCCTGGGAAAGTAATTTACGGTCTACTTTGCCGTTCGGATTACGCGGCAGACCCCCTTCAAACACCTCAATATGACTCGGCAGCATATAAGCAGGCAAACGCTGTTTGCACACTGCCAACAAATTATCAGCATCCAACTGAAT
>Ga0105090_10000595_pt1 | contig 18271 bp, 18 predicted proteins | sample PPLLak3March2015_FD_79110 | JGI IMG/M metagenome (GOLD analysis project Ga0105090, IMG submission 79110) | Freshwater sediment microbial communities from Prairie Pothole Lake near Jamestown, North Dakota, USA - PPLs Lake P7 Core (1) Depth... | ecosystem: Environmental > Aquatic > Freshwater >... | reverse complement strand
GCAGGCCAACAGCGGCAGCCAGGCCAACCAGGCGGTGTTCTTCGGCCTGCTGCAGCCCGGCGACACGATCATGGGCATGAGCCTGGCCGAAGGCGGCCACCTCACGCACGGCATGGCGCTGAATATGAGCGGCAAGTGGTTCAAGGTCGTCAGCTACAGCCTCGATGCGCAGGAGGCCATCGACTACGACGCCATGGAGCGGCTGGCGCACGATCACAAGCCGAAGCTGATCATTGCCGGCGCCAGCGCCTACAGCCTGCGCATCGATTTCGAGCGCTTCGCCCGGGTGGCCAAGGCGATCGGCGCGATCCTGATGGTCGACATGGCGCATTACGCCGGCCTCATCGCCGCCGGCGTCTACCCGAACCCACTGCCGCACGCCGACGTCGTGACCAGCACCACGCACAAGAGCCTGCGCGGCCCTCGCGGCGGCATCGTGCTGACGAACGACGAGGCGATCGCGAAGAAAGTCAACAGCGCCATCTTCCCCGGTATCCAGGGCGGGCCGCTGATGCACGTCATCGCCGCCAAGGCGGTGGCCTTCAAGGAAGCGCTGGCGCCGGAATTCAAGGTCTACCAGCAGCAGGTGGTGACAAACGCCCGCGTGCTGGCCGAGACGCTGGCCGAACGCGGGCTGCGCATCGTCAGCGGACGCACCGAGAGCCACGTCATGCTGGTCGACCTGCGCCCCAAGGGCCTGACGGGCAAGGAGGCCGAGACCGTGCTCGGCCTGGCGCACATGACCTGCAACAAGAACGGCATTCCCAACGATCCGCAGAAGCCGATGGTGACCAGCGGCATTCGCCTGGGCACGCCGGCGCTGACGACGCGCGGCTTCGGGGGCGAGCAGACGCGGCAGACCGCGCACCTGATTGCCGACGTGCTGGACAAGCCGCACGACGAGGCGAACCTGGCCGCGGTACGCGCCAAGGTGGCGGCGCTGACGCGCGACTTCCCGGTGTACCGCTGAAGCGCCGGCGGCGCCCGGTCTGAGCTCAGCATGCGCTGCCCCTACTGCAGCCACGAGGAGACCCAGGTCGTCGAGACGCGCGAGTCCGACGAGGGCGACGTCATCCGGCGCCGGCGCCGCTGCCTGAAGTGCGACAAGCGCTTCACCACCTACGAACGGCCCGAGATCGCGATGCCGGCGGTGGTAAAGAAGGACGGCTCGCGCGTCGAATTCGACCCCGCCAAGCTGAAGGCATCCATGACGCTGGCGCTGCGCAAGCGACCGGTGAGCGTGGAACAGATCGACGCCGCGCTGGAGCGCATCCAGGAGAAGCTGCTCGCCAGCGCCGCGCGCGAGGTGACGAGTTCGAGGCTGGGCGAACTCGTGATGCGCGAGCTCAAGCGCATCGACAAGGTGGCCTATGTTCGCTTCGCGTCGGTGTACCGGGAGTTCGAGGATGTCGATGCGTTCAGGCAGTTGATCCGCGATATCTGAGCTTCCGACTCCCCCGGCAGGGGGATGGCAGGCGGGCACCCTTCAGTGCCGGGGCCGGAACCCTCCCCCAGGGGTCGCGCATCGGGCACGGCGTCCCTACAGTGAACGGCATGCCTTCACTGCCCGGAGCCGCCATGAACCAGCATGCAAACCCGAAGCCCCCACACCGCGCTCACCTGTCGCAGGCCGGCGTCACGCTCGTCGAGAGCCTGGTCGCGGTAGCCGTGATGGCGGTGATCGTGGGCAGCGCCGTGCCCGGGTTCGAGTCCGTGCGCGAACGGCGCCACCTCGAGGGCGTGGCCGCCCAGCTCGAGACCGACATCCACCACGCACGCATGCTCGCGGTGGCGCAGAACCGCTCGCTGCGGCTGAGCCTTCACACCGGCGCGGCGGGCAGCTGCTATCTCATCCACACGGGAGCCGTCGACGACTGCAGCTGCGCCGTCGGCCAGGCGCCCGTCTGCCGCGCGGGGGCCCAGTCGATGCGTGCCGAGCACCAGCCCGCTGGCGAACGGCCACAGGTGACGGCCAATGTGCGCTCGATCGTTTTCGACGCCATCCGCGGCACGAGCACGCCAACCGGGACCTTTCGCATCCTCGGCCGCGAAGCCAAGGCTGTCCACCTGGTGGTCAATATCATGGGCCGGGTCCGCGCGTGCACACCGACCCCCGGCCTGACGGGCTATCCGGCCTGCTGAGACGCCCCATGCCAGCGCTGCGCCAACAGCCATCTCCCGGGCGCCGACCGGTGGCCCTGCGCACACGATCGGTGATCGCGCAGACTGCAGGCGTGACGACTCTTGCCTTCGATCCTACCCCGGGTGTCGGCAGCCAAAGCGGGTTCACGCTCGTCGAGTTGATGATTGGCGTCGCGGTGCTGGCCATCCTGGCTGCCGTCGCCTATCCGTCCTACCAGGACTCGGTGCGCAAGGGCCGGCGCTCGGAGGCCTTCACCGCGCTGTCCGCGGTGCAGCAGGCGCAGGAGCGCTGGCGCGCCAACCACGAGCAGTACGCCAGCACGCTGCCCGGCATCGCCACAACGAAGACCAACGGCAATTACACGATCGCCGTCTCCGCGCCCAGCGCCACCGGCTACACGGCGACGGCCACCGCTGGCGGCAGCCAGGCCGCAGACACCGCCTGCGCCGTGCTGGGCGCGCGCCTGCTCAACGGCAACCTGAGTGTTGGCTCCGGGTCGTCGAGCATCGACTGGAGCGCGGCCGATCCCGACGCCGGAAGATGCTGGGTACGATGATGCGACAGCGGCAGCCCACGGCGCAGGTGCGAGGCTTGACGACGGCCGAATTGATGGTCGTGCTGGCGGTGCTGGCCGTGATCCTGCCGGTCGCGGCGACGGTGTGCCCGCCGGCCGGCTCGCGCATGATGGAGGCCACATGCACGCCGTGAAGCTGCCACGCCCGGCAAGGCGCCAGCGCGGGCTGTCGCTGGTCGAGCTGATGGTCGGCATCACGGTCGGACTGTTCGTGGTGGCGGCCGCGGCCACCATGGCCGCGACCCAGCTCACCGACAACCGACGACTGCTGATCGAGACCCAGGTGCAGCAGGATCTGCGCGCGAGCATGGACATCATCACGCGCCAGTTGCGGCGGGCTGGCGCGCTGACGCAGCCGCTGGCGCTGCTGGGGCTGGCGACCCCCACTGCGCACGGAAGCAGGAGTGAGCATGCGGCGGTCACGCTCACCGGCGGCACGGGCAACCACGAGATCGGGTTCGGCTACGTGCTCGGCGCCGCCGAGTGGGGTCCCTTCGGCTTCAAGCTCGACGGTGGCGTCGTGCGCACGCGCATGGGCGCTGGCGGCTGGCAGGACCTGAGCGATGCCAACACGCTGGTCGTCACCCGTTTCTCGGTCACGCCGACCATCGTTGCCAGCGTCGCCCTCCCCTGCGCCAGACTGTGCAGCGGCGGTGGCACCGCCTGCTGGCCGACCGTCGAGGTGCGCGACTATCTGGTCGAGATCACCGGCCACGCCCGCGGCGACGCCGCCGTGCGGCGCACGATGCGCAGCACGGTACGGCTGCGCAACGACTGGGTTCGCTTCAACGACGCGGCACAGCCAACGCTGGCCTGCCCGGCATGAACAAGCGGCCACCGATCTGGGCACGCACCCGCCCGTCCCACGCAGCCGTGCGGCGCGGGGTCCACCGCGCGCGCGCCCCGCAGCGCGGTGCGGCGTCGCTGGTCGTCGTCATGGTGCTGTTCTTCGTGCTCGTGCTGACTGCCGCCTACACCAACCGCAACCTGATCTTCGAGCAGCACATCTCCGTCAACCAGTACCGCTCGACTCAGGCCTTCGAGGCCGCCGAGGCCGGCCTGGAGTGGGCCGTGGCACTGCTCAACGGCGGCCGGATCGACGATGCCTGTGTCGAGACCGGCAACTCGGCCGGGCTCTCGTTCCGCCAGCGCTATCTTGTGGCCAACGCGTCGACGGGCGTGTTGACCGCTGCCACGCAGCCGAGTTCAGGCGACGCGTTGACGCCGACCTGCGTCGCCGATGGCGTCGGCTGGCGCTGCCACTGCCCGAGCGACAGCGCGCCCAGCCTGACCGCGGCCACCGGCGGCGGCGTCTCGCCGGCCTTCCGAGTGCGTTTCGTCGCCGCGAACACGACCCTGCCCGGCATCGTGCGCGTCGAAGTCAGCGGCTGCACGAAGCTTGCCGAGCCCTGCCTTCAGTTTCCCGCCGTCGGCATCGAGGGCGAGGGCCGCGTCGGGCTGTCGGCACTGGTGGCGCTGAGGCCGGCGCTGTCGACGCAGCCCTCGGCCGCCGTCACCGTGCTCGGCAATGTCGACGGCATCGGCGCGCTGGCGGCCTACAACACCGATCCCGAGCACGGTGGCGTCACGATCCAGGCCGGCGGCACCGTCGGCCTGACCAACAAGGTGCTGCGCAGCGTGCCCGGCACGCCCGGCCCGGCGTCGGTCGCCGCCAGCGACGCCACGCTGCAGGCGCTGAGCGCGACCCCCGATCGCGTCTTCGCTTCCGTCACCGGGGTCTGGCCGGACACCTACCGGCTGCAACCGGCGGCGGTGCGCGTCGACTGCCCGGTCGGCGGCTGCCGCCAGACACTGGCCGACCTCGCGGCGGCCCACCCCGGCCGCGTGCTATGGGTCAACGGCGACCTGGCGCTGGAATCCGACGGCGATATCGGCAGCGTGGCCGAGCCGGTGACCTTGTTCGTCGCCGGCGAGGTGCACGTCACCGCTGCGCCACGCGTCTTCGGCTTCGCCTATACGCGCGGCGGTTGGACCGGCGGCGGCACCGTCCAGGGCGCGCTGTTCAGCGAAAGCACGCTCGACGACAGCGCCATCCCCAGCGTCGTATACGACGGACCGCTGCTGGAGACGATCCGCCGCCGCTCTGGCTCGTTCGTGCGCCTGCCCGGTGGATGGAGGGACTTTCCGTGAACGCGCACCGACGCCGTGCGCGCGGCATCTCGCTGATCGAGGCGCTGGTGGCGCTGGGCGTGATGGCCTTCGGCATGATGGCGCTGCTGGGGCTGCAGTCCACGCTGCGCGGCAACGCCGACGTGGCGCGCCAGCGCGCCGAGGCGGTGCGCATCGCGCAGGAGTCGATCGAAGACTGGCGCGCCTTCGGCGCCATCGAGACGACCGCAGGCGTGGTCGACTACGCCGAACTCGTGTCCGACGGCCCCACCGACATCGCCGGCGTCAACGCCACCTACGCCCGCCGTCGCGTCGTCACGGCATCGGACTCGCCACCGATGAAGTCGCTGGCCGTCACGGTGACCTGGCGCGACCGCACCGACGAGGTGCAGACTGTGACGCTCAGGACCGCGATCGCCGCCGTGCCGCACGAACTCGCCGGCTCGCTGTTCATCCGGCCGCACGGTCCGCCGGAGGGCAGCACGGTCCGGCTGCCGCGTGGCCGACACGCCGGCATCCCGTTGTCGGCCAAGGACCTGCATCCCGACCTGGCAAACAAGAGCGTCTTCAAGCCACCGCAGGCCGGCGGCGGCCCCGTGGCCTGGGTCTTCGACAACCGCAGCGGTCGCATCACCGGCGTCTGTGCGGTGGCGTCGGCAAGCACCACCGAGTCATTGGCTGCCGCCGACGTCGTTGCCTGCAGCGGCAATCAATCGCCGGAGTTGCTGCTGTTGTCCGGGTTCGTGCGCTTCGCCTCGACCGCCGCGCCGCCGGACGCCGCCGAGTCCGAGCAGCCCACCGCCAGCGTGCTGAACCTGGACATCGTGTTGGCCGGCGCCAGCTGCTTCGACGACGCGCCCGACGACGCCGCCACGGCGGCCGCGCGCAGCGCGGTGGCGTACCACTGCGCGATCGCGGGAACCGTCTGGTCCGGCCGTTCACGCGTGCGCCCGCTGGGCTTCGGCGCCGGGCCGGCGTGGGCCATCGCGGCGAGCGGCGCCGGCAGCTTCAAGGTCTGCCGCCATACGCCGCTGGCCGGTGACAGCGGTCCGAACGCCAGCCACGCGCTGGACTATGCGAACGTCGACGCGGCCCTGATCCACCAGAATTTCCTCGTCATCTCCGCCGAGCACAGCTGCCCCACCGAGACGCCAGCCGCCGACGACCCCTTCAACGGCAACACCCGGCTGCACCAGAACGGCGTCTCGCCCTACGACAACCCCTGAACCGCCGTCGCCTCGCGCCGCGGCTGCCCTAGACTGCGACGATGAGCCTGGACGCCCTCGATCGCGAGCGCATGCTGCAAGCGCTGGACGCGGCACGCAGCGCCTTCGGCGCCACCGATCCCAACCCACGGGTCGGCTGCGTCATCGGCAGCGCGGACGGGCGAATCTTCGGCGTCGGCGCCACGCAGCGCGCCGGTGAGGCACATGCCGAGGTGATGGCCCTGCGCGATGCCCGGGCCGCCGGCGCCACGGTGCGCGGCGCCACCGCCTGGGTGACGCTCGAGCCCTGCGCCCACCACGGCCGCACGCCGCCCTGCTGCGACGCGCTGATCGAAGCCGGGGTGGCCCGCGTCGTCGTCGCCATCGGCGACCCCTTTCCGCAGGTCGCCGGCGACGGCCTGGCGCGCCTGCGTGGTGCCGGTATCGAGGTGGTGCTGGCGGCCGATGCCGGCGCCGCCGATCTGGCCGCTGCCGCGCGCGACGTCAATATCGGCTTCTTCTCGCGCATCGTGCGTGGCCGCCCCTGGCTGCGTTTGAAGATCGCGGCGTCGCTGGACGGCCGCACTGCGCTGGCCAACGGCGTCAGCCAGTGGATCACCGGCGAGGCCGCACGTGCCGACGGTCATGCCTGGCGTCGCCGCGCGTCGGCGGTACTCACCGGCATCGGCACCGTGCTCGAGGACGATCCGCGCCTGGACGTGCGCCATGTGCCCACGGCGCTGCAGCCGCTGCGTGTGGTCGTCGACTCGCGCTTCGAGACCCCGCCCACGGCGCGGCTGCTCGACCCACCCGGCCGCGGCGTCTGTATCTTCGGCGCCGCCGACGTCGCGCAGCGTCGCGCTGCGCTGCACGACCGAGGGGCCGAAACCATCCTCCAGCCGGGTGCCGGCGCCAAGGTCGACCTCGCGGCGATGCTCGACGAACTCGCCCGCCGCGGCGTCAACGAACTGCACGTCGAGGCCGGCCACAAGCTCAACGCCTCGCTGCTGCGTGCCGGTCTGGTGGACGAACTGCTCGTCTACCTGGCGCCGCTGATGATCGGCGTCGGCCGCGAGATGGCGGCCTTCGGCCCGCTCGACAACCTGAGCGACGCGCTGGCCTTGCGCTATGTCGACGTGCAGCCCATCGGCGACGACTTGCGGCTGCGCCTGCAGCCGCCCGGTCGGGACCGGTTCTGAAGGGCCCGCCACCTACAATCGCGGCATGCCCATTTCTCCCGTCCCCGAACTCGTCGCCGAGCTGGCCGCCGGCCGCATGGTGATCCTGGTCGACGAGGAGGACCGCGAGAACGAAGGCGACCTGCTGCTCGCCGCCGACCACGTCACGCCTTCGGCGATCAATTTCATGGCGCGCCACGCGCGCGGCCTGATCTGCCTGACGCTGACACGCGAGCGCTGCGAGCGGCTGCGCCTGCATCCGATGACCAGCCGCAACGGCGCCCAGCACGGCACCGCGTTCACGGTCTCGATCGAAGCCGCCACCGGCGTCACCACCGGCATCTCGGCCGCCGACCGCGCGCGCACCGTGCAGGCCGCGGTGGCGCGCGACGCCCAGCCCAAGGATCTGGTGCAACCCGGCCACATCTTCCCGCTGCAGGCGCAGGACGGCGGCGTGCTGATGCGCGCCGGCCACACCGAGGCCGGTTGCGACCTCGCCGGCATGGCCGGCCTCACGCCGGCGGCGGTGATCTGCGAGGTGATGAAGGACGACGGCACGATGGCGCGGCTGCCGGACCTGGAATTCTTCGCGCGCGAGCACGGACTGAAGATCGGGACCATTGCCGACCTCATCGGCTACCGCAGCCGCAACGAGTCGCTGATCGAACGCATCGGCACGCGCACCCTGCACACGCCGCAGGGCACCTTCGAATGCATCGCCTTCCGCGACAAGGGCGGCGGCCTGCACCTGGCGCTGAGCCACGGCCGCTGGGCCGAGGGCGACGACGTGCCGGTGCGCGTGCACGAGCCCTACACGGCGCTGGACATGCTCGATGCCGGCGGCGCCGGGCACTCGTGGCCGCTCCCGGCGGCGCTGGCGGCACTGCAGGGCTTGCCCTGCGGCGTGGCCGTGCTACTGAACACCACCGGCGACGCCGGCGCGCTGCTGCCGCAGCTGCTGGGACAGGACCACGCGTTGGCGCCGCCGCGCGCGCAGATGGACCTGCGCACCTACGGCATCGGCGCGCAGATCCTGCGCGAACTGGGCGTGAGCCGCATGCGGCTGCTCGGCAGCCCGCGCCGCATGCCCAGCATGACGGGCTACGGTCTGGAAATCACCGGTTTCGTCGCCGCTCCGGCCGCCGCCGCCTGATGGAGGAAAGACCATGAAAGACGCTGACCAGGGCAGCGCGGGGGAACTCATCGGCGACGGCCTGCACATCGGCATCGTTCGCGCGCGCTTCAACGAGGCGCTGACGAACAGGCTCGCCGAGGCCTGCCTGGCCGAACTCGAACGCCTCGACGTCGCTGCCGACGACATCAGGCACGTCACCGTGCCCGGTGCGCTGGAGATCCCGGTGGCGCTGAAGGCGATGGCCGAAGCGGGCGAGTACGACGCCCTCATCGCGCTAGGCTGCGTCATCCGCGGCGAGACCTACCACTTCGAACTGGTGGCCAACGAGAGCGCCGCCGGCGTCATGCGCGTGGCGCTCGACCACCACCTGCCTGTGGCCAACGCCATCCTCACGGTCGAGAACGAGGAGCAGGCCTGGGCGCGCGCCACCGACAAGGGCCGCGATGCCGCGCGTGTCGCGGTGGAGATGGCCAACCTGATGGAAGACCTGTCATGACGGCACAGACTTTGCCGAGCCGTCATTCCCGCCTCGCGGGACCGCGCGCAGCGCGCTGGGTGCGCCCATGACCGAAGCACCCACGGCCAAGCGTGCGCCGCCAAAATCGGCGCGCCGCCGCGCGCGCGAACTGGCGATGCAGGGCCTGTACCAATGGCTGCTGTCGGGCGAGGACGTGGCCGCGGTGGAGGCACACATCCGCGACATGGACGGCTTTGCCAAGTGCGACCGAGCCCACTTCGACGCCCTGCTGCACGGCGGCATCGAGCAGGCCGCGGCGCTGGATGCCGTGCTCGCACGCCATGTCGACCGCAAGACGACCTTGCTGTCCCCCGTGGAGCACGCGCTGCTGATGATCGGCGTCTACGAGCTGACGCACTGCCTGGACATCCCCTACCGCGTGGCCATCAACGAGGCCGTGGAACTGGCCAAGACCTTCGGCGGCACTGACGGCCACAAATATGTCAACGGTGTGCTCGACAAGTGCGCCGCCGAACTGCGGCCGGCCGAGGCGCGGCCGGCTCGCGGCTGAGCGCCTTCGCGGCCTCATTTCACCCCCGCATGATCCGCACCTCGCGCCGGCTCGAGCTGATCGAACCCTTCTACGTCATGGAGTGCGCCAAGGCCGCCGAGGCCGTCGCGCGCAGCCCCGAATGCGACCCGGCACGCGGCGGCGAGCCGATGGTGTTCCTGAACATCGGCGAGCCCGACTTCACCGCCGCGCCGCTGGTGCAGGAGGCCGGCGTGCGCTGCCTGCAGCAAGGCCGCACGCAGTACACGCACGCGACCGGCTTGCCCGAACTGCGTGAGCGCATCGCCGGCTGGTACGGCAGCCGCTTCGGCGTCACCGTCGATCCGGCGCGCATCGTCGTCACCGCGGGCGCGTCGGCAGCGCTGCAACTGGCCTGCCTGGCGCTGTTCGAGCCCGGCGACGAGGTGCTGATGCCCGACCCCAGCTACCCCTGCAACCGACACTTCGTCGCTGCCGTCGGCGCCACGCCGCTGCTGCTGCCGGCCACGGCAGAGGCTCGGTTCCAGCTCGACGCCGTGTCGGTCAAGGCGCACTGGACAGCGGCGACGCGCGGCGTGCTGCTGGCCTCGCCGAGCAATCCCACCGGGACGTCGATCGCGCGCGATGAGATGGCCGCCATCGTGGAGGTCGTTCGCGCCCGCGGCGGCGTCACCCTCGTCGACGAAATCTACCTCGGCCTGAGCTACGACGAGGCCTACGGCCACAGCGCGCTGGCGCTGGGCGAGGACATCGTTTCGATCAACAGCTTCAGCAAATATTTCGGCATGACGGGCTGGCGCCTGGGCTGGATGGTGCTCCCGGCCGAACTGGTGGGCGCGGTGGAACGGCTGGCGCAGAACCTCTATATCTGCCCGAGCACGCTGGCACAGCGCGCGGCGCTGGCCTGCTTCGAGCCCGACTCGATGGCCGAATACGAGCGCCGCCGCGGCGAATTCCGCCGCCGCCGCGATTTCATCGTGCCGGCGCTGCAGGGCCTGGGCCTGGCGGTGCCGGTGCCGCCCGACGGCGCCTTCTACGCCTGGGCCGACTGCTCGGCGTTTGCCGCGTCGAGCTGGGACTTCTGCGACGACATGATGCGCCGCGCCCACGTGGCGCTGACGCCGGGGCGCGATTTCGGCCCCGCGCTGGCCGACCGCTACCTGCGCCTGTCGTTCGCCAGCGCGATGCCGAAACTCCAGGCCGCGGTGGTGCAGCTCGGGCGCGTGCTGGGGACTGGCGCATGATCGCGTCGATCGACGGCGGCGCAGAATCCCCGTTCCGCCACACGCTGCGCGTCTACTGGGAGGACACCGACGCCGGCGGTGTCGTCTTCTACGCCAACTATCTGAAATTCTTCGAGCGCGCGCGCACCGAGTGGCTGCGCGCGCTCGGCTTCGGCCAGCAGGCGCTGCGCGAGCGCACCGGCGCCATCTTCGTCGTCACCGACACCCAGGTCCGCTTCCGCGCACCGGCGCGACTGGACGACCTGCTCGACATCACGGTCGAACTGCGCGCAAGCGGCAGGGCCTCGATGCAGATCGCGCAGCAGGCCTGGCGCGGCAGCGCGCTGCTGGCCGAAGGCGACATCCGCATCGGCTGCGTCGACGAAGGAACCTTCAGGCCGCGCCGTATTCCCACCGAACTTCTCGACACCCTGGCATGACACAAGACCTGTCGATCACCGCCCTCGTCCTGCAGGCCAGCCTGGTCGTGCAGCTGGTCATGGCGGGGCTGATGATCACCTCCCTTGTGAGCTGGACGGTGATCTTCGGCAAGCTCTTCGGCCTGCGCCGCGTGCGCAGCAGCAACGACGCATTCGAGCGCGACTTCTGGTCGGGCCGCAGCCTCACCGACCTCAACCAGGCGGTGCTGCACAAGCCGGTGACGGCGCCGATGGAGCGCATCTTCGCCAGCGGCATGCGCGAATTCCTGAAGCTGCGCGAGCGGCAGATGGACGCCGGCGCACAACTCGACGGCGCACGCCGCGCCATGCGCGCCAGCTTCCAGCGCGAGCTCGACGTCGTGGAGAGCAACCTCAGCTTCCTCGCCAGCGTCGGCTCGGTCAGCCCCTACGTCGGCCTCTTCGGCACCGTGTGGGGGATCATGCACGCCTTCGTCGGCCTGTCCAATCTGCAGCAGGTGACACTGGCCACGGTGGCGCCAGGCATCGCCGAGGCGCTGGTGGCCACCGCTATCGGCCTGTTCGCGGCGATCCCGGCGGTGGTGGCCTACAACCGCTTCGCACGCGACATCGACCGCATCGCGATCCAGTTCGAGACCTTCATCGAGGAGTTCAGCAACATCCTGCAACGCAATGCCGGACAGGTGACGGCGGCGACTACCGTGATGGGTTCGGGAACACGCTGATGCCGCACGTCACCCTGCGCGGCCACCGCGGCCGCCGCTCGATGAACGAGATCAACATGGTCCCGTTCATCGACGTCATGCTGGTGCTGCTGATCATCTTCATGGTCACCGCACCGCTCATCACGACCGGCGTCGTCGACCTGCCGTCGGTGGGCCAGAGCCAGCAGCGGCCGGCGCACGTGATCGAGGTCATCGTCGGCAGCGACGACAAGCTGCGCCTGCGCGTCGACCAGCAGGAACCGGCCAGCGTGGTGCTGGCGCAGCTGGCCGCGCGCGTGCGCGAACGGCAAGGCGGCAACGCCGAGGTGCCGGTGGTCATCAGCGCCGACCGCAACGTGCGCTACGACAGCGTGGTGCGCGTGATGGACACGCTGCAGCGCGCCGGCGTGCGGCGCGTCGGGCTCTCGGTCAAGCAGGGTGGCGGCTGAGAATTGAACACCGCAGCCGCCGTTCGCCAGGACACCTTGCTGCCGCGCCCGCCCGGCGGCAACGGTCCGGGTGCGGTGCTGGCGCTGCTGGCGCACGCCGGGTTGCTGTTCGCGCTGACCATGGCAGTGGACTGGCGCACGCGCACGCCCGACGTCGTGAGCGCCGAACTGTGGGCCAGCGTGCCGCAGATCGCCGCCCCGCGGGCGGAGACGGCACCGACACCACCGCCCGCACCGGTGCCGGAACCCACACCGGCACCAGCTCCCCCCTCACCGCCGCCGGCCCCGGCACCGCGCGCCGAGGCCCCACCGCCTGAACCCGACATCGCCATCGAACGCGCGGCGCGCCGCAAGGCCGAAGCCGAGGCCGAGGCACGCAAGGCCGCCGAAGCCGAACGCCGCCGCGCCGACGCCGAGCGCGCCAAGGCCGATGCCGAACGTGCCAGGGCCGAAACGCAGCGCCGCCAGGCCGAGGCCGAGGCGCGCAAGAAGGCCGAGGACGAGAAGCAGCGTGCCGCCGCAGCCGAGAAGCAGCGCGCGGAAGCCGCCGCGCGCAAGGCCGCCGACGAGCGCCTGGCGCGCCAGCGCGAGGAAAACCTCAAGCGCATGATCGGCCAGGCGGGCGGCGCCACCAGCGGCAGCGGCGGCACCGGCAGCGCGGCGCAGTCCGCGGCGCCTTCGGCCAGCTACGCCGGCCTCGTCGTCGCGCGCATCCGGCCCAACATCGTCTACACGGGCACCTTGTCCGACAATGCGGCTGCCGAGGTCGAGGTGCGAACGGCCCCCGGTGGCACCATCCTCTCGCGCCGCCTGGTCAAGAGCAGCGGCCACAAGGACTGGGACGACGCCGTGCTGCGTGCCATCGACCGCACGCCCTCGCTGCCGCGCGACAGCGACGGTCGCGTGCCGCCGACACTGATCATCACCTTCAGGCCGAACGAGTAGCTTGGTCGCCACCCGGGCCGGCCATCGCGGGCAGGCGGTAGCGCGCGACGAAGCCGCGGTCGATGCGGTCCTTCCACCACCACACCCAGCGCCCCTGCGCCGACCAAGCGCCCCAGGCCGCGATGGCGCGCCGGTCGCCGCACGAGATGAGGTTGAGCGTGCGCCGCTGCGGCCGGTGCGGCTGCAGTTCGCCGCCGCCGACGCAGCGGCGCAGGTTCAGCGCCAGCGGCGGTCCAGCGCGCACGGCGTAGACGCCGCTCCGGGCATGGGGGTGGTCTGCTCGCGTGGCGATGTCGCCGACCGCAAAGACCTCGGGGTGCGAGCGACTCTGCAGCGTCGCCCCGGTCAGCACGAAGCCGCGTTCGTCGAGCGCCAGGCCGCTGCCTCGCAACCAGTCCGGCGCCTCGGCGCCGGTGGCGATGACGGGCGCGTCGCAGGGCAGCCGCGCGCCGCTGCCCAGCACCACGGCGCCCGCCTCCAGCGCCGTGCAGGAATCGCGCATGACGGTAATGCGGCGCGCCGCCAGCAGGCGTTGGGCGCGGCGGATCACGTTGCCGGAGTAGCCCGCCAGCGGTTCGGGGCCCCCGGTGACGAGCGCGATGCGTGCGTGCTCGACGCCGCCACCGGCGAGCCGGTGCTGCAGCGCCAGCGCCAGCTCGACGCCGGCGGCACCACCACCGAGCACGACGATGTCGAGCGCCTGCTGCTCCGCCAGTGCCAGCAGACGGTCGAGCAGCAGCACGAAATGCTCGATCGGGCGCACGAACAGTCCGTGTTCACGTGCCCCCGGCAGGCGGTCGCGGTCCATCACCGCGCCGGTGTCGATCGACAGCACGTCGTATTCGGCGCACCGGCCGTCGGCCAGCTGCACGCGGCGCGCCGCGGTATCGAGGCCGACCGCGGCGCCCTCGACCCAGGCCACGCGCGCCGCGGCCGCCAACGGCGCCAGCGGAATTGCGCACTGCGCCGCCGTGTAGTGGCCGGCCACCAGCCCCGGCACCATGCCGGAATACATCTGGCGCGCGTAGGGCGTCACCAGCATCACTTCTGCGCCGGCCAGGGGTTCGTGCGCCAGCGCCTGCAGCACGTGCACATGGGCATGGCCCCCGCCGAGCAGGACGAGGCGCTTCACGGTGCGAAGCTCGCGCTCAGCCGCGGCGCCAGGCATGGAACCTCTCGACCCGGCGCAGCAGCGCCGGCGGCTGGTGGGCACGCTTCCAGTTGCCGGTGGCGGTTCTGTTGTCCTCGGCCAGCAACTCGCCAGCACAACAGCAGTGCGATCCTTCGTGGCCTCAACCGGACTCCCCTATGCAAGGCTCCGAGTCGCTGGAGCCGGCCCCGGCGTCACATCCGCGGCGCCCCCCCAGCCACCGCCGCCCGGCGTCTCGATCACGAACAGGTCGCCCGGCTCCATCGCGGCCGAACCGATGTGGCCCAGCGGCTCGATGCGGCCGTCGCGGCGTTCGATGCGGTTGACACCCGGCGCGCCGGGCGCGCCGCCGTCCAGGCCGAATGCCGGCACGATGCGGCCGTTGCTGAGTATCGACGCCGTCATGCGTTCGAGAAAGCGCACGCGCCGCACGCCGCCGTCGCCACCGCGCCAGCGCCCGGCACCGCCGGAGCCGGCACGGATCTCGTAGCTTTCCAGCCGCACCGGGAACCGGAATTCGAGCACCTCGGGGTCGGTCAGCCGCGAATTGGTCATGTGCGTCTGCACGACGGCGGTGCCGTCGAAACCGGGACCGGCACCCGAGCCACCGCTGATGGTCTCGTAGTACTGGTGCGTCTCGTTGCCGAAGGTGAAATTGTTCATCGTGCTCGGGCCCGACGCCATCACGCCGAGCGCGCCGTACAGCGCGTTGGTCACGCACTGCGAGGTCTCGACATTGCCGGCCACCACCGCTGCCGGCGGCCGCGGGTTGAGCATGCAGCCGTCGGGAACGATCACCCGCAGCGGCTTCAGGCAGCCGGCGTTGAGCGGGATGTCGTCGTCGACAAGGGTACGAAAGACATACAGGACGGCCGCCATCGTCACCGCCTTCGGGGCGTTGAAATTGTTCGGCAGTTGCGCGCTGGTGCCGGTGAAGTCGATCGTCGCCTCGCGGCGGTCGGCGTGCACGGTGACCGCCACCACGATGCGGGCGCCGTTGTCGAGCGGCAGCTCGAAGTGGCCGTCCTTCAATGCCGTGATCACCCGCCGCACCGATTCCTCGGCGTTGTCCTGCACATGCTGCATGTAGGCGGCCACGGTATCGCGGCCGAACTGCGCCACCATCGCGCGCAGTTCCTGCACGCCCTTCTCGTTGGCCGCGATCTGCGCGCGCAGGTCGGCGATCGTCTGCTGCGGATTTCGAGCCGGGTACGGCCCGCTGCGCAGCTGCTCGAGCAGCGCCGTCTCGCGCAGCTGGCCGTCGCGCACGAGCAGGAAGTTGTCGAACAGCACGCCTTCCTCGTCGATCGTCCTGCTGAACGGCGGCATCGACCCCGGCGTGCTGCCGCCGATGTCGGCGTGGTGGCCCCGGCTGGCGACGTAGAACGCCGGCGTCGCCGCGCCGCCGGCCGAGAGCTCCAGGTACACCGGCGTCACCACCGTCACGTCGGGCAGGTGCGTGCCGCCGTGGTAGGGGTCGTTCAGCACGTAGACATCGCCCGGCCGCATGCGCGGATTGCGTTCGATCACCGTCTTGATGCTCTCGCTCATCGAGCCCAGGTGCACCGGCATGTGCGGCGCATTGGCGATCAGTTCGCCGCTGGCGCTGAACAGCGCGCACGAGAAGTCCAGCCGTTCCTTGATGTTCACCGAGTAGGCGGTGTTCTGCAGCCGCAGGCCCATCTGCTCGGCGATGTTCATGAACAGGTTGTTGAACACCTCCAGCATCACCGGGTCGGCGTCGGTGCCGATGGCGTGCTGCGTCGCGCGCGGCACGGTGCGTTGCAGCTCGATCGGCCCCGCGGCGGTCAGCCGTGCCTGCCAGCCCGGCTCGACGACGGTGGTCGCATTGCGTTCGGCGACGATCGCCGGGCCGTCGATCAGCGCGCCGGGCGGCAGCGACTCGCGCACGAACAGGCCCGCGTCGAGCCAGGTGCCGGCGTGCATGCGTACCCTGGCGTCGGGCGCGGGACGCGACGGCGCCGGCTCGATGGCCGCAGCGGGAACCGCGTGGCGCTCGCCGGCGCCCATCGCCTCGACCGACACCGCCTCGACGACGAGCAGGCGGTCGGGCATCAGGAAGGCGAAGCGCTGGCGGTAGCCGGCCTCGAAGTCGCGCCGGATGCCGGAGAGGTCGCTGCAAGGCACGACCAGCGCGGTATCGGTGCCCTGGTAGCGCACGTGGACGTGGCGTCGCAACTCGACCAGCGCCTGCGGCACGCCCTGGCTGGCGAGTTCGTTGCACGCCGCGTCGCCGAGTTCGGCCAGGCGCGCCTCGGCGGTGGCCAGTCCCGGCTCGTCCAGCGGCAGTTCGACCGCAGCCTCGCGCATCGCGATCTGGTCGGCCAGCCCCATGCCGTAGGCGCTGAGCACGCCTGCCAGCGGATGGACGAAGACCCGCTGCATGCCCAGCGCGTCGGCCACCAGGCAGGCATGCTGGCCGCCGGCGCCGCCGAAGCACTGCAGCGTGTACTGCGTGACGTCGTAGCCGCGCGCCACCGAAATGCGCTTGATTGCATTGGCCATGTTCTGCACGGCAATCTGCAGGAAGCCCTCGGCGAGACTCTCCGGCGTCGCGTCGCGACCGGTCGCCGCGCGCACCTGCGCAGCCAGGGCGACGAAGCGGGCGATGACGCCGTCGCGGTCCAGCGGCTCGTCGGCGCCGGGGCCGAAAACCTGCGGAAAGTGCGCCGGCTGCACCTTGCCCAGCATGACGTTGGCGTCGGTCACCGCGAGCGGCCCGCCGCGGCGGTAGCTCGCCGGCCCGGGGTTGGCGCCGGCGCTCTCGGGACCGACGCGCAGCCGCGCGCCGTCGAAGCCCAGGATCGAGCCGCCGCCGGCGGCCACGGTGTGGATGCTCATCATTGGCGCGCGCATGCGCACGCCCGCCACCAGCGTCTCGAAGGCACGCTCGAATTCGCCGGCATAGTGGCTGACGTCGGTGCTGGTGCCGCCCATGTCGAAGCCGATCACCTTGCCGTGCCCGCCGGCCACCGCGGTGCGCACCATGCCGACGATGCCGCCGGCCGGGCCGGACAGGATCGCGTCCTTGCCCTGGAAGTGGTGCGCCTCGGTGAGGCCACCGCTGCTCTGCATGAAGAACAGCCGCACGCCGGGCATCTGGCCGGCCACCTGGTCGACATAGCGGCGCAGGATGGGGGACAGGTAGGCGTCGACGACCGTCGTATCGCCGCGCGAGACCAGCTTCATCAGCGGGCTGACCTCGTGCGAGACGCTGACCTGCGGGTAGCCGATGTCACGCGCGATGGCCGCCGCCGCCTGCTCGTGCGCCGGCCAGCGGTAGCCGTGCATGAAGACGATGGCGCACGAGCGGATGCCGGCGTCGAAGGCTGCCTGCATTCCGGCGCGCAGCGGCGCCTCTTCCAGCGCCAGCAGCACGTCGCCGTGGGCACCGATGCGCTCGCGGGCTTCGACGACACGCTCGTAAAGCAGTTCGGGCAGCACGATGTGGCGGTCGAACAGCCGTGGCCGCGCCTGGTAGGCAATGCGCAGCGCGTCGCGGAAGCCCTGCGTGATGACGAGCAGGGTGCGGTCGCCCTTGCGTTCCAGCAACGCATTGGTGGCCACCGTGGTTCCCATCTTCACGCACTCGACACGTTCCGGCGTGATCAATTCGCCGGCACCCAGGCCCAGCAGCCGGCGTATGCCCTCGACGGCGGCGTCGCTGTACTGCTCGGGGTTCTCGCTCAGCAGCTTGAGCGTGACGAGTTCGCTATCAGGACGACGGCCGACGATGTCGGTGAAGGTGCCGCCACGGTCGATCCAGAATTGCCAGCGTGTGCTCATGGGGTGGTTCGTGTTGTGTAGTTGTCTGAGTTCGGCCCGCTGCGGTCGTTCGACACTTGTTTTGCATTCGACTGTCCGCGCGGCAAAGGCGTGCCCGGGCAGGCCGCAGCGCTTCGCTGAGGCGGTCGGCGCTTTGCGCCGACTGCCCTGCGATGCTCGGTCTTGCGGCCCCGTCGCATAACTCGCTGCGTTCGCTGCGCTC
>Ga0105090_10000594_pt1 | contig 18288 bp, 16 predicted proteins | sample PPLLak3March2015_FD_79110 | JGI IMG/M metagenome (GOLD analysis project Ga0105090, IMG submission 79110) | Freshwater sediment microbial communities from Prairie Pothole Lake near Jamestown, North Dakota, USA - PPLs Lake P7 Core (1) Depth... | ecosystem: Environmental > Aquatic > Freshwater >... | reverse complement strand
CGGCCCAATATTGAGCGGGCGACGGAGCATCATTGCCCGAGCGCCGCAGACACATCGAAGGTCTATGTCGGGATCGGACGGTTCGTCATGCCGCCATCCACCGTGACTATCGTGCCAGAGATATAGGCAGCCCGGGGCGAGGAGAGAAACGCCACGACGTCGGCAACCTCTATCGGCTCTCCAGCACGACCGAACGGCATCGCTAACATCAGCTTTGGCCAGTCGTCCGCGTTGCCAAGTTCGGCTGCGGCCCTGCGCTCGAGCCTCATTCTTAGTCGCTCGGTCAGGATCGGTCCTGGATTGACGCCCACGACTCGAATACCGTCGGCCGCGCTTACTGAGCCCACCGCCTTCGTGAATGCAATAAGTGCGGCGTTTCCCGAACTGCCTGCGACGTAGGATGCGAGCATGCGCTCGCCGGAGTAACCGATCACGTTGACGATGACGCCGCGACCTCGTTGCTTCATCAGGCCGTAATAGCTGCGAGTCATCCTAATCTGTCCGAAGACCTTGAGCGTCCACCCGTCTAGCCAGGCATCGTCAGATAGGTCGAGAAGTCCCCCGTGCGGAATTGCTCCAGCGTTGTTGATCAGAATCTCGACTTCTGGATGCCGGATCACCAGATCGTCAATAGCATTGCGCCCGCGCAAGTCAAGGCTTTCCAGGTGCACGGTGGCCCGGGGGTAGGTCCGTAGGATCTCGCTGCGCAATGCTTCAAGATCGGGTTGGCTCCGTGCTACGAGCACCATGCGACAGCCTTCGCTTGCGAGCACAAGCGCGATCGCCTTTCCGATGCCGCGCGAGGCCCCGGTCACGAGAACCATTTTGTCGTCGAGTTCTAGCTGCACTTATCGATTACGATTCGCGCAAGAAGAAAGCAAATTCAAGCGGGGCGCCAAAGCGCTAATCAACCTTTATCGCGGCCGCGCGTATTACGTCGCTCCAGCGCTTTCTATCCTCGCGAAGTATGGCGGCGAACTGAGAAGGTCCTTCACCGGATGGCTCAGCACCGACGCTGGCGAAGCGCTCCTTGATTTGCGGCGAGGAGAGAGCCTTCACGCCCTCCCGATACAGGTAGTCGATGACGTCCTTGGGCGTGCCGCTGGGTGTCGTGATGCCGATCCAGTTCGAAACGACCATCGACACGCCGGCCTCCTTCGCCGTAGGCACATCGGGCAGGGCAGCTGCACGCTCGGCTGAGGTAACGGCAAGCGCAACGACGCGACCATTGCGCACTTGACCCATGACGGATGGCATCGAAACTATTAGCAGGTCGATCGAGCCGCTCAGCATCCCCGTAATAGCGTCGCCCATTCCCTTGTATGGGATGTGTGTGAGCTCAATACCCGCCTCGCGCGCGAACATTTCGGTTACGACGTGGTTGATTGCACCGATGCCGGATGAGCCGTAGTTAATCTTTCCCGGGTTTGCACGGGCATAGGCGACGAGTTCCCGCAATGACGAGAACTTTCCGTTTGGCGGCACGACGATTACATATGAGTTGCGGCTGTAAATAATGATGGGTATGAGGTCATTCTCTGCGTCCCAAGGGAGATCGTTGTATAGGCTTGGAAGAATGACGTAGGTCGCGTCAGTCACGGCGAGGGTGTAGCCGTCGGGAGCGGACTTGGCGACCGCGTTAAAGCCGATGCGGCCGCCGGCGCCGGTGCGATTCTCAACGACGAACGCCTTACCTGTCTGCTCGGCGAGCTTCTGAGCCACCGCCCGCGCGACAACGTCGCCGACCCCGCCCGCCGCGAAGGGGCTCACGATCTGAACCGGCTTGGCCGGATATTGCGCCAGCGCAATTGATGAAAGCACTACTGCCGCGACGGCTAGCACGATCGTACCAATTGTCTTCACGAGTCTTCCTTCCGTGTTTGCCGCGGGACCGCGGTCTATTTCAGTCCGATTGCAATATCAGCTTGCCGCCTACTTGCTGGTCTGTGGTGCGAGCAGGCACACGATGTCCGACAACTCGCGTAGGTTCGATAGTTCATCGAGATGCTCGAGGAGATCAATGGATCGCTCGCGCGCACGCTCGGATAGGACGACGTCAGCGCACTGTCTGTATTTTGAAAGAAGTTCGTCTCGGCTAAGTGGGTTGTCCGGATGACCCTTGGCCTTGGCGACAGTGCGCCGAAACTCACGGCCGTCCTTCATCTGCACGATCACTTCGGTGCCAAAGTCAACGACGTCCTCCGCGAAATCCGGATGCACACTGACGCGCACCCTTCGCATCATCGCCCGCGCCTGTGAGGCGCGCACCTTCGCGTCGGTGAACTGCCGCATCGTCACTTCACGATCCAGCATTGCGGCCGCCACGCAGTACTGCAGGCTAGTCTTACCCTCGATCCCAGTTTGCGGGTCGTTACGGATAAGCGTTTTCGAGAACCAACGCGGTCCGCGACACTCGATCTCGTTTACGTCTTCCGGGCGCAGATCCTCGCTGGTTGAGATTGCGAGCACGGCGTTGATTGCGTTTTGCGTCGGACCGCCGGAGGGGTAAGGCTTGAGCAAGGAGCCCGGGTTGTTGACCTCGAGCGGCTGCGCCCACGCCTCCGTAAGCTTTTGAAGAGCGTGCTTCCCAGGCGCAGTGAACAAGTTCGCGAAACCCATCGGTGCCTCGATGCTGTCGGCATCCGAGGTGAAGCCGCTCTCGGCAAGCAGACCCGCCGTGATGCCACTACGCGCTGCATTGCCGATGTGCAACGCCATCGTCATCGTGCCGAAATTCTGCCGGCTGCCTGCGGCGAGCGAGACGGCGGTACCAATTGCCATGCGGATCTTGGCGGGCGGCAAGCGCAGCAGGTAAGCAACCGCCGCGGTAGTTGCCAGCGTTCCGACAACGCTAGTGTTGTGCCATCCGAGTTCGTACATCGTCGGATTCAGCGCTCGTCCGAACCGCACGTTGAGTTCGAAGCCGACGATATACGCCTTGAGCACATCCTCGCCTGAACACGCACGCGCGACAGCCAGCGGCAGGATCGCGGCGACGAGCGGGGAACTTGGGTGCGCGACGAGTAGCGTCCCCGTGTCCTCCCAGAGGTGCGCGTGGGCCAGCACGCCATTCACCAGCGCAGCATTGTCGATGGAGGTCTGGAAGCCCGAAGCGATGACCCCAGCCTCTGGGTTGCCTCCTCGCTGCCGCGCGTAGTCGACGATGAGACGACCGGTCTCCAGCGCGACCCCGGCAATCGCGACACCAACGGTATCAAGGATGTTTCGCTTTGCAGCGCGGATCGCCTCTTTCGGCACCTCCAGATGACGAAAGTCCGCGACTAGGCCCGCTAGCCGCTCGGTGGCGCCGGTTTGGGCAGAGGAAGTACTGCCGCTCGGTAACGTCATCTTCGGGCGCTTTCTTTCGTGTGTGTGCGTGCGCGCGATTCCGCTGCTCGCAACACTAGGCGGCTATCTCATCTCTAGCGAGAACGTGGATCGCATGCCGCCAGCAATGCGGGCTTATCCGCCGCGCCGCTATTCGACCTTGATGCCCGCCGCACGTATCAACTCACCCCAGCGCTTGTAGTCTTCCTGGATGGTGGCGGCGAATTCTTCAGGTCCTTCGCCGGACGCTTCGGCCCCCATCGCGCGGAGCCGATCCTTGACTTCCGGTAATGCGAGGACCTTTAGACCTTGCGCATGCAACCACGCGACGACCTCCTTGGACGTACCCTTCGGCGCTGTGTAGCCGAACCAGTTTGACGCCACGAACGGCACGCCGGATTCGGTGGCGGTCGGAACGCTGGGAAGCGCGGGCGATCGTGCGTTCGACGTGACGGCGAGCGCATTGACCTGGCCGCTTTTCACCTGGCCGACGACCGTGGGCATTGACGTGAGGAGCATGTCGATCGAACCGGTCAGCACTCCAGTGAAAGCTTCGCCTGCGCCCTTGTAGGGCACGTGCGTGAGCTCGACCTTGGCCTCCCGCGCGAACCTTTCTCCCAGCATGTGATTAATACTTCCCATGCCCGCGGACCCGTAGGTCACCTTGCCCGGATTCGCTTTCGCGAATTCGACCAGTTCCCCCAAGGTCTTAAACCTCGCGTCCGCCCGCACAACTAGCGCGAAGGGATTCCTCGCGTAGATCGTGACCGGAACGAGATCCTTTGCGCCCCACGGTAAGTCCGGGTACAGGTTTGGAAGGATCACGAAACTGACCTCGGTGGACGCGAGCGTATAGCCGTCCGCATCGGCCTTCGCGACATAGCCGTATCCGATACGGCCACCCGCTCCGGTCCGGTTCTCAACGATGAAGGGGTGGCCAGACTGCTCAGAGAGCTTTTGCGCGATTAGCCGTGCGACGATGTCTCCGGTACCTCCGACGCCATACGGGTTGATCACCTTGATGGGCTTGTTCGGATACTGGGCACTTGCAACAAGCGCGATAGTCGTCAATACCACGCCAAAAGACCACCGAATTAATGATTTCACGAGTCGTCCCGTCCCTTCTGGTTGCACAACTTGTCGGTTTGGCACAGTTGCCGAACAGTCCGCCCACTGCGAGGCGGCGAACCGGAGGAGGGTAATGCCGCGGTATAGCGCTGCTAGAGGTGTTAGTTGGCAACGATGGTGAGGCGCACCAGCTCATCGACCGAATCGGTGCTTTCGAGTGCGGCGATGACCGCGACGAGCCGGTCGTACTGCTCGCTAGAGATGGCCAGTCCCGGGATGAAGCCCCGAAGGTTGTGAGCATCCTTCGCAAAGTCCCACATTAGTTCCTTTCCGTGGTACTCGGCGGTGTAATGCGTGCCGTCGCGCAGATAGAATGTCAAACGTGGCGAGAAGTGATCGCGGTTGACCGTGCCGATGACTTCGACCCGCTTCTTGAGGTCGGCCACCCTTGCCGCGAGTTGCGGATCCGACGCCGCCCGCGGGTCTTCGTAGTTGCGCTCTAGGTAAGGATAGTCGCCGGTCACGACCGTATAGGCGAGGATGTAGTGAGTGCGCGCGAATGCCTCGCCGGTGGGGCCGGGGGAACGGGGGAATCGCGGCGTCGGGTACGTCGTCTCTAGGTAGTTCAGTTCAAGCGTGATACGTTCTATGTCATCAGCGGCGAGCCGGTGTTTGGTGACCATGTCTCGCGCCAGCCATACCACGGGCTGATTGAATCCGGGCGTTGGGAAGACCTTGAACTTGACCTTAAGAATCTCCCATCGCTTGCCAAGGTCCGCGACTATCTCGTCCAGGCTCGCCTTTAGCGGCCCCTGGAACGCGTACGTGAGATTTCCCTCGTTGCTTCCCGTGAACGCGTAGTAGAACCCGCCCGCGCCTTCAAGCGCAGTGGCCGCGCCGCGAAAGCCCTGAGCCGCCAAGCTCGCTGCCCACACTCCACTGCGCGCGGCTTGCGCCTCAGCGAAATCGTGGTCGTCGGCACCTGCACGCTGTCCCTCGATTAGGCTGCCGGCGAAGCTCGCCGCAATGGAGATGGCGTTGACAGTCTGTTCGGCACTGAGCCGCAATAGCTTCGCTGCCGTCGCTGCACAGCCGAGAATTCCGTATACCGGGCTCGCCCTAAACCCATGCGCTGGCGTCGACGGAATGAAGTCGCGCGCGCAGCGGCACTGCACTTCATAGCCGGCGACAAGGGCGGTAAGCAATTCCTTGCCAGAGCGTCCCTCACCTTCCGCTATCGCGATGCCGGTCGGTACGTTCAGTACCCCCGGGTGTGTGAGCATGTAATAGGAGTCGCATTGGTTGTTCGTCTGTACCGCGACGGCGTTGCCGAATGCAGCGCCGACTCGCGTGACGCGACGGCCGTCCATCCAGAGGGTAGCCCCCTGCCCCTTGCCGACCTTCTGAGGACCGATCTGCTCGTCAAGGAGGACGGCACGCACCGCCGCGGCTAAGCGCGGAGCGCTGTGCGAGGCAAGCCCGACGGTCAGTGCGTGATTGAGCACCGCCTTGCCCTTATCCACAACTGATGCGGGCAAGTCGTCGAATCGCAGCGCCGCGACGAAGTTGCCGAGTTGGACCGCGAGAGGTTCGCCTGGCATTGCTCCTCCTCTGTTAGCAGGATCAACCGATCGCACTAGCCGCTGACGGAACCGCCCAGCGAACGATTACGGCAATACTTCTTGTCCAACCGACTGTCTGAGGATAGTGTTCTTACACCACAATAGATGTCAAGAACCATTTTCATCCGACTGGGAATTAGGTGTATACACGTATACTTCACCCCTCCGTGCCAGTGAAATCCTTGGGGCGCCGCCTCACGGATGCTCTTGACAGGCCCGTCTCATTCCCACATTGTGGTATATGAATCGCCTCATACGGAGGATCGCGTCCAACCCCGACGGCGATTCCAGGCGGTGTTGGTGTGACGCAGGTGCGAGGAACGGAGCGCAAGAACTCAATCAGCGGCGGGGCTCTGCCCGGGCAGTACGTTCAATCACTTGAGTGGGAATCGGATCGTGAGCATCGTCGTCGAACGAAAGGACCGGGTCGTAGTTATTACTATCGATCGACAACGCAGCCTAAACGCGTTGGATCCCGAATCGATGGCGGAACTGCGTGATGCAATCGACGCGTTCAACCGCGACGACGACGCGTGGGTCGCTGTTCTTACCGGTGCTGGCGACAAGGCCTTCTGCTCGGGCGCGGACATCGGCACGACGAAAACCGCGTCATTGAGCGCAGCCGAGATCCTGTTTTCAAACGACGCGGAGGCGAAAGCCGAACGGTACGTCGAGACGATGGATTTCGGCGACCTCAAAGTCTGGAAGCCCGTCATCGCCGCCGTGAACGGCTACGCGCTTGGTGGCGGGTTTGAGCTTGCCCTTTGGTGTGACATCCGTATCGCTGCAAGCAACGCATCCCTCGGTCTCCCCGAAGTACGTATCGGCAGCATCCCAGCGATCGGAGGAATCCGGCGCCTAATGAACGCAGTATCGTCTTCCAACGCGATGTACGCGTTGCTTTCGGGCCGTCACATCGGTGCCGATGAGGCATTGCGCATAGGCTTAGTCAGCGAAGTCGTCAACAGCGAACGTCTGCTTGATCGCGCACTCGAAATGGCCACTGAGATCGCGCATTGCGCCCCACTCGCTGTGCGCGCCGCAAAGATGCTAAGCATCCGGGGGCGCGATTTGGCTATTGAGCACGCAATTGAACTCGAGCAGACAATCTGGGCAATGCTGAAGTCGACTAACGACCGGCTCGAGGGCCGCCAGGCTTTTCTCGAAAAGCGTGCGCCCCGTTTCGAAGGAAGATGAACGGGGGGCGCCAGTCCCGCTCGCGCCCCTCCACAGACTCGAAGATGAAGCAGGAAAGGAAGGTCTCGATGCCGTTAGGAATCGTCGGGGTGGCGATCCACGCACCGATGCGTGCCGACCAGAGATCGCTGGAAGAGGCGCAGTACGCGGTGGTGCAAGGTGCGCTGAGCGACGCGTCGTTGACCATGAGCGACATCGACGGGATCGTGGTCGCCGGCAACGATCAGCTGGACGGGCGCGCGATCACGCTCATGGCCGCATCCGGGTCGGTCGGCGGCGTCGGCCGGGAAATTCTCTCGACCCCCTCAGCGGCTGAGCATGCCTTCGTGCTTGCATCGCTTCGAATCCGAGCGGGCCAGGGCCGGACCCAGCTCGTCGTGGCGTGGAGTCCCATCGAGGTTTCGTCGACGAGCGAGGCGCTGCACCTTGGAACCGATCCGTATTTCCACCGTGCCCTGCCGCTGAACGATCTCACGGCGGCGGGACTTCAGGCTACGACGCTCGAAGCGGCAGTGCCGCAATTGCGTGCCGCTGCACATTCGATCGTGCGAAAGAACCGCGAGCACGGGGCGATCGCGTATCCGGATCGAGCGCTGGCGCCGACGGAAGAAGCGTGGATCGCCGGCGGTCGGATCGTTCACTGGCCGCTATCTGACACGATGCGAAGGCCACATGAATTCGGGTTGACTGCGATCGTGGTGATGGACGATCGCAGCATTGCCGAGCGCGGCGCACAGCACGTTGCCTGGGTACGCGGTATCGGCTGGGCAACCGAGCCGAGCTTCATCGGCGACCGTAACCTCGCACAACTTCCGTCGCTCGCCGCGGCAGCGCGTCAGGCGTTCACATCCGCGGCCATCGATGCGCCCGAGACCGCATTCGACGTCGCGGAGGTCGACGACAGTACGCCATACCAGGAGTTGCTTGCCTACGAGGGTCTGGGATTCTGCAGGCGTGCTGAGTGGACGCGCCGGGTAGCCGACGGAACGTTCGGGCGAAATGGTCGGCTGCCGGTCAATCTCTCCGGCGGCGCTTGCACTTTCAACCCGTTCTACTGCGCCGGCTTGGTGAGAATCGCCGAGGCCGCGAACCAGGTCAGGGGGCGCGCAGGAAAACATCAACGGCCGGGGGCGAGGTTGGCAGTCGCCCACGCGGCGAGCGGTTTTGCGATGCAGTACAACACCGTTGTTGTGATGGGTAGCGAGCAGCGAGGCGAAACCGGATGAACGAAACGAGAGTTGGGATCATCGGCATCGGACAGTCGCATTTCAAGCCGCGACGCGACGACGCGAACTACCCGGAGCTGGTTCGGGAAGCGGTGAGGCTTGCGCTGCACGACGCGGGGCGAGAGCTCCACGACATCGAAGCCATCGTGTACTCGCTCGCACCCGATGCGCTGCTCGGCATCGGCAACGCCGAGCGTTTGGGTGTCGACGCCGTGGGCGGTGCAGGAAAGCGCTTCTTGCGGATCAACACCGGGGGGTCAACCGGATTGTCATCGGTTGCTGCGGCGCATGCGCACATCGCCTCGGGCGAATGCGACCTCGTGCTGGCGGCGGGAGCCGACAAGGTCGGCGAGTGCGGCGACTCGCAGACTATTTTGAACAAGATCTGGGACCCGATCTACGAGCGTCAGCTCCCGCTCGGAACGATCACGATGCTCGCGATGTCAGCCGTGCGAGCGATGCAGAAGTATGGCATGACCGAAGAGGACATGGCACGCGTGACGGTCAAGAATCGGCGTCATGCGCTGGGAAATCCCAGAGCCCACCTCCGTAAGTCCGTCGATATCGAAGACGTCATGACGTCGCGTTACCTCGCTTGGCCCATCAAGCTCTTGGATGCCTGTCCGCAGTCGAGCGGCGGCTGCTCACTGGTACTCGCGTCGGAGCGCTACATCCGCCGCCATGCACTCGATGCCGTGTGGATCACCGGCGTCGGGCACTGCAGCGAGAGCTATTACATCGGAGATCGAATGGGAAACAACTTCGTTGCAGACCACGCCGATGCGCATGCGCTCGCTCTATCGTTCGAGCGTTCATACCGCATGGCTGGCATCAAGGACCCGGTGAAGGAGGTGCATGCCGCCGAGCTCTATGCACCGTTCAGCAACACCGAGTTCCACGCGATCGAAGCAGCGGGGCTCGCCCCACTCGGCAGGTCGATGTCGATGCTGAACGAAGGCTGCTTCCAGCTCGGCGGCGCCGTTCCGGTCAATCCCTCCGGCGGCACGCTATGCACGAACGCCATCGCGGTATCAGCGATGGTGCGCGTGGCGGAGGCGGCGCTGCAGGTGTGGGGGCGGGCAGGCGAGCATCAGGTTGCCAATGCCCGCGTGGCGATCGCCAGCGGCAACGGTGGCGACCACCAGTTCTTCGGCACGATGGTCATTGAGTCCTGAAGGAGAATGCACGTTGGAACTTCTGAAGCGCAAGGAATCCTGGAACATCGGCTACGAGCATGCTCTGGGCGAAACGGCAAGCTGGTTCTTCGTCCAGATCCGCGACCATGCACAGCTTTATGGACGGCGGTGTCCGAAGTCCGGACGCGTGCTGGTGCCCCCGCGCTCGTTCTCCGACCAGACGCTCGAGCCGACGACCGAATGGGTGAAGGTCGGCCCCGGTGGGCGGATCGAGACGTTCACGATCGTCTACGAGCCGTTCAAGTCGCTTCCCGACCCGCCGTACGCCTTCGGCTACGTCCTGCTCGATCATGCGGACACTGCGATTGGAGGCTACTTCCGTGGTGTCGATCTCAGCGATCCCGACAAGGCGGCCGCCGCACTCGCCATAGGCACGCGTGTCATCACCCGTTTTGCCACCGAGCGCAAAGGCGAGGTTCTCGACTTCTGGTTCGAGCGCGAAGGCTGAGCCAGCGCCAAGATTTCAGCGGCAACCGCAAGATCATCTAAACAGGAGATCAAAAAGTGCGACAGGACATGCAAAACGCGACCGTCTTCTACGATCGCGAGAACGACATCGGGGTGATCAGCCTCAACCGACCGAAGGCGCTAAATTCGGAGAACATCGAGCTCGCGAAGGACTTGTTGCAGGCGGTCGACGTGGCAGCGAAGGACCCGGACACGAAGGTCGTGTTGCTGCGCGGTGAAGGTCGATCGTTCTGCGCGGGCGGGGACAACCGGCAACCGCCGTTCACGAACGTTGAGGACTTCCGTGACTTCATCGCGACATTGCAGGACATAACCCGCGGCCTGATCAGGCTCGCCAAGCCGACGATTGCGGTCGTGCAGGGCTACGCGGCGGGTGGCGGATGCGAGCTCGCCATGGCGTGCGACCTCAGGATCGCCTCGGAGGACGCCCAGTTCGGCTTCCCGGAAGTCAAGGTCGGCGGCCTCATCAGCAACGCCGGGACCTATCTACTTCCTCGGATCGTCGGGCTGGGAAAGGCGCTCGAGCTGGTCATGGTGGCCGACTACATCGACGCCCAGGAAGCCCACCGGATCGGCTTCGTCAACAAGGTCGTGCCGCGGGAGCAACTCGAATCGGCAGCGCGCGAGATCGCGGCCCGGATCGGTAAGAACTTTCCCACTGCGGTGCGAGCGCACAAGATCGCCACGTATTTCGGAACCAGCCTCAATCTGGAGGACTCACTCAGCTACGAAGTCGAGCTCGCTTGCGCGAACTGGGCGACGGGTGCGCGTGAGGCTGGGCACGAGACCTGGAGAAAGGAGCGAGGCCAGAAGAAGGGCTAGGTCAGTCGCGCATTGCTTGCGCGATGTTCGGGGCATTGCATTCAAGGTGGAGAGAAGACCATGATTTTGGATTGTATGGTTCACATCATGCGGTATCCGGACCATTTCAATAGAACGGCGATGCTGGCGCGCCAGCCGGCGCGCCGCAAGGACTGGCCCGACGAGCGGTGGAAGAAGATGTGGGACAACCCGGTCGAAATGTACTTCGACGTCGCTGACGGCGTGGACAAGGCCGTCATCACCGGATTCAGCTTCCCGCAGACGCTGGGGATCGACACGCCGAACCAGTTCCTCTACGAGACTAAGCAGCGCTACCCAGACAAGCTTGAGTGGTGCTGCACGGTCGACCCTCTCGCGCCTGACGCCGCAGAGGAGGTCGAGCGGTGCGTGGAGATGGGCGCGATCGGCATCGGCGAGATGAGCACGACCTACGGCGGCTACTACATCACCGATCCGCGCTGCTGCCGGGTCTGGGCAACGGCAGAGCGGCTGGGCATTCCGATCCAGATGCATGCAGGTCCCGCGCAGGGAAGTCATATGCCAAGCGCGCGCCTCATCTACGGCGATGTTCGGCTGGTCGATGAGATCGCTGTCGCATTCCCGAAGCTGAAGATCGTCATCTGCCACCTTGGCTATCCGCAGTACGAGGACGCTGCCTACATTGTTGGAACGCGCGAGAACGTCTTTGCCGACATCTCCGCGCTCACGTTCGTAACGGGAACCGATCGGGCCGCGCTGCCCAAGTTCCTGCCGCAGGTGAAGTGGCTCTATCCTCACTTCCTCTATCCGATCCTGTATTTCCTTTCGAACACGATCACCGGTTCGACCGACAAGCTCGTCTGGGCCAGCGACTGGAGCGGTACGACACCGCGGGACACGCTGCCGCAGATCCTCAACATCAACGAGGAGCTGCGCAAGCACGCGCTGCCGGAGATCCCCGACGAGATTATCCACAACATCCTTCACGAGAATTGGAAGAAGGTCTTCACCAAAGTAGCGGCCCCTGCCTGAGGTCGGGCATGTCGACAAGTGGATGCTGAGCGTGCACCCACAAGCGATGCGCGCAATCGTCATGCGGGAGCCTGGTCCCGCGAGTGTCCTTCGCGTTGAAAACGTCGCGGTACCTGTGCCGGGCCGTCGCGACGTTCTCATTCGCGTCGCCGCCTGCGGCGTCCGCGGGCACGATCTCGTCCATCGCAGAGGCACGAAGCGAGACGCCGGGCTCCCGTGCATTCCCGGCCACGAGGTGGCCGGGACCATCGTCGAAGTCGGTTCCGATGTCCGCTATTTCGCTCCTGGCCAGCGGGTCGCGACCACGCAGCGCTATCACATCTGCATGGCGTGTCGGTGGTGTCGAGGGGGTGAGGAGACGCTTTGCCGGGAGATGCGCTTCCTCGGCGAGGCCGGCATGGTGGGCGGCTACGCGCAATTCGTCGCTGTCGAGGAGGACAACGTCGCCCCGGTGCCTGACGGCGTGCCGCTCCCACATGCCGCCATAGCCGCTTGCGCGATCGGCACCGTGCTCAATGCGGTGCGCGACGTCGCGCACGTTTCGCTGGGCGAGCGTGTGCTGGTTACAGGTGCGGGCGGGGGCTTGGGCGTCCACGCCGCGCAACTGGCCCGATCCGCGGGCGCGCATGTCATCGCGCAGACGCACTCTGCGAACAAGGCGGCGGGACTCGCGTCGCTGGGAATCGACGACGTGATGATTACCGCCCCGGGCGAGGACTTCTCGGAGCGGGTCAGGGCGCTGACCGGCAGCGAGGGCGTTGCAAGCAGGCAGGCTGCCAACACGCTTCCGTTCATCGTGGACCTCGGCAAGCAGGCCACGGACCGGGCACCCAGGACCGTCGGCATCATCACCGACAACACGGCGTCCCCGCAGAGCTTCCTGAAGCCGATGCGCGAGGGCGGGTTCGCAAAACTGGGATTAAAGGTCGTTGTCGACGAGACTTTCACGCTGCCGTTGTCCGATGCGACCTCGATGGTCCAGAAGGTCCGGACTTCGAGGCCGGACTTCCTGTTGATGATGGCCACCAGCAATCCGGACATCAAGCTCGTGCTCGAGAAACTCAACGAGATGGGGCTTGGCAAGGGCCGGATTCCGGTGATCGCTAACGGGGGCCAGATGGTGGCGCCCGAGCTGCTGACGCTGATCGGGCCGGAGCTGATGGAACAGGTCATCGTCGTGATAGCAAACTGGCCGGGCAAGGGTCACGAGAAGCTGCTCGCCGACTTTAGGGGCAAGAACAAGGAGCCCTGGATGCCGCAGGACAGTATCAGCACCTATGGCGATATGTGGATAATTAAGGACGCAATGGAGAAGGCGCGCTCCGCGGACCCCAAGAAGGTGGCTGAAGCGATCCGCTCGCTCGATATCACCGACTCCTCAGCGCGCTTCTTCCCTGGCGGGCGATTGAAGTTCGATGCGGCGGGCCGTCGGGAGGGAGCTGAGCCGATACTCGTTCAATGGCAGAACGGCGAGCCGCATACGGTCTATCCGACTGCAATGGCAACCAAACAAGCGGCATGGCCGAAGCGCTAGTCGAAGCGCCTTCTCCCATGTGTGGAGTCCGATAGTGCGCGCCCCGTTCAGCAGAAATTTGTTCGATCTGCTCGTCGAGCAGGCCGAGCGTTATCCGAACCATTTGGCGGTTGTTTCCGCTGGCCGGCAATACACCTATCCGCAACTGTTGCAATCGGTGCTACAGGTCGCGGGCGCGCTTCTCGCGGCCGGCGTGGGCCGCGGCGACCGGGTTGGAGCGCTCATTAACAACCGTGTCGAGTGGCTGCAGCTTTGCTTTGGTACGGCTGCGATCGGTGCTGTACTCTGTCCTTTCAGCACTTGGTCGAAAAGGACCGAGATTGGCTTCCTATTGGGTGATTCAAACGTCAACTTAGTCGTGGCACTGGACTGCTTCGGCGAGTTGAATTTTGCCGACGATCTTGCGCACCTAGTGCCGGAAGCATGTCGCGCGAGGCCAGGCGAGTGGCGATCTAGCCGTTATCCAACACTGCACTCAATCGTCGTCATCGACTCCGCGCCATTTCAGGGATGCGTGTCGTATTCCAGCTTCCTTAGCGCGGGCCACCCGCTCGTGGACGCGATGCCACCCGGCACCGGCTCGACACCCGACAGCGCGGCAGTCGTCGTGTATACATCCGGCTCGACGGCGCATCCGAAGGCGGTGCCACTCACGCACCGCGGCATCATCGAGAACGGATTCAATATCGGCGAGCGCCAGGGCCTGCGACCGGGCGATCGCGTACTCGTGTCGCCGCCACTGTTTTGGTCTTATGGATGCGCGAATGCGATGGGCGCCACGCTAACGCATGGCGCAGCTCTCGTTCTTCAGGGGAAATTCGATGCGGCCGAGGCGATTGATCTGATTGAGCGGTACGCGTGCACGTCGATCTATACGCTGCCCGGCATGACCAGCGCGATACTCTCACAGCCATCGTTTAGCCGCGACCGCACGAGAAGCCTGCGTACCGGGATGACACTCGGGACACCGAGTGACGTGCAAACGGCGGCAGAAGCACTGGCAGCACCGGAGATTTGCAACATGTACGGGCAGACCGAATCGTACGGTGTCTGTTGCGTCGCCTGGCACCACTGGCCGCTCGAGAAGCGGATGCGCGTTCAAGGCATGGCATTGCCGGGTGTGACGTTACGCATCGTCGACCTCGAGACGGGCGTGCCGTTGCCGCCAGGGGAGCTCGGCCTGATAGAGGTCAAAGGCCATCTAACGCCGGGTTACACGGGAGCGAGCGCCAGCCTCAATGCAGACGCCTTCACTAGCGATGGCTTCTTCAAGACCGGAGATCTTGGTCAGCTCAATACTGAAGGAGAACTGCAATTTGTCGGCCGTAGCACGGAGATGATCAAGAAGGGCGGCATCAACATCGCGCCGGTTGAGGTCGAGGAGTTGCTACAAAGCCATCCGGCGGTCGCGCGGGCGGGGGTGTCCGGTGCCTCCGACCCTATCAAGGGAGAGATCATCGTAGCGTTTGTAGTGAGGCAGCCGGGCGCAGTGATTACCGCCGCGGAGTTGAACCAGCACTGCCGGTCGCTGGCAGCGAACTTCAAAGTACCAGATCGCACCGTGTTCTGTGACACGCTGCCGGAAACGACTACAGGGAAGTTGCTCCGCAGGGAACTGAAGGCGAGGGCTGCCGCGTTATCAGGCTTGTGCGGGGATCAATCGTGATGGGAATGGAATCGTGGGGACGCTGGGGGCCCGAGGACGAGCGTGGAGCACTTAACCACGCCGGACAGGAGCAGGTGCGTAGGGCGGCTGCGTTGATTCGGAGTGGCCGCGTGTTGAGCCTCGCTCAGCCGCTTTCCAAGGGCACACCCGTTCCGCGTCATCGGGCACGGCTAGCTCATTTCATGGATCGCGACGGTGGCGACTATGCAGCCGGTGCTAAGCGCCCGGGTGGATTTCAGTTCTCGGACGACACGGTTGTCATGCCGCTGCACTTCGGCACGCACATCGACGCCTTGTGCCACGCCTGGCACGATGACCAGCTCTATAACGGGTTCTCCTCGGACACAATCCGCAGCACCACCGGCGCGGGCCGTTGCGGCGTGGACAAACTAGGAGCGATTGTTACCCGAGGGGTACTTCTCGACATTGTGGCGGTAGTCGGCTCACCGCTTGGTCTTGGCGTCACGATTTCGCGGGCCATGCTGCAGGCGGCGATGTGTGCCTCGGGTGTTGACGTTGAGACCGGCGACGTCGTGCTGATTCGCACCGGCTGGTTTGAGAGGATGAACGGCGACCCTTGCTACTTCGACGGCGAACCTGGTATCGACGTGGACGCAGCCCGATGGCTGGCAGAGCGAGACGTCGCCGTGGTGGGCGCTGACAACTTCGCCGTTGAGGCCATACCGTTCCCGACTGGTGCCGTGTTTCCCGTCCACCAGTGCCTGCTTCGTGGGTTCGGAGTGCCGCTTCTCGAGGGTCTCGTGCTAAAGCCCTTAGCGGATGCGGGTGTGGCCGAATTTCTCTTCGTCGCGGCGCCGCTACCAATCCAAGGTGGCACCGGCAGTCCGATTACCCCAGTGGCGGTGCTTTGACGACGCCAACCGACCCCCCGCCGCTGATGAGCGAACTTCGCGAATGCCTCAGCGGCGTGCGGATTCTCGATTTGTCGACGTACCTACCGGGACCCCTAGCGACGTTGCTGCTCGGCGATCTTGGCGCGGAAGTCCTGAAGATCGAGGGACCGACCGGTGACCCTATGGCAGAGCTCGGACCGCGCGACGAGAACGGCGCGGGGATCTATTACGAAGCGATCAATGCCGGCAAGACGGTACGGCGAATGAACTTGAAGGACGCCGCTACCCGCCACCAATTCCTCGCTCTCGTGCAGCTGGCGGACATCGTGCTCGAAACGTTTCGGCCCGGAGTGATGGAGCGCCTGGGTGTCGGATATGGCACGCTAGCTGCAGTTAACCCGAGGTTGATCTACTGCTCGCTCAATGGGTATGGCTCACAAGGGCCCCATAGTCAAGAGCCTGGGCACGACGCAAACTACCTGGCGTTGGCCGGCGCGTTGCATCGCAACGGCACACCGCCTCGGCTATTCGAACCTCCAGTAGCCGACTGCACCGGTTCGCTGTTTGCTGTGATCTCGCTGCTGGCCGCGCTTCGCAGGCGCGATCGAACTGGTCGCGGATGCTCTATCGACATTGCCCTTGCGGACGTCGTCGGTCCCGCGCAGACATTTCCGATCGCAGACTATGGCAAGCGCGGCCATTGCCCGTCGCCCGACGATAGCACCTACATGAACGGTGGCGCCGCCTACTATCGCCTCTACGCCACGGCGGACTCCCGTCATGTCGTCCTCGGTGCTATTGAGCAGAAGTTCTGGAACAACTTCTGCCACGCGGCGAATCGCCCCGAATGGGGCGAGCGCAACCGGGAGACGCTTCCCCAGTTGGATCTCATCAGCGACGTCGCGGACCTGTTTGCCGGTCTCACGCTGTCTCAGTGCGTGACCCGCTTCGGTCACGCTGATTGCTGCGTGACGCCGGTGCTGACTCTGCAGGAAGCAATCGACTCGACTCATTGCCGAAACAGGCGCCTCGTTCGCAGATCGTCGTCCGGTGACCTGCAGGCGCTGTTCCCTGCATGGATAAACGGATCGCCGCCCGATGAGCGCTCGCCCCCGCACACGACCACCGCCGGGTTCGAAGGTAATGTTGATGTCTGATCGACGATTGCACTTCTCAAACAATGCGAAAATTCGACGTGGAGCGCTACGCGATTACGCTGCGACTGTATCTCGCTAGAGAGCATCCAGAATGAAGATCGGTGAGAAGCTTCCCGGAACTCCAAAACCGATGCATGTCTGGAACGCGGCGCGCGGTGTACGCATCTCCGCGGATTCATGGGGTGACCCTCGAAATCCGCTAGTGCTCTTGCAGCACGGCGGAGGCCAGACGCGTCATGCCTGGAAGGGGACCGGATGCACGCTCGGACGAGCGGGCTATTATGCAGTAGCCTTCGATGCGCGGGGGCATGGCGATTCCGATTGGGCAGCCGATGGCGCCTACGGGACCAATCTCATGGTCGAAGATCTGAAGTTCGCCATCTGCGCGCTGAACGGTACCAAGCCGGTTCTCGTCGGCGCTTCGATGGGTGGCCTTACCAGTCTAGTTGCGATCGGCGAGGGCCATGTAGATGCGGCCGCGCTGGTGTTGGTCGACATCGCTCCGCAGGTTGAACAGCGCGGGGTTGATCACATCCACGCGTTCATGACGCACAAGTCAGAGGGGTTCGGCTCGCTGGAAGAAATCGCGGAGGCAATCGCCCGGTACCAACCCCATCGGGACCGGCCTCGTAACCTTGCCGGTCTGGCCAAAAATGTGCGACTAGGTGCAGACGGAAGATTTCGTTGGCACTGGGATCCACGCTTTCGTGTCGAGGACATGAGTCCGGCAGAAAGGCAGAACCGTTTTGAGGCCTGCGCGCGCGAGCTATGCCTGCCGACGCTCTTGATTCGCGGTGGACTTTCTGAGCTTGTGAGCGAAGAAAGCGTACGCAATTTTCTTAAGAATTGCCCCCACGCGTGCTACGAGAACGTCGCCGGCGCTGGCCACATGGTAGCGGGGGACCGCAACGATGTTTTCGGCGAAGCGATAGTGCGGTTCCTGCAGCAAGTGGTACCAATCCATCGCACCATATAGACAAGGCAAACGTCCAACGTGGACAGAGGTACGTGTTGTCGTAACGGACTTTGCCATCAACGCCCTTAATGGGTACGAGGTATAGACGTGGAAGGGACCGCCAAAATAGATGAGGTGCTGGAACCGGGTGGCCAATCGCGTCGCCTGAAGACGGCACACGTCCT
>Ga0105090_10000593_pt1 | contig 18293 bp, 18 predicted proteins | sample PPLLak3March2015_FD_79110 | JGI IMG/M metagenome (GOLD analysis project Ga0105090, IMG submission 79110) | Freshwater sediment microbial communities from Prairie Pothole Lake near Jamestown, North Dakota, USA - PPLs Lake P7 Core (1) Depth... | ecosystem: Environmental > Aquatic > Freshwater >... | reverse complement strand
GTTCGCAATGCGAAGGTCGAGGGTTCGATCCCCTTCGTCTCCACCACACTTCCTAACCCGCTGATGCAGCGGGTTTCCACGAGCAGCCTCTTCAGTGAGTTTCTCCCGAACTGGCGTTTAGCGTTCGCCAGCTCGTCCGGCGCGAGGCTGGCCACGAGATGCCCCGCCCGTGCCAGGTCGGTCCAGCCGTCCGGGCGCGCGGACGCTTCGGCGATCTGCTGAAGCAGCTGGACGGTCCGGTTTGCCTTCAGGAACGCAAGCTCGATCTTTCGCCCGCCGTCTCCGCGCAGGATGAATTCGCCGAGATCCTGTCGACGCTGCCGTAAGACTTCGAGCAGCGCCTTGACGTGCTCGAGGACCGGCAAGGCGCGCGCTCGCTGCTCGTCGAGCATCTGCAAGGCCGATTCCAGGTCCGCGGCGGACGAAAGGTCCCACTTCGCCAGAAACGTGTGCGCCAGCTCGTTGCGTTCGGCGACCATCGCCACCAGCACAGTGCGGACGCGTTCGACGCTGGCCTCGTCGGTCTTGAACTGAAACTGCACACTGAGCCACGGCTCATGCGGGTTCTCCGGCGCTGACGGCGGCGAAGCACCCTGGCCCAGCACTTCATCGTGGTACTGCTGTGCTAACTGGCCAAGTGTCTTGCCGGAGATCTCCTTGGTGCGCTGTGCCATCTTTGCCGGAATCTCGCTCTTGTAGCCGGCGAAGCCCGTGGCGGACAGCAGGTCCTTCAGCAGCAGCTCGATGTGCTGAAAGAGAAGCAGATTGCGGCCGATGCGGCGGAAGACTTCGTTCAGCGCGGGCGGCCGCTCTGGCTCCGGGTTGATGTCCATCGAATTGACAGGAAGGGTCGCGACGCGGAGCGTAGCCCGCGGCTCGACACTCGTCCTTCCACGCTGTTGAAACAGGTCCGGGGGGCTGGGTGTGCGCCGACCGACCCGCTCCGCTCCGCTTCTCCTCCACGACGCGCCTCCGCGCGCAGCGGCCGGCCGAGTTAGCCTACCGTTTCGACCTCGACCGGCCGGTGGTGCTGCCGGCCGGCGTGCGCTACTGGTTCGCCCTGCACCTGCCGGGCGCCTCCGGCAACGACGACGTTTTCTGGGAGTTCACCGACATGGGCTTCGGCTCGCCGGCGCATTTCTTCCTCGCCCAGGTGAACGAGTGGTGGCCGATGACCGAGAACGACGGCGCCCGCCGGCAGCACCTCGCTTTTCACCTGTCTAGCAGCACGGCACCGGAACCCACCACCCTCGCGCTCCTCGGCCTCGGCCTCGCCGGTCTAGCCGCATCGCGTCGGCGCAAGCAGTAGAGCGGGTAGCGCCTGACGGCGGCCCCACTTCGGCCGGGCCTATTGGCCAAGCGACAGCGGGCACACGCTTGCGCGGTGCTCGGGTCGGCGGATGCGGCCGGAAGCGTGGCGAACTCAAGCCAAGTGGCACGCAACACGGTGGCCATCGGCCACTGTTCGCAGTGCTGGTGGTTCGGATCTGCAGCGTTCCTCCGCCAGCGGGCAGCGCGTGTGGAATCGGCAGCCGGGTGGTGGGTTCAGCGGGCTCGGCGGCTCGCCGACAATGCTGATTCGTCCGGACCATGCTTGCGTCGATTTGTGGCCCGGGATCGACGAGAACAGCACCTGTGTGTATGGGTGGCGCGGCGATTGCAGCAGTGTGGCCTTGGTGCCGATCTCGACGATATGTCCGAGGTACATGACGGCGATGCGGCCGGCAAGAAATCCAACGACACCGAGATCGTGCGAGATGAAGAGATAGGCAATCCCGGTCTCGCGTTGCAGTCGCCGCAGCAGGTTGAGGATCTGCGCCTGCACCGAGACGTCAAGCGCCGATACAGCCTCGTCGCAGACGATCAGGCGAGGCTTGAGGGCAATCGCGCGGGCGATGCTGATGCGCTGCCGCTGCCCGCCGCTGAATTGATGCGGAAAGCGCTCGGCGTGCTCCGCGCGGAGCCCTACCTTGAGCAAGAGTTCGGCGACCCATTCCCGGCGTTGTGCCCGCGATCCGATGCCGTGCACCTGGAACGGCTCAGTGAGCAATGTCTCGACCGTCTTTCTCGGATTCAGCGATCCGAATGGATCCTGGAACACCATCTGGACGTGCCGGCGGTGCGGTCGCAACTGGCGCCGCGACATGCCGGTCAGCACGGTGCCGTCGAGTTCGACTTCCCCGCTGTCGGTCTCCTCCAATCCAACGATGGCGCGACCCAGGCTCGACTTGCCGCAGCCTGATTCGCCGACCAACCCCAGCACTTCGCCACGATGAATCTGCAGGGATACGCCGTCAACAGCGTGCACTGTGCCGGCCGCGCTGGTGTAATGCTTGACGAGATCCGTCACGCGCAACACCACTGGCGCGTCTTCCGCCTTGTCCGACGAGTGAGGCTCGCTCACCGGTTCGTCTCTGCCACGGGCGCAGAAGCCATGAAACAGGCGGCGCGATGACCCGGGCGGATGTTGAGCATCGGCGGAACACTTTGCCGACAGATGTCCTGACGCCGCTCACAGCGATCCATGAAGGCGCATCCGGTCGGCAGCCGGTCCAGTGCTGGCACGGTGCCGGGGATCTCGATCAGCGGCTTATCTTCGAGATCGTGCGTCACATCCGGTCGGCAGGCGAGCAGTGCGCGGGTGTAGGGATGCTCCGCCGATGCCAGTGAGCGGGCGTCGAGTTCCTCGACAAATCTGCCAGCGTACATCACTAGGACGCGGTCCGCGTGGTCGGCGACGATGCCCAAATCGTGCGTGATCAGGATCACTGCCATGCCCAGGCGCGCCTTGACGTCGTCGATCAGGTTCAGCACCTGGGCCTGCACGGTGACGTCGAGCGCCGTGGTCGGCTCGTCAGCCAGCAGCAGAGATGGTCCGCAGGCCAGGGCCATCGCAATCATGACGCGCTGGCGCATGCCCCCCGACAACTGGTGCGGATACTCGAGCACGCGCTGCTCCGGCGCCGGAATGCCGACCAGTCGAAAGCGCTCGATGACGCTTTGCATCGCCTGCGCACGGGTAGTCTCGGGCTGATGTTCGGTGATGGCTTCCAGAACCTGCTCGCCGACCGTCATCAGGGGGTTCAGGCTGGTCGAGGGTTCCTGGAAGATGATCGCCAGGTCGCGCCCGCGTATCGCGCGCAGAGACGACTCGTCCAGTTTGGACAGGTCGCGCCCGCCGAGGTTGATTTCTCCCGCGAGGATGCGTCCCGGCGGTGACAGCAGGCGCGTCACTGAGTAGGCCAGCACGCTCTTGCCCGACCCCGACTCGCCGACCACCGCCAGCGTCTGGCCGCGGGCCACCGAGAAGCTCACGTCGTTAACCGCTACCACGGTCGAGGCCGGCGTTTCAAAGACGGTCGTCAGGCCGCGCACCTGGAGCACGACGTCGGCTGTGGGCGATGAGTTCGGAGGACTCATCGGCCAGGTGCGTTCGCGGCGGATCGCGGGTTCAGGGCTTCGTTCAAGCCGTCGCCCAGCAGGTTGATCGCCAGTACTGTGATCAGAATCGCAACGCCCGGCACTGCGGAGATCCACCACGCGGTACGGATCACCGATCGGCCCATGCCGATCATCAGACCCCAACTCATGATGTTCGGGTCGCCCAGGCCGAGGAAGGACAGGGCTGACTCGAACAGAATCGCGCTGGCCACCGCCACCGACGCTGCGACGACGATCGACGGCAACGCGTTGGGCAGGATCTGCCGCGCCACGATCTGCAGGTCGCTCATGCCGAGGGCGACGCAGCCTGACACGAACTCACGGTTGCGCAGGCTCACCACCTCGCCGCGCACCAGGCGCGCAAGCGGGGCCCAGGACACGACAACGATGGCGAAGATCACCGTGTAAATCGTCGGCTGCAGGACTGCCAGCACCACGATGGCAAACAGGAACGAAGGAATGGTCTGAAACAGCTCGGTCGTGCGCATGAGCAGCGTGTCGAGGCGGCCACCGTAGTAGCCGGCAATGCTGCCGACCAGGACGCCGATCAGCGTGCTTAGCAGCGCCGTGACTATGCCGAGAATGAGCGAGATTCGGGCCCCGTGCGCGACGCCCGCTGCGATGTCGCGTCCCAGCGAGTCCGACCCCAGGAGGAAGCCCTCGGACAGCGGCGGCCGGAAGGGCGCACCGACCATGTCGAACGGGTCGTCCGGGTAGAAGACGCCAGCGAGGCCGGCGAGCGAAATGACCGCCAGCAGCAGGACGCCGCCTGTGACGAGCAATGCGTTCAGCCGCAGCGCCTTCCAGAGCGACGCCAGTGGCACCTTCATCGCAAACTGACGCGCGGGTCGATGATCGAGTAGGCGAGATCGACCGCGAGATTGGCGATCGCCACGAGGATGGCACCGAAGAACAGGATGCCGAGCAACAGGTTTAGGTCGCGCGCGAATAGAGACTCATAGGCGAGTAACCCGAGGCCGGGCCATCCGAAAACCGACTCGACGACCACCGAGCCGCCGAGCATGCCGCCGATCTGGACGCCCGCCATCGTCAACACGGGCAGCACCGCGTTACGCAGGACATGACGCAGCAGAATCTTGCCCCGCGGCAGCCCCTTGGATCGGGCGGTGGTCACATAGTTGAGACCGAGGTTCTCCAGGACCGAAGCGCGCATCAGGCGCGCATAAAGGGCGATGTAGAACAGCGACAAGGTCACTGCCGGCAGGATCAGGTGGTGGGCCACGTCGATCGCGTGGCGCAGGCCGGTGTAGTCGGCGCCCACGGTGGCCATGCCGCTCGTCGGTACCCAGTGCAGGGTGATCGAAAACAGCACGATAAACATCAGTCCAATCCAGAACAGCGGTGCGGCGTACGCGAGCACCGCCGCCAGCAGGATGCCGATCTCGACCGTTGTCTTGTGGTAGACGGCAGCAACGAAGCCTGCCGCCGAACCCACCAGCACCGACAACAGCACCGCCGAGATCATCAGCAGCAGCGTCGCCGGCAATCGACCCGCGATCAGCGTCAGATTGGACTCGCCGTAGCGGAACGAATAGCCCAGATCGAAGGTCGCGGTCTGCCAGAGATACTTCAAGTACTGCACGTACAGCGGCTGGTCGAGGCCGAACTGGGCGCGCAACTGCGCAATGAACTCGGGGTTGGAGGCCCCGGCCTCGCCAGCCAGCACACTGGCCGGGTCCCCGGGCGCCAGATGCAACAGGAAGAAGTTCGCCGTGACGATCAGGAAGACCGTCAGGACCCCCTGCAGAAGGCGGACGCGGATGTAGCGCCAGCGCTGTTGCGCGGGGGTCATTCGCATGTTGCAGCCGATGTGCGGTCAGCGAATGAGCCCCGCGCCGGTTTCACTGCGGCGTCAGGCTCGTGTCCTGTAGTCCGGAACGCATCCCCAGCGGGCTCGTGACTAGGTTGTTGACCCGCTTGTTGGCCACCATCACGAGCTGCATCTCCATCAGCCAGACAATCGGGCTGTCATCGACGAGCTTGCGCTGGATCTGGTGGAAGGTCACAGCGCGCTTTGCGGGGTCCGTCTCGACTGCCACGTCAGCCCACAGCTTGTCGACGTCCGGATCGCTGTAGCGCGTGCCATTGCCGAAGGCGACGCCCGCCTTGATGTTGCTGCTGACATACTGACGTCGCACGCCAAGCGTCGGATCACCCATGCCGACATACCAGCCGGAAGTGATGTCGTAGTCGTAGTCGGTGAAGATGCGCTTGAGCCAGGTCGGCCAGTCCTCGTTGCGCAGGGTGACACGTATACCGATGCGACCGAGCGCCTGGCGCAGATACTCGCCGAGGCGGCGATAGTCATCGCCGAAGGCGCCGACGTCGTGCACCAGTTCGAAACGCACGCCGTCTGCCTTGGCTGGAAAGCCTGCTTCATCGAGAAGCGCGGCTGCCTTCTTCAGGCGATCTGCCGAGTCGAAGCTGGTGAGCCCGTCCTTGGTGAACAGTCCGGCGCCCTGGTAAACGGAGGAGATCGGACCGACCGCCGGCGTGCCGAATCCAAAGAAGATGGTGTCGGTCACGAGCTTGCGATCGACCGCGTAGGCGATCGCCTGGCGGACCCGTTTGTCCGTCAGCGGCGGCTTGCGGTTGTTCATCTCCAGCATCAACACCGGGGCCAGCATCTCATAGCCGCCCTGAGGGATGGTGAGGCTGGGCAGCGTGGCCAAGCGCCGCATTTCGGCCGGCGTAATCGTGCCGAACGAGGCGACATGCGCCTCGCCTTTCTCAATGGCGGCGGCGCGTGTGGCGGCGTCATTGATGTAGCGGAAGATAATCCGGTCGAGGTACGGCTTACCGGGACGCCAGTAATTCGGGTTCCTTTCCAGCGTGATCGCCGTGCCGCGCTCCCAGCTGACGAACTTGAACGGTCCCGAGCCGATCGGCCTGTTGTTCAGCGGGTTGTTACGCAGGTCGGTGCCCGCGTAGAGGTGTTTGGGCAGGATCGGCGCTTCCGAACTCGACAGTCCGAGCAGCATCGGCGGGTAGGGGTGAGCCAGACGGAACACAGCCGTGTGCGCGTCAGGTGTTTCGATCGCCGTGACCGGACCGAGGTTGCCGGGTCCCCGCGGATGCATCGGCTTCACCACTTCCATGAGCGAGAACTGCACGTCGGCGCTGGTGAGCGGCTGCCCATCGTGCCAGCGGACGCCCTGGCGCAGCTTGAAGGTCACGGTCTTGCCGCCATCGCTGATCGTCCAGGACTCCGCGAGGGACGGCAGCGGCTTGAGGGCCATGTCGTACTCGAGCAGGCCATCGAAGATCTTGGTGCCGACCTCGATGGGCGGGTGGGCCGAGGTCAGGCCATTGTTGAGCGTGGTCGGCTCCGGATGGCTCAGTACGACGAGCGTTCCACCGCGGGTCTGTGCGCTGGCGCTGGTGCCGAGCAGCGCTGTGGCGAGCAGGCCCGAGACGGCAGACAGCTTGATCAGGCGGCCTATCGCGCTGCGCCGGGTGCTCATAGAGCGTTCGTCAAACATGTGTGCCTCCAAAGAGTTTCACTCTTGACTTGGACCGGAATCTCGGCCGGCTTCGCAGCGCGCCTCAACTGTTGTTCTATATAATGAGACGTTGTTCCAACATCCTACTCAGCGAGGTTGGACCCGTCAAACCTTTCGCGTGCTGCGTGCAGCGACGCGTTCAGCCGGGTCCGGGTTCGAAGCCCCAGCCGGATCCTTGTGGCACTTGCCAGGCGAAGCCGACCTTGCCCAACTGCGGACCGGCTTCCGCGGAGTCGTCGCGCACCATCCAGGGGCCAACCAGTTCGGCCGAAAAGAGCGGCTCGCGCAGCGTCGCGGCCATGTGAATGCCGGCCAGCGTGCCGAAGCGCGTTTCAAGCATGGAACCGAGCCCGTAAGGGATGCCGGCGGCATCGGCCACCGCGATGATGCGCCGCGTCTCGGCAATGCCGCTCTTGGCCAATTTGAGGTTGAAGCCGCTGGCTGCACTGCGACGCACCATGACAAGGGCGTCGCGGGCTGTGACCAGGCCCTCATCAGCCACGATCGGCAGAACGTCAGCGCGCACCAGGTGCGCCATCGAGTCCAGATCCCATGCGGGTACCGGCTGCTCGAAAAAGGCGACGCCGAGAGTGGCAACAGCTTCGGCCGTGCGAAGCGCCTCGCGGCGGCTGAACGAGCCATTGCCGTCGATTGCGAGGATCGCCTCGGGGCCAACCGCATCCCTCACGGCGCGCACTCGCGCCATGCTGCTGTCGGCGTCCTGGCAGACTTTCACCTGAAAGGTGCGGGCGCCACGTGTGGCCCACTCACGCGCGTCGGCTGCCATCGCCGCGGGTTCGTCGAGCACCACGATGGCTCCCAGCGGCACTTCCTTCCGCACTGTGCCGCCGATCAGCGCGTGCACGGGTACACCAAGCAACTTGCCGCGCAGATCCCACAGCGCCAGTTCGACGGCCGAGCGCGCATAAGCGTTGCCCGGCAGCGAACGATCGAAACCCGCCTCGATATCGGCCTCGGCGAACGGGTCGAGGTCAGCGATTGCCGGGGCGAAGTGCGCATTGATCGCCTCGGTCATCGAGGCGATGGTTTCGGGCGAGTAGCCCGGCAACGCGGTCATCTCGCCATGGCCGGCCACGCCGTCGGCGTGCACCGCCACTCGGATGTAGCTCAGCGTTGTGCGGCTCACTTTGGCGTTGCGAAATGTCTTGGCGAACGCTCGCTCAATGCCGGTGACAACGACCTTCTCGATGGTGCGCATGGTTCAGTGCTCAGTGGCGCGGCCTGAGGCTGCCCGGGCGCGCGGGCCGGCTGATCGACGGTTTGGCTCCGTCACCGCAGTGTCGGCTGGCTTCGATCGGTAGCCCAACCGGCTGGAGATGACGCTTGCGGCCTCGACCACGCCGGGGCTCAAGCGACCGATGCGCTCGGCGGTGAGCCGACTTCTCGGCCCGGAGATGCCAATGGCGGCAATCACTTCACTGCGGTCGTTGCGGATCGGCGCGGCAATGCCGCAGATATCCTCGCGCCACTCGCCGCGATTGACGGCGTAGCCTCGGCGGCGGATCTCTTCCATCGAGGCAACGATGTCGGCTGGCTGGGTCAGCGTGTACCGAGTGAACCCCGGCAGTTTGCGCGACAGCACCATCTTCAGCTCACCGGCGTGGAATGCGAGCAGCGCCTTGCCGGTGGCCACTGCGTGCGCCGGCGCTCGTCCGCCCACGCTTGAGTAGGCACGAACAGGCTGATTGCTCTCGACCTTGTCGATGTAGATGACTTCGCCGCCGTCGAGAACCGACAGATGAACCGTCTCGTCGGTGGCGGCACCCAGGTCGATCATTACCTGCCGCGAAATCGATTTGACGTCGGCGCGGGCGAGCACGGCTGAGCCGATCTCCCAGGTCTTCAAGGTGGCCTCGTAGCTGCCCGCGGCGGGGCAGTCGGCAAAACCCAGGCTGGTGAGGGTGCGAAGGATGCGATGCGCGTTGCTCTTGGAGACGCTCAGTGCCAAGGCCATTTCGGTGACCCCGGCAGGGCCATCGTGGCGGCAAAGCCACTCGAGGCCGCGCAGTGACTTAACTGCAGTGGTGTCCATGTGAACTCGTTGGCTGTGTCTCGGTGCCACTGAAAACAGCGGCGGCGTCAAAAAAGCATCGGGCGTTCATAACGGCGTCTGCCGGGTGGTGGCGCCACCGTCAATCGTGACCACCGTGCCACTCACATACGAGGCGCGTTCGGAGGCGAGGAAGGCGATCACGTCTGCTACCTCGGAAGGCTCTGCCGCGCGGCCGAAGGGGCGCTGCGCCAACAGTTCGCGCCAGCGTTGCGGATCTCCCCAGCGAACTTCGGCGTCGCGCATCAGCAGCTCGCGCATGCGATCGGTGGCGACGATGCCGGGATTGACGCCCACCACCCGGATGCCGTGATCAACGCTGGCGCCGCCCAGCGCGCAGGTGAATGCCATCAGCGCGGCGTTGGCGCTGCTGCCGGCGATGTAGTTAGCGGTCGGGCGCTCGCCTCCGACGCCGATCACATTGACGATGACGCCACGGCGCCGAGCCTGCATGCGCGAGTACACCAGTCGCGTCAGGTTGATGTAGCCGAACAACTTGAGATCCCAGGCGGCGCGCCAGGTTGTTTCGTCCAGTTCGGTCAGGGCGCCGCGCGGAATGGCGCCGGCGTTGTTGACCAAGATATCGACGTCTTCGACGATTGCGCCGAGGCCGAGCAATGCTGCAGGGTCGGCGAGATCGCAGGCGTGCGTAACGACGCGCACCCCGGCGGGCGCGAGCGCCTCGCGAGCCACTTCAAGTGTCTCGGTCGATCGCGAAAGCAGGCGAACTTCGCAGCCTTCATTGACCAATGCTTGCGCGGCGGCGAAGCCGATACCGCGCGATCCGCCGGTGATGAGGGCCGTCTTTCCGCGCAGTTCCAGATTCATCGTCAACACCCGCAGCGGCGCCGCGCCGGTCAGTTCCCGAGATGCGGGCGACGCTAGCACAAGCGTTCCTATTTTTGGAACCTGTTTCCGTTCCTTAGAAAGTATGCGAGCATTCTTCCGTCAGCGATCAGCCCGGTAGAGCACACGAAGATGGACGCGCAGGGCATCCCACCCGACCGGCTCGAAACGACTTTGGCGGGTCAGCGCGCCATCGTGACCGGGGCGAGTTCCGGCATCGGTTTGGCGACCGCACGGGCGTTGCTTGCTGGCGGCGCCACGGTCGTCGCAGTGGGGCGTCGCGCAGAGCGGCTGCAAACCCTGAGCGTCGATAGGGCAGACCGACTCGTCGTCATGGCTGGCGATGTGAACGACGCATCGTTCAGGGAGGCACTGTGCAACGCAGCGGGCCCGGTGGACATCCTCGTCAACGCGGCGGGAATTCTCCAGCATGCGCCCTTCCTTGAGGGCGATCCCGGCGCCTGGGAATCGATGTGGCGGACCAATGTTCAGTCGGTGCTGTGCCTGACCCAGCTCGTGGCGCGTGGCATGGCGTCGCGCGGGCACGGGCATGTGGTCAACATCAGCTCGATCCTGGCTTCCCGCGTGTACCCGTACACCATGGTCTACGCAGCCACCAAGTTCGCCGTGCGCGCGCTGTCGCAGGGCATGCGGCTGGAGCTGCAGCCGCACGGCATCAAGGTGACGGAGATTGCGCCCGGTCTGGTCAAGACCGAGATCCTGCGCGACGTCCATCACCCCGATGTTGTGGCTGCGTATCAGGCGCGGAGATACGCGCCGCTGTCGGCCGAGCAGGTGGCCAAGGTCATCGTCGATGCCCTGTCGGCGCCAGCGAACGCCTGCGTCGATCTCGTCGAAATCAACCCGGCCGGGCAGGCCTGAGGCGGGCAGTCGATGAGTGTGGCCGCGAGCCGCAGCCGCCTGCAGGGCGTGGGCATTGTCGCCGGTGAGGTCGAAGCCGCCGCGCTGGTCTGTGCCGAACGCATCGGCTTCAACCTCGGGGTTGATGAGCGCACCGGTGTGGTGGTCGAGCGCGGCCATCCCCTGGAGGGACAGTGCGTGGCAGGCCGGGTGCTGGTGTTCCCTGGCAGTAAGGGCAGTACGGCAAGTTCGTTCAGCCTGCTGCAACTGGCCAGCCTGGGTCTTGCGCCGGCCGCCATCGTCAATGGCCAGTCGGATGCCATCCTGGTGGCCGGCGCGGTGCTGGCCGACATTCCGCTGGTACACAGGATCGATGACGCGCTGCTGGCGACGATCCGCAGCGGGGCGCGGGTACGCGTCGATGGCACTCGAGGCGTGATCGAGATTCTCGACGACACATGCAACTGACAATCGGCCAGCAGGATCTACTGGAGGGCCGCGGCGGCGTCGCCGTGCCGCAGGCGATGCGCATGCTGGTCGCGGTGGGCCAGGCAATGGACGCGCCAGACCTAATCGAAGTGGCGAGCGCGCACATCGTTCTCGACGCGTTCGCGATGGGCCGGGCCGGCGCCGACTGGATCGCTTCCCTGCGCGCCGGTGGTTCGCGTTTCGTCGTGCCGACCACGATTAACGCGATTTCGTTCGATCGTCGTGCTGCGGCAGCCGACGATCCGGGCAACGCTTTCGATACGTGGCAGCGCCGCATGCTCGACGACTGCGAGGCTATGGGGGCGCTCGCCACCTGCTCCTGCAACCCCTTCAACCAGGGGATCACGCCGCTGTACGGCGAGCATCTGGCATGGAGCGAGTCGGCGACCACGGCTTACGTGAACTCGGTGATCGGCGCCCACACCAACCGGGAAGGGGCGACCGCCATCGCGTCGGCGCTGACCGGTTTCACGCCGCGCTACGGCATGCACCTGCCGGCGGCACGCCTTGCGACAGTCCAGTTTGACGTCCGATGCGCAGCGGACGGCGAAGCTGATCTCAACTTGCTCGGTGCGCTCATCGCACGCCAGGCGGGAAACGAAATCCCCGTCATCACCGGGCTGACGCGTCCGACCGCCGACGAGCTGTTCGGCTTCGCGGCGTCCTTTGCGATCGTCGCCAATCTGCCGATGTTTCACATCGTCGGCGTCACTCCACAGGCGTCAACGGTGGCAGCAGCCTGCGGCGGGGCCGCTCCTCGCGAGCTGAAGCCGGTCACCGCCGGCGACCTCGATGCAGAGCGTGCGCGCTATGACGATGCCACCCAGACGGTGATCGATCTCGTGACCATCGGCGCGCCACATGCCTCCCTGCGGCAGATCCGTGCGGTGGCTGATCTGATCGGCAGCCGCAAGGTGCGCGAGGGTATCGAGTTCACGCTCACGACCAACGCCAGCAACCTTGCGCTGGCCGGCTCGTGCGGGCTGCTCGATCGGCTCGACGCGGCGGGGGTGACGGTGACCGCGGACAAGATGTGCTTCGGATGCGACCTGGGCGGCCGCAAGTTCGGACAGCGTGCCGTGCTGGCAACCAACTCCGTCAAGGCGGCGCTCTCGGCACCGGGGACGCGGGGCGTGAAGGTGCGCTATGGCACCGTGGTGCAGTGCGTGGAGGCCGCAGTCAGTGGCCGATGGATGAGCGAGGAGTCGCAATGCAGTTGACCGGACTGGACAAGTCCGCCGCGATCGTGAGCGGTGCGGCACGTGGCATCGGGTATGGCGTGGCGCAGGCGCTGGCACGCGCAGGCGTGCGCCTTGCTGTGACCGACGTCGACAGCGTGGCGTTGGAGCAGGCGCGCGAAAGGCTTGCGCCTCACGTCGATGTGTTTGCCCGCGCGTTCGACGTGCGTGACCGCGAGCAGATCGAGAACTTTGTCGAGGCGGCCAGCGCTCGCTTCGGCGGCATTGACAGTCTCGTCAACGTGGCGGGCATCCAGCGCCTCGGTTTGCTGACGGAACTGTCTGAGGAGGACTTCGCCGCCACGTTCGATGTCAACGTGCGCGGCGTGTTCCTGATGACGCAGGCTGTCGCACGCCGCATGGTTTCGCTACGACGGGGCGCGATCGTCACCATCTCGTCAAATGCGGCGCTGGTGCCGCGCGTCAAGCAGGGCGCCTACTGCGCTTCGAAGGCGGCGGTCAGTCACTTGATGCGCGTGTTTGCCCTCGAACTCGGCCCGGCGGGAGTGCGCTGCAACTGCGTTGACCCCGGGGCAACTGAGACAGACATGATCCGCAACATGGTCGCGACCATGGGGCTGGGAGAAATTCTGCTGCGCGGCAGCCTCGACGGCTTTCGGGTCGGCACACCGCTGCAGAAGAACGCCCAGGTCGAGGATGTCGCCAATGCCGTGCTTTTCCTGCTGTCCGACCAGGCGGGCCACATCACCATGCATGACCTCGTCGTCGATGGCGGCTCCTCGCTCGGCGCCTGACGATCCCCTCACACACTCAAGAGGAGACCCGCATCATGAAGCTCGTGACCTTTGAACAGAGCGGAACGCGCCGTCCAGGCGTACTGCTCGACGACGGCATCGTCGACCTGGCGGCGCAGGGTATTCCGAGCGGCCGCAACGGCGATCTGCTCGAAATCGCGCGCGGCGGCGACGAGATGCTGGCCCGCATTCAATCCGTTGCTGCATCGACCGCCGCCCGGGTGCCGCTTGCGCAGGTTCGGCTGTGCGCGCCGATCATTGAGCCGGGGAAGATTATCGGCATTGGGCTGAACTACATCGACCACTGCCGCGAGGCGAACCTGCCGGTGCCTTCCGTGCCGGTGCTGTTCGCCAAGTTCCCGAACTCGGTGGTCGGTCCGGACGACGAGATCGTCTTCAGCCGCAGGATCTGCAAAGAGGTCGACTACGAGGTCGAAATGGGCTTTGTGGTCGGCAAGCGTGCCCACCGCGTCAAGGAGGCCGACGCGCTGTCGCACGTGATGGGCTATGCAATCGTCCACGATGTCTCGGCGCGCGACCTGCAGTTTCGCGACGCCAAGCAGTGGGATCACGGCAAGTCGTGCGACACCTTCTGTCCGTGGGGACCGTGGCTAGCCAGCCGAGATGAGGTGCCCGACCCGCAGGTTCTGGACCTGCGCCTGCTTCTTAACGGAAAGGAGATGCAGCGCTCGAACACGTCCAACATGATCTTCGGTGTGGCGCGGCTGGTGGAGTTCCTGTCCGAGTCGATCACGCTGGAGCCCGGCGACCTGATCGTGACCGGCACGCCTTTCGGCGTCGGGTTCAGCCGCAAACCTCCTGTCTACCTCAAGGATGGAGACGAATGCGTGCTGGAGATCAGTGGTCTGGGGACGCTGCGCAACCGGGTGCGCGAGCTGCCGTAAACGGGCGCGCCGCAGCTGCGGGCAGGGTGGAGGTGAGGCCGTGAGAATGCAGGGAAAGACGGCGCTCGTCACCGGCGCCGCGACCGGGATCGGGCTTGCCATCAGCCAGGCCTTTCTGCGCGAGGGCGCGCGGGTGATATTCGCCGACCTGGATGGCCCACGCGCCGCCGCACAGGCGCAGAAGGCCGGGGCGGCGGCACTGTCGGTGACGATGGACGTCGGTTCGGCCGCATCGGTCACGGAAGGATTGGCCCAGGCCGAGCGGGCCCAGTTCGTGCCGGACGTGATCGTCAATAACGCCGGCGTGATCCACGTCGGCACGATCCTGCAGGCAGAACTGGCGGACCTGCAGCGCGTGTTCCGCGTTAACGTCGAGGGGGTTTTCAACGTCACCAAGGCGACGCTGCCCGGCATGATTGCGCGCGGCGGCGGCGTGATCCTCACGATGGCGTCGCTGGCGTCGCTGACAGCGATGCACGATCGCTTCGCCTACTCGGCCTCCAAGGCTGCGGTGATGATGATGACGCGCTCGGTAGCGCTGGACTTCGTGAAGCAGGGCATCCGCGCCAACTGCATCTGCCCGGCACGCGTGCACACCGAGATGGTCGATGGCTATCTGAAGACCGCTTACGCCGGGCGCGAGGAAGAGACCTTTCGCCGCTTCTCCGATTACCAACCCGTAGGGCGAATGATCAAGCCGGAGGAGATTGGCCATCTGGCCGTGTATCTGTGCTCCGACGAGTCGCAGATGGTGACCGGTGCCTCGTACCTGATCGACGGCGGCGTGATGATGGGCGTCTAGGCCCAGCGCTAAGTGCGGGTGACCGTGGCCCGGTAGTCGCGGATGCGCTCTTTCAGTCCCGGGCGCGCAGCGGAGGCGACCAACTCTGCCAGATCCGCCGCTCGTGTGTCCTCGACGGTCATGCGATGCAAGGCCGCCTGCGTTTCTTCGTCGAGGCGCTGTGCCTGCTGCGCCTGCGCGTCGACCAGAGCAGGCCACGTGTCGCTGTTGGCCATCTGCGTCACCAGACCGATGCGGTCGGCCGCCATGCCGTCCAGGGTCTCGCCGCCAGCCAGCAGTTGTCGCGCCTGGGATGTGCCAATGCGTTGGGCCAGCCGGCGGCTACCGAGGATCAGTCCGAATCGCACCCCTGGGAAGGTGAAGCTCGACTCCGCAGTAGCCACGCGCGTCGCGCAAGCGGCAAACAAGTCGGCCCCAGCGCCTATCGCCAGGCCATGCGCGAGCGCAAGCGTGTGAAACGGTGCGTAATGGACCGCTTGCAGCAACTGCTCGATGCGGACGAAGCGCAACAGGAGATCGCCTTCGCTGAGCGACTCGAATCCGCTGAAGTCGAAGCCGGCGCAGAAGTGCCGGCCGTGGCCGCGCAAGACCAGCAGGCGCACTCCTGCTGCGGCAGCCTCGTTCACCTGGGTTAGCAGCGCATCAACGAGCGCGGCGTTCAGCGCATTCGCCTTTTCAGGCCGGTCGAGCGTCAGGTGCAGGGCGGGGCCGTCGCGAGCGACCTGCAGACCGGCGGCGCGGTCAATGGTCACCAGCAGCAGGCCCGAGCAGAGGTGGCAGCGAGCCGTTGCTGTAGCCGGAGATGAACTCGCGTGCCTCGCCGGTTGACTCGTCGTACACGTGGCGCCGCGTGGCGCCGATATCGCCGCCATAGACGTGGATGCTGATCGCCGTGACGCCGCCGGCGTTGGACACCCGATGCACATCGCCGATGCGCGGTGACACGCGATCGATCGCGCCGGCCGGCATGGGGTGCTGTCCGGCCTTGCGCGTGCGCGCACCAGACTCCGGCGTCGTGTATTCCTCGCAAAGCTCCTCGCCGCGCATCACGCCCACGAGTCCCCAGACCGTGTGGTCGTGCACCGGCGTGCTCTGACCGGGCTGCCAGACGAAGCTCACGACGGAGAAGCGAGCTGCAGGATCCCGATACAGCAGGTACTGGCGGTAGGACTGATCCGACGGTTTCGTGTAGGTGTCGGGCAGCCAGTCGTCATTGCGTATCAAGTCGGCAAGCATCGGTTCCGCGATGTCGAGTAGAGACTGCTCGTCGCACCCGGGACGGGACACCAGGGCGGTCATGCCGTGGACGAACTGCTGGAAACGCTGCGGGTTGCGTGGGCCGTCGGCGGTGGTCATCGATCGATCTCCATCCGGATCTCCGCACCGTGCTCGCCGAGGGCCGGCGGTGGCCGCCGCACGGCCTGCCCCATGCCCAACGGCGAAACAAAGGTGCGCGTGGTGGCTCCCCCCGGCAGCGTCACCGGCTGAACCCAGCCATAGTGCTCAACCTGAGGATCGGCCAGCGCTCGCGAGTACGGGTTGATCGGCGCGCAGGGTACGCCCTGGCGGCGCATGATCACCAGACACTCGTCCGCCGTCATCCTCGCGAACTCAAGCTCGAGCAGTTCCTTGAGCGCAGCCTGGTGCTTGGCGCGCAGCGTTGTCGAGGCGAAGCGTGGATCCTCCGTGAGATCAAGGCGGCCCAGACCCTCGCAGGTTCGACGGAACAGGTCATCGTTGCCCGCGGCGAGCACGAAGTAGCCGTCGCTTGCGCGGAAGGCCTGATACGGAGCGTTGCGCGGATGAGCCGAGCCGAGCCGGCGCGGATCCATGCCCGTGCCAAAGTACTCGGACGTCTGCAGCGCGGCGATGGCGAGCGTGGTGCCGAGCATTGGCACGTCAATCCGCTCGCCCTGACCGGTGGCGCGTGCCCGCAGAAGTGCCGTCGCCACGGCGTAAGCGGCGTAAAGGCCCGCCGCAAAGTCGGTGAGCGGCACCCCGCACTTGACCGGGCCGCCGTTCGACTCACCGGTGACGCTCATCACGCCGCCGGCGGCTTGCAGCGTCACGTCGAAGCCGCCCTCCTGCGAACGCGGGCCTTGCTGGCCATACGCCGAGATCGAGCAGTAGACGGTCACCGGCTTGGCCGAAGCCAAGGCGGCGTAACCGAGGCCGAGGCGGTCCATCACGCCGGGTCGGAAGTTCTCAAGCACGACGTCGGCAGACAGGCACAGACGCCGCGCCGTGTCGCGGTCGACTTCGTCCTTGAGGTTCAACACGATCGAGCGCTTGTTGCGGTTCAGCGAGGCGAAGTTCTCGGAGAAGCCGCTAGTGTGAGGCGGCCAGCCACGCATGCCGTCGCCGTCCGGGGCCTCGACCTTGATCACGTCAGCGCCCTGGTCGGCCAACAGCATGCCGGCGAAGGGGCCGGCGGCGATCTGGCAGAACTCGACGACGCGCACGCCGGCAAGCGGTAGCGGTTTGGTCATGGGTAGGGCATCCCGGCCCAGTGATCGTCGGCCCTGCGGGTTCGGCCGCAGTCTTCCCGCTTGGGCTGCGGGATGTGAGGAGGGGTCAGGTCACTGCATTCACTCATCGAGTGGCGCCGAGTGTGTATCACATATCGGAACGTCGTTTTATTGATCGATACCTTACTAGCATGCCGCCATTCGGGCAAGGGAGACGGTCGGGCGCACAGCCGCCCTCGCGACGGGCGCATCGGCCTTGGCTGGCGGTTCACTCAGAACGAAAACCGCGGGTTCAGCCGGGTTCGGTGACGGTGGGGCGGCGCAGACCCGCCGCGGCTGCCTGATGTCGAAGCCACGTCTCTCGTCGCGACCGTCGAGCACCGCCGATGCCTGCGCGTCCCAACCGACGAGGCAATGGCACTGATCGGCGACGTGGGCCGAGTGTCGCGCTGCGCCCGGGCACCGACATGCGGAAAGAGCAGATTCTCGAATGCGCTATTCGAGGTAGCTGCTTTCGCGCATAACCCCGCGATGCTTGGCGCAGCTCTCGCGCACGGCGGAAGTGACTTCAACAGCGTCCAGGCGGCCCTTGCCCGGCAGGATGTCCGTCACCAGGGCCTGTAGACGCAGGTGGAAGTCGCGCTCCGGGTCGTGGTGCCGCGGACTTCGAGTCCAGGCTCGCCGGGACAGGACTGCGCGTGTGCAGAAGCACGAAGCCCGCCACGAGGGCGGGCTTGTCGTCAAGCGTTGCCGATCACTGCCTGCGCCGACGTGCTGCTGCCAGACCGGCGAGGCCGAGGCCGAGAAGGGCGAGCGTTCCGGGTTCGGGTACCGCCTGCCTGGCGACGTTCCAGCCGATCACGTCGAAGGCGGTCAAGTCGTTGCCGCTGATG
>Ga0105090_10000592_pt1 | contig 18305 bp, 1 predicted proteins | sample PPLLak3March2015_FD_79110 | JGI IMG/M metagenome (GOLD analysis project Ga0105090, IMG submission 79110) | Freshwater sediment microbial communities from Prairie Pothole Lake near Jamestown, North Dakota, USA - PPLs Lake P7 Core (1) Depth... | ecosystem: Environmental > Aquatic > Freshwater >... | reverse complement strand
TTCCATTCGCCGGCGAGCATGCTGATCATCGCCTTGCCGTACGAGTAGAAGCCGGTCCGGCAGCTGTAGGTCATGCCATCCACGCCGAACATCAGGCCGAAGCCGTCGAAATCGATTTTCGAATCGACGGTCACCAGTCCGGTCGCCGTCGAGATCGTTTGCTGGTGCTGGAATTGTTGTTGGAGGTTTCCGTACCGCAGGCCGGCCGACCAGTTCAGCGCGAATGTGTCGTCCCCGACGATCAGGCTGCGGTGAGCCAGATCGGCCGTGTTGAACGAGATGTCGTAGGCCGCGTTGGCTTGGAGACTCTGACTCCCCGTCGTGACCGTGCTCGGGTGAATGATTTCCGAGAGCAGGACGTTGTCACCCATCCGAGTGATCTGCTGAGAGTCGTCGCCACTCCAGTACGAGTATGACGCAACCAGGCTGCTGCATTCGGACAAGCAGACGCCGAAGCCGACGCGAAATCCCATCGCTCCCTGGATGGCCACGTCGCCGACCGGTCCTGTCGGGAATGCATTGTCGACGACGTCGTTTTGTTCGATGGCATACACGATGTCGGTGCTGCCGGGCCGAATGTAGAGCAGTTCGCCCCACACGCCGCTCCGGTGCGCCCACCACGGGATCTCGCAACTCACGAGATCCTCGCAGGGCATTTCGATGGGCTCTTCGCCCCCCATGCGGCGGCTCGCCGAGATCGGCCGCGCTTCGACCGCCAGCGCTGGCCGCGCTTCGACGCTGCGGACCGGAACCGGTTCGGCTGCCCCTTCGGCCCGGGAGAAATAGGCCGAGTCCCCGCTGGAAGGCTGGCGGCCTCGATCCGCTCCCTCCACCAGTTCTCCGGCCGCCGATACGGCGAGTCCAACCAAGATCAATCGCCCGCCCAAGCTTCGAATTCGTCGTACCATCGCCCGTACTTCCTGTAAGGGATGCCGTCAGGATCTTGGAGTCCGAGCTGCGGGAACCACGCCAAAAGGGCCTGTCCGCCAACCCGTATTCGTCCATCTCCGTCGATCCGCCCGTAGAGTCTTCGTCATCCGCAAGATCGTTCCATCAAGAAAAAATCCCGTAATCGGCAAGGTCCGCCAAACCTGGCCGTTGGGCATTAAGCCAGTCAAGATCGGAAGAATGAGTGTCTCGCGTGTGATCAGTGAAATGAGCAGTGGCCCGTGGCAGGGCGTACCGCAAAATTCGTCGCCGAGGTCCAAGAGCCAGGCTGAATCAAGCGACTTTTCCTGAAACAACGCTGGCTTAGGGGAATCTTCTAGACGAGAATCACGGTCCTTGGCGAAGTCATCTCTAGACTTTGGCGAATCTTGGCAACGATCGATCGAGATCAATGTTGTGGGGCTTGGTATGACACGAATTCCGAATTCCCGTCTGGCTGCCGAAGTCTTTCCTTTGGAAGGCGAGGAAATCAAGACGCGGCGCGCACGAGCCCAACTCACCACCTCGAGTTCCCCCAAGGGCGAAAACGCGGCAGGAGATCAAGTCGCCGCAGGTGGGCCGCAGGCGAAAGAGATGGAGCCTCGCTCGACGTCGTCGCTGCCCCCAGATTTAATTGGCGTCGCCTTGTCGGGAGGCGGTATTCGTTCGGCGGCGTTCGGCCTAGGTGTTCTGCAGTCCTTGTACTCCAAGGGTGTTCTACGATTTGCTGATTATCTGTCGACCGTGTCGGGGGGAAGTTATGTCGGCAGTTTTCTCGCCTCGATGGCCCTCGACCCCATCGGCAAGTTGAAATGGACTCCCAAGTTCTCGGACGCGGTGAAGGCCGAAAAGTCTCAAGCTGTTGATGATGCTGTATGTGGTCGCGAATGGAACGATGTCGCTCCGGACGAATTCGGACGTCAGCCAGAGGCGGTCCAGCGGCTGATCTATGGCGGCAACTATCTGAAGCATCCCGTACAGTTGCTGACGCATTGGTTGCCAGGATTTTTGGGAGTGAATCTGGTGGGATTCAGCGGGCTGGTGCTCGTTTGCGCGCTGGCGGCATTCTTGTTTCGCTGCCTCGATTATCCCTGGATGATGCGCTTGACGAGTTGCTTGGGTTTTCAAGACGACATCATGCGAGCTTTTTTTCCCACGTTCATGGTGTTCGTCGTTTGGGCCGTGTACTGCGTTGGGCGAGCCTCCAGGGCCTTGATGGGCAAACGTGGGGAACCCGGGAAGTCCGGTCAATCCAGCTTCGCCAAGACGCTCACCGTGGCTCTGGTGATTATCACGCTGCTCTCGGCCGTCAGTTTGCTGGGGGTCTCAAATGTCGACACCAGCGTGTTGGAAACTCGACTCAAATTGCATCTTGATCCCGAGTACAAGGAATGGCTGTCGCGCATCCTGAGCACCGCGCTCTATTCCTTCGTCGTGATTGGACTGCTCCCCTATTTGAATCCCCGTGCACTGTTGCGGAGCGGCACGGATCCTCGGCGTCCTCGTGATCGCTACATTTTTCAAATCACCACCTACGCGTTGGCGTGGGGTATGCCACTAATCGTGTTCGCATTCCTGGCGCGCGAAGACCTTTCCTACTACAACTCCTGGCGGCCCGATCGCAACTTGCTGACCAAGCCTTCCATCAAGGGTGGCGCCAAGTTTTGGGCGTCCCTTAGCGATGCGTCTCGCTTGGCTTACTCGTCTCCGTCGTCTCCGGGCGCTCCCTCGGCACTGATCGCTCCCTCGGCACTGGGCGCTCCCTTGGTACTGGGCGCTCCCTTGGTACTGGGCATTCCCTCGCCTCCCTGGCCCAACGAAGGAAACACCAAGGGTGCCGCGCCGAAAGAATCCACTCGAGACGTATGGCGCGAGCCGTCGAACCAAATCTGGATGCAGTTGCAAGAATACCAACCCTCCTTCGATCCCTTGGCCCAGGAGCAATTGAGCGTCGCGAGCATCATTGAGGACTTGTCGATTAGCCAGCGGCAGATGACGAAATACGACGCCAACACGTCGCTTGCCTATCATCTGTGGGACGCGCTGCGAATGTTCTCGCCCTACAGCGATTTTCAGGACGAGTGGGCACAGCGCATCGAAATCGACGCGCGCTCGGAATTGCTGGTGGCGATCGCCAACTATCAGCTCTTGAGCGAGCCGACTTTTTACTCGAACTTCATGCCAATCTACAAGATGTTCCGAGAGAGCGATCCGAAGAAACTTGCCGATCAGAAACGCCTGGATGAACCTCGGTTGGTCGAATTGCGTCGGCGCTTTGAGGAAGGCTATGCGTTGCACTATCGTCCGAAAGGGAATGAAAAGAAGGTCGATCAACAAGTAGTCCGTAGGACAGACCTGGTACGAACCGGGGCGCCCTTGAGTGCGATCAAGACCTGGGCGAGTAGCAGACTCGAAGCCGCCGAGATCAAGTACGCACTGACTTTCCACAGCCGTAAGGAAGAAAATGGAGACGCGTGGCGGCGCAGAATCACGGAACTAAAGGAAGAAGAGGATTCCCTGAAGGAGGATCACCCTGAACTCTTCGCCGAACTGGATGACTTGCATACGATCAACTATTCGTTGTGGAAGGCCTATTTCGGTCCCGATCAGGTGACCGAGGAAAGCGTGGTCTTCGCGTCGATCGTGCATGGCGCGGACCAGGACGCGCGGTTTTGGATCGCCTGCGGCAGTTTAACCGTGTTCGTCGTCTTCGGGCTGCTGCTGAATTTGAACAGCACGACACTCCATGGTTTCTACCTGGACCGTTTGGCGTCGCAGTGGTTGGTCCGGTTCTCTGATCGCAACACGACCGATATCAGGCTCGACGAGATTGCCACCTGTGAGCGAGGAGCACCGTACCTGTTGGTCAATGCGGCGCTCACGATGGTGTGCAACCGGGCGGCCGGATTTGGTGACGAAACCGAAGGGTTTCTGTTGTCGCGAAAGCTCTGCGGTTCGGAACGTCTTGGCTTCACGAAAACGACGCAATTCGGTGAACGCCCCTTGTCACTTGCCGATGCCATGGCGATCTCTGGCGCCGCGGTAACTCCGACCGTGACGACCAACTTCGCCGTGCGAGCGCTCATGTGGATGGGCAACTTTCGACTCGGACAATGGCTCCCCAATCCGCGATTGTTGGCGCAGGGTTCCCCGCCGTCGCTCTTTCGTCCGCTTTGGCGCCGTCCGACGCCGCTCTACCTGCTGGCCAGTCGCTTGCTGGTCGACGATTTGGATCGCGAATTCCATTTCGTGGGCGATGGCGGGCTCCACGAGAATCTGGGAATCGAAGCGTTGTTCATGCGACGCTGCAAGCTCATCATCGCGGTGGATGCGGCCGTCGATCCCAAATACCAGTTCGCCGATTTGGTGAAGCTGGCGTTTCGCGCGCGCGTGCACCACGGGATCACCTTGTCGGGCATCGACAAGTCCGCCCCTTGGGGTTTATCGAGCTTGGAACCGCTCGGTGGCCCGACCTCCGATACGGGATCGAACGACGCCTCTGGAAAAGAGGGCTCCGATCGCGCGTCCGACTCCCCGTCGGGTGCCGCGTTTCCCAAAAGCCATCGTCACTTTCTCGTCCTGAAGGTGCATTACCCCGATCGCTCGCAGGACGACCCTGCCTTCTTGATCTACATTCGTCCGTCGTTCAGCGGAGACGAACCGGACGAGCTGCGCACTTATTGCAGGCAGAATCACGAATTCCCCCAAGATTCGACCGTCGATCAGTTCTTCGAGCCGCGACGCTTTGAAGCGTATCGGTATCTGGGAAATCACATCGGCGACGACCTCTGCAAAAACGTCTTCAAGGAACTCGCGGCCGACGAACGAGACGGCGCGAAGTTGATCGAACTGGTGGGCCAGTTCGTGGATGATTTGGCGAAGACACGTCAAATGCAAGATTTCGCCCCCAACTGGCCGAGTCGCCCCAAGACGAAGAGCGAAAGCAACGCCCCCGACCCCAAGCCCGAAACCCGACCAGACTCCGGCAACCTTTGACACTCCCGGTCAATCCAACGGCCACACGAACGATCGGTCGTTAAATCCGCTGCTGGCGTGGATCATCGTGGGCCACATGGTCGTCGTAGACGCGAAGTGTCGCGCTGCGCTGTGACCGCCCGACAGGTCCCATTGCCCCCTGTGCGCGTCGCTCGTTCATCGCCGTCGCGGCGTGACTCGAGACTCTTTCGCCAGCTTTCTGGCTCGAAATCCGGCCAGTGAGATTTACCAATTCGCCTACTTTAACTAAAGTTCTGGCATAACGATTGTGCGGAATGTAGGAGTTGTGCCGCCGGCGGTGTCTACTTGGCGTCGTCGGGGCCAGTCCGAACACTCCGCAGGGCGACGCTACACACCTCGTCTCGCCAGCGCCTGAGCCTCTTGGGCAGGCGTTCGAACAGTTCATTGCCTACTCGGGGAGTTTTTCGAATGATTCGCAGCTTTCTCGATCGAGTTTACCGCTTGGGCCGCAAGTCGGTCCGCCAGAGCAGCCCGGACTCCCAGCAGCGACGGGCCCGATTGGGCCAGGAGGTCGCTCGACTTAGCTCCTTCGAAGCCTTGGAAGATCGTCGAGTCCTGGCTTACGGTGCGACGGTTCCGGGCGTATTCGTCGGCGACGCGGCTTCCGATCACCTCGTGTTGGAAGCGGGGGTTGGCGGCAATCTGCGACACAACTTGCCGGTGTCGGATCCCTACATCGTCGTCGCCGGGGCGACAGTCCTGGATCCGGCCTTCGCCCCGTTGTTAGCCGCAGGGCTCGTCTTCGAAAGCGAATACGATGCCGACGGCGCCGTATTGGGGGTGCAATTATTCCCCGCGCCGGCGGTGTCGGTCACGAACACCGGTGGTCACGACATCATCGAGATGATTGGCATTGGCGCCGCGACGGTGACGGGATCGGTGGGCGGCAGCGAGACGCTGCGCATCCATGGCAGCGGCGGCAACGACTTGTTCACGATTACCGCAGCCTCGGTCACGTTGGGCGCCAACGTGGTCGCGATTGCCAACGTCGACCTGATCGAGATTCTCGGCTCAGGTGGCGACGATCGAGTGACGCTGACAGGTTCGACGGTCCCGGTACGTTTCGAAGGCGGCGCCGGTGACGATACGCTCAGCGTATCCGCCCTGTCGGTCGGCGGCGCCGATTTCGACGGAGGGATCGGCGACGACGATATTCAGATCTCGGCCGCGTTGGCCGGGGCGCTAACGACCTACTCGCCGGGCGGCAACGTGTCCTTGGATGCCCAATCCATCAATTTCACCGGTATCGAAGAGATCGTTGATCTGTCGACCGCGGGCGCGCTGCAGGTGAGCACCGACGGCGCCGCGAATGCCGTCACCTATGCTGGCGGGGCCCTGAGCGAACTGACGGTCGACGACCACGAGAGTTACAAGTTCAGCAGCAAGGCATCGCTGACGTTGGACACCGGCGCCGGCGCCGACACCGTCGATCTGGTGCTTGCTCCCGGCGCGTTGGCGCTTGCCGCGATCAACGTGAGCGGCGGCGATTCCGACGGCGATCAACTGTTCGTCAACGGAACTCTGCCGACCGACATCCTGGTGAATGTGGGGACGAGCACGATCACGGGGGCCGCGACCGTTCCTGCCACGATTAACTACAGCGGATTCGAGGGACTGACGGTCCTGCGCGGCACCGCCACGGGGCTCAGCGTCAGCGGATCGACGTCGTACGAAGTCAACTTCGGCGACCAGGCGGACGCTGGCACCATTCAGACCGACGCGTTACCGATCCACTTCGTCGACTTTGGTTCGACTCGCAAACTCACGCTGAACGGCGCCACGATCGTGGTGCACGGGACTTCCGGCGACGACGCGATCACGCTGGCGGCAAGCCCGGGCGAAGTTCGCGTCGCCGGCCGCCCCATCGTTGTACCCACAGGTTTCACGGATGTGGTGGTCGATGGCGGCGAGGGTGACGATACGTTCACGGTGACCAGCACCAACACGGGGTTCGTCTCCGCGCTCACGCTCCAAGGCGCCGCCGGCAGCGATACGATCAATTGGTCTACGACGGCCATGGTGACGGGTGATCTCGACCTGGCCTTCGAGCAGATCAGCCTGCAACAGAACATCGCCGTCACGGGGGGCGATGTGACGCTGCGAGGAGCGACGACGCTGACGGGCAATCGGTCAATCTCGACGGCCGGAGGAGACGTCACCTTCGAGGGCCCAGTGGATGGCGCGTTTGCCCTGGTGGTCACGGCCGGCGGGGGCGACGTGAGAATCCTTAATTCGGTCGGTGCGGGGAATCCACTCACGGCGCTCAACGTCTCCAACAGCGGGGAACTCCTGCTGGCCGCCGATCTCAGGACGAATGGCCCGATCAACTTCAACAGCGCCATCGGTGGCACTCGACTTGCCGCCGATGTGGTCATCAGCACGAGCGGAGGGGCCCTGGATTTTGGCGCTCCGGTGAACGCCACGAGTTCGGGCGTCGAGTCGCTCACGCTGGATACCGGCACCGGCAACGTGACTCTGCAAGGCGTTGGGACGAGCACGCCGCTCGGCACGTTCCGAGTGGCTCGAGCCGGCACCGTCAGTCCGGGCGGCATGGTTGTGACCGCCGGGGGCGCGACGATCGACCTGGGTGGGGGCACGCTGATCATTGACGTCGCCGGTTTCACGCTCGACGCCACTGGTGGCGGCGCGAATCCCGAAGGAGCCGATGTCATCCTGGCTGACGTGAACGCGGACGCCGCCGGCAATAACCGCGACTTGACCATCGTCGCGGGGACCACGGGGCGGGCGTTGCTGACGGGCGCCGTCGGCGGCACGCGTCTCGACGGACTCACCATAACCGCGGGAGGTGGAACGGAACTGAGCGGCAATATCTCGACCGGCAACGGCGGCCAGGGTGTCACGTTCCACAGTCCCGTCAAGTTGCTCGCCAACATCGCGATCGACAGCGGCAATGGAGCGTCCGATGGTCCGGTCGTCTTCCATGCGACGGTCGACGGACCCTTCGACTTGACGATCGACGCGAACTCCGACTCGGTGACGTTCCAGGAAGCCGTGGGCGGCTTCACGCCGCTGGGAGACGGCAGCGGCGCCGCACTGACGATCACCGAAGCCGATGGCGACGTCTCGTTTCAAAGCACCGTGGCACTCGCCAGCGGATTGGTGAGCTTGGATGGCGAGACGGGATTCACGTTTCGAGAAGACGTCGAGCTGCTGGCGGGCGACACCGGGACGACGATTCACGGTGATCAAATCGCGCTGCGCGGCCTGCATTTCCAATCGGCCGGCCCGATCACCTTCGGCAATGCTCCCTCGGATACGGTGACATTGAGCGAAGGAGCCGTCGAGATCAGCACGGCCGCGGGGCACGCGACGCTGACCATGAATGCCGCCGTCCAGGGTGGGCAGGACCTGACGATTGCCACGGGAACAGGCGCCGCGATTTTTGCCGCTCCGGTCGGCAGCGTGACGCCCATCGGCGACGGAGTCGGCGCGGCACTCACGCTCGCATCGGGAATCGTCACGTTCCAGAACACCGTCGCCACCTCCAGCGGTATCGTCGCGACCGATGCGGCCCAGGTCGAATTCCGACAGGATGTGACGATCGCCGCCGGTGATACGGCCACGGCGTTGTCTGGCAACGTCATTCTTGATGGACTCAGCTTGTCGGCGGCCCGAGCGGTCACGATCGGCAACTCTCCGAGCGATCAACTTACGCTGTCGAGCGGCGCGGTGACCATCAGCACCAGCGGATCGGGAAGCCATCTGATCGTGAACAGCAAGGTCGATGGCGCACAGGACCTGACGCTTCATGTGGCCGGCGCAACTCAGTTCAACGCTCCGCTCGGCGCGCAGTCGCCACTGGGCGACGGCGTTGGAGCCGCCGTGACGATCAACTCACCAGGCTCGACGACGTTCGCGTCCACCGTGCGTACCGCGTCGGGATTGATTCAGGCGGGAGCGGCTGGAGTCGTGACGCTGCAGGACAACGTGGTTCTGGGGGATGGAGATACCAACACCGCTTTCAACGCGAATCTCGTTCTCGATGGTCTCACACTGACCGCGCACGATCCCGTGACGCTCGGCGATGCCGCTGGCGACTCGCTGCTGATCTTGGCGCCGTCGTGGATCGTGACTTCCAACGATGCGATTCGCGTCGTCTCGGCGACCAGCCTGGCCGCGAACCTGACCATCGACGCGGGTTCGGCCGGCATTACCCTGGACGGCACCGTCGACGGTAACTGGGCTCTATCGCTCAATAGCACCGGCACGACCCGCATCAATGGCGTTATCGGTGGCGTCACGCCGATTCACTCGTTGACGACCAACGCGGGAGGCATCACGGAACTTAACGCGAGCATCACGGCGCAGGGCAACACGCTCACGTTCAACGACCCCGTCGTGCTGATTTCGAGCCTGACGATCACGGACGCGGGGGACGCGACCTTTAACAGCACGCTGAACGGTTCGTTCGACCTGACGCTGGCGATCGCAGGTACGACGCGATTTGTCGGCGCCGTCGGCGCCGGAGCAGCGATTGGCGACGGAACGGGCGCGGCCTTGGCCATCAATTCGACCGGTCCGACGATCTTCGAGAGCACGCTCGCCACGGCCTCCGGCGTGACGCAAGCCGACAACGCGGGGCTTCTGACCTTGCGTGGCGACGCGACCTTCGCCGCCGGCAATACCGACACGTCGCTGCAAGGGAGCGTCGTGCTCGATGGGCTGAGAATCACCTCGGCGGGCGATCTTACGTTTGGCAACAGCGAGTCCGATGCGGTCACGTTGTCAGGCGGAACTGTCGAAATCACAACAGCGGCGGCCGGAGTCACACAAACGTTCAACGGTCGCCTCAATGGCGCGCAAGATCTGATCGTCGACGCAGGAACGAGTTCGATCATATTTCATGCTTCGCTGGGTGCTGGGCAAACACTCGGCGATGGCGTGGGGCCCGCTTTGACGATCACCGGAGCCGACCTTGGAGTAAGTTTCCTCGGCGAAGTACGACTGGCCAGCGGCCTGCAAAGTCTGGATCAGGCCACCAGCGTGCGATTTAACGAGAACGTCGAAATCGCCGCGGGGGACACGGATACAACCATCAACGCTCCGCAGGTTTCCTTGAACGGACTGTCGTTTGTCTCGGCGGGCAACGTGACGTTGGGTGACTCCCCGGCCGATCGGCTGACGCTCGACGGGTTCGCCGTGACCCTCAGTACCGCGCCGGGCAACGCGACGCTGATCGTGAATGCCAATGTGCAAGGAAACTATGATCTGATCGTCGCGACGGGCACCGGCCAAGCCCAATTCAACGCGCCCATCGGCAGCGTGTTTCCCGTCGGAGATGGCATCGGTCCGTCGATCTCACTCTTGTCGGGATCCAGCGACTTTGCCGACACGATTTTGACCCTTGGCGGCATTGTCTCCCACGATGCAACAACGGTCCGCTTTCAGGAGAACGTGACGATCGGCGCGGGGGAGACGGCGACCTCGCTCGATGGCAACGTCACGTTCGACGGCATGACCCTTCTGTCGTTCGGCGCCGTGAACCTCGGGAACGAATTGAGCGATCAGATTCTGCTGTCGACCGGGCCGGTCACGTTGACCACGAGCGGAATCGGTCAGAACCTGGTGGTGCTCGGCAAGCTTGATGGCGCTCAGGATCTGACGCTTAATGTGGCGGGAACGTCTCTCTTCGCGGCCCCCGTCGGCTCGCAGCTGCCGATCGGTGACGGCGTGGGAGCCGCCGTGACGATCAACTCGACAGGTTCCACGACATTCGCTGCGTCGCTCGATACCGCTTCGGGACTTGTTCAAGCGGATGCCGCGGGCATTCTCGTTTTTGCCGACAACGTCACATTTGGCGACGGCAACACGAATTCCACGCTCGCGGGCGACGTCGTCCTGGACGGCGCGGTGGTGACGGCCGAAGATCCCATCAGCCTCGGCAACTCAGGGACCGACTCGCTCTGGATCACCGGGATGACGTGGCTGCGAACCTCGAACGACCTGATCACCATCAACTCCGCAACCATCCTGGCGGCGGACTTCATCGTCGATGCCGGAGCGGGAGCCATCACCTACAACGGTACCGTCGACGGCAATCATGCGGTCGTGCTGCAAAGCGCTGGCACGACCACGATCAACGGCGTCATGGGTGGCACGATTCCCATCGCGTCGCTCACCACGGATTCGCCCGGCGTAACGCACCTGAACGCCTCCATCACCGCCCAGGGAAACACCCTGACGTTCAACGATCCGGTGGTGCTGCTGTCGAGCGTCACGCTGACCGATGCGGGAAATGTCACCTTCGGCAACACGGTCGACGGAGCGTTCGACTTGACGTTGAACGTGACGGGAACAACCCGATTCACCGCCGCGGTGGGCAGCACCGATCCATTGGGAGATGGCACCGGACCGGCAATCACGATTAACTCGACCGGCCCCACGTTTTTCGACAGCACGGTCGCCACCAATTCCGGCATCGTGCAGGCCGAGACCGCTGGCCCCCTGACCCTGCGCGACGATCTCAATCTTGGCGCGGGAAACACGCCCTCGTCGTTCGCCGGTTCCGTCGTGCTGGATGGCCTGACGATCACCTCGTTCGGTCCCCTGAATCTGGGAAGCGACGAGACCGACGTCATCACGCTGTCCCAAGGCCCAGTGTCGATCACGACCGTCAGCCAACCGCAGAACTTTTTTGGCAAGATTGAAGGGTCCCAGAATCTGACGGTCGACGCCGGAGCCAGTTCGATCACGTTCCACGCCTCGCTGGGCGAAGTCCAGCGCATGGGCACCGGCGTGGGAGCAGCGCTGACGATTGTCGAGGCCGACGCGGGAGTTGCGTTTGAGGGCACCGTACGGCTGGCCAGCGGCTTGGTGAGTCTGGACGAACAGACAAGCCTGACGTTCGACGAGAACGTCGACCTCCTGGCCGGCGATACGCCGACGTCGTTGTTGGGTCCCACGCTTACACTCAATGGCCTGACGTTCAGTTCGGCTGGCGACATCACGATCGGTGACAGCGTGGCCGACACGCTGACGCTGGCCGACGGAGCAGTGACGTTGAGCACGGCGGCGGGCCACGCGGATCTGAACATGATGTCGAACGTGCAAGGCTCGCAGGATCTGGCGATCACACTCGGGACCGGCGAAGCGACGTTCTCGGGCAGGCTTGGCCATGTGCTGCCGATTGGCGACGGTGTTGGCGCGGCCATCACCGTGGAATCGGGAACCGTGAAATTCCTGGATACGGTCACTGCTCGCAGCGGCATCGTCTCGTCAGACTCAACGCGCGTCACGTTCGTCGGCGACGTCGTGCTCGGCTCGGGCGATACTGCGACGTGGCTGCAAGGCGACGTGACGCTCGATGGCCTGACCTTCACCTCCGATGTCGCGATCACACTGGGAAACAGCGTCATCGACCAGTTGGCTCTGGCGGGCGGTCCGGTCACGATCACCACGACCGGCGTGGGGGACAGCCTGACCCTGCTGGGGAAACTCGACGGCGCTCAGGACCTCACGCTGAACGTTGTTGGCGCAACTTTGTTTGCTGCTCCAGTCGGTTCGCAGGCCGCGCTCGGCGATGGCGTCGGCGCCGCCATCACCGTCAACTCGACCGGGACGACCACGTTCGCCAGTACACTCGCCGCGCGGTCCGGCCTGACACAAGCCGATCCCGCGGGGCTCTTGACGTTCGCCGACAACGTCAGCCTGGGGGACGGCAATACGAACACGACGTTGAACGCTCATGTCGTCTTCGACGGCCTGACCTTCGCCGCGGAAGATCCGGTGACGATCGGCAATTCGGCCGCCGACTCGCTGCTGATCGCCGGGCCGACCGTGTTACGAACCTCCGGCGATCTGACCACGCTCAACTCGGCCACGACGCTGGCGGCGAATTTCACGGTCGATGCCGGAGCAGGCAACATCGTGCTGAACGGGACGGTCAACGGCAATTGGGACGTCGTGCTGAACAGCGCTGGCACGACGACGATCAATGGAATCGTCGGCGGAGTGACCCCCATCGCATCGCTGACGACCGATGCCCCGGGCACGACGCAACTGAACGCCAGCATCACGGCCCAAGGCAACACGATGACGTTCCACGATCCGGTGACGCTCTTGTCGAGCCTCACGCTGACGGACGTGGGCGACGTGACGTTCAACAATACGCTCAACGGCTCGTTCGACCTGACATTGGCGGTCGGAGGCACGACACGGTTCGTCGGCGCCGTGGGTGCGATCGCGGCGATCGGCGACGGTACGGGCCCCGCCATCACGATCAACTCGACTGGCCCAACGGTCTTTGAATCGACCTTGCGAACCGGTTCCGGCATGACTCAGGCCGAAAACGCCGGACTGCTCACCTTGCGAGGCGATACGATCTGGGGAGCAGGAAACACCGACACCACGCTCAACGGCAGCGTCGTGCTCGACGGGCTGACGATCACGGCCGCTCGAGCCGTCAACTTTGGCAGCGACGAAACCGACGCGATCACGTTGTCGGGAGGCCCGGTCACCGTGACGACCGCGACGGCCAACGTCCCGCAAACGTACCACGGCAAGGTCAACGGCTCGCAGGATCTGACGGTGCACGCGGGGGCCAGTTCGATCACGTTCCACGCCTCGCTGGGGGAAACGCAGCGTCTGGGCGACGGCAGCGGCGCGGCCTTGACGATCACTGGCGCCACCGGGGGCGTCTCGTTCCACGGCCCGGTGAGTCTGGCCAGTGGGCTGAGCAGCCTGGACGACGCGACCGGCGTGACGTTCCGAGAGAATGTCGACTTGTTAGCCGGTGACACGGGAACGACGATCAATGGCAGCCAGCTCACGCTGCGCGGAATGAATTTCAGTTCAGCCGGCCCAGTCACTTTCGGCAATGCCGCGTCCGACACAGTGACCTTGGCGGATGGAGCGGTTGGAATCAGCACCGCCGCAGGACACGCGACGTTGACGATCAATGCCTCTGTGCAGGGCGCCCAAGACCTGGCGATCGACACCGGGACCGGACTGGCGACGTTCAATGCCGCGGTGGGAAATTTGATTGCGATTGGCGATGGAGTGGGAGCGGCGATCACGTTGGTGTCGGGGACAGCGTCCTTCGAAAGCACCGTACGTACGAATAGCGGGCTCGTGGCCGGCGACGCGACCGACGTGACCTTCCGGCAAGATGTGACCATCGGCGCCGGAGATACCGCCTCGTCGCTGCGGGGCGACGTGACCCTGGATGGCCTGATCGTCAATTCGGATGGAGCGATCGCGCTGGGCGATGCCGCGACCGATCAGATCACGCTATCCAGCGCGGCAGTGACCATCACGACCTCGGGCAGCGGAGACAACCTGACCGTGGCCGGCAAAGTCGACGGCGCTCAGGATCTGACGCTGAATGTTGTCGGGTCCGCCCTGTTCACGGGCCCCGTCGGCTCGGCGACTCCGATCGGCGACGGCACCGGAGCCGCGCTCGTCGTCAACTCGACCGGCTCCACCACATTCGCATCGCCCCTGACGACCCGCTCGGGCATGACGCAGGCCGACGCCGCGGGCATCCTCACCTTCCAAGGCAACGTAAACCTTGGGGACGGAGACACGAACACGAATCTGAATGCCAATGTCGTTTTCGATGGCTTGACCTTGGCGGCCGACGATCCGGTGACCATGGGGAACTCGGGCGCCGACACGCTGCTGATCGCGGCGGCGACCGTGTTACGCACCTCGAATGACCTGATCACACTCAACTCGGCGACAACACTCGCCGCCGACCTGATCGTGGATGCCGGCAGCGGCAACATCGTGATCAACGGGACGGTCAACGGAAACTGGGCGCTAGTGCTGAACAGCGCCGGCACGACGACGATCAACGGAATCGTCGGCGGCGTGACTCCCATCGCATCGCTGACGACCGACGCCCCGGGCACGACGCAATTGAACGCCAGCATCACGGCCCAAGGCAGCACAATGACGTTCAACGATCCGGTGACGCTCTTGTCGAGCCTCACGCTGACGGACGTCGGCGACGTGACGTTCAACAATACGGTCAACGGCTCGTTCGACCTGACGTTGGCCGTCGGAGGGACGACACGCTTCGTAGGAGCGGTGGGCGCGGTGGCGGCGATTGGCGACGGCACGGGCCCTGCCATCTCGATCAGCTCGACCGGCCCGACCGTCTTTGAATCGACGTTGCGTACCGGTTCCGGCATGACTCAGGCCGAAAACGCCGGATTGCTCACCTTGCGAGGCGACACGATCTGGGGAGCGGGAAACACGGACACCACGCTCAACGGCAGCGTCGTGCTCGACGGACTGACGATCACGGCCGCTCGCGCCGTCAATTTTGGCAGCGACGAAACCGACGCGATCACGCTGTCGGGCGGACCAGTCACGGTGACCACCGCCGCGGCCAACGTTGCTCAAACCTATCACGGCAAAGTCAACGGCTCGCAGGATCTGACCGTCCATGCGGGGGCGAGCTCGGTCACGTTCCACGCCTCACTGGGCGAAACGCAGCGACTAGGCGACGGCGTCGGCGCCGCCTTGACCATCACCAGCGCCACGGCAGGCGTTGCCTTCAATGGCGAAGTGAACCTGGCCAGCGGCCTGAGCAGCCTGGACGACGCGACGGGCGTGACGTTCCGGGAAAACATCGACCTGTTGGCCGGCGACACTCCGACCACGATCAACGCGAACGCCTTGCGATTGAACGGTCTGACCCTGGTCTCTGCCGGAAATCTCACGCTGACGGACGACACCACCGACGTCCTGACGCTCGACGAAGCACAGGTCACGATTACCACGGCGGCCGCGGGCACGAACGTCACGGTGAACGGCCTGGTGCGTTCCAACGACGACGGTGAATCGACCTTGGTGGTCGACGCGGGACATGGCAACATCGCGTTCAAGGCAGCGATTGGCGATACGGCGGCCAGCAGCCTGGCCGCGCTGACGCTCGATGCGCGACACATCGAATTGCGGCAACTGGGCGCCGCGGGTGTCGAAGGGGTCGCCGGAGTGACCAGCGTGAACGCCGCCCACGCGGTGAATTTCACGGGCACGATCTACACGGCCAACGAACAGGCCTATGCTGCGGGGCACACGTTTGATCTGACGGCGGGCCTGGCGACGACCTTCACATCGTCCGGCGATGCCATCGCCTTCTCGACCGGTGCGATCGTGCTGGCTAACGGCTCCGATCTCACGATCAACTCGTCCGGCGGCCACATCACGACCGAAGCCATTCGCGGCGCCTCGTCGGAAGACGTCACGATCAATTCCGGCGCGGGCAACACGAGCGTCGGTGCGATCGGCAACGCCGACGGCATCAATACGGTGACGATCACCGGCGCCCGCATCACGCTCAATGGAAACATCACGACCTCGAATTCCGCTGGCAACTCGGTGACGCTGATCGGCGCCGTGGAACTGGGCGCGCCGGTGTTCATCAACACGAACACCGCGGGCGTCGACGGCAACGTGACGATCTCGGGCCCGGGGACGGTCGATGGTGCTCACGACTTCCGCATCGATGCCGGCGCCGCGACGATTACCATCTCGGGGACGATTGGGGCCGGCGTCTCGACCCCGCTCGACAGCCTGGACCTGGACGCGGCCACGATCAATCTGGCGAACATTGGCACGCCGACCGAGGCGGGTGTGATCCACACGACCGACGTGAATGCCACGCTGGCGCTCAACTTCACCGGAAGCGTGTATCACACGAACTGGGCCATCTATACGGGGCCCGCCGGACTGAACCTGAACGTGAACGCTGGAATTCCAACCAGCTTCATCACGTCCGACGATCCGCTCACGTTCGCGACGGCGACCATCGAACTGGCCAACGGCAGCGACCTGTTGATCACGGCCAATGGCGGCGCCGTGTCGATCCTGGCGGGCATCGACGGCACTTCCAGCGAGGACGTCACCATCAGTTCGACCGGGGGCACCGTCAATCGCGTGTCGATCGGACAGATCGGAACCACGACCGTCAATGGCATCAACACCGTCGTCATCGCGGCCGATGTCGTGCGGTTGAGCGGCAATATCACGACCTCGGACGCGGGGGGCAACGACGTCACGATCACCGGCGCCACCGAGCTGGATAACAATATTCAGATCGACACGAACAAGGCGTCCAGCGACGGGCATGTCACGTTCGACGGAACGGTCAACGGCCCCTACGCGTTGGACGTCAACGCGGGGGCGGACGGAGATGTGACGTTCACGGGAGTTGTGGGAGGAGTGACGCCGCTCACCAGCCTGACGGTCAGCGAATCGAACGAAACGAGCCTGGTGGGGGCGGTGACGATCGGTGTGCAGGACTACACCTCCGACGACGGATTCTTCCTCCGCGGCACGTTTCTGACATCGGCCGCAAACGTCACGTTCAGCGCGGCGTCGAGTGCCGGCAACGTGACGCTGGTCGACGACACGTTGATTTCGACCGGCAGCAATGGCGGGGACATCCTCTTTGGCGCGGACGTGGATATCGACGGCCTGGTGGAAGGACGGGAAACGCTGAGCCTGAACGCGGGAACGGGCAACATCACGCTGCAGACGGTCGGTATCGCCACGCCACTCGAAAGCCTGCGACTGTTATCCGCGAATAACGCGAGCATTCTCAGCCCGGCCGCCGGCACGACCTATCTGGTGGCGGACATCGCCGCCGATGCCGAGTCGACTTCGGCCGACAACCTGCTCGCCGTGTCGTTCCGCAACGTTACCGGAACGGTCACCGTGAACGGATCGGCGACGGGGAACGATGGCTTTGTCTTCATCGGCGCGAAGAGCAACGATGTCGTGGTCGTGACGGGCACGAGCGTCATCGCGAATGGACAACTGTTCGCTCTGGTCAACTTCACCGGCGATGGACAAGCCAACAGCGTCACGATCCATGGCTTCGACGGAGACGACACGATCACCGTGACTCCGGCCGTCAATCTGGTCGTGGCGGTCAACGGCGGCAATCCCGATCATGGCTCGGATGTCTTGAATTTCTTGACAGCCGTTGGACCAACGACCATTCATCTGGGCAATGCCACGATCGACGACACCGGCATCGGCGCCGGTCCCGAAGTCCTCTACACGGGCATCGAAACGGTCAACCTGGACGCCGGAGGCTTGTCCCCCACGATCGCCGCGACGACGACGGACGACGATCTGACGATTACTCCCTACTCGGCCGATACCGGCAAAGTCGCACGAGGCTTCGCGGCCCAGCAGTCTGGCCAGGTCGGTTCCGCGATCGTGGCGCCGGTCGTGTTCTATGCGAACCTTGGCGTTGGCAATCCGGTCGTGCTCGACATGCTGAGCGGACACGATACCGTCGCCGTGATGGGGAATGCGTCGGCCCAGACGATCGACGTCAACCTGCCGGCAGGAACGGTCGCGGTCGATAACGCTTCCAACGG
>Ga0105090_10000591_pt1 | contig 18307 bp, 14 predicted proteins | sample PPLLak3March2015_FD_79110 | JGI IMG/M metagenome (GOLD analysis project Ga0105090, IMG submission 79110) | Freshwater sediment microbial communities from Prairie Pothole Lake near Jamestown, North Dakota, USA - PPLs Lake P7 Core (1) Depth... | ecosystem: Environmental > Aquatic > Freshwater >... | reverse complement strand
GGGGAACACACCACGACCCAGGCCGAGCAGGACGCCGCGCAGGCGCTGCACAGGGCGCACGATGCCCCGGATGATGAGGAAAGCCACCAGGGTGCCGATGATCAGCAGGCCGGTGCCCAGGTAAAGCACGAAGAACTTGAGCGAGTCGAAACTGCGGATCATGCTGCCGCTCAGCTGCTGTCGCTTGGCCTCCTGGAGCTTCAGCAGAACGTCCAGGTCGTTCAGGACCTTTTCCGTGCGCTCATCCAGCGGCCCTCCCTCCTCGGCCAGGTCACTGCGCTCCAAATAGACCATCGGGTCCTTGTAGCTTTCCAGTGTGGGCAGGAGCTCCTTGATCCTATCATGCGTATCGAAGAGCTCCTGCATCTCCGACGCGGTCCGGTTGAACAGGGCGACCTCCTCCTTGCCCCAATGCGCGGAAAGCGTGTCGATGCGGTCCATGATGGCCGGGAGGTCCTGTGTGGTAAGTTCCACCAACGCGGTCTTCTCCGGCGCATCCGGGATGCTCTCCACCTGCGCCCAGTGCTTGATCAGCATATGCGCGTTCACCAGCACGTTGCGCAACTGCACCAACGCATCCACGCTGGGCGAATAGACCTGGTTGATCTGGTCGTTGGTCGAGCGGCTGCGCTCCAGCGTCCGATTGGTCAGGAACACCACCAGCATGGCGAAGAAGATGAAGAGGCCGAAGCCCATCCCGATCTTCCTGCCGATGGTCATGCGGAAATGCATGCGGCTACTTCTCAGGCGCTGGTTCGGCCTCAAGCGCTTCGTACAGCGCGCGGTAGTGGTCGCTTTGCCGTTCGTCCTGCAGGCTGTAGTAGATCCCTTCCAGGCCCAACAAGGTCTCGCGCCGGCGGGGGTTCATCTCAAAGGCCTTGAGCATGTAGGGCAGGGCCTCGTTGAAGAATTCCCGGCTCACCTCCTGGATGCGCTGGAGGCTGGGTATGTCGTTCTCGGAACTGATGCGCTGGATGTTATAGACCCCGCGGTTGTAGAACAGCGTGGCGAGGTTGTAATTAGCGCCATAGTTGGCCGGGTCCAGTACCAACACTTGGCGGTAGGTGCTCACGGCCTTGTCGAACCACTCCTGTTGTTCGCGGGCCTGATTGAACCGCTTGGTGTAGACGGTCCCCAGCGCATTGTTGAACTCGATGTCGCGCTCGGTCAGGTCGCGCCCGGGAGCGAGCCTCAGTACGGCCTGCTTGTACTTGCCATAATAAGCGAGCGCCTTGTCCTGGTCGAGCTCGTTCAAGGCCCTGGCGGCATCGTTGTACAGGGTCTTGGTGAGGAAGTCGTAAGCCTGGATGCTGCTCTGGCTGAACTCACGGGCCGTATCAAGCTCCGTGCTCACGAATAAACTGGCCAGCGCCTCCTCACGGAAAAAAGCGCCATCACGGCCCAGGGGGTCCTTCTTGTAGAGGTCCTTGTAAACGAACCCGCGCAACACCCAGGCCTCCGGCTTGCCTGAGAACTCATGTTCCCTGACCGCTTCATCAAGAAGGACACGCGCACCGGCCAGATCACCTTCCTGATACTTGCGATTGGCGTTCACGAGCGCATCGGATTGGGCCATGACCATGGTTGCCCAGCATAGCGCGAGGAACGAGGTGGATATGCGGCAGAGCATGGTCATTCCTCCACGTGATGGGCCAGTTGCTTCAGGGTGACCCCGACCTCCAACTTATGCTGACGGGAATTCACCAGGCTGATCTCGTACTTGAGCGTATTGTCCACCCGGACGAAGTTGATGACACTGCCATCCTCCAGCGCCCCTTGATACTCCGTGATCAGGAGGGTCGGCTTGCCCTTAATCTGCTTATAGAGGGCCGGCATCAATGCCAGGTCGGCCTGGCCGACGAACAGGATGTGGCAGGGCTCCGCTTCGGCGGACCGGGGAAGCTTCAAGACCTCGATCGGTTGTTTACCGATGCTCTTGGTCGCATATTTCTTGATCAGCTCCTGGTAGAGGTTCGTGTTGCCGATCACGCCGATCTTGAAGTTGCCGCTCTTCAGGGCCGGGTCTTTCCACTCCACCAGCTTGGCGATGTTGTAGATGTAGCTGGCCTGCACGATGGCCGATGTGTCCTTGTCGGCTTCGCGGGGATCCGAAGCGCTGAGCATAAGCACCGGGAGCACGAGGAGAAGAAGGGACCTGGGCATGATGGAGGCGACCACGGTAAGCGCCCTACTTTTGGTACGCTCCGCGCTTTGCGGACATTGTCCACCTGCCGATCCCATGCCGAACGACCACCACACAAGGCGAAGTAGGGGCATGATGGCGCGATCTGCCATGTCCATCGCGCTCTTCTGTTCACACGCCGTTGTTCACTCCCAGGACCTGGACCGGTCCCTGTTCCGGACCATCGACGAGACCGCGCGACAGGAACCGAAAGGGCACGATTGGCTGGTCTGGAGCGCGACCCACGTGGGGCACCGGCTCACCGGCACGGCGCACGGGGAGCGGGCCGAGACCATGGCGGACAGCCTGTTCCGGTCGGCAGGCCTGGACAGGGTGTCCTACTTCCCCTTCAGGGCGCGGGCGTGGCAGCGCGATTCGGTGGGACTTTCGGTCACTTCCGCGGACAGCACCTTCCGACCGGATTGTGTGGCCTTGGCGCACTCGCCGATCTCCGCCTCGGTGGAGGCCCGCATCATGGACCTGGGCAATGGCCTCCAGGCCGATCACGCGCGGGTGGGCGATCGGGTGAAGGGCAATCTTGTCCTGATCAACATCGGGTTGATCGGCGCACCGAAGGACGCAGGCAACCTGCACCGCTCGGAGAAGACCGCCCTTGCGATCCAGGCCGGTGCCGCAGGCATCCTGTTCGTGAACAATGTGGACGGGCACATCCTGCTCACGGGGACCGCATCGGTGACCGGCGACCTGATCCCGATCCCTGCTGCGTGCGTGACCAGCGAGGACGGCGCGTTGCTCCGGCGTTGGTTGGAACAGGGCCGGACGGTGCGGGGCACGCTGAACATGGCCAACCACAGCGATATCGTGACCGCGCGGAACGTGATCGCGGAGATCCCCGGCGGTGACCTGGCCCATGAGGTGGTGATCGTAGGCGGTCACCTCGATTGTTGGGACCTGGCGACGGGCGCTACGGACAATGGGCTGGGGTCGTTCAGCATCCTGGACATGGCACGCTGTCTTCAGGCGTGCGGCCTTCGTCCGCGCCGTACCATCCGTTTCGTGCTCTTCATGGGCGAAGAGCAGGGCCTGCTGGGCTCACGCGCTTTGGTGGACCACTACCGCAGCACAGGCGAACTGGCGCGGATCAAGTGCATGGTGAACATGGACATGACCGGTCACCCGCAAGGATTCGGGGTCACGGGTCCCGAGGGCTGGAAGGAGCTCATCGAGCGGGTCAACGTCGACATCCGCGCAGTGGACAGCACCGCCTTCGCGGGCCGCACCAGTACGGGCGCCTGGTTGCACAGCGACCACCAGCCCTTCCTCTTGGCCGGGGTCCCGGTGATCAACCCCCATAGCGATCTGGGGAACCATGTCTACGGCTGCTACCACAGCAGCTGCGATGACATCCACCTGGTGGACCCTCAGGCCATGGTGGACAACGTGCGCTTCATTGGCATGTTGATGGCCGCGCTGGCCGGGGCGGAAAGTGTTCCACCCGCGTTCACGGAGGACCAGCTCAAGGCCCGGTTGATCGCCGAAGGGCTGGAAGAGAAGTTGCGGATCGGCGGCGATTGGCGCTGGTAACGGGCTCAGGCGTTGCCGCCGTCCTTGCCGCCCGCAGCACCGGTCATGCCCTGCAGGTCCCGATCGAACAGGTAGAGGCCACCCTTATCGTTCCCGATGAGGTTCAGCTTGTCGATCAGGGTGCGGGCCAGCGCCTCCTCCTCGATCTGTTCGCCCACGTACCACTGCATGAAGTTGTGCGTGGTGTAATCCTTCTCCTTCAGGCAGGTGTCCACCACCCCGTTGATCTCCTGGGTGACCTTGGTCTCATGATGGAGCAGGGCCTGGAAGATGTCCGTGATGGACTTGAAGCTGGTGCCCGGCTGCTTCAGTGCAGGGATCACGGCCTTTCCGCCGCGCTCGTTGATGAACTTCACAAGCTTCAGCATGTGGAGGCGCTCCTCGTCACTGTGGCGGTACAGGAAGGCGGCGGTTCCGCTCAGTCCTTGGTTCTCGGCCCAGGAGGCCATGGCGAGGTAGGCTTGGCTGCTGCTGGCCTCAATGGCCACCTGGCCGTTCAGGGCCGCTTCGATCTTCTTGCTCAACATGGGTCGGTATCGGTTGATGGGTGCAAGGTAACGTTCGGCCAAGGCCCCCTGTTCAGCGGGTGTTGAAGGTGTTCATGGCATGTCCGATGCCCATGAGGCTGAAGTCCATCACGGCCTCACCGCACAGCTTGATGCGTTCCTCCAAGGTGGCGCGCTCCTCCGTGCTCCAAGCGCTCAGGACGTAGTCCGCCTGGCGCCCGCGGGCGAAATCACTCCCGATCCCGAACCGCAGCCGCGGGAACGTTTCCGTACCGGTGAGCGCGATGATGCTGGTGAGCCCGTTATGCCCGCCAGCGCCACCGCTGGCACGCAAGCGGATCTTCCCAAAGGGCAGCGCGAGGTCGTCCGTGATCACCAGCACCCGCTCGCTGATGATCTTCTCCTGTTCCATCCAGTATCGCACCGCCTTTCCGCTCAGGTTCATGAACGTGGAGGGCTTGATCAACACCAGGGTCCTTCCCTTGTGACGCAGCTCCGCACGATCGGCGTAGCGGTCCGGGGCGAAGTGGAAAGGGGACCCCGCGACCAGGGAATCCAGCACCTGAAAGCCGATGTTGTGCCGGGTATCCGCATACTCGGGCCCGGGATTGCCAAGGCCGACGATCAGGTATTTCATCCTGGACGATAACAAGTGGACCCCCGACAGTGTCGGGGGTCCACGGTTGTTCCATGGGAGGGTTGGACCTCCTGGTGGTTACTTCTTGGCGGCCGGCTTGGCGGCTGCGGCGGGTGCAGGAGCGGCCTTGGCACCAGCGGCAGGAGCTGCGGCAGTGGCAGCGGCCTCTTCCACCTTCTTCGGCATCTTCACGGCGACCACCACATCGGTGGGGCGCTCCATGATCACCAGGCCAGGGAACTTCAGGTCGCTCACGCGGATACTGTCGCCCACCTCGAGGGTGTTGATGTCATACTCCAAGTGTGCGGGGAGGGCGTCAGGGAGGCCCTTCACGCGCAACTTGCGCAACGGCTGTGTCAGTTTGCCACCCTTTCGCACGCCGGGGCTCTGTCCCATGAGGCGGAGGGTCAGGTTCAAACGAGCCTCCTTGGACGCGTTCATCTCGATGAAATCGACGTGGAGCAGGCGGTCGGTCACGGGATGGAACTGGGTCTCATGGACCATGGCCATGATCTTCTGTCCATCAATGGCGAGCTCGATCTGGTGCACATCGGGGGTTTGCACGAGCTTGTTCAGCGGAGCCTCCTCCACGCTCAGGTGGATGACGTTCTCGCCTCCGTAGAGCACGCACGGCACGCGGTGGTCGCGGCGCAGTTGGTCGGCGCCCTTGGTGCCCTGGATGGTGCGCAGCTCAGCGGTGAGTTCTACCTTCTTCATGATCACGTGCGCCTTGCAGGCGCGGCTTTGGTGGTTTTGACGGTCTATTCGTCTGGGTGACGCCTGGTCTTGGTCAGGCGATGATGAAATGGCTGCTGATGCTCTCGTGGTTGCGCACACGCTTGATCACATCGGCGAAGAGCTGGGCCACGGTGAGCTGCTTGATCTTGGTGGTCAGCTCCCGTTTGGCATCGCTCATGGGGATGGTGTCGGTGACGATGAGCTCGGTGAGCGCGCTGCGCTCGATCCGTGCACAGGCATCGCCGCTGAGCACCGCATGGGTGCAGACGGCACGCACGCTCGTGGCGCCCTGCTCCATCATCATGTCAGCGGCCTTGGTGAGCGTGCCGGCGGTATCGACCATGTCGTCCACCAGCACCACGTCCTTGCCCCGCACATCGCCGATCACCGTCATGCTCTCCACCTGGTTGGCCACCTTGCGCTGCTTGTAGCAGATGGCCATGTCGACCCCCAGGTGCTTGGCGTACGCATTGGCACGCTTGGTCCCACCGGTATCGGGTGCGGCCATCAGCAGGTTGGGAAGTCCCATCTCCCTGATGTGCGGCAGGAAAATGCTGCTGGCGAACAGGTGGTCCACCGGGACCTCGAAAAAGCCCTGGATCTGGTCCGCGTGCAGGTCCATCGTCATGATGCGGTCCACGCCGGCCGCCGTAAGCATGTTGGCCACCAACTTGGCACCGATGCTCACGCGGGGCTTGTCCTTGCGGTCCTGTCGGGCGAAGCCGAAATAGGGCATCACCGCCACGATGCGCTTCGCGCTTGCGCGCTTGGCGGCATCCACCATCATCAGCAGCTCGAACAGGTTGTCGCTGGGCGGGAAGGTGCTCTGCACGATGAACACCAGTTCTCCGCGAACGGTCTCCTCGAAACTGGGCTGGAACTCCCCATCGCTGAAGCGGCTTACGGTCACCTCGCCCAGCCGCTCGCCGCTGTTGGCGGCGATCTTCTCGGCCAGGTACCGCGTGGCGGTCCCGCTGAAGATCTTGGCGCTTTCGTACATGGCGTTGCTGGTGCTCTTTCCCCCTTTGCTCCACCCACCGGCAGGCGAAAGGGGGTGCAAATGTAGTGATCCTCCGCAGGTTATCAACGATCGTTGGTGAAGCCCCCGACCGGGCTGCCTCCCTTTGTACGACCTTCGTCGTCCATGTCGAATAAGCGCGGCCCCTCCACCCCCACCCCTTCCAACATTGAACAGGAGGTCCTGTCGGCCATCCGGAAGGCTGGCCACGCCGGCATCACCAGCCAGCAGCTGGCGCTGCAATTGGGCATCCGCGACAAGGATCAGCGCTATGTGGTGTTCGACGCCATCGATGCCTTGTTGGACGCAGGCCGCATCAAGAGCGGCAAGAAAGGGCGCTACATCAGTTCGCAGAACCGCGATGAGGCCGAAGGCACCATCGACATCATCGCCAGCGGCGGCGGCTACGTGCGCTTGGAAGGGGACGACAAGGGCAACGATGTGTACATCCACCCGGGCAATGTGGGCATGGCGCTCCATGGCGACCGGGTGAAGGTGCGCATCGGGCAGGGCCGGGGTGACAGGCCCGAAGGACGGATCATGGAGGTCATCGGCAGGCGGCGGACCGAGTTCGTCGGTACGATCCACAAGCACCAAGGGCGCCTGGTCCTGGTGGCGGACGACCAGCGGGTGCAAAAGCCTTTTCTGATCCCGGCGGCCGATGCGCTGAACGCCCGCGAGGGCGACAAGGCCATCATCGAGCTGGGCGAGTGGAAGGACAGCCGTGAGCTGGCCCGCGGGCGGGTGGTGCGCGTCTTGGGCCGTGCAGGAGAGCACCTGGTGGAAATGCACGCGATCCTCGCAGAGTTCGGGCTTCCCTTGGAATTCCCGGAAAGCGTGATCAAGGCCTCCGAGGAGATCCCCAACGGCTGCACACCCGAAGAGCTGGCCACCCGGCGGGACATGCGTGACACGCCGACCCTCACCATCGACCCGGACGATGCCAAGGACCTGGACGATGCCCTCAGCCTGAAACAGCTGGAGAACGGCAACTGGGAGGTCGGCATCCACATCGCGGATGTCAGCCACTACGTGCGGCCTGGTACGGTGGTGGACATGGAAGCGGCGGCGCGTGCCACCAGTGTCTACCTCGTGGACAGGGTGGTGCCCATGCTGCCCGAAAAACTGAGCAATGACCTGTGCTCGCTCAACCCGAACACGGACAAGCTGAGCTTCAGTGCCATCTTCGAGATGGACGACAAGGCCAAGGTCAAGGGCGAATGGTTCGGACGCACGGTGATGCGCTCCCGCCGTCGTTTCGCTTACGCCGAGGCCCAGGCGATCATCGATGGTGGCGAGGGCGAATACAAGCACGAGGTGCTCACCCTGCACGCACTTTCGCAGGTGATGCGAAAGGAGCGCATCGCGAACGGTGCACTGGAGATCGGCGGCAACGAGGTGAAGTTCAAGCTGGATGAAAAAGGCGCACCGCTCGGCGTGTACGAGAAGGTGATGGGTCCTGCCAACTGGCTGATCGAGGAGTTCATGCTGCTGGCCAACAAGCGCGTGGCGGCTTGGGTGGGCAAGCAGAAAAAAGGGGGGGTCCCCCCCTTCGTGTACCGCATCCACGACCTGCCGGACCCTGAGAAGGTGGCCCAGCTCCGTTCCTTGGCCAAGAGCTTCGGCCACGAGCTCACTGTGAACCGCGAGGATGATCTGCCCCACGCCATCAACCGCCTGCTCACCTCCATCAAGGGCCTGGAGGAAGAGAAGATCATCAAGCAGTTCACCATCCGCAGCATGGCGAAGGCCATCTACAGCACCGAGAACATCGGGCACTATGGCCTTGCCTTCGAACACTACACGCACTTCACCAGCCCGATCCGCCGCTATCCCGACCTGTTGGTGCACCGGGCCATGGCCCATTACCTGGCCGGGGGCAAGCACCTGGACCAAGGCAAGCTGGAGTTGAGCTGCAAGCATAGCAGCAGCATGGAGAAGCGCGCCAGCGATGCGGAACGCGCCAGCATCAAATACAAGCAGGCCGAATACCTGCTTGCCCGTATCGGGGAGACCTTTGTGGGCATCATCAGCGGGTTGACCACCTGGGGCATGTACGTGGAGCTGCGCGCCAACAAGTGTGAGGGCATGATCGGCCTGCGCGACCTGCCCGGCGACAACTTCAAGTTCGATCAGGAACGCTACTGCGTGGTGGGCCAGCGCACCGGCCGCAAGTTCCAGCTGGGCGACGAGCTCACCGTGAAGATCCGCGCCGTGGACATGGATAAGCGCACGGTGGACCTTGCCCTGCTCGATGCCGGCCTTACTGGACGGACCCGTGAGCCGATCACGGAATGGAACGAGACGCGCCCCACTTCAGGCGGTGCCACACAGGCCGCACGGAAACGGGCCGGAGGGCAGTCGCGCGAGCGGAGCAGAAAGGCTTTGGGGAAGAAGAAGAGGCGCTGACCTAAACGAGGTTCAGCCGCTTGGCCAGGTCGTCCTTGTAACTGCCGCCGATCGGGATGATCTTCTTGTCGTTCTCCAGGATCAGGTTCGGCTGCTCGATGGCCACGATCTTGTCGATGCGGACGATGAAGGAGCGATGCACGCGCAGGAACTCGCTGTCGGGCAGCTTGGCCTCGATGTCCTTCATGGTGCTGTGGATGGTGTACCGCGTGTTGAGCGTGTTGATCACCACGTAATCCTTCAGCGCCTCGATGTAGTAGATGTCGCTCATCTTGAGCTTCACCAGGCGGCTGTTGCTCTTCACGAACAACAGGTCCTTGGTGCCTCCCTGGCCCTCCACAAGGTTGAAGAGCAGGTCGCGCTCCTTGAGCACCTCGGCCTCCTTCTTGTGCTTGTACAGGGCCATCTCGATCGACGTGTGGATGTCGATCTCCTTGAAGGGCTTGATGATGTACCCGTAGGGTTGCGTGACCTTGGCCTTGTTCAGCGTGCTTTCGTCCGCATAGGCCGTAAGGAAGATCACGGGGATGTTGGTCTCGGTGCGGATCTGCGTGGCCGCCTCGATGCCGTTCATCTCCCCCTTGAGCATGATGTCCATGAGGATGATGTCGGGCTGGGTCTCCATGGCCAGCTTCACGGCCTGCTCGCCCGTGGCAGCCGCACCCACCACATTGTAACCAAGCTTCTTCAGGCTGTGCTGAATATCCTTGCTCACAATGCTCTCATCCTCTACCACCAGAACGTTGGTCTGCGCCATAGCCGCATCACTTCAGTTGTTCAAAAGTAATCAAATAGCCCACGCCGGGACCTTTGATACGTTCGATGCGCCCATCAAGTTGCCCGATCAGCGTGTGGACCAGTTGCAGACCCAGGTTGGCATCCCGCTCCTCATCGAAGCCTTCAGGCAATCCCCGGCCATCATCGCTCACCCGGATCCGCACGGTTGAGCCTTCAGTGACCAGGCCGATGGCAATGGTTCCTGCTCCCCCGCCCGGGAAGGCGTGTTTCAGGGCGTTGCTGATCAGTTCATTCAGGATGAGCCCGCACGGAATGGCTTGGTCCAGGCCCAACTGCACCGGTTGGAGGTCCTTCTCCAAAGCGACCTTTCCTGTGAGGCTGTAACTGAGCATGAGGTTCCGGCTCAGGCCATCGATGTAGCCGGCCAGGTCGATGCTGCTGAAGTTCTTGTTCTGGTAGAGGCTTTCGTGGATGAAGGACATGCTGCGGATCCGGTCCTGGCTGTCGCGCAGCAGTTCCAGCATGCGTGGATCCTTTCCCACATAGGCGCTCTGGAGGTTCAGGATGCTGCTGATGATCTGCAGGTTGTTCTTCACCCGGTGATGGACCTCCTTGAGCAGGACCTCCTTCTCGTGCAGGCTTTCCAGCAATCTCTTCTGCGCCTCCTTCTTGTCCGTGATGCCATAGGCCAGACAACTGATCTCCACGACCTCCCCCGCCAGGGAAATGGGGTTGAGGAAGCACTCCACCCATAAAGCGCGTCCGGCATGGTTCCGCAACTCCATTTCGAACTGTTGGTGCTTGCCCTGGAGGGCGGCCTCGAACACGGAGACGATGGACCGGTGACGTGCATCGGCCACATGCTCCATCATGGCGCGCAGGAAGTCGTCGCCCAAGCTGAACCGGACGCCGATGGACCGTTCACTGGAGCGTTGGAAGTGTTCATTGAACGCCGTGATCCGGAATCCGCGGTCCAGCGTCCAGATCATCATGTTGGCGCTGTTCTCGAAGATCGCGGTGAGGCGCGCGGCCTGTTCCCGGACCGTTTCCTCGGCCTCCTTCTGTTCGGTGACCTCGTGCCCCACGCCGAACACCTCCTGTACCGCACCTTGGGCATTGAACACGGGACTCAGGAAGATCTCATTGGAAACGCGGCGCCCCTCCTTGTCCTGCAGGTCGGTCTCGAACCGCAAGGCCTTCCCTGTGAACGCCTCGGCGTACTTGCGCTCCCAGAACGCATGATATGCTTCGGAAGCGAACACCTTGCGGGGCCTTGAGCCCTCCATGTTGAGTTCCGGCCGAACTCCGTGCAGGCGTTCGATCATGTCCGCATACCCGCGGTTGAAACTGGTGAGCGCGATGCGGGCGTCCACGGTCCAGAACATGTGCTCGCTGCTCTCGAACAGTGCCCTGAGCTTGGCCTCGTGCTGATGAACGGATGCCTGGGCCTCCAAGACGCTGGTCACATCCCGGAAAATGCTGCGCGTGGCCATTGGTCGTCCATCGACCGTTCGCACGTTGGTGTTGCCCTCCACGCTCACACGCCTGCCATCATGGGCAAGGAACACCGTACGGAGCTGTTCCACGGAGGCTCCGGAGAGCACGCGCCCGAAAACCTCCCGGCAATGCGCCTGCTCCTCCGGTGCGATGATGTCCCACAGGGTGAGCCGGGAGAGCTCCTCCGCACCATACCCGAGCGTGTTGCGCCACGCCGCATTGACGTATTCGAAGCGACCCTCCGTGTCCACGCTCTGGATCAGGTCGGTGGCGTGCTCGAAGAGGTCCCGGTAACGCTCCTCGCTGGCACGCAAGGCAAGCTCGTCGCGCTTGGCGTGGGTGATGTCCCGACTGACGCCCATGCTGCCCAATAAACGGCCATCCTGGTCGTACAGGCGGGAGGCTGCCAGAAAGGATGTGAATTCCACGCCGTAACGGTCCTTGTTCCGCACCTCACCGGAGAACGCCCCGTGGGTGTTCATCTCTTCCTGGATGCGGCCATACTCCCTATCGCCCACATACAGCATGCTGGCGCTGCGGCCCAGGACCTCCTCCGCCTCGTAACCGAACTTGACCATGGCGGCCGGATTGAACTCGGAGATGATGCCCTCCTGGTCCACGGCCACGATCATGTCAAGCGAGCTGTCAACGAGGCTGCGGGCGAATCGTCGGCTTCGGCGGAGCTCCTCTTGTGTACGGCGGTGCTCCGTGATCTCCTGGCGCAGCACGTGGTTGACCTCCTCGGCCATGCGGGAGCGAAGACGCTCTTCCACCAAGCGTTGTTCCAGGCCTGCATCATGCAATGTGAGCTGCGTGGCAGAGCGGCCCTCAAAGAGCATGGGAAGGGCATAAAGCAACAGTTCCCGGGTTGTGGGGTCCTGTCCGAAGCGCAGGGGTATCGGACCCGACTCCCGGCCGGCCTCGGCGTGTTCCAGCGCTTCCTGGACATGACGTTGCTCCTCGGGAGCGACCAGGGTGCTGATGGGGGTCCCGACCAACGCCCTTGGGCTTGATGTTCCGACCAGTTGTTCAGCAGCGGGATTGGCGTACCGCACCACGCCTTCCTGTATGATCAGGATGCCATCGCGCACATGTTCAACGAGCTGGCGATAATTATTGATCAGTGCACGGTGCTCCATTTCCGTCTGTCTGAACGACGTAACGTCGATCAGGGTACCCTCGATGGTCAACGTTCCCTCGTCCGTTGACCGCATGAAGACGTTCTCCAACACATGGACCGGCCGACCGGTGCGATGCCGTAGAATGAGCTCATGGTTCACCAGACGTCCTTTTTCTCGAAGCTCCGAAAGAAAGTGGTCGCGACCGGCGGCATCAGGGTAAAGCTCCCCACAGGGCACCTTCATGAGCTCCTCGCGATCGGCATAGCCCAGAATGCGTGCCAGGCTCTCGTTGCACTCCAGGAAACGACCATCCTCGGTGGTGCGATAGATCCCGGCCAGGCTCTTGCCCACCAGGTCCTCGTATCGCCGCTTCAGTTCCTGGTGTGCCACATGGTCAGCACCACCCGATGAAGGTGGGTTCTTCGCGCTGCCTTGATCCTTCGAACGACCGGATGCCATGGCCGTTCCTCACTGTTCAAGATCACCACCAGGCTCATACGGGGGCGGCACCTTCTCACCGTCGATCCGCATTTCATGACCATCCTTGTACTTGATGGTCATGAGCAGGTTGCCGTATTGATCATAGGTCATGAAGTCACCCTGTCGGAGCCCCATGCTGTACCGACCCTCCTCCATGAGGTTTCCATTCGGCCAGTACCAGCGATGCTTTCCGTCCGGGTCGCCGTTCACAAAGGAGCCGATGAAGTTCTTGCGGCCATCCTCGTAGGTATGCACCCACTGCCCATCCTTGAGGCCATCCTTGTAGGCGCCTTCCTCGCGATGATCCCCCACGTGGTAGATCCATTTCCCGTCGCGCAGGCCATCGATGTACTCGCCTTGTGTGATGACCGCACCCTGTTCATCATACTCCACGGAAGCGCCGTCCTCCTTGCCTTTCCGGTAGTTCTCCTCCCGGTGGCGGGCACCTCCCTCGTAGAACCATACCCATAGGCCCTGGGCCAGGCCGTTCTGGTACTTTCCGCGTTGCTCGACCTCACCGCTGCGATGGAAATAGGACCAGTCACCCTCGCGCTTTCCGGCCTTGTATGCACCCTCCGCGCGTTTTTCACCCGTGACATAGTATTCGGTCCATGGGCCTTCCATGGCGCCCTGTTCATTGACCCCTCCCTCGCTCATCCGCCGGTCTCCCTGGTAAATGGTGGCGGATACCACGCGCCCTTGTTCATCGTACCGGCGGAACAGGCCCTCCTTCGTTCCTTGCTTGGAATAGCTGCCGACACTGCTCACTTTCCCATTGCCATGGTAGGTGTTCTTGATCTGCAACATCATGGTCTCCTGGGCACCGGTCTGCACCTGGTCCATGTCGTACTTCACCATGTTCTTCAGGTTCCCGGTGGCATCATATTCCTTGAAGATCCCCTGCCGCTTGTCGTCCACGAACACCCCCTCCCACTTCACCTTTCCGTTGGGCAGGAACTCCTTCCAAGGACCTTGACGAAGGCCCGCTTTATCGTAACGGTTGATCTCCTCACGTCGCTGGAGCACACCGGCGCGGTACTGGGCCAGAGCCAAGATCCGCCCATCTTCGGCGTACTCGACCGATCGCCCATCCTCGCGCCCATCCTTGAAAGGGACCACCTTCTGGACCTTGCCATCCGCGAAAAAGAACCGGGTATCACCTTGCTTCAGGTCATCCACAAAGATCTCCTCGCTGATCAAAGCGCCGTCCACCGTGTACTTTCGGGTAGGGCCGTTGCGCTTGTCGGAGCGGTAGTCGATCGCGGACATCAGCCGGCCATCAGGGCCGAAGAAACTCCATGTGCTGTCGAGTTGGAAACGGACTCGCCGGCCTTCGCTTTTGAGCACGCCGGTGTCGTAGTAGGCTTTCCATGGTCCCTCGGGTTTTCCGTTCACGAGGTAGCCTTCGCTGGCCACCTTGCCGTTGGGGTGAAAGTACTGCTTGTAGCCATCCTCACCTTGTGCCAGGCTTGCCAGTGGAAGGCAGCTGAACACACAAAGCATGCATTGTATTATCTTCTTTAAAAGAAGGTGTTGATATGATAAGGGCTGTTGATCGTGTGGATGATCTGCCCAAGTGAAGCTTGACATCGTCGGTTATCAAAAGTAGTCAACGTGTTGTGAACGATCCCCGTGCTCCGTCATCCTTGTTCAGGCAAGGTAGGGCCTGAGCAGGCAACGGAGATCCCACGATCGTGCACGGTGACCTGGACTGATCGATGTGGATAGAAACAGGGGTTTCACGAAGGTTTGGATCGTTCGATCCCCGTGGGTACTTGGTGATCGGGGAAACTTGCCGGAACGAACGGATCGATCAAGCAGAATGGGAACGTGTCACGCACGGACGGGTTATGAGGAGTTATCCACGGGATATCTCGTGTATGAACGATCCACCTGTTCGATCCGTTCATGGCTGGTATCTTTGGGCACCGAAGGCACTGAACGCCCGGCACTTTACACACATGCGCATCGCCATTGGAAGTGATCATGCGGGGATCGACCTCAAGCATGCGATCAAGGACCACTTGAAGGTCCTGGGCCATGAGATGGTGGACAAGGGAACGCATGTCCGTGACAGTGTGGATTATCCCGACTTCGGCCATGCCGTGGCCCAGGCTGTCGGTTCGGGAGATGCCACCTTGGGCATCCTGATCTGCGGAAGTGGCAACGGGGTCAACATCACGGCGAACAAGCATGCAGGCGTGCGAAGTGCACTTGCGTGGAACGAGGATGTCGCTGCCCTGGCCCGGCAGCACAACGATGCCAACATCCTCGCGCTCCCTGCCCGCTTCGTCCCAGAGGAGCTCGCTTTGCGCATGGTGGACCGTTTTCTTGCAGCCACCTTTGAGGGAGGCCGCCACGCCTTGCGCGTGGAGAAGATCGAACCTGCCTTGAGCGTCCGCCCCTGAACCAGATCTCCTGATGAACCTTCGTACCCTCCTGTTGGCGGTGCTTCTCGTACCGTTCCTTCAGACCCATGCCCAGGTCGATACACTGGTGGGTCATTACCTGTCCACCATCACACAGCAGGACCTTCGTACACACTTGGAAGTATTGGCGAGTGATGCCTATGAAGGGCGGGAGACCGGTGCCAAGGGACAGAAGATGGCGGCCGAATACCTGCGGAACAGCTTCAGCACCATGGGTATAGGACCTGTGCCGGGCTGGCAGGATAAGGGGTTGTTGGCGCCAGGCTATGAGCAGCCCTTTCTGCTGGAGTTGATCGAGCCAGGAGCGTTGCAGCTGCAGGTCGGGGGTGTTCCACAACGTTTCATGCAGGACTACTTCTATTTCAGTGAGCGAACGGATCAGGAGGTAACGGCCCAGGAGGTGGTCTTCATGGGTCTGGGTGAGAAGAACGACCAGCGCAATGATTACCAAGGCGTGGACGTGAAGGACAAGGTGGTCCTTGTGATGGAAGGCGGTGGCGGCAAGGTGGCCAAGGGTGCCGTACCGGATAATGTGTTCTTCACCGACCTCTCCCGGAAGGTGACGGCCGCGACAGCCGCTGGTGCGCGCATGGTGTTGTACGCCAGCGCGAATGCGGACCTGATGATGCAGGAATTCGACCATTACCTGAGCAGTTCGCGCATGGAACTGAAGGGCTCCGACAAGGAAGAGCATGGCAAGACCAAAGGGACCCAGGTGATGATCATCGACCAACCGCTGGCCGAGGTCATTCTTGCGAAAGGCGGCATCCGCTGGAAGAAGATCGACAAGGCGGTGAAGACCCCCGGAAAGGCGATTCCCTGCGCGGTCTCCATGCGGCATCAGCCGGTGATCACGGAGCTGCGGTCCGAGAACGTCCTGGGTTACGTGGAAGGAACGGATAGGAAGGAGGAGCTGGTGGTGGTGACCGCCCATTACGATCACATCGGCATGAGCAACGGGGAGGTGTACAACGGGGCTGATGATGATGGGTCCGGCACAGTGGCCCTATTGGAGATGGCACAAGCGTTCGCCCTTGCGAAAGCGGCCGGACACGGTCCCCGGCGAAGCATGCTTTTCATGCCCGTGAGCGGCGAGGAAAAGGGCCTGCTGGGATCGGAGTTCTACAGCGACCACCCGGTGTTCCCCCTTGCGAGCACGGTGGCGGATCTCAACATTGACATGATCGGACGGACGGACAGCATCCATGCTGATTCGCCCCCCTATGTGTACATCATCGGCAGCGACCGGTTGAGCACCGAACTGCACCGCATCAACGAGGAGGCCAACAAGGCCCATGTGGGGCTCGAGCTGGATTATTCATTCAACGCTCCGGACGACCCCAATCGGTTCTACTTCCGCAGCGACCATTACAACTTCGCGCGTTACGGGGTACCGGTGATCTTCTACTTCAGCGGCGTGCACGAGGACTATCACCAGCCCGGCGACGAGGTGGAGAAGATCCGCTTCGACCTGTTGGAGCAGCGCACGAGGCTGGTGTTCGCCACGGCCTGGGAGTTGGCGAACCGCACCGATCGTATCGTGGTGGACAAGCCTTTGGAAAAAGGCCAGTGACCGCTAGCGTAAAGCCGTTGCGGTGGGGTCCTCTGCGAGCAGTTGCTCGATGAAGGCTTCGAGGTTCCGCTTGTAGTTCAGGTAGTGCTCCCCGGTCCCGGGTCCATAGAATCCGGTACGGATACGGCGCACTTTGCCCGCCTTGTCGATGAAGATGCAGGTGGGATAGCTCATCACATGCTCCAGGAACGGCAACTGGGCGCTCGTGTTCTCCTTGCTGGCAAGGCCGGCATACGCGATCGGGTATTCCACATCCAATTCGTCCCGGAAGCGTTTCAGCGCCCCGATCGCCTTGTCCGGGTCCACCTGCTTCTCAAAAGCGATGGCCACCACGCTTAATCCCTGGGCATTGTACTTGGCGTACAGCTCATCGAGCAACAACGTCTCATCCACGCAGTTGGGGCACCAACTTCCCATGATCTGCACCATGCGCACATGGCCTGCGTGAGCTTGGTCGGACGAGGTGACCACTCCGCCATCGATGGTCGGGAAGGAGAAGTCCACCATGTCATGCCCCTCCCTCAGGAACGTGAGCGAATCAGGATCGCGCAGCCGGAAATCCTCATCGCGCACGGCTACCCAGGGTTCCTGCCAATGGATCCCGCTCCAATACTGACCGATGAGGCTGTCGTTCCGCAGCACGGCTTTGAAGAGGAACGCATGTGACCCATCGAAGGCGGAGAGCTTCAAGGAATCCCCGACCACGGCCCCCTCCAGAAAGCGGTAATCACCGGTCTCGGTGCCAAAGGTGCCGGTGATGAGGCCCTTGTCCTGGTGGAAAAGACCCAATGCCGGATAAGCATCGGCCGTACCCGGGCTGAACTGCGAACGCCATTGCCCGTCGAGCTGTGTGGACCTATCCACCGCCCTGGCGAAGCGTGGTGATCCGCCCGCCGTTGCCTGGAAGGGTACCCGGTAATCAGGACCCTTCAGGTAGTTGTACCAATGCCCGGAAAAGGAGCTGTCGTTGTGGAACACACCGCGGAATTCCGAATCGAACAGGGGCATGCGGATCTTGATGGAATCCCGGGAGAGCACGATGTCCTTCACTGTGATCCGCTCCTGTCCGTTGTGAAGCACCAAGGCGTAGTCCCCACCCTCTCTCTGGAGGTCGAACAGGAACGGGAGCTCCTGGCCGTGAAGGTCCAGGGCCATGCGCCAGGGCCCGGTCCGCAGGGACTCGCTGTTGGCCGGTACGGATGCGGAACCGCAGCGGAACAACAGCGCAAGGAGGAGGAAAAGCGAGGAAAAGCGGACCATCGGAAGGTGGCAAGATATCAGCACCGCCCGAACGCCATGTGGCGAGTTGCGCGCTTGCCGGGGATCCCAAGCCTAGAGGTCGAACTTGATGCCTTGTGCCAGTGGGAGTTTCGAGCCGTAGTTGATGGTATTGGTCTGGCGGCGCATGTAGGCCTTCCAGGCATCGCTTCCGCT
>Ga0105090_10000588_pt1 | contig 18331 bp, 22 predicted proteins | sample PPLLak3March2015_FD_79110 | JGI IMG/M metagenome (GOLD analysis project Ga0105090, IMG submission 79110) | Freshwater sediment microbial communities from Prairie Pothole Lake near Jamestown, North Dakota, USA - PPLs Lake P7 Core (1) Depth... | ecosystem: Environmental > Aquatic > Freshwater >... | reverse complement strand
CGGTCTGCTCTCTGTTGCACTTTCCGTGGGCTCGCGCCCCCCAGGCGTTACCTGGCACCTTGCCCTGTGGAGCCCGGACTTTCCTCTGCTAATGGCGCAGCGGTTGCCTGGCCGACTCCCGCGACGATTATACAGGCGCGGGCCGCAACCCGACGGCGCGATCGTAGAGCTCGCGGCGCGGCCGCCCCGTGATGCGCGCCGCGAGGCGCGCCGCCTGCGCGACGGGCAGCTCCGACAGCAGCGCGCGCAGCACGCGGTCCGCCTCGACGTCGTCAGCGCGCCGCTCTTGCGCAGCGCCCTGCACGACGATCACTGCCTCGCCGCGCGTCATGTCGGCGTCGCTCGTCGCCGCGGCGGCGAGTTCGCCGAGCGTCCCGCGGTAGATGGTCTCGAACTTCTTCGTGATCTCGCGCGCGACGATCGCGGGGCGATCCGCGCCGCACGCGGCTGCACAGTCCTCGAGCGTCTCCCGGAGGCGATGCGGCGCCTCGTAGAAGACGAGCGTGCGTTCGTCGCCCGCGAGCCGCTGCAGCGCTTCGCGTCGCGCCGCAGCGCGCGGCGGCAGGAAGCCTTCGAACGTGAAGCGCGCGGTCGGCAGCGCGGAGACGGCGAGCGCGGCGACCGCCGCACACGGACCGGGCACCACCGTGACGCGCACGCCCGCACGCACGGCCGCCGCGACGAGCAGCGCGCCGGGATCGCTCACGAGCGGCGTGCCCGCGTCGCTCGCGAGTGCCACGCTTTCCCCTCGCGCCAGTCGCTCGACGATGCCGGGCACCCGCTCGCGCTCGTTGTGCTCGTGCAGCGACTCGATCGAGCCGGGCGGACGCTCGATGCCACAGGCCCGCAGCAGCTGCAGCGTGTGACGCGTATCCTCGGCGAGCAGGAGCCCCGCACCGCGCAGCACTTCGCGCGCCCGGTCGCCGAGGTCGCCCAGGTTGCCGATCGGCGTCGCGACCAGCGACAGTGTGCCGGGGTCGGGCGGCGCTATAGAATTTCGGGTGCCTTCCGTCACACGAACCTCCTGCGGGTGAACCCCATGCTGCACGCGCGCCTCGGCGACCGGCAAGCTCGACCCTGGCTCGTCGCCATCGTCGCGTCGCTGGTGCTCGCTTTCGTCGCCCCGCCCGCGGCCGCCTCGCGCGCCGACGACCTCGCGGCGGCGCAGGCCCTTTCGCGCACCGGCCAGCACGCGGAAGCCGCTGCAGCCTACGAGTCGCTCGCCCGCCGACCGTTCCTCGGTTGGGACGACCGGGTCGCGCTGCTCGCGGCTCGCGAGTACCAGCTCGCCGGTCGCCTCGACGATGCCGAGCGCCTGCTCGCCAAGGTCGGCCGCAAGCTGCGGCAGGACGATGCCGTACTGCGTGCGCGCGTCGAGGCCGAAGTCGCGCTGGCCCGCGGCCGGCCCGACGCGGCCGCGGCCGCCCTGCGATCGATACCGCCGCCCTGGCCGGCGCCGCTCGCGGCCGAGTTGCTGCGCCTGCAGGCCGAAGCCGAGTTCGGCGCCGGACGCACGCTCGGCGGCATCCGGGCCTACGAAGAGCGCGCGCGCGTGCTCGGGGCCGCGGAGGAGCGGCAGGAGAACTACTCGCTGCTCTTCGACGCGCTCGTGCGCAATCCGGCGGCTGCGCAGTCCGTGCCCGCCGGTGCGTCGCCCGCCGAACGCGCATGGCTCGAGCTCGCGGTGCTCCTCGGCTCGCCGGACCCCGATGCCCGGGTGCAGGCGCAGCGACTGGCGGACTGGCGGGGTCGCCATCCCGCCCATCCGGGGATCGCGCTGCTTCCGCAGGATACCGAGGCCACGACAGGTGGGACCGGCGCCGTCGTGATGCTGCCGAGCCAGCCGGCTGCCTCGATCGCCCTGTTGCTGCCGCTCTCCGGCAAGTTCGCCGCGTCGGCCGTCGCCGTGCGCGACGGCTTTCTCGCAGCGGCCCTCGCGGAGCCCGCGGCCGGGCGCCCGGCCATTCTCGTGCGCGACACGACGTCGCTCGGCGCGGCGGCGACGTATGCGCAGGCCGTCGCGGGCGGCGCGCAGGCCGTCGCGGGTCCGCTCACGCGCGAGGACGTCGCGGCGCTCGTCGCATCGCAGCAGATTCCCGTGCCGACGCTTGCGCTCAACGCGACGGCAGGCGGCTCGCCGCCGCCGTTCCTGTTCCAGTTCACGCTCGACCCGGAGCAGGAGGCGCGCCAGGTCGCCCGCCGCATCGCCACGGACGGCCGCACTCGCGGCATCGCGCTCTATCCACGCAGCGACTGGGGCAGCCGCGTGCAGGCCGCCTTCGAGGCAGAGCTCGCGCAGGCCGGCGTCGAGCTCTCGGCGTCGTCCTACTACGACCCCGGTGCGAAGGATTTCTCGGGCCCGCTGCGGGCGGCCCTCGGTCGTTATGGCGGTGCCGCCGATCGCGACCCCAAGGGCGGCCTCAGGCCGCGGGATCCGGTGGCCGAGGCGCGCGACGGACCCCAATTCGCGTTCGTGGCCGCCTCGGGCTCGACGGCTCGCGCGCTTGCACCGCAGCTGCGATTCCAGATGAGCTACGAGCTGCCGGTCTACGCGACGTCGGACGCCGTCGACGCGAGCGGACGGCCCGGCGCCGACCTGGAAGGCACGACGTTCCCGGAGATGCCGTGGATCCTGTACGGGGGCCAAGGTGCTCCCGAGCTGTGGGACGCCGTGCAGCGCGAGTGGGCCTCGACGGCACGCGGCCGATGGCGGCTCTACGCGTTCGGCTATGACGCCTACCGCCTGCTCCGCAATCTCGACGGCGCCGCGCGCGGCATCGGGGTCGACGGCCTCACCGGGCGCCTGACGATCGCGCCCGACGGGCGGGTCCTTCGCGACATGGACTGGGCGCAGGTGCAGGGTGGCCGGACGGCCGTCGCGAGCGGGCTGCCGCCTGCCCTGCCGACGCCCGAGCCCGCGGCCGTTGAGCCCTGAGAGCACGACGGTCCGCGGCCGGCGGGCCGAGGACCTCGCGCGGCGTCATCTCGAGGCGCAGGGCCTCGAGCTGCTGCTCGCGAACTACCGTTGCCGCGCCGGGGAGGTCGACCTCGTGATGCTCGACGGGACGACGCTGGTGCTCGTCGAGGTGCGTTCGCGTACGACCAGCACGCACGGCGACGCCGCGTCGACCGTCGGCGCGCGCAAGCAGCAGCGGCTCGTGCGCGCGGCGCGCCATCTGCTCCTCACGCACCCGCAGTACCGGCGCCTCGCCGCACGCTTCGACGTGGTCGCGATCGATCCGGGACCCGACGGGTCGCCCGGGCTGCGCTGGATCCGCGACGCTTTCCGGGTCTGAACGGTGCCGGGTTTAAGTTTCGTAAGCAGCGCGCGAGCGCACGCTGCTTACGAAACTTAAACCCGGCACCGTCCTATTTGACGACCTTGAGCCGCGCGCGTCCGGCCGGCGCCTTGGGCTTCGCTTCCTCGCCGGACGCCGGCGCATCGGGAGGCGTCGCGTCGTCATCGCTGAAGATCATGCCCTGCCCGGTCTCGCGGGCATAGATTGCCAGCACGGCAGCGATCGGCGCGCGCACCATCATGCTCACGCCGCCGAAGCGGCCGCTGAAGCTCACCTCGTCGTTGCCGAGCTGCAGGTGCGCGGTCGCCGACAGGCTGACGTTCAGCACGATCTTTCCGTCCTTGACGTACTGTACCGGCACTTCGACGCCGGCCATCCCGGCGTCCACCACGAGGTGCGGCGTGCAGCCGCTGTCCGAGATCCACTCGTGCATCGCACGCAGCAGGTACGGCCGTCGCGACTTCACTCCCTCATCCCCTGCTCTGCCGGGCTCAGGCTCGAGCGGAACGCGGGATGCGCGAACGCACGCTGCGCATAGCGCTCGATCGCCTGGGCGCCGGCAGCGGGGAGCTCGACCTGCCAGCGGCGCAGCCGCCAGAGGATCGGCGCGGCCGCGGCGTCGAGCAGCGAGAAGTGGTCCGACAGGAACCACGGCTTGACGCGGAACAGCGGCTCCGCGGCGAGCATGGCCTCGAGCAGCTCGCGCCGGGCGCGGGACTGGTCGCGACGCTCGCCGCCGTCGAGCTCGGCGGCCGGCCCGTACCAGTCCTGCTCCATGCGCCCCATCGTCATGCGCGCCTGCGCGCGGCCCCCGGGATCGCCGGGCAGCAGCGCGGGCGCGGGATAGCGCTCGTCGAGGTACTCGCAGATGACCGTGGGCCCGTAAACGACGACGTCGCGGTCGACCAGCGTCGGCAGCGACTGGAACGGGTTCAGGTCGATGAGGTCCTCGGGTGGCCGCGACGGGTCGCAGCGCACGATGCGGATCTCGAGCGATTTCGCGGCAAGGACGATTCGGGCCCGGTGGCTCGGCGCGTCGTCGAGTCCGGTGTAGAGCGTCATCAAGGCGTGGAACCTCGCCGGCCGGGCGCCAGGTGCGCCGACCGGCGTCGGACCCAGCCGGAGCCCGGCTGGGCCGTTACTTGACGTCCTTCCAGTATTCCTTCTTCAACGCCCACGCAAGCAGCGTGAAGAAGACGAGGAAGGCGATGACCGGGAAGCCGAGCGCCTTGCGCTGCAACTGCGCGGGCTCCGCGGCGTACTCGAGGAAATTGACCGTGTCGCGCACGAAGCCGTCGAACTCCTCGGGCGTCATGCGGCCCGGCTCGAGCAGCTTGAACTCCTTGAAGTGCTTCTGCACGTTTCCCTGCGCGTCCGGGTGGCCTTCCCAGACCGCCTCCTGGACGCCCTGGAGTTCCCACAGCACGTGCGGCATGGCCGTGCCGGGCAGCACGATGTTGTTCACGCCGGTCGGCTTGCTCGGGTCGACGTAGAACGAGCGCAGGAACGTGTACAGGTAGTCGGCGCCGCGGCTGCGCGCCACGAGCGAGAGGTCCGGCGGCAGTACGCCGAACCAGCGCTTGGCGTCGTCGGCGACCATTCCGATTCGCATCGTGTCGTGCGGCCGCTCGCCCGTGTACATCAGGTTCGCGATCAGCTGCTCCTCGGAGAGCCCGAGGTCGGCCGCCATGCGGTTGTAGCGCACGAACTTGGCCGAGTGGCAGCCGAGGCAGTAGTTCACGAAGTTCGCCGCGCCGCGCTGCAACGAGGCACGGTTCGTGACGTCGACATTGGCGTGGTCGAGCTTCGCCTCACCGCCGGCCGCGAAGGCCGCGACGGGAGCCAGCACCGCCGCGAGGGCGAGCAGCTTAGTGCGCATGGTAGGTCACCCTCGTGGGCACGGGCTTGGTCTTGTCGATGCTGGTGTACCAGGGCATCAGCAGGAAGAACGCGAAGTACACCACGGTGAAGAACCGCGCGAGGTTCGTGAAGAGCGGCGTGGGCGGCTGCAGGCCGAGCCAGCCGAGCACGAGGAACGAGATCGCGAACGAGTACAGGAAGAACTTGAAGAGCGGCCCGCGGTAGCGGATCGACTTCACCTTGCCGCGGTCGAGCCACGGCAGGAACACGAACAGCACGACCGCGAGGCCCATGAGCGCCGCGCCCAGGCCCTTGCTCGGCACCGCGCGCAGGATCGCGTAGAACGGCGTGAAGTACCACACCGGGGCGATGTGCGGCGGGGTCTGCAGCGGGTTCGCCGGGTCGAAATTGGCGTGCTCGAGGAAGTAGCCGCCCATCGTCGGCGCGAAGAAGATGACGAGGCTGAAGAGGATCAGGAACACGCCGACGCCGATCAGGTCCTTGACCGTGTAGTACGGGTGGAACGGGATGCCGTCGAGCGGCAGGCCGTCCGGGCCCTTGACCTTCTTGATCTCGACGCCGTCCGGATTGTTCGAGCCCACCTCGTGCAGCGCCATCAGGTGCGCGACCACCAGGAAGACGAGCACCAGCGGGATCGCCACGACGTGCAGCGCGAAGAAGCGGTTCAGCGTGACGTCGGAGATGTAGAAGTCGCCGCGGATCCACTCGGTGAGCGAGTCGCCCACGACCGGGATCGCGCCGAACAGCGACACGATCACCTGCGCGCCCCAGTAGGACATGTTGCCCCACGGGAGGAGGTAGCCGAAGAACGCCTCGGCCATCAGCGCGAAGTAGATCAGCATGCCGATGATCCACAGCAGCTCGCGCGGCTTCTGGTACGACCCGTAGAGCAGCGCGCGGAACATGTGCAGGTACACGACGACGAAGAACGCCGACGCGCCCGTCGAGTGCATGTAGCGGATCAGCCAGCCCCACTCGACGTCGCGCATGATGTACTCGACGGAGCCGAACGCGTCGGCCGCCGAGGGCTTGTAGTTCATCGTGAGGAAGATGCCGGTGACGAACTGGATCACCAGCACGAACAGCGCGAGCGAGCCGAAGAAGTACCAGAAGTTCATGTTCTTCGGCGCGTAGTACTCCGAGACCTGCTCCTTCCAGAGCTTGGTCATCGGGAAGCGCTCGTCGATCCAGCCGGTGAGCGCGGCGAGGCGCCCGCCGCCCGTCCGGGCAGCCACCTTCTCCGTTGCGGTACCCATCACGCGTTCCCCTTGTCGGCGCCGATCAGGATCCGGGTGTCACTCACGAACTGGTAGGGCGGCACCGGCAGGTTGGTCGGGGCGGGCACGTCCTTGAAGACGCGCCCCGACAGGTCGAACTTCGAGCCGTGGCACGGGCAGAAGAAGCCACCCTGCCAGTCGGCCGCCACGGTCACGTCGCCCGGCGTGAACTTCTCGAGCGGCGCACAGCCGAGGTGCGTGCAGACGCCGACCAGCACCAGGTACTCGGGCTTGAGCGCGCGGGCCTCGTTCTTCGCGAACTCGGGCTGCTCGGACTCGTTCGAGTCCGGATCGCGCAGGCTCGACCCCATGGCGGGCAGCTTCGCGAGCATGTCGGGCGTGCGGTGCACGACGAAGATGGCCTTGCCGCGCCACTCGACCTTGACCATCGCGCCCGGCTCGAGCTTGCCGATGTCGAGTTCGACGGGCGCGCCCATGGCTTTCGCACGCGCGCTCGGCTTCCACGAGGCCAGGAACGGGACGGCGACGAACGCGGCGCCCACTGCGCCGGCCGCGACGGTGGCGACGGTCAGGAAGTGGCGCCTGCCCGTATCGACTTCTTCGGTCATCCAGCAGTCTCCTACGTGGAATCGGGCTGCCCGCTTACCGTGACGAGTGCCTGCGGCGGACAGCGCGGCATTATAAGCGGTGCAGCAAGCAGGCAGTAAGGGGCGAGGGGGAGTGATTCGGGGGTAGTGGATAGTGAGTGGTGATTAGGGGGAGGGAAGATGCCCTGCGTGCCGGCGCAGCGATGGCGCTCACGGACGATGCGCCGGAAGCGCATACGTACTTTCCGCAGTCACTACCCTCCGACTACCCCCCATTCACCATTCCCTACCCTGTTCACTACCCCCTCTCCCCTGCCCCCTACTCCGCCACGCGCCGTATCTGCGCCCCGAGACCCGCCAGCTTCTCCTCGATGCACTCGTAGCCGCGGTCGATGTGGTAGATCCGCTCGATGTGCGTCGTTCCCTCGGCGACGAGGCCGGCGAGCACGAGGCTCGCCGAGGCGCGGAGGTCGGTCGCCATCACCGGAGCCGCCGTCAGGCGCGGCACGCCCTTGATGATGGCCGTGTTGCCCTCGAGGCGGATCTCCGCCCCCATGCGCCGCATCTCGAGCATGTGCATGAAGCGGTTCTCGAAGATCGTCTCGACGATGGTGCCGACGCCGTCCGCCACGGTGTTGAGCGCGGCGAACTGCGCCTGCATGTCGGTCGGGAAGCCGGGGTGCGGCGCGGTGCGGACGTCGACCGCCCTCGGACGGCGCCCCTCCATGTCGACCTCGATGAAGTCGTCGCCGCGGACGATCCTGGCGCCTGCCTCCTCGAGCTTCGCGAGCACCGCGTCGAGGTGCTCCGGACGGGCGTTGCGCACCCGCACCCGGCCGCCGGTGATGGCGCCCGCGACGAGGTAGGTGCCCGCCTCGATGCGGTCCGGCAGTACGTCGTACTGCGTGCCGTGCAGCGACTCGACGCCGTCGATCGTGATCGTGTCGGTGCCCTGCCCCGTCACGCGCGCACCCATGGCGTTCAGGAAGAGCGCGAGGTCGACGATCTCGGGCTCGCGGGCGGCGTTCTCGAGCACCGTGCGGCCGTCCGCTAGCGCGGCCGCCATCATGAGGTTCTCGGTGCCGGTGACTGTGACGGTCTCGAGCACGATGCGGGCGCCCTTGAGCCGCCCCGAGCGCGCCTTGATGTAGCCGTTCTCGATGTGCACCTCGGCACCCATCGCCTGCAGGCCCGCGACGTGGATGTTGACGGGCCGCGCGCCGATCGCGCAGCCGCCGGGCAGCGACACGTCCGCGGAGCCGTAGCGCGCGACCAGCGGGCCGAGCACCAGGATCGCCGCGCGCATGGTCTTCACGAGGTCGTAGGGCGCGAAGGTCTCCCGCGTCGTGCGGGGATCGACCTCGATGCGCATGCGTTCGTCGACGGTCACGCTCGCGCCCATGCGGCCGAGCAGCTCGATCATCGTCGTGACGTCGCGCAGGTGCGGCACGTTGCCGATGGTCACCGGGCCGTCGGCGAGCAGCGCGCCGGCGAGGATCGGCAGCGTCGCGTTCTTGGCCCCCGAGATGCGGACCTCGCCGTCGAGCGGCACTCCGCCGCGGATCTGCAGGCTGTCCACGGGCCGCGCCTCAGCCCGCGCCGCCGGCCGCGCGCCACTCGTCCGGCGTGTACGCCTGGATCGAGAGCGCATGGATCTCGCGGCCCATGCGCGCACCGAGGCCGGCATAGACGAGCTGGTGGCGCTGCAACGAGCGCTTGCCCTCGAACTCCCGGGCGACCACGACGGCCTCGAAATGCGTGTCGTCGTCGGTCATCACGCGGACCTGGGCCCCGGGCAGGCCCGAGAGGATCAGCTGGCTCACCTCGTCGGCGGTCATCGGTTGCAACCCGTGGCGAAAGGGCCGGTAGTTTAGCGCGGCCCGGCCCGTGCGACCTCGCCGCGGCGCCACCCCGTCCCCGTCGGTAGTAGACTGCCGCCCCGGCCCGATCCCGGCGAACCGACGCAAATGACATCGCAGTCCCAGCCGACAGCCCGGCCCGTGCCGGCGCCCCCCCCTGCCCAGCCGTCGCCGGACGGGCTGATCGCCCGCGGCCGCCGCGTGCTCGCGACCGAGGCGGAGGCCGTCGCCGCGCTCGAGCACCGGCTCGGGCGGGACTTCGCCGAAGCCTGCCGCCTGCTGCTCTCATGCGAAGGACGCATCGTCGTGACCGGGATGGGCAAGTCGGGCCACGTCGGCGGAAAGATCGCCGCCACCCTCGCGAGCACGGGCAGCCCGTCCTTCTTCCTGCACCCGGCAGAGGCGATCCACGGCGACATCGGCATGATCACGCCGAGGGACGTCGTGCTCGCGCTGTCGAACTCGGGCGAGACCGACGAGCTCCTCAAGCTCCTGCCCGTCATCAAGCGCCTCGCGGTGCCGCTCATCGCGCTCACCGGCAGCGGCACCTCGACGCTCGCCCGCCACGCGACGGTGGCGCTCGACGTCAGCGTGCCGGCCGAGGCGTGCCCGCTCAACCTCGCGCCCACCGCGAGCACGACGGCGGCGCTCGCGATGGGCGACGCACTCGCGGTCGCCGTCCTCGAGGCGCGCGGCTTCACCGAGGAGGATTTCGCACGGTCCCACCCGGGCGGCAGCCTCGGCCGCCGGCTGCTGCTGCACGTCGACGAAGTGATGCGGCGCGGCGCCGACCTTCCCGAAGTGGGTCCCGACACGCCGCTGAGCGGCGGCCTGCTCGAGATGAGCCGCAAGGGCCTCGGCATGACGACCGTCGTCGACGAGTCGAGGCGCGTGCTCGGCGTGTTCACGGACGGCGACCTGCGCCGCGCGCTCGACCGGCAGGTCGACCTGCACGCGACGCGGATGCGCGAGGTGATGACCGCCGGCTGCAAGGTCGCACGGCCGCGGATGCTGGCCGCCGAGGCAGTCCACATCATGGACGAGAGCCGGATCACCGCACTGCCGGTCGTGGACGCGGACGGCGTGCTCGTGGGCGCGATCAACGTGCACGACCTGCTGCGCGCCGGGGTGATGTAAGCCCATGGACGCGGTGCTCGAACGCGCGCGACGCATCCGCCTGCTGGTGCTCGACGTCGACGGCGTGATGACCGACGGGCGACTGTACTTCTCCGCCGCCGGCGAGGAACTCAAGGTGTTCCACGTCCGCGACGGGGCCGGCATCGTCGCCGTGCAGCGGGCCGGCGTCGACGTGGCGATCATCTCGGGCCGCGACAGTGCCGCGGTGACGCGCCGCGCCGCAGAGCTCGGCATCCGTCACGTGCGGCAGGGCGTCCACGACAAGGGCGCCGAACTCGACGGGCTGCTCGCCGAGCTCGGCGTCGGTCCGGCCGAGACGGCCTGCGTCGGCGACGACACGCCCGACGCACCGATGCTGCGCCGCGCCGGACTCGCGATCGGCGTGGCCGACGCCCACCCGGCGCTGCTCGCGTCGGCCCACTGGACCACCCGCTCCAAGGGGGGCCGCGGCGCGGTCCGCGAAGTATGCGATCTGCTGCTCAGCGCTCGCGCGCCCTGACGCGCGGCCTCGTCGCGTTCGCGGCGACGCTCGCGGCCGGCGCGCTCGCCTACCGCGTGCTCGTGGGGGGCGACGCCGACGAGATCGAGACCACGGTCGTCGACGATGTGCGCGGCTACTACCTCGTCGACACGCGGCTCACCGAGCTCGGCCCCGACGGCGCACCGCGCGTCGTGCTGCGCGCGGACTCGATCGAGCAGCGCCTGAGCGACGACAGCGTGCTGCTCTCCAACCTGTCGCTCGACTACTCGACGCCCGAGGCGGGCTTGTGGACGCTCACGGCGGCCTCGGGCCGCATGCCGGTCACTCGCGGCACGCTGCTGCTCTCGGGCGGCGTGCGCGTCGAGGGCGAGCAATCGAGCGAGTCGGCGGTGATACTGACCGACCAGCTCTCCTACGACGTGGACAAGGGGCTCATCCAGACCGCCGAGCCCGTCACGGTCCAGTTCGGCAACCACAGCCTCGAGGGCCGCGGGCTGCGCGTCGTATTGAAGGAAGGCACCCTGCGGCTAGAATCCAACGTACATGGCCGATTCATACCCTGATTTCCCCCGCCGCCGGCCCGTCGCGCTGCTCGCCTGCGTCCTGCTCGCGGTCGCGTCGGCCCGCGCCGCGCCCTACGATTCGACGGCCCCGATCAACCTCGAGGCCGCCTCGTCCGACTTCGACTACCGCAACAACAGCCTCGTATTCCGGCGCGTGAAGATCACGCAGGGCGCGCTCCAGGTCGAGGCGCAGGAAGCGCGGGCCACCGGCCTCGACTTCAAGGACGCGGAGTGGCAGCTGAAGGGCGCCGTGCGCATCACCGTGCCCGACGGCCGGCTCGCGGCGGACGAGGCGACGGTGAACTTCAAGGAGAACCAGATCCAGCGCGCCGTGATCCGCGGCCGGCCGGCCACGTTCGAGCAGCGGCTCAAGGAGAGCAAGCAGCTCGCGCAGGGGCGCGCGAACACGATCGAGTACGACGTCCGCGCGGGCTCGGTGCGACTCGACGGCGACGCATGGCTCACCGATGGACGCAACGAGATCCGCGGCCGCACGCTCGTCTACGACGTCGCGAAGCAGCGCGTCGCGGCGAACCCGGGCGAGTCCGAGCCGGGCGGCGTGCGCATCACGATCAATCCGCAGCAGCCCCCGACGCGGCCGAAGCCGGAAGGCCGCGGCCCGTGAGCGTGCTGCGCGCCGAGTCGCTCGCCAAGCGCTACCGCTCCCGGCAGGTCGTCAAGGACCTCTCGCTCGAGGTCCGCTCCGGCGAGGTCGTTGGCCTCCTCGGGCCGAACGGCGCGGGCAAGACGACGGCCTTCTACATGATCGTGGGCCTCGTGCCGTCCGACGAAGGCAGCATCTGGCTCGACGACCAGGAGCTCACCGGGCTTGCGATGCACCGCCGCGCCCGCCTCGGCGTGGGCTACCTCCCGCAGGAAGCCTCGGTGTTCCGCAAGCTCTCGGTCGAGGACAACATCCGCGCGATCCTCGAGACGCGGGACGACCTCGAGGACGCGAGCGCGCGGGAAGCGGCGCTCGACGCGCTGCTCGAGGAGCTCCACATCGGCCACATCCGCGCGAGCCTCGGCATGAGCCTCTCGGGCGGCGAGCGGCGGCGCGTCGAGATCGCGAGGGCGCTCGCGGCGGAACCGCGCTTCATCCTGCTCGACGAGCCGTTCGCGGGCGTCGACCCGATCTCGGTGGACGACATCCAGCGGATCGTGAAGCACCTGAGCGCGCGCAACATCGGCGTGCTGATCACCGACCACAACGTCCGCGAAACGCTCGGCATTTGCGGGCGCGCGTACATCGTGAGCGCCGGAAGTGTGATCGCGTCGGGATCGGCGGACGAGATCCTTGCCAACCCTCAGGTGCGTGAGGTCTACTTGGGGCAGGATTTCCGCTTGTGACCCCCGGGGCGGAGCGCCCCTTCCAGGCTCTTCCAGATGCTCAAGCCGGCCCTGCAGCTGAAGCTCGGTCAGCAGCTGACGATGACGCCTCAGCTCCAGCAGGCCATCCGGCTGCTGCAGCTTCCCGTCCTCGAACTCCAGGCGCAGGTCCTCGAGGCGCTCGAGACCAACGTCATGCTCGAGGCGGAGGAAGAGGAGCAGGTCGACCTCACCCCGATCGACTCCCAGGCCCCCGAAGCCGCAGGCGAAAGCGAAACCGAGGGCGACGACGAACGCGAAGTCGAAGTCGAGGAGATCGTCGTCGAGATGGAGGACCCGTGGTCCGACACGGCGTCGGGATCCGGCGAGAGCCGCGGCACCGACGACGACGAGCGGCCCCTCGAGGTGTCCGACGAGCGCGACCGCGACCTGCACCAGCACCTCGTCTGGCAGCTCGAGGTGAGCCGCCTCGATCCGCGCGAGGTGTGGATCGGCGAGGCCATCGTCGACGCGCTGAACGACGACGGCTATCTCACCGAGTCTCCCGCCGAGATCGCCCGCAGCCTGAGCGCCGACCTGCCCGTGAGCGAGCAGGACGTCGAACGCGTGCTCGCGTTCGTGCAGACCCTCGACCCGACCGGCGTCGGCGCCCGCTCGGCGTCGGAGTGCATCTGCCTGCAGCTCGCGCAGCTCGAGCCGGACACGCCCGGACGCAAGCTCGCGATCGAGATCGCGCGCGACCACCTGCAGGACGTCGCGGATCGCGACGTCGCGGGCCTCAAGCGCCTGCTCGGCGTCGACGAGGACGAACTGCACGGAGCCCTCGCGCTCATCCGCGCCTGCAACCCGCGCCCCGGCTCGGCGTTCCAGGGCTCGCAGCCCGAGTACATCGTGCCGGACGTGTTCGTGCGCCGTACCGAGCACGGCTGGTCGGTCGAGATCAACCCCGCGTCCGTGCCGCGGCTCAGGGTCAACCAGGGTTACGCGAACCTCGTCGCGCGCTCCGCGGACTACGCGACGCTGCGCGCGCAGCTGCAGGAGGCGCGCTGGCTGATCCGCAGCCTCGAGATCCGCAACGAGACGCTGCTCAAGGTCGCCCGGACGATCGTGCAGCGCCAGGCCGCCTTCCTCGAGAAGGGCGACGAGGCGATGCAGCCGATGATCCTGCGCGACGTCGCCGAGGCGGTCACCATGCACGAGTCGACGATCTCGCGCGTGACCACCGGCAAGTACATGCACACGCCGCGCGGGATCTTCGAGTTCCGTTATTTCTTCTCGAGCCACGTGAGCGGCGCCGACGGCGAGGACGTCTCGTCGGTCGCGATCCGCGCGCGCATCCGCAAGCTGATCGCGGACGAAGAACCCGGCAAGCCCCTGAGCGACGCGCAGCTCGCGAACCTGCTCGCCGGCGAAGGGGTCAAGGTCGCGCGGCGCACGGTGGCCAAGTACCGCGAGGCGCTCGGCCTCGCCTCGTCGAGCGAGCGCCGCCATGCGACGGCGCGCGCCGGAGCGTAGGGGGAACCCCGCGGGCCGGAACGAGGTCGTAAAAAAGGCACTCACCCAGGTCAGGAGGAGCAGACGATGCGCGTGAACACGAGCGGACACCACGTCGAAGTCACCCCGGCGCTGCGCAGCTACGCGGAGCGTAAGCTGGGCCGGATCCTGCGCCGGTTCGACCGCGTCATCCGGGTGACCTGTACCCTGACCGTCGACAAGCTCCGCCACCGCGCCGAATCCACCGTCCATCTCCGGGGGCCCGCCATCCACGCCGCCGCCGTCGCCGGGGACATGTACGCCGCCATCGATGCGCTGGCGGACAAGCTCGACCGCCGCGTGCGACAGCGCAAGGAGCGCCTGCAGGACCACCACGCGATCGAGGCGCAGAAGCACGGCTTCGCGTCCGCGCCATGACGCAGGCCGGCGCCCGCGGATGCGCCTGATCGTCGTGAGCGGGCTGTCGGGCTCCGGCAAGAGCGTCGCGCTCAACATGCTGGAGGACCTCGACTACTACTGCGTCGACAACCTGCCCGCGGGCCTGCTGCCAGGCTTCATCGGCTACACGGTGCGCACGAGCGAGCCCGCCTACCGCCTCACCGCGGTGGGCGTGGACGCGCGCAACCGCCCCGAGGATCTCGCCGACGTGCCGCGGCTGCTCGACGAGCTGCGCCGCAGCGGCATCGGCTGCGAACTCCTGTTCCTGCGCGCCGACAACGAGCAGCTCCTGAAGCGGTTCAGCGAGACCCGGCGGCGTCACCCGTTGAGCCGCAGCGGCATCGGCCTCCAGGAAGCGCTCGACCAGGAACGGAGACTGCTCGCGCCGGTCGCGAACGCGGCCGACCTGACGATCGACACCTCGCGCCTCTCGGTGCACGAGCTGCGCGACCTCGTCCGCGAGCGCGTCGTCGAGCGCGCCTCCGGCGGCCCGTCGCTGCTCTTCGAGTCGTTCGCCTATCGCCACGGCGTGCCCGACGACGCCGACTTCGTGTTCGACGCCCGCGCGCTGCCGAACCCGTACTGGAATCCGTCGCTGCGCGAACACACGGGCCGCGACGAGCCGATCCGGCAGTTCATGGGCGCGCAGGAGGAAGCGAACCGCTTCCTCGAGGACGTGCAGGGCTTCCTCGAGCGGTGGCTGCCCTCGCTGGTGCGCTCGAACCGCAGCTACCTCACCGTCGCGGTCGGCTGCACCGGTGGACAGCATCGCTCGGTCTACCTGGCGGAGCGACTGGCGACGCACTTCCAGGGGCGCTACGGGCGCACGCTGATCCGTCACCGCGATCTCGCGAGCCGCCGGCACGAATAGCGCCCGCGGGGTGCCCGAGCGGGCCGGGAGCGCGTACAGTGCGCGCGCCATGGCCACCGAAACCGAGATCCTCCGTCCGACGCGTCTCGAGACGCTGCGCGCGGCGCTCGGCCAGGGCGCCGGTCGTCGCGTCGCGCGCCTGCTCGACGCCATGCATCCGGCGGAGATCGCCTCGCTCCTGGAGTCGTTGCCGCCGGCGCAGCGCGAGCTCGTCTGGGACCTCGTCGACCCGGAACTCGAAGGCGAGGTGCTCATCGAGCTGAGCGAGGACGTGCGGGCCGAGCTGATCCGCGGCATGGAGACCGAGGACCTCGTGGCCGCCGCCGAAGGACTCGAGGTCGACGACCTCGCGGACTTGCTCGAGGACCTGCCCGAGCATGTGCACCGCCAGGTGCTGCGTTCGATGGACTCGCGCGACCGCGAGCGCCTGCACGCCGTGCTCGCCTACGAGCCCGATACGGCCGGCGGCCTCATGAACACCGACACCGTGAGCGTGCGACCCGACGTCACGCTCGAGACGGTGCTGCGCTACCTGCGCATGCGCGGCGACATCCCGGACAACACCGACTCGCTGTTCGTCGTGAACCGTCACGACCGCTACCTGGGCGTGCTCGACCTCGCGCGGCTCCTCACCGAAGACCCGGAGCGCACGGTCGGCGAGGTGATGCAGTCCGACGTGCCCGGCATCGCGCCCGTCACGCCGGCGACTGAGGTCGCGAGCCTGTTCGAGGACCGCGACCTGCTGTCGGCGGCGGTCGTGGGGACGGACGGACGCCTGCTCGGGCGCATCACCGTCGACGACGTGGTCGACGTGATCCGCGAGGAGGCCGACCACTCGGTCATGAGCATGGCCGGCCTGGACGAGCGCGCCGACGTGTTCGCGGGCGTGGTGCCGAGCGCGCGCAGACGCGGGCTGTGGCTCGGCGTGAACCTCGCGACGGCCTTCCTGGCGGCCTGGGTGGTGGGGCTCTTCGAGTCGACGATCCAGGAGATCGTGGCGCTCGCCGTCCTCATGCCGATCGTCGCGAGCATGGGCGGCGTCGCCGCGACGCAGACGCTCACGCTGATGGTGCGCGGTCTCGCGCTCGGGCAGGTCGAGCGCGCGAACGCACGTTGGCTGCTCGGCAAGGAGGTCGCCGTCGCACTGCTGAACGGGATCGTCTGGGCGACCGTCGTCGCGATCGTCGCCTGGCTGTGGTTCGGGCAGCCGAAGATCGCGGGCGTGCTCTTCGCTGCGATGGTCGTGAACCTGCTCGCGGCGGGCCTCGCGGGAGCGATCGTACCGCTCGCGCTCAAGCGGCTGGACATCGACCCTGCCGTCGCCGGAGGCGTCGTCGTCACGACCGTGACGGACGTAGTGGGCTTCGCCTCGCTGCTCGGCCTCGGGGCCTGGCTGCTGCGCTAGCCGCGGCCCCGCCCGTCACCGCGACGGCATGCCGAGGAAAGCGGTGATCTCGTCACGTCGCGCGCGTGCGTCCGATTCGCCGAGGCGCACGAGTTCCGACGTGTACGCAGACTCGAACAGCAGGTAGCTCGCGAGCAGTCCCCCGCGCGCCTCGAGCGCGCCCATGGTCCTGAGCAGCGTGCGCAGGCTGCGCGGCATGGCGCCCAGGTGGCGACGCGCGAGCACGTTGGGGTCCTCGCTCGGCTGGATCACGAGTACCTCGATGGGCCGGCGACCCGGCTCCGGCGCGTACCGCTCCTCGGACAGGAGCCCGTTGATCTGGCGCAGCCGCTCGAGATCGATCGACAGCCCGTCGGTGAACAGCGAGTCGAGCACGAAGCCGAGCAGGTGGCCGGGGCTCGGCGGCGTATCGACGCTGCCGTCCGCCGGCGAGGCGGCGGAATCCGCGCGGGTGCCCACGACCAGCAGGCGGTTCGCGCCGAGGTGCACCGCGGGGCTCAGCGGCGCGAGCTGGCGCATCGCGCCGTCGCCGTAGTAGTCCCCGTCGACGCGCGCCGCCGGGAAGATGAACGGGATCGCCGCGCTCGCCATCAGCACCTCGAGGTCGATCGCGCGGTGCACGCCGGCCCGCCGCACGCGACTCCACCCGGCGGTGGAGGCCGCGGCTTCGAAGAACGCAACCGCGCGGCCGGTCGTGTAGCTCGTCGTGGCGACCGCAAGGGCGCGGACCGGACCCGCGGCGATCGAGGCCGGGATGCGCTCGATCGGGATCACCGACGCGATGAGTTCCCGCAGCGGCGCCGTGTCGAGCAGCGCGCGCGGCGGCGCCAGCCAGCCGCCCGAGAAGACCGACAGCAGCCAGTGCAGGCTCGCGCGAAGGACGGTCAGCGGATCGACCCGCACGACCTGCTCGAGCCGGAACCCCTCCCACACTCGCAGGAGTTCCGCGACCGCCTCGGTCATGCAGTGCGCCCGCGCGGCGAGCGCGGCGGCGTTCAGCGCGCCGGCCGACGTGCCGACCAGCACCTCGAACGGGCACGGGCTGCCGTCCGGCAGCCATCGAGCGATTTCCTTGAGAACTCCGACCTGGTAGGCCGCGCGCGCCCCCCCGCCCGCGAGCACGAGCGCCTCGCGGTTCTCGAAGAACACGTAGTTGGTATCCGGGTCCCCCGCCGCCGGGGATCCCGCGCTGACAGGGACCGGATCGCGGATTACCATGATGGTTCGCTGGTTCGCTCCGAACGCGAGTCTGCGCCACCCACGGAGAGTTGCCATGCACACGCCCGCCCCGCGCCGCTTCCTTGCGACGGCCGTCGCACTTCTGGCCCTCACGGGCATCGCGGTCGCCGCGACGCCTTCCGTGGGAGAGCCTGCGCCCGCCTTCAAGCTGCAGGACCAGGACGGAAAGTGGCACAGCCTGTCCGACTACAAGGGCAAGTGGGTCGCGCTGTACTTCTACCCGAAGGACGACACGCCCGGCTGCACGACCCAGGCCTGCGGATTCCGCGACAACGTGTTCGCCTTCGACAAGGCCGGCGCGGTGATCGTCGGCGTGAGCGTCGACGACGTCGCCTCCCACAAGGAGTTCGCGAAGAAGCACGGCCTGCCATTCACGCTGCTCGCCGACGCCGACAAGGCAGTGGCGAAGCAGTACGGGGTGCTGTAGAGCGTCGGCGTGGCCGAGTTCGCGCGCCGCGACACGTTCATCATCGACCCCGAGGGCCGCATCGTGAAGCACTACGAGTCGGT
>Ga0105090_10000587_pt1 | contig 18341 bp, 12 predicted proteins | sample PPLLak3March2015_FD_79110 | JGI IMG/M metagenome (GOLD analysis project Ga0105090, IMG submission 79110) | Freshwater sediment microbial communities from Prairie Pothole Lake near Jamestown, North Dakota, USA - PPLs Lake P7 Core (1) Depth... | ecosystem: Environmental > Aquatic > Freshwater >... | reverse complement strand
GCCTGCCGCGCCTTGGAGGCGTTCGCCGAGAAGCGGCGCACGAACTCCTGCAGGTCCGAGATCTGCGCCTTGGCCTTCGCGTTTGCGGACTCGACGCGCTGCCGCGCCTGCACCGACGCGAGCATGAAGTCGTCGTAGTTGCCGGGGTAGATCTTGAGCTGCTGGTAATCGAGGTCCGCGATGTGGGTGCACACCTGGTTCAGGAAGTGCCGGTCGTGGCTGATGATCACCATCGTGGCGTCGTAGTCGTTCAGCGCCCGCTCGAGCCAGCCGATCGAGTGGATGTCGAGGTTGTTGGTCGGCTCGTCGAGCAGCAGCACGTCCGGCCGCGAGAACAGCGCCTGCGCCAGCAGCACCCGCAGCTTCAGCCCCGGCGGCACCTCGCGCATCGTCAGGTTGTGCCGCCACTCGTCGATGCCGGCGTCGATCAGGATCGCACCGGCGCGCGCCTCGGCCGTGTAGCCGCCGTACTCCGCGAATTTCCCCTCGAGCTCGGCGGCCCGCATGTAGTCGTCGTCGCCAGCCTCGGGGTCGGCGTAGATGCGGTCGCGCTCCTGCATCGCGCGCCACATCTCCGCGTGGCCCTGCATGACCACGTCCAGCACGCGTTCGTCCTCGTAGGCGAACTGGTTCTGGTTCAGCTTGCCCATGCGCATCCCGGCCTGCAGCACGACCTCGCCGGCGCTGGGCTCGAGTTCGCCGCCGAGGATCTTCATGAGCGTCGACTTGCCGCAGCCGTTGGCGCCGATCAGTCCGTAACGGTTGCCGTCGGAGAACTTGACCGAGACGTGTTCGAAGAGGGGCTTGGCTTCGAACTGGATGGCGAGGTTGGTCGTGGAGAGCACGTCTGTCCGGGGTGCAGGTGTCGGGGATCCCGCCGCGCTGGACGCGGGACCGTGGGGGGCGGCGTGGGAGGGCCGGCATTCTAGCCGAGCGCCGTCCGGCGAGCAGCGATTTCGGACGGCCCGGCGCGGTCGGGCACCGACGCCGTGGCTATACTCGCGACGCCATGCGCCTGATCGCTACCTGCCCCGAAGAGACCAAGCCCGCGCTGGTGCAGGAGCTGCAGGCCCTGGGCGCGAGCGATCTCGTGACCGGCTTTCGTGCGGTGTCCTTCGAGGCGAGCGAAGCCCTGTCCTACGAACTGCACCTGAAGCTGCGCACCGCGAGCCGCATCCTGCGCATCCTCAAGGAAGTCCCGGCAAAGAACCCGCCCATGCTCTACTCGCAGGTGCGCCGGATTCCCTGGTGCGACCTGTTCGACGTCCAGCACGGGTTCATGGTCGAAAGCCTCGGGGCCGACGCGGAGAGCGGCGGCATGCCGCCGAAGCAGGTGATCACGCAGGTACGCGAGGGGATCCGCGCAGTGTTCGAGCGCGAGGTGGGCCGCGCGCCCCCGGTCGACACCGACGAGCCGAGGGTGGTCGTCGTCGCGCACCTGTCCAGGGGCCGCTGCATGCTGAGCCTCGACACCTCGGGCAAGTCGCTGCACAAGCGCGGCTACCGCGAGTCCGGGCACCCGGCCCCCCTCAAGGAGACGCTGGCGGCGGCGATCCTCATCCTGGCGGGGTACGACGGCACGCAGCCGTTCATGGATCCGATGTGCGGCAGCGGCACGCTGGCGATCGAGGCCGCGATGATGGCCGTGCGCAAGGCGCCACGCATCCACCGCAGGAAGGGCGAGTTCCATTTCGAATGGCTGAAGGGCCTCGACCGCCAGCTGTGGCGGGCGACCCAGGATCGCGTGCGCGCCGAGAAGCTCGAGGCTCCGCCCGCGCCGATCGTTGCCTCGGACATCGACGCGAAGTACGTGGCCATGGCGCAGAAGAGCGCGCTCAAGGCCCGAGTCGAGAAGTACATGACGTTCGCGACGTGCCGCTTCCAGGACAGCGAACCGTGCGCCGGGAGCGGCATGCTCGTGACCAACCTGCCGTACGGGGAGCGCATCGGCAGCAGCGAAGGCGACGTGCGCCAGCTCTACGAGGAAGTGGGCGACACGCTCAAGCAGAAGTTCAGCGGCTGGCGGGCAGCGATCCTCGCGGCGTCGGCGTCGCCGTACAAGGCGATCGGGCTCCGGCCGGGCCGCACGATCGACCTCATGAACGGCAGCATTCCGTGCAAGCTGCTGCTGTTCGAGCTGTACGCCGGCAGCCGTCGCGCTACGACTTGACCTGGTAGGTCGCCACCAGTCCGGCGCGCACGTCGTTCTGGATGCCGTAGGGCGCGACCGGGTAGCGGATGCCGTTCTTTGCCAGTGCCTTCATGCCCTCGATCGCCACCGGCAGGAATCGCGGCGGCAGCGCCATGAGCATTTCCTCGTCGGGGACGCCGCCGAAGCGCCGCTCGGCGTAACAGGGCAGCGACAGGCTCGGCTCCCCGGTGGCCAGCGCACGACCCCACGAGTCCGCGCACGCCGTTTCACCGACCACGCTCCAGTCGAACTTGCGGTAGCCCTTCCACTGCAGGCCGTTGATGAAAATGATCATCTGGCCCGGCGTCGCGTACAGCAGGCAGATGTCGGGCGGGTCCAGGCGGCCGGACTCGAGCGGACTGACCGCCATCGCCCGGTATCGCCCGTGCGGCACGACGCTGAGGGACTCCTGCCGGCGCCGGGCATCCTCCGGCGTTGCGTGCCACACACCGACGAACTCACGGCCACTGCGAAAGGCTTCGTCCTGCGGCGCGAGACCGATGACCGCGCGGCACTGGTTGGCCACGAGGTCGTCGGCGGTGATGCCCACGGTCCAGCCGAGGCGCGAGGCCATGCCCACCACCTGGTCGGTGGTGTGCACCGCCTGCGGACGGCGGATGCGGGGGATCGCCTCCATGTCTTCGACGCGCTCGAACAGCTTCATGCCGACGATCGTGGTCTTGAGCTTGAGCAGCGCGTTGAGTTCGGTCACCAGCACGCGCCAGTCGTAAGTGATGTCGCTGGTCATGCGGATCTCCTTTGCGGTCACGCTACCCAAACCGGGTCGCGCCGGCTATCGGTAGTCGTGGAAGCCCGCCGCTGCCGGCCACCGCAATTAGTTGTCACGTTCTCGGTGGGCCCCCGCCGCGGGCGGTGCTACCGTTGCGCCCATGCCGAACCTGCCTTCCGAACGAGTCATGCGCCGCGCCTTCCTCGCGGGCGACGCTAGCTACGACGGCGTGTTCTTCACCGGCGTGAAGACCACCGGCATTTTCTGCCGCCCGTCGTGCACGGCGCGCAAGCCGCGCCCGGAGAACGTCGAGTTCTTCCCGACGCCGCGAGAGGCGTTGTTTTCCGGCTACCGCGCCTGCAAGCGCTGCCACCCGCTCGACGCCGACGGCAAGCCGCCGGCGTGGGTGGCCCGCCTGCTCGCGCGGCTCGAGCGCGCCCCGGGCGAACGCATCCGCGCGGCCGACCTGCGGGCTGCCGGCATCGACCCGGCCCGGGCGCGACGCTACTTCCAGAAGCACTACGGAATGACGTTCCAGGCCTACTGCCGTGCGAGGCGCCTCGGCGACGCGTTCCGCCAGATCAAGGGGGGATCCTCCGTGAGCAACGTCATCGACCAGTCGGGCTTCGAATCGGAGAGCGGCTTCCGGGCCGCATTCGGGCGGGCATTCGGCGCGGCGCCGGGTGCAGCGGCGGCGGGTGAGGCCGTGCTCCTCGAGTGGATCGCCTCGCCGGTCGGGCCGCTCGTCGCGGGTGCGACCAGCGAGGGCATCTGTCTGCTCGAGTTCAGCGACCGGCGCATGCTCGAGGCCCAGCTCAAGACCCTGCGCCGGCGCCTCGGCGCGCCGCTCGTGCCGGGGCGCAATCGCTGGCTCGATGCGCTGCGCCGGCAGCTCGGCGAGTATTTCGCGGGCGAGCGCAAGGCCTTCGACCTGCCGCTGGTGGTCCGCGGTACGCCGTTCCAGGAGCAGGTGTGGCGCACGTTGCTCACCATTCCCTACGGCGAGACGTGGTCCTACCGCGACGTCGCGGCGCGCATCGGCCAGTCGGGCGCGACTCGCGCGGTGGGCACGGCGAACGGCATGAACCGCATCGCCATCGTGATTCCCTGCCACCGTGTCGTGAATGCGGACGGGCGGATGGGCGGCTACGGCGGCGGCCTGTGGCGCAAGCAGTTCCTGCTCGACCTGGAGCGCGGTCAGCGGTCGTTCGACGCGTAGCTTCAGGCGGTGGCGCGCGTGACGACTTTGCGCACGTGGCGCACGCCGAGCACGGCCACGGCCGCCACGACGGGGATGCTCAGGGCCATCACGACTTCGACGTGCAACGGCACGCCGGCCGACGCAAGGCCCTTGGCGGCGTAGCCGACCAGGCCCACGACGTAGTAGGTGATCGCTGCGGCCGACAGTCCCTCGACGGTCTGCTGCAGGCGCAGCTGGGCCTCGGCGCGCCGGTTCATCGTCTCGAGCAGCTGCTGGTTCTGCCGCTCGCGCGTCAGGTCGACGCGGGTGTTGAGCAGCTGCGTGGCCCGCGCGACGCGCTGCGACAGCGACTCGAGCCGCACCGACACCGAGCGGCAGGTGTTCATGGCCGGGGCGAGCCTTCGCTCGGTGAACTCCCGGAAGGTCTGCAGGCCCCGGATGCGCTCCTCGCGCAGCTCGTCGATGCGGCGCTGGACGATCTCGTAGTAAGCGGCCGCCGCCGTGAATCGATAGTGCTGCGCCGACTCGCGGCTCTCGATCTCGGCCTCCAGGCGCGTCAGCCGGTCGAGGAGTTCCGGCTCACTCGCCTCGTTCGAGTCGACGAGCGACTCGGTGATCCGCGCCAGCTCGCGCTCGGCATCGTTCAGCCAGGGCGTGAGCGACTGTGCGACCGGCAGCGCCAGCAGCGCCATCATGCGGTAGGTGTCGATCTCGAGCAGGCGTTGCATCGAACGGCCCGCCTGTCGGGGCGTCATGCCGCGATCGAGCACGAGCAGCCGGCTGAACCCGTCGCGGACGCGAAAGTCGGTGAACGCGATGCCTGCGGACGACGCAATGCCGGCACCCACGAGCGCCTCGCCGCCGAAGTACCGGCCGGCGAGGGTCTCGTGATCCGGCTCCCCGGCGCCCGCGGGCAGCAGCGCCGCGTGCGTCGCCACCATGATCCGGCCCGGCAGTGCTGCGAGCCAGTCGGCCGGCACCGCCTGCAGCGCCGGCGGGTCGAACGGATCGCCGCCCCCCGCGACGATGAACTTGTAGCGGGTGAACTCGGTGTGGCGCTCCCATTTCATGCGGAACGGGCCGAGGTCCGCGCTGTAGTGACTGGCTCGGGCCGGTGGCGTGTGCCCGTAGCGGCGCGCCAGGGCGCAGACGTGCTCCCACTCCTGCTCGCGCTGCGTGGCGTCCGAGAACAGGGCGAGGAACGTGATGCGCAGCGGCGCCGCCAGGGCCTCAGGCGGACGGGCGTGCGCCTCGTCGTTCAGCTCGATGCGCAGCGGATGATCGGATGGCAGTGGCATGGTCAGCGTCCTGCCGGGGCGCGGCCGGCCCGGCGCCTGTGAGGTAGCACCAGTCTAGGCAAAATGACGGGCGACCGGTGCCGCGGCAAGCCGCAATGGGCACGCAGCGACCTCGATCGTCCGTATCATTCGGGCTCATGCCGCCGGGCCGCTGCCGGCCGGCGTCGCGCCAGAGGGAGGAGACCCGCTTGAACGAACCGGCCGACAAGGACCTCCCGCTACGGGAAGACACGCGCCTGCTCGGGCGCCTGCTCGGCGACACCGTGCGCGAACAGGAGGGCGCCGACGCGTTCGACCTGGTCGAAGGCATCCGTCGCAGCTCGATCGCCTTCCGGCGGGACGACGATGCGGCGGCGCGCCGCGAGCTGCAGGGAATCCTCGACGGCCTGTCGGCGGACGAGACGATGATCGTCATCCGTGCCTTCAGCTACTTCTCGCACCTCGCCAACATTGCGGAGGACCTGCACCGCATCCGCCGCACGCGCGCCCACCAGATATCCGGCTCGGCGCCGCGCGAAGGCAGCCTGTCGTACGCGCTCGACCGCGCGACCGGGGCGGGCCTGGGCCCCGCGGCGGTCGCGGGCTTCTTCGACGGCGCCCTGATCGTGCCGGTGCTCACGGCCCACCCGACCGAGGTGCAGCGCAAGAGCGTGCTCGACACGGAGCGCAAGATCGCATCGCTGCTCGAGTACCGCGACCGGACCGAGCTCACGCCGGAAGAGCAGGCGGTGGCGGAGGAAGCCGTGCGCCGCAACGTGCTCGCGCTCTGGCAGACGCGCATGCTGCGCCGCCAGCGACTCGCGGTCATCGACGAGGTGGCGAACGGCCTCGCTTTCTACGACCACACCTTCCTGGAAGAGCTGCCGCGGCTGTACGGATTCCTCGAGGACGAGCTCGCGCGCCGTGGCGTGATCGGCGGCGGGGGCGAGCTGCCGGCCTTCCTGCGCATGGGTTCGTGGATCGGGGGCGACCGCGACGGCAACCCGTACGTCACGGCCGACGCCCTGCGCCGGGCCCTGCGCATGCAGTCGGCGCGCATCTTCACCTGGTATCTCGAGCAACTGCACGAGCTCGGCGCCGACATCCCGGCGGCCTCGTCGATCGTGGACCCGTCGCCCGAGCTGGTCGCGCTGGCCGAACGCTCGCCCGATCCCAATCCGCAGCGTGCCGACGAGCCGTATCGCCGCGCGCTGACCGGCCTGTATGCGCGCATGGCCGCGACCGCCCGCGACCTCGACCATCTCGAGGCGATGCGCCACGCGGTCGGCGAGGCGCCCCCGTACCGTCGCGTCGAGGAGTTCGCGGCCGACCTGGACACCATCCACCGTTCACTCTGCCGGCACAACTCGGCGCTGCTCGCGCGTGGCCGGCTGCGCACCCTGCGACGTGCCGCCAGCGTGTTCGGCTTCCACCTCGCCGCGGTCGACCTGCGGCAGAACTCGGAGGTGCACGAACGGGTCGTCGCCGAGCTGTTCGCGGCGGCACGGCCGGACGTGGATTACCGGGCGCTGGCCGAGGACGCCCGTGTCGCACTGCTCATCGCGGAGCTGACGACGACGCGGCTGCTGTCGTCCCCGTTCGTCGAGTACTCGGACGAGACGCGCAGCGAGCTCGAGATCGGCCGCGCGGCGGCCGAGATGCGCCAGCGCTACGGCGAGGACTGCGTCGTCAATTACATCATCTCCAAGACCAACGACGTTTCCGACGTGCTCGAGGCGGCGCTGCTGCTGCGCGAGGCGGGCCTGCTGCGGCCGCACGAGCAGCGGCTCGACCTCAACATCATCCCGTTGTTCGAGACCATCGCCGACCTGCGCAATGCCGGCGGCATCATGGACCGCCTGCTGTCGCTGCCGGTGTACGCCCGCCTGCTCGAGTCGCGCGACTCCACGCACGAGGTGATGCTCGGCTACTCGGACAGCAACAAGGACGGCGGCTTCCTCACCTCGGGCTGGGAATTGTTCCAGGCCGAGCGGGCCCTCGTCGACGTGTTCGCGCGGCACGGGGTGCGCCTGCGCCTGTTCCACGGCCGCGGCGGCTCGGTTGGCCGCGGTGGCGGCCCGACCTACGACGCGGTGCTCGCCCAGCCCTCGGGTGCCGTGCAGGGCCAGATCCGCGTGACGGAGCAGGGCGAGGTGATCGCTGCGAAGTACGGCAACCCCGTGATCGGCCGCCGCAACCTGGAGACGCTGGTGGCCGCCACGCTCGAGGCCACGCTGCTGCCGGAGCGGGGTGACGCGCCGCGGGCCGCTTTCCTGCAGGCGATGGACGAGCTGTCGCAGCGCGCCTTTCGCGCGTATCGCCAGCTGGTCTACGAGACGCCCGGGTTCGAGCGGTATTTCTGGGAGTCGACGGTGATCAGCGAGATCGCCGAGCTGAACATCGGCAGCCGGCCCGCATCGCGCAAGAAGTCCACCTCGATCGAGGACCTGCGCGCCATCCCGTGGGTGTTCTCATGGGCGCAGTGCCGGTTGATGCTGCCCGGCTGGTACGGCTTCGGTACCGCCGTGGACGGCTGGCTCGGCGAGAACCCGGGCGGCCTCGAGTTGCTGCGCGAAATGCACCGGCAGTGGCCGTTCTTCGCGACGCTGCTATCCAACATGGACATGGTGCTCGCGAAGACCGACCTCGCGATCGCCTCGCGCTATGCCGAGCTCGTCGGCGACGACGCGCTGCGCGAAGCGATCTTCCCGCGCCTGTGCGCGGAGCACCGCGCGACCGTGCACAACCTGCTGGCCATCACGGAAGGCCAGCACCTGCTGCAGGCGAACCCGCTGCTCGCCCGGTCGATCCGCAACCGCTTTCCCTACCTCGACCCCCTCAATCACATCCAGGTCGAGTTGCTGAGGCGCTATCGCGCCGGTGACCACGAGGAGCGGACCAAGCGAGGCATACACCTCACCATCAACGGCATCGCCGCCGGGCTGCGCAACAGCGGCTGAATCAGGCCGTGACGGGGAGCGTGACCGGGGCCGTGTCGGCGGGTTGCGCCGCGCGGCAATGCGCGATGACCCGCACCGCCAGCTCCTGCATCAGCGCCGGCGGGAAATCGTGCCCCATGCCCTCGATGATCTCGAGTTGCGCGCCGCGGATGTGCGCCGCGGTGTCGCGGCCCGCCAGCACGGGGACGAGCGGGTCGTCCGCGCCGTGCAGCACGAGGGTAGGTGCGGTGATCTGCTGCAGCAGCGGACGGCGGTCCGCCGTGGCGAGGATGGCGAGCAACTGGCGCAGGGTCCCCGACCGGTACAGGCCCCGGCGGGCGACGCGCTCGAAGAACGGGCGCGCGAGCTCGATGTCGTCGCGGAAACGAGGGCTGCCGATGATGCTGAACAGGCGGATCAGGTGCCGCACCACCGCCTCGTGGTCGTCCGGTGGCGGCGGCCGGTGGATGATCGCCCGCAGCGCCTTCCAGCTGCCGAACGCGTACTTGCGCTCGGGATTGCCGCTGTTCGACATGATCGACGTCAGGCTCAGGACGCGCGCCGGATGGCGTGCTGCCACCACCTGGCCGATCATGCCGCCCATCGAGGCGCCGACGACGTGCGCCTGCCGGATGTCGAGGGCATCGAGCAGGTCCACCGTGTCGGCGGCCATGTCCTCGAGGGTGTACGGCGCCGACACCGTCCGGCGCAGCAGCGCGCGGCCGATCGCGCGCAGCACGTTCGGCACGGGCACTCCCTCCAGCCGCGTCGAGCCGCCGGCGTCACGATTGTCGAAGGTGACGACGCGGAACCCGGCGCCGGTCAGCGCCTGCACCACCTGGTCCGGCCACAGTGCCGCCGGCATGCCGAGGCCCATGATCAGCAGCACCACCGGCGCATCCGCTGCGCCGTGGACCTCGCAGTCGAGCCGCAGCCCGTTGGCCTCGACGAGGGGCATCCGCGTCCGCCCGGCCTACTTGGCCTGCGGGGCCGGCGACACGCTGATCAGTTCGACGTCGAACAGCAGCACCTGGCCCGCGAGCGGGCCGCGATCGCCATAGGCCAGCGTCGCCGGGATGGCGAGCTGGTATTGGGCGCCTTCCTTCATGAGCTGCAGCGCCTCGGTCCAGCCGGCGATCACGCCGCCCACCGGGAACGAGGCAGGCTCGCCGCGATCGTACGAGCTGTCGAACTGGGTGCCGTCCACCAGCGTGCCACGATAGTGGACCGTGACGGTGTCGGCCGGGGTCGGTGTGCGGCCGGTGCCCTGCTTGACGACCTTGTACTGCAGCCCGCTCGCGGTCGTCTTCACGCCCTCGCGCTTGGCATTCTCGGCCAGGTAGGCAGCGCCCGCAGCAGACCTCTGCTGCATTTCCGCAGCCTGCTGCTTGGCACGCTGCTCGCCGACGCGCTGCTGGAGCAGGGTGAGCGCCGCCTCCATTTCCTCCGGCTTGAGCGCAGGCGCCGCGCCCTTGCTGCCGTCGTCGAGGCCCTTCACGAGCGCATCGGCCTTGACCTCTGTGCCGGCGAGGTCACGCCCGATCTGGTAGCCCAGCGCGTAGTTCATGCGCGAGGTCTCGTCCATGACGGGCGCATCGGCGGCGAATGCGCTGGCAACCACGAACGGCAGCGCGAGCGCGCAGGCAGGCAGGATCGATCGTTTCATGAGTCCGGAATTCCTGTGTGTTGGGGGCGTGCGGCGCGACGATCGGGCCGACGGTGCGGCGCATGGTAAGCGGGCGGCCGGCCCTCGTCACGCGCCGCTGTTGCCAAGCAGGCCGCGAGGCCGCACCTTTGCGACTGGCAGGCGGGCCGTTGGGGCACAGCGATGAGCGGGAACGACTGGCAGGACGAAATCGCCGAGATCCGGCGCCGGCAGGCACTCGCAGCCGAGATGGGCGGCGCGGACCGTGTGGCGCGGCAGAAGTCACGCGGCAAGCTGACCGTGCGCGAGCGCATCGCCGCATTGCTCGATCCGGGGTCGTTCCGCGAGTGGGGCAGCCTTGCCGGCGAAGGCCGCTACGATGCCGACGGCCGCCTGGCCGGATTCCGAGCCTCGAGCTGCCTGGTCGGGCGGGGCGCGATCGACGGGCGGTCCGTCGCGGTGAGCGCCGACGACTTCACGATCCGCGGCGGCTCGTCCGAGACCTACCACCACGAAAAGAACGTGCAGGCCGAGCTGATGGCGGCCGAATACGGCCTGCCCCTCGTGCGCCTGCTGGACGGCACGGGCGGCGGCGGTTCGGTGGCGGAGATCGAGCGGCTCGGCGCGACCTACGTGCCATACGTGCCGGGTTTCGACCAGGTGGTCGCGAACCTCGGTCGGGTGCCGGTCGTGTCGCTGGGACTTGGCCCGGTCGCGGGCCTCGGTGCCGCCCGGCTGGTGGCGAGCCACTACTCGCTCATGGTGCGTGGCCTGAGCCAGATGTTCACCGCGGGCCCGCCGGTGGTGGAGGCGGCGGGCGAGAAAGTCACCGCCGACCAGCTCGGCGGCGCCGACCTGCACGCGGGCACCGGCAGCGTGGACGACGTCGTCGAGAGCGAGGCGGATGCATTTGCGCGCGCGCGGCGTTTCCTCTCGTACCTGCCGGATCGTGCGGGCACTCGGCCTGCGCGGGTCGCCTGCGACGATCCGGTGGACCGTGCCGAAGCCTGGCTCGATGGCGCGATACCGCGCGACCGGCGCTGGCCGTACGAGGTGCGCCCGATCATCGAGGCGGTCCTCGATCGCGGCAGCCTCTTCGAGATCGGCCGCGCCTGGGGCAAGTCGATCGTCACGGCGCTCGCGCGCCTCGACGGACGGACGGTGGCGGTGCTGGCGAGCGATCCCGGCCAGATGGGCGGCACGTGGACCGCCGCCGCCTCGCGCAAGATGGCGCGCCTCGTCGAACTGGCGGAGACGTTCCGCGTGCCGGTGGTGCATTTCGTCGACGTCGGCGGCTTCACCATCGGCTCGCAGGCGGAGAAGGCCGGCACGATCCGCGACGGCACGCGGGCCATCGCGACGATCTTCCAGTCCACGGTGCCCTGGTGTGCCGTGATCCTGCGCCGGGCGTTCGGCGTGGCCGGCGCCGGCATGATCGACCACACGCGCTTCCGACAGCGCATCGCGTGGCCGAGCGGCGACTGGGGCTCGCTGCCCGTCGAGGGCGGGCTCGAGGCGGCCTTCAAGGCGCAGATCGAGGCGGCGCCGGACCCGCAGGCGGCCAAGCGCGAGATTCGCGAGCGACTCGACCGGCTGCGCTCGCCATTCCGCTCGGCAGAGCGTTTCTACGTCGAGGAGATCGTCCAGCCCGCCGAGACGCGTCGCTGGCTGTGCGAGTTTGCACAGCTCGCCGCCCGCGGGCCGGACACGTCACCGCGCGGCTTCCATTACCGGCCTTGACCGGGCGATGACCGAGGTCGTCAGTCACCCCGCCTGGTTGCGGCACCTGCCCAACGTACTGAGCGGCGCGCGTGCGCTGGCGGTGCCGGTGCTGTTCGCGCTGGCACTCCTGGAGCGCGAGGCGGCGTTCACCTGGGTGCTGATCCCGGCGCTGCTGAGCGACATCGTCGACGGCCTCGTGGCCCGGGTCTTTTCGCTGCAGTCCCGCCTCGGGGCGATCCTCGACTCGGTCGCCGACACGCTGCTGATGCTGGCGTCGGTCTACGGTGTCTGGGTGTTCCATCCGGAGGTGATCCGCGACCACGCCTGGCTGTGCGGCGCGGCGGTCGGGCTGTGGCTGGTCGAGGATCTCGTCGCGCTGCTGCGCTACCGGCGGCTGTCGAGCTTCCACACCTATGCGTCGAAGGTCGTGGCCAACCTGGCCGGCCTGTTCATCGGCTGGCTGTTCCTGTTCGGCTTCGATCCCTGGCTGCTGTACGTCGCGGCGGGCGCGAGCATCGTCGCGAGCCTCGAGGAACTCGCGCTGCTGTGGTTGCTGCCGCAGTGGCGAGCGAACGTGCGTGGCGTCTGGTGGGTGCTGAGCGAGCGCCGTCGCAGGTGACGGCGGCGATGAGCCCCTGCCGACCCCGGGGGTTTCCCCGACGCGGCTACTTGGGGCAGCTGCTCGCGTCCGACTCCACCTTGCCGACGAGCAGCAGGAAGTTGCTGAACGGCCCCATGTTGCCCATCGCTTCCATCTTCGGGCCCTTGAAGCCGAGCCGCCCGAAGGTCATGGCCTTCATGGGGCCGTACTCGCCGCGCCCCATTTCCAGCCAGCGCTTCGTCTCGGCAAACATCACGTAGTCCGCTGCGGAGTCGAGCTTCTTCGTCTGCACGGCGCCGCCGTAGACGCAGTGTGCCAGGCCGTCCTTGAGCGACACCCTCAGCTCGGCGCTCGGCGCGTCACCGCAGTCCTCGCGAAAGACCTGCATTACCTTGAAACCGCGGCCCCCGTCGTTCTTGATCCAGCCGCTTTCCACCAGATCCCTGGTCAGCACCGGATCGGCATTCCACGCGGTGCAGGCTGCGGCACCCCACTCGGCCGACATGAGAACCGGAGGCGCGGCCTGGGCCGCGGTCGTCGCCATCAGCATCGCACCGGCGAAATACGCGAGTCGCATGGTCATCCCCGTCGTCGTGGTGGTCGTTCCAACAGTCCCGGTCTGCCCGGCTGCCCAGCCGGTACAATACCGCCCCTCGTCGCAGGGAGATAGGTAGCATCCGCGGCCTGGCTGGCCAGACCCGCGCTCCTGCCCCGTTCGAAAGGGTGGTCATGATGAACGAACATCGTGTTTCGGCGCCGCGCCTCGTGCTCTTTGCCGGGCTGTGCGCCGCGCTGCTCCCGGGCTGCGGGGCGCGCGACGGCGGCCCGGCGTCGCCCCCGCCGCCGGAAGTCGTGGTGGCGACGGTCGAGAAGGGCGACCTGCCTCTCGATCTCGCCTACACGGGACGGGCCGTCGGCTCGCGCGAGATCGAGGTGCGGGCGCTGGTCAGCGGCATCCTGCTCGAGCGCCGCTACCAGGAAGGCAAGCCCGTCCGGCAGGGCGACGTGCTGTTCCTGATCGAGCCCGAACGCTACCGTGCCGCGGTCGAGCGCGCCCAGGCCGAACTCGGCGTCGAGCGCGCCCGGCTGGCCGAGGCGCGCCGGCAACGCGACCGCATCGTCTCGCTGCTCGAGAAGAACCTGGTGAGCCAGCGCCAGCTGGATGAAGCCGTGTCCGCGTTCGAGGTCGCCGAGGCGAACACCGCGGCCGCCCAGGCGCGCCTGCGCACCGCGCAACTCGACTTGAGTTACACGGAAGTGCGCGCGCCCATCGGCGGCCTCACCAGCAGCGAAGTGCGCTCGGAGGGCAGCCTCGTCACCGCGGGCGACGAGTCGAGCCTGCTGACGCGCATCGTGCAGACCGACCCGATTTACGTCGAGTTCACCCTGCCGGAGGCCGAGGCCGCGCAGGTGCGGGCGCGGCTGGGGCAGGGCAGCGCCCCGGTCGTGCGCCTGGAGCTGCAGGGCGGCGCAAAGCATCCCGAGCCCGCTGAGCTCACGTTCGTCGACAATGCCGTGGAGGCGACCTCGGGCACGGTGCGTGCGCGCGCCGTGATGCCGAACCCCGACGGCAAGCTGGTGCCGGGGCAGTTCGTGCGCGCGCAGCTCGAGGGGGTCGTGATCTCCGACGCGGTCACCGTGCCGCGCCGTGCGGTGATGTCGAGTGCGCAGGGCAGCTTCGTCTGGCTGGTGGGCGAGGGCGACGCGGTGGAACTGAGGCCGGTGCGCCTCGCCGGCATGGTCGGCGAACGGACCGTGGTCGTCGAGGGCCTCGCCGGCGGCGAGCGCGTGATCGTCGAGGGCGTGCTCAAGGTGCAACCCGGCGTGAAGGTGACGATCGCGGCCCCGGCCGCGCCGCAGGCCGGCCCCGCCGCCGGGCCTGAAGCGGAGGCGCGGCCCTGATGTCGCGTTTCTTCATCGACCGGCCGATCTTCGCGTCGGTGCTGTCGGCGTTCATCGTGATCGCCGGCCTCGCCGCACTGCGCGTGCTGCCGGTCGCGCAGTACCCGGACATCCTGCCGCCCGAGGTGGACCTGCAGGCCTTCTACCCGGGTGCGAACGCCGAGACCGTCGCCGAGACCGTGGCGGCGCCGCTCGAGCAGGCGATCAACGGCGTGGACGACATGCTGTACGTCCGCTCGGCGAGCGCCGGCAACGGCTCGCTCGGCATGACCATCACGTTCGCGATCGGCACCGACCCGGACCTCGCGGCCATCAACGTCAACAACCGCGTGCAGAGCGCGCTCTCGCAGCTGCCCGAGGAAGTGCGCCGCCAGGGCGTGAGCGTGCGCAAGCGCTCCACCTCGTTCCTGCAGATCATCGCGCTCGACTCGGACGACCCGCGCTTCGACGCGGTGTTCATCTCGAATTTCGCGCTGCTCAACGTCGTCGACGAGCTGCGCCGCGTGCCGGGCGTTGGCGATGCGCAGATCTTCGGCTCCAAGGACTACTCGATCCGCATCTGGCTGCGGCCCGACCGCCTCGCCCAGCTCGGCCTGACGCCGTCCGACGTCGCGGCCGCGGTCCGCGAGCAGAACGCGCAGTTCGCTGCCGGCCGCGTCGGCGAGGAGCCCGGCACGGATGGCGCCGACTTCACCTTCTCCGTGACCACGCTCGGCCGGCTCGCCGAGCCCGAGCAGTTCGAACGCATCGTGGTGCGCACCACCGACACCGGCGGCATCGTGCGCCTCAAGGACGTGGCCCGCGTCGAGCTCGGCTCGCGTGAGTACAGCTTCTCGGCGGCCCGCAACGGCAAGCCGACGGTGCCGATCGGCATCTTCCTCAAGCCCGGCGCCAATGCGCTGGAGGTCGGCAACGCCGTCAAGGCGCGCATGACCGAGATGCAGGAGTCGTTCCCGGCCGGGCTCGACTGGTCCGTCCCGTACGACACGACCGTGTACGTGAAGGTCTCGATCGTCGAGGTGCTCAAGACCCTCGGCGAGGCGATGCTGCTGGTGTTCGCCGTGGTGTTCCTGTTCCTGCACAACTGGCGTGCCACGCTGATCCCGATGCTGGCCGTGCCGGTGTCGCTGATCGGCACTTTCGCGGCGATGCTGCTGCTCGGCTTCTCGGTGAACACGCTGACGCTGTTCGGCATGGTGCTGGCCATCGGCATCGTGGTGGACGACGCGATCGTCGTTCTGGAGAACGTCGAGCGGATCATGGCGGCCGAAGGCCTTTCGCCCCGCGATGCCACCGTCAAGGCCATGAGCCAGGTGACGCGGCCGGTGATCGCCATCGTGTTCGTGCTGACGGCGGTGTTCCTGCCAGTCGCCTTCCTCGGAGGCCTGGTCGGCGAGATGTACCGCCAGTTCGCAATCACGATCGCCGTCTCGGTGGCCATCTCGGGCTTCGTCGCGCTGACCCTGACGCCGGCGTTGTGCGCCGCCCTGCTGCGGCGGGAGGACACCGTCAGCCACGGGTTCCTGCACGCGTTCGAGGACTGGTTCGCGCGCATGACCGACCGGTACGCGCGCGGCGTCGCGTTCCTGCTGCGCCACAGCGTGCTGGCGCTGGTGCTGTTCGGCGTGATGCTGGCCGCCATCGTCGCGCTGGTGCGCAACGTACCGGCAGCGCTCGCCCCGGCCGAGGACCAGGGCTACGTGATGGTGATCCCGATCCTGCAGGACGCGGCGGCCCTCAGGCGCACCGAGGCGGTCAATGAGCGGCTCACCGAGGCGCTGCTCGAGCACCCCGCGGTCGAGCAGGTGATGACGTTCTCCGGCCTCGACGTGCTCACCTTCAGCCTGCGCACCAACACCGGCATCACCTGGGTGAACCTCAAGGACTGGAGCGAGCGCAGCGGGGAGGAGATGTCCGCAAGGGGAGTGGCCGGCTACGTGTTCGGCGTCGGCGCCGGCATCAAGGACGCGTTCGTGCTGGCGTTCGAGCCGCCGCCGATCGAAGGCCTGAGCATCACCGGCGGCTTCGACGGCTTCGTGCAGTCGCGCGCCGGGGGTGACTACAAGGCGCTGGAGGCGGCAGTGCAGAAGCTGGTCGCCGCCGCCAGCCAGCGGCCCGAGCTCGCCGGCGTGACCACCAGCTATTCGGCGAGCGTGCCGCAGATCCGCATCGACCTCGATCGCGAGAAGGCCAAGCTGCTCGGCGTGAACGTGGCCGAAGTGTTCGAGACCCTGCAGAGCACCTTCGGGGCGCTGTACGTCAACGACTTCAACCGCTCGGGCCGCGTGTTCCGCGTGCACCTGCAGTCCGAGGCCGAGTTCCGCGCGCATCCGGACGACATCCGCGACGTGTACGTGCGCACCGGCAGCGGGGAGCTGATCCCGCTCACTGCGCTGGTGACGATCCGCGAGGTCACCGGCCCGGAGATCATCGAGCGCTACAACGTGTTCCCGTCGGCCAAGATCCTCGGCGGGCCGGCGCCGGGCTACAGCTCGGGCCAGGCGCTCGAGCTGATGGAGCAGCTGGCGGCCGAGGTGCTGCCGGACGGCTACGCGCTCGAGTGGACCGGCACCTCGTTCCAGGAAAAGGCCACCGGTGGCGCGTCCCAGACGGTGTTCCTGGTCGGCGTGGTGATGGTGCTGCTGGTGCTCGCCGCGCAGTACGAGCGCTGGACCCTGCCGTTCGCCGTGATCCTCGCCGTGCCGTTCGCGGTGTTCGGCGCCTTCCTCGCCGTGTTCCTGCGCGGCATGGAGAACGACATCTATTTCCAGATCGGGCTCGTGACGCTGGTGGGCCTCGCCTCGAAGAACGCCATCCTGATCGTCGAGTTCGCGTCGCTCAAGGTGCAGGAGGGCATGCCGATCGCGGAGGCTGCGATCGAGGGCGCGCGGCTGCGCTTCCGCCCGATCGTGATGACCTCGCTCGCGTTCATTCTCGGCGTCACGCCGCTCGCGCTGAGTTCAGGCGCCGGTGCTGCGAGCCGGCACTCGATCGGCACGGGCGTGATCGGCGGCATGCTCGCCGCCACGTTCGTCGCGACCTTCTTCGTGCCGGTGTTCTTCCGCTGGGTCGCCGCGTGGGGGCGCGGCCGGCCGAAGGCCGCTGCCCCAGCGTAACCGCCTGAACCGATTGCGGAATCTGCGGACGGCCCTGCGCTTGCCGAGCCGGTAACCTCGGGGTCGACGAACGACTACCCCACGCTCCAGGATCCCGACATGGACGAGACCAGGCAGAACAGGCCCGCAGCCGCGCCGACAGCGGCGACCTCGGTCGAGCGCAAGCCGCGCAAGACCCGCAACGCAGTACCGCGCGGCAAGCGCCGCGCCGCCCGTGGCGACGTGCCGCCGGTGCTCACCGCGCGCGGCATCGAGGAATTCGCCGTGCACGAGGCGGTGGATGCCGCCACCGAATCGAAAGCGCATGCGGTGCGGGACATCCTGTCGCGTGCGGCGCAGGGTGATCCGCGCGGCCTGATCGACTCGTTCGACGCGATCCTCGCCGGCGCCTCGCCGGACGACATCGTCGCGCTGCGCAACCTGCTGTCGCAGCGCGAGGACGCGGCGCACAAGATCAAGGTCGACCAGGCCGACCGCGAGCTCGCCGACGACTGGCGCGAGGGCGGTTACCCGTACAAGCACCTGATGTCGCGCCGCAGCTACGAGCGCAAGAAGTACGAGCTGCAGGTGGAGCTGCTCAAGCTGCAGGCCTGGGTCAAGGAGACCGGCCAGCGCGTGGTGATCCTGTTCGAGGGCCGCGACGCGGCGGGCAAGGGCGGCACCATCAAGCGCTTCATGGAGCACCTCAATCCGCGCGGTGCGCACGTGGTGGCGCTCGAGAAGCCGAGCGACGTGGAGCGCGGCCAGTGGTACTTCCAGCGCTACATCGAGCACCTGCCGACGCGCGGCGAGATCGTGCTGTTCGACCGGTCCTGGTACAACCGTGCCGGCGTCGAGCGCGTGATGGGCTTCTGCACCGACGAGGAGTACCTGGAGTTCATGCGCCAGGCCCCCGAGTTCGAGCGCAATCTCGCGCGCAGCGGCCTGCACCTGATCAAGTTCTGGTTCTCGGTGAGCCGCAAGGAGCAGCGGCGCCGGTTCAAGGAGCGCAAGTCGCACCCGCTCAAGCAGTGGAAG
>Ga0105090_10000586_pt1 | contig 18367 bp, 11 predicted proteins | sample PPLLak3March2015_FD_79110 | JGI IMG/M metagenome (GOLD analysis project Ga0105090, IMG submission 79110) | Freshwater sediment microbial communities from Prairie Pothole Lake near Jamestown, North Dakota, USA - PPLs Lake P7 Core (1) Depth... | ecosystem: Environmental > Aquatic > Freshwater >... | reverse complement strand
ATACTAAACAAGCGAGTCATATTTGTGGCGGGAAAAGGGGGGGCAGGAAAGACCACGGTCACAGCAGCATTGGCAATGGCGGCAGCAAGCCATGATAAAAATGTCCTTGTAGTGGAAACCCATGGAAATGACGCCCTTGGTTCGCTTTTCGGTCAGACGGGATTTACGGAAAAACCATCCATGATCGACTCAAACATTTGGGGAATGCGGATAGATCCGAAAATTGTTTTGGAAGAGTATATCCAAAAATTTGTCACGGTTTCCTTTGTTGCCCATCAGATTATTAACAGTCGTATTTTTGAACATCTTGCCGTGGCTACTCCCGGACTGAAAGAAGTGATGATTTTGTCCGAAATTTGGCGCTTTGAACAAAAAACGGATTCGAATACAAAAACACCCCTATACGATCTCATTATTGTTGATTCTCCGGCCACGGGTCATGGTTTGAGCCTGTTGCGAGTACCGTCGACGTTGACTTCGATGCTTCAAACAGGCCCCATCGCAACCCAAACCCGTTGGGTGGAGGATATGCTCCAGGATTCGACCAGGACGTGCCTGATTCTGGTAGCTTTACCCGAAGAGCTTCCGGTTAATGAGGCGCTGGAATTTGAGCGAAAAGCCGAAAACGATCTGAATATGTGCGTGGCCGCAATCATAGTGAACATGGTTTATCCGACAATTTTCAGTCCCAAAGACTTGATGGCTATCGAACGAATGAATAATTCCATACTGAAAAAAAAACAACCGATTATAGAGGCTGCTAGAAGGCAAATTGCCCGGAGTATACTTCAGCAGCTTCATGTTAATCGGCTTATGACGGAAAGTGGGCATCCGATTTTTCAATTGCCTTTTTATTACACCAACAACCTGGACCGGGAGCAGATAAAGGATATTGCTGAACATATCAGAACCGGTCTTTTCAAGATCTCTTGAGATCATACACCATGCTGAAAAACATTTTTGAAAACAACGGCCCACGGATTATTGCCTGCTGTGGAAGCGGCGGGGTAGGAAAAACAAGCATTGCGGCAACTCTTGGAGTCATTGGGGCGTTAAATGGACGAAAAACACTCGTGCTGACCATTGATCCTGCAAAACGTCTGGCCGATTCTCTTGGGATTGACGGTTTTAAACATGAAATCCATAAGGTGCCCCGGGAGAAATTTTCAAAAAACGGTCTTGAGCCTTCCGGAGAGCTTTCTGCCATGATGCTCGATACCAAGCGAACATTTGATAAGGTGATTTCCCGGTATGCATCCGGAAACTCACAAAAAAAGATCTTTGAAAACCGTTACTATCAGCACCTATCAAGCACGCTTGCCGGTTCGCAAGAATATATGGCCATGGAAAAACTCTATGAGATATATCATGAAGGTGATTATGACCTGATAGTTCTCGACACGCCCCCGACCAGACGAGCGTTGGATTTTCTGGATACTCCCCAGCGCCTCATGGATCTTTTGGGCCATAAATATTTCTGGAAATTTTTCAGACCGTATCTGTATGCCGGACGGTTCGGTTTTAGGCTTTTCACCATATTGGCATCACCTGTTCTCAAATCCTTGAGCCAGGTGACGGGAACCCATGTTTTGGAAGATGTGGCCGAATTTTTTAATCTATGGGATGATGTGCTTTTTGATGGGTTCAGAAATCGCGCTGGTGAAGTGCAAAAATTATTATCAAGCTCCGAATCACTTTTTTTTGCTGTCACCAGTCCCATGGCAAGGCCACTGAAAGAAGCCGTCTATCTTTACGAGAAACTGGCTGAGCATCACATTCCCTTTGGTGGATTTATAATCAATAGGGTAAATCTCCGTTATGCCGAAAGCCATTCAGATGATTCGGCATTTTTAAATTCTCCGGGCATTGACAAGTCATTGGCGGAAAAACTTCGGATAAATTTTCAAAAATACAAAGATCTTGGCGGAAGTGACGCATCGGCCATTGAAGAAATAAAAAATAAAACAGGAGCGAACATTTTGATTCGTCAAATTCCCCTGTTTGATTGCGATATATACGATATTCGAGGTCTTCTGAAAATTCGGGAACACCTTTTATCGAACTTTTAATTCAAACATTTTTATCTTCCATAGAAACATTTATTGAACGGCGTCATGCGTTTTAAAATGGTGTGCCTGAACTTGACCAAACAATCGTCTAAATTCAAAAGGAGCAGATTCAATCGGTCGCCACTCAGGTTTTTCTTTTATTACAACCTCAAGCGCCCTTCCGTTTCGGTCCCTCACCACAAGCATGCTTTGGGCATATTCCTGCTTTATCGGCTCAATCATCAAGTGATATTCCTCCACATAGGGTTCAAGCACTTTAAACACATCATCATCATCGAAATAGTGCCGAAAATATACCTTTTCAGCGGGCACGAACCACGCCACCGCTTTGATATGCCCGTTAAGTTTATAAACGCTGGCGCGGTCAAAATCATAGCCGCCATCTAAGCTTTGCCTGAAAACATATTTTTTATCTTGAACCATTACCTGGGGCGGCCGGAATCCATCTTGCTCAAACATGTCATAACCAACCTTCAGGTTCTTCCAGAACCATTCCCAATCATGCCCATGATACCGGCTCATGTTTTCATTGGTCATGCGAAAAGGAAATATGTGCACAGGCACGCCTGCCTGACCATGTCTAAGCCCTGCATCCACAAGCGCATAAACCTCTTCGATATCTCTATCGGATAGTGAATAGCATCCCCAGGATTTGCACCTGCCATGAACCATAATTGCACTGCCTGTCCATCCATGCGCCTTATCATGCTGGTTCGGATAACCGATATTAAAGGACAAGTGGAAATTTGAATTGGGGTTCATTCCGGACACCGTCACAAGATAGAACCCTTCAGGTGCAGACATGTCACCTTGTCTGACTTTGGGTCCCAACCCATTTGGTCCGTAGTTACAAACTTCGTATTGCTTGAACAAGATGAATCGGTCTTCTGCCTGTTTGATCCACAATTCCAGGATTTTCTCCTTTTTAAATATCCGAATGTAAACAGGCGCACCCCATTTCACCCCATGCTCAATGAGTTCATCCTCAAGCAACGGTTTTACACGAATGATAGCTTCCTGGGATCGGTCACTTGACGGCAAATGCATTGCATAGGCCCGGTCCGGTAAAGTCAACAGCATATATACGAACAAGGCGGCAATGGCCGAAAGGAATTTCATGCCTCCTCCGAATCTTTTATAATCATAAAGGTTCTACATTCCAAGCTTCGACGAAATAACAGAAAGGTTCATTTTTATGGTAAATTAGGGTGCACATCTATCTATATCGGTTAAGAAAGTCAAGGTCATTTGAACCTCGGTCTAAAATTGAAAAAATCCGGTCAAAAGCTGGATGTGGCCGTTTCGATGGTATCGGAATCGATGAATGCTTTCACCGCTTGCATCTTTCCTGTGACTTTCGCATGGTCATTTTGATGTATCGAACGGTCCCGCCCGGTGATTCATCACGTTGCCGGCTTTCACTTATCAGCGATATCACGGAAGTAAGACAAAGAATGTCTTGAAATTCAAAGGCAATTGAATTAAATCCAAAGTATGTTAATAAAACCTTTGGTTTTGGGGCTTTGAAATTATGGCTGAATATGAAAGGAAAATGAATATGGCGCAAGACCAGCCGCTGGTGGAGGAATGGAGAGAGCTTTTCAGCCTTGCCGGAAAAATCAAGGAAATCGCACCATGGAACCTGATGGATGAAGCAGATGTTTTTGGCGTGCGAAATCCCGAGACCGGCGAACCAGGTTTTGTCAGTATTATGGGGATGGAGGGCATGCATTTTTGTATCGTTTTGTACAAGGGACACAAAGCCCTTTATGATTTCTGGAATTTCCATGACGGTGCGGCTTATGATTCACCGGAACAAATCATGGAAATACCACAATTGCAGGTTTCCTTTGAAAACCGGGATATCCTGGATGAAAAAGACTATGCACTCATTAAGAATCTGAATTTAAAATTCAGAGGGAAAAAAGCCTGGCCCAGGTTCCGAAGCATTCGTCCCGGATATCTTCCATGGTACATCAGCGGAGAGGAGGCTCGCTTTCTGATATATGCTTTGGAGCAGATCATTGATGTCGCTCGTCGTTTTGAAGAGGATGAATATCTTCTGGATCTAGATGATGACATGTATCTCATGCGGATTCCCGTCAAGAAAGGAAACTCCATGGTTTGGGAGGACAAGATTATGGAAATACCGCCCCCCGACCCGGAGCCCATTCCTATAACGGTGAACAAAGGTGACTTGCAGGTATTAAGAAACGTGCCGCAGGGGGATATGGTATTCGAAATTGATTTTTTCATTTTTCCTGCAAAAATCGGTGAAAAAAATCAAAGACCGTCGCTTCCTTATATGCTGATGGTCGTAGAATCCAAAAGCGGTATGATTGTCGGGCATGAAACTTTCGTGGCGGATCCGTCACTGGAAGAAATGTGGGGCACAGTTCCGGGTGTCCTGGTTCACCAATTTTCCAAAACCCGGATTTTACCCCGTGAAATAAGAGTTCGGTCAGGTTTGCTTTATGTGCTGCTTCAACCCATAGCCGAGGAACTGAAATTTCGCCTTCGCCATTACGATATTTTACCCAGCCTGGATGAAGCCAAGGAAACGCTTTTTCACTTTATGCTTTAAATCGTCGTTTGCACATGGTGGACTGAAAAGCTTCGGTCAGCCGTATGAATTTTTCATGTTCACCCCCCAGGTCGGGGTGATGCTTTTGGGCCAGGCGACGATAAAGTCGAATAAGGTCGGTTTTGGAAATCGTATTCAATGTTTCCTGCGATACCCCGAAAATGGTGCTTGCCTCTTTAATGTCTACGGTTATTTTTTGCGGATATCCCCTGAATGCCTTGTTCCGGTTTACAAAATCCCTAAAAAAATCATTTGCAAGATTTCTTTGGGTAAAGCCGTTGTCGAAAAACATAATCAGATAACGGATCAGATAGTCGTGAAGATTCTGGCTATGGCATTCACCCACCCAGAAATTATCTTCACTGTTCAGACGGCAAAGTTCCTGAAGAAAAAATTCATCCAACGAATCTTCATCAATCAAGTCAGGAGCGTTTTTAGCGGACGGTGATGTGAAAAAACGCTGGAGATCGAAAATAACATAAACATAAGTTTTAAGTTCATGATTTTTTAAAATCTGCTTTTCCGTTCTCCAAAAATATTGCTCGATTTCATCCCTGGATTTCCCTTTTAAATCCCTAAGGAGTTTTCCCGACATTTTCCCGACATATCCCTGGTTCATTCTTCCAAACTTTAAGTAGTGCAACCGTCGTTTATCAAATAGGTGTGTATTTGCCCGAAGATCTTCTTCTTGATGGGAGGTCATTTTCCCCTTTTTTTGGGTGTTGCTTCGACTCCGAAATGGTTCTATGGCCCGTTTGATGTCGGGTTTTAAAAATGGCCAAAAAATTACCTCCAAATCTTCCTGTGTTGCTTCAATTCCCATATCTCCAAGGCGCTGCTGAATTTTTTCATCGATATAAAACGCGTGCCCCCCGGGATAGATGATATATTCGGAAGGATCCGAACCAAGATCAAGAACCTCCCGGCTTTGAACCTTTTCCTCATTTCCTTTTACCGCTTGGCGGATAAAATAGTGTAAAGTTTTTTTTATTCTTTTTTGGGCCAGATACATTCGAAGATCTCCCATGATGAAAAAATCAATGTTACATATTCAAAGCTATAAACCCAAGTTATTTAAAAGTGTTCCAACCCGGCCACGGTAGCACTAAAACCGGCAAATAAAAGGTTTAAGTGTTCACGTTTCACAAAACTTGTTTTCTTAGCGAGTTGGGACCAAACAATTATACACTTAAATCTTATTGCTTGAAAGATAAATTGAGTGAAACCCCGGTAAATATAGCGTTCAGGGCTGTGGCCAGCGGCTTTGGCATATCATCCCCTGAAAAGTGGAGGGTTAGGGTCTCCACTTTAGTCCCGGCGATCCGACCGGCCACATCCAGACACCAGGCTTCAAACAGAAGAAAGTCGTTGACCGTTTCCCGCTCAGCGCCGTCACTCAATGCCAAGGCCGCTTCCAGAAAACCCGAGTAGGACGGATCCAGAAGTACCTGCTCCACATGGGCGGAATAAGTGTTTATTTCTTGCCGGCAATTGCATCGGGAATCGGACACCAATTGAAAAACACTCATGTCACGATCTGCGAGCCGCTGGAAAATGTCTCGTTTGCCGACGATGCCGTTTTGTTTGGAAATCGCCTCCCGGACAGCGGTATATGCAGCTCGGGCAATCAGTTCACCCATTTTGGTGTGCCCTCCGGCATTGTCGATGGGAGGGTTGTCGCCCTGCACCACGATAATATTGTCCGTGCCGGTGCCGGTGGCAGCTGCGGTCAGGGGCAGATAACTGCTGCGGATGTCTAAATCGTCCAGGGCTGCTGTTTTACCCTCGGTGGCTGAAATGATCGCCCGGGTCATGGCCCGGGGACTCAGCTTCATATTGGTGAGAAAAATCATATTGATAGTGCCCGGCTCATAGTAACTGCCGATATCGGTTCCCATGCGTACTGCATTGCTACACACTCCCGCGGTAACCAGGGCATAGACCGTCATCTCTTTGAAGGTTTCCTTCTTAATGGCCAGATTGTCCATATTCGCACCGGTAAACAGAAATGACGAGTTTCGTTCATCTTTGTCAATAACGGAAAACAGGACGGTTCGGAGTTCTTTCAGGCCGGCGGCATGGTTCAGAGACCAGCATGGAGGTGGAGAATAGTGATTGCCCACCGAGAGTATGCCGTCCCTTTGTCCTTCCAGGGTGGATACCACGGTGCGAGGCGATTTGAAATCGATAATGAGGCTTTTGTTTTCAAAATCGTGGATAGTACTGGTAGCAATGGAAGTTTCCCGGACAAAATCGAGTGAAATCGGGACGGGTAAAATGCCTGTCACCTTACGGGGTAAAAGTTCCTGACGATTATCGGAGAATTCTTCGGTATAGATCATCGATGCCAGCCAGGAGACAAAATCTCCCAAATGACCGGAAGCCCGGCACGTTAAATCACAAGGGAAAAAATAGATGCGATTCTGTTCAATGGCCTCCACAGATTTCCACTCTTCCTGGGAAAAAAAGAATTCGGTCGCCTCACGGTCACCCGTGCATCCGTATATGACCTGTGGGTTGAAACGTAAAAATTCGTCCTGGGTTACCGGTACCACGCTACCGGTTTTTTCGAAATCCGGCGGAATACCGCCTGCGGCACGAATCATCTCATTCTGAAACGAATCGTTTCCTGGGGTCATGATATGGTCCCGCCCCATGATTCGCATTACCCGCTTGCGTTTTTCTTCGGGGATCTTGGACGTTTTCCGGGCAATCAATGCCAATTGTCTCTTGTTTTTTTCCGATAGTTTTGCTGCCGCCTCCTCCCGTTGAAAAACAATGCCCATAAGTTGGATATGGCGAAATGCATCATTCATTTGCCGGGTGTTTACCACCAGCACCGGTACCCTGGAATCTAAATGTTTAATAACCTCCGAATGCACTGAAGAAACAATCACAAGATCAGGATTTATGGCCATGATCCGTTGTGCCGATGGTGAGAAAAAACCACCGACAATACTCTTATCGCCGGCCCCGGGAATGTTGCTGCTGTGATAAGTGATTCCGGCCAATCCTTCTTCGGCTCCGATGGCAAAGATGATTTCCGTGGCCGAGGGCACGAGAGAAACCACCTGCCGGGGAACATCAGACAGATAAATCCGATTTCCCGCATCATCCGTAACTTCAACGGGGGCTGCCCAAACAGTCGCACAAAATCCGAGCCAAAAAATCACGATAAAAACCTGAAACCAGCTGTATAACCATTTATTTTTCATTAATTTTTGATTCCTTTTTTGTCGGCAAACTCCGTTTCAAAATTCAGAACTCTTGACCTCTGGTAAATTAGAATCGACACCCTTTGTGCGCAAACAGGTATATTATTTTACTAGCTCATAGACAATTCGCATGTCCGTTCCCGGATACCGAGTATTATGAATCTACTGTCGCAGCCTTTAACAATGATATCATTGCTGTTTCCGATCGATTAATTATTCAATATCCTGATCAATTTTTTTACCGGTTCGATATGAAACACTTTTCATCGTTGCAACCAATGTACGCAACTGCTTTTTTTCCATATAGACTTTGAACAGATAAGAAGCTGTTCTCCTGGTAGATGACAGGGATTCTCCCTCCACAATAAGAATTGTTCCCGGATCAGGGCTTGCATGGTAAGTGATGGAGCAATCCAGGGCAACGGCAAGATTGTTGTTATTATTACCCAGTACTGAAAATGCCGCATCTGCAAGAGAATAAATGACTCCGCCGTGGGGTCGGTCAAACCAATTGAACATATCATCCCGAAGCTGCATGTGCATCCGGATGGTATGTTCAGTCAATTCGTCCAAAAAAATCCCAAGAGATTTTGCAAACTTATCATTCTCAAATTGTTTCTTTACGATTTCTATTTTTTCTTTCATGGAAAATCAATCCCTATTGTTTCAGCTCAAAAAAAACGGAGTGATAAAAACAATCATTGATGCTGAGGATATCAACCTTCCGGCAAAAAGCGAATCTAACCCCGGCCCTTGTTATTTAATTTTGGACAATCCGGGTATCAGCGTCTGAGTCGTTGTCACTCCGTTGATCATCCGGATTTTGTTTTGTACAAAATCGCCGATGACTTCGGCATCAGAGCAAAGAAGATCTCGGCTGAGAACAATCTTGACGATAAGATCAAAGGCACCATGAACCGAGTGAACTTCTTTGACTTCTTCGATGGCAAAAAGCTTTTCCATAATTTTTCTTTCGTACTTGGCCTTGACATTCATCAATACAAAAGTGGTGATCCATCGCTGCATATCCGGGTAATCGCCGGTTGTCATATTTGCCATTTTGGTTCGGAATGCCTCCATGTCTTTGGGGATCAGATCATCGATCCCGAAACCGTATTTTCTGGTCCGGCCCAATTCCCATTGGTGGAAGGCAATGTAGGTAAAAAGGTCGGAAGGGGTGCGGTCGGGAAAAGATTCCATTAATCGTGCTTTTTCAATGAGGGTGATCATTGGGCCATAGATGGTGTTATACCAGTCTAGTGCGGCCTGTTTAAAGGAAAAACCGTCAGAGCCATGGTCTTGTAAATAAATGCGATGGGATTCGATCTGTTTGATCAGGTACTCGTACTGCCCGATTTCGGTCAATTGGATCCTGGAGGAAATCCCTGTCTTATCTTCAAATTCCAAACGCTCCAGGTAGAGAATATTTTCTAGAGAATTCTTGGAGGGTATCAACTCGACGATATCGGCGCTGATATCTTTTCTTCCTAATGCCCTTGCGGCGGAAATACGGTGGTTTCCATCCAGAACATAATAGTCCTCCTTGATCTGATAAAGTTTTACAGGCGGCATGGGTTTGCCTTCAAGCATGGCCTTTTTGACCTGCTCAAACCGCTCAGACGGCAGGTGAGGCTTAAGCTTGAATTGTTTGTCAAAATCATTGTATCGTCCGACACTTCCAACAATTTGATCCAGTAATACGCAACGAATTCCCCGTTCCCGATAATCATAAGCGGCTTCCATTTCCTGCCGTTGATCAAAATTACAAATTTGTTCCGAAGGGATTGTGTTTTGGGAGTTCGGATTTTTGATGTGTTTAGATATCCAGGATAAAATACCCACAGCAGTTCACCACATTGGTATTGTTGATGGTTGTGATACGTTCCGAGGGATTGTCAAAAACAGCATGGGTATGACCGTGAAAAAAATACCGGGGCCGGTATCGGTCAATAAGTCGCCGGTATGTTCGAAATCCTTTATGGCAGAGATCTTCGGCATCGTGGATATACCTGGGGGGTGCATGGGTGACGACAATATCGACTCCCCGGTTCCACCACAACAACGGACGGATTTTTCCGGCCATGCGTTTCATTTGTTGTTCGGTATATTGTATGGGCCCACCATTATACCACCTGGAGCCTTCAAAACCCATAATCCTGAGGTCCTTGAAATGTAAAAGGTTTCCATGCAGGTTAATTCCTCCGGAGGGTGGTTTGTCCCGGTAACGTAAATCATGGTTTCCCCGGACATAATACATGGGGGCATCAAAAACGGAAACGAGAAATGTGAGGTATTCCGGCGGCAAATCCCCGCAAGATATGATCAGGTCAATATTGGGAAAATGCCCCTGTTGGAAATGAGGATAAAGCAGGGGGGCTACAAGATCTGAAACCGTTAATACTTTCATGGCGCTTAATTTGACCCTATTCGTGCCCAAATCGGCAAATATTATCGGATGGGCTAAACCCTTCCAAGAACAACCGAAACCCGAAACCTTTGTACTTGGAAGAACAAATTCCTTAACGGCAATCCGCAAAAAATCAAGTTATTGTAGAGGATTCAAAAGGTATCGTCAATTCATAGATACCCCTTTCAAGCCTGGCGTTTATACGGTCGGCGCTTTTTTTGAATAGTTTCATCATGCTGGTGTTGGAAAAAAGAACTTCGGCGGAAAAACCCTGAATACCTTTTTCCTTTGCATGTTTCATAAGAAGTTTATACATGAAGCTTCCGATACCGATTGCCTGATAAGCCTCATCCACGAGAAAGGCGACTTCAGCATAAGGGCGGTGTTTTTCCCTGATGTATCTTGCTTCTGCAATGATTCGGCCTTTTCCCGGCACTCCCACAAGCCCCACAATGGACATGACCTGATTCCAGTCCAAATTGGTATATTCCTGCATTTTGGAATGCGGCATGGTGCTGATACGTCCGAAAAAACGCTCATACACACCTTTTTCGGAAAAACGGTAAAACAGCCGGCGCATTCCTTCTTCATCCGAGGGCTTGGTTGCCCTGAAACGGACCTTGATACCACCTTTGAACGCTTGTTCTGTGGCGATTTCCTCAGGGTACAAATTGGCGCTGCCGGGGATAAAAATCTGATCCGCATAGATAATTTTGGCTTTTTTAGCCTGCTCCATCAGTTCGGGACGATCATCAGGGTGGGCGATATCAATTAGTGCCAGGGCACGTTCACGGAGAGAATGTCCCGTTAGGCTGGCAAAGCCGTACTCCGTGACGATCATATCGACGGATTCGTGAAGGCTGAACCGATTCGGGAATTTGTTTACCGAAAAAACAATATTGGGTTCACCTTCTATATTTCTGGAAGAAAGTGCGAATATGCAGCGCCCTCCAGGGGAAATCTGGGCGCCGTTAAAAAAATCCATCACTTCGGCAGGTCCTGTTGCTACGTTTCCTTTCCCGATATGAAGGGCGATTTTTCCGGATAGATCCACTTTTCTGGCCGACAATATAGCGATGAATTGAGGGTTTCGTCCGATTTGAAGTGGGTTGAACACTTTATCGATTCCCTGAAATTCCACTAGCGGGTTATGGTCCAGCCACTCGAAAAGCTCTTTGGTGCCCAGTGCATAGGAAGCCAGAGATTTTCCCCGGTAGAGTTCTTTGTATCGATTGGTGACCGCTCCACTGTTGACCAGATCCATGAGTGCATCAGTGAAAAATGGGGAGTGGATACCCAGATGTTTTTTTTGGGTCAGGTATGGTGCGAGAGCATCGAACAGGGGGCCGATGGAAAAACCGATACAACTGCGGTGATCAATCAGTGAAGCCACATACTGAGCGGCCTTATCAAAAACATCGGTCACAGGCCAGCGTTCAAAATAATGAGGAGGATATTCCGAGCGAACCAGGAAATCAAATTCAGACAGAGGAACGAAGGTATCTCCATAGGTGAAAGGCATCTGGTCATTAATTTCACCAATCACCAGGCTAGCTTTTTCCATAGCCAGCCGCGCCACATCAACAGCCACCCCAAGACTGCAATAGCCTGCGTCATTTGGAGGAGTTACCTGAACAAAGGCGACGTCGATATCAATCAGTCCTGAATCGATGAGTCGGGGAACCATTGAAAAACGGCTAGGTATCAAATCGATACGGCCCGCCGTTATCGCGTCACTGGTGACCCATCCCGCGAAAAACGTTTTCAGACGATAATTCAGATAACAAATTTCTTCCAGGCATATGGCATCACCGAAACTGACAAGCTGGGTCAATTCAAGGTCCTGAAGAGCATAATCAGTACTGTCCAGGAGGCGGCGAACCAGGGTCCTTGGTTCGGCAGCGCCCGTGCCGAGAAAAATGTTCATGCCCGGCTTAATTTTACGTAGAACTTCCTCGGGTTTTACAATACGTTTTTCCCATGATTGCGATAATGCGGCTTTCATCATCAAAACCTTATTGATTGAGATTTATCGCAGACAACACGACGGCACATCAGGATCAGCGGTGTTATTATTTCAGGCCACCCCCCGGTCGCCGTCTATCTCTTCACACACCATAAACATCGGAAATTTTATTAAAGCATAAAGACAAGTTACTTTAACTCATTGATAATCAATCCCGAGCAGATATGTCAACAAGTTTTGATAAACCGGAAGGTTTAGTTGGATTTAATACCGGTTTAAAGCTCATAAGCCGCGTATACTTTCATATCACTTGTTGATTATTATAATCCGCGGTCATGGAAGCCAGTGTCCACCGGACAAGCTCATTTTGGTGTGAATGTCTGATGGTGCATAAGGATTGGCCGCAAACAGGACATTCCTGATCGAGGCAGGGGTCCAGATGGATCATCACCGACGCCCTGCCGCCAAAGTATTCCTGAATAGTCTTTTCAAGGGCTTTGTTTTCGCGATGGGCGCATTCCAGGGCAAAATCCCGGGGTAAAATCAGGTGAAAATCAATATGGATAAAATTTCCAGATCGCCATGCCCGAAGCTGGTGAACATCGATATGGATGTCTTTTCGATTTGCAATAAGAAGGTCGACGATTTCCCGCAAAAGATCGGGTTCGGCTTTGTTCATGAGCCCGGCGTAAGATTGTCTTACCAGATTGGCTCCGGTAATTAAAATGTTGATGCCTACAATAATGGCGATAACGCCGTCAAGCCAAAACCATCCTGTGTAATTGACCAAAAAAAGGCCAACCAATACCCCCAGAGAGGTATAAACATCGGTCATAATATGCTTTCCATCCGCAGTCAACACCACGGATTGGTTACGTTTTCCTACACGAAGCAACAGAATACCCAGAAGCAGATTCACCGCTGAAGCGCCGACAAGAAGTAAAATGCCCTGCTGAAGATATTCCAGGGGATGGGGGTAAAGAAGATATGAAATACCGGTTTTAAATATTCCGATGGCAGCCAGGATGATCAGTGCCCCTTCAAAACCCGCGGAAAAATACTCAATTTTACCGTGACCATAAGGATGACTTTTATCAGGGGGTTTTGCCGCCACCACAATGCTGAACATGGCAAAAGCTCCCGCAACCACATTGATGATAGATTCGAGGGCATCTGAGAGAATGGCGGAACTTCCGGTGATTTTGTAGGCATAAAATTTGACCCCCATTAAAATGATGCCGACAAAAAGAGAGAAAGCTATGACTGCAAAATTTGATTTGAAAAGCTGTTTTGAATTTGATTGATTGTTCATGATTTGAAATTTGTAACCTTTCAAATGAGTTGTCTAATCCAAAACACGGATATCGACGCTGTCAAAGTTGCCGTGAGTGTCCAGGACGGTAATTTTATATTGCCCCGGTAAACCAAATCGATAGGAAAAAACTTCCTTGGGTGAAGTTACCTGTGTGAGTTCGGAGTTGATCAGCCAAAAAACCCTCTGTCTTGCGCCAATAACGGACAGATCTACTTTGGGAGCATTGTTGAGGGCCCCGGCCCGTCGCAAGGTAATTCCGGATGAAAGCCCTGCGAGTTTAATGGTGCTTGGTTCCGGTGCCGAATTTATTTCACAAACCGGGTCAAGTATTGGAAAGGATGCTTTTTGGCGAATCTCGGCCGAAAGCCAGGGTTCAAGAACCAGAGGCCATCGGGGAATTTCTTTTAATATTTTTCGACTGACCGGACAGTCGGAATTCACCTGTTTGCCGGTTTCAGGGTTTATCCATATGGCGGCAAGAGGGGATTCCCATATTTTTTGATTTCTGTCGGCAAATGTGGGTGGGATAATACCCTCGATAACCCATGCGGTGTGTTTGACATGGCAAAGGTGCTCTTTTCCCGGAAGCAAAGCAAGGCCCATGGGCCAGCAAATATCCCGGCTTACAATGCTATCCGGACGGGGGAAATTTTTGCCGATGTTTTTGGTTAAAATAGTGTCAAATATGCTGAACAGAATCGGAGCGGCGGTAATTGCTCCGTAATGACCGGGTATGGGAGTACCGTCAGGTCGCCCTGCCCACACTCCTATGGTGTAAGAGTTGTTCGAGCCGATGGCCCAGGCATCACGGAATCCATAACTTGTTCCGGTTTTCCATGCGATTTTCCGGTGTTCAGGGATGGCGAACAGTCCGTAATGATGCCCCGGCTCCGGGTTGTTTTCCAGAATATTTCGTACCATCCATGCCGCTGCCTCGCTCATCATATAACGATTATTGAGAGGTTCATCCTCAAAAAAACGAAGTTTCCCGGACAATCCCTTTCGAGCAAAACAGGTAAAAGCGGCTGCCAGGGACTCCAGCCGGGCTCCGGTTCCTCCCAGAATCATGGAAAGGTTGGGCCCGGCATTATGAGGAAAATAAAGGTGCAGCCCCCCCTGCCGGAGTCGGGCAAAAAAGACATCGGGCCGGATCCGGTCCAAAAGCTGAACCGCCGGAACATTTAATGAACGTTGAAGTGCTTCCGTCGCACTGACAGGTCCTGAATAACCTCCGGTAAAATTAGCGGGCTGGTAGCCGTCAAATGAGATCGGAGCATCGGTTAAAAGGCTATGGGAATGAATTAACCCATCTTCAAAAGCAAAACCGTATAAAAAAGGTTTCAGGGTTGAGCCGGGGGACCGAATAGCCCGGATCATGTCCACCTGACCGAATCGTTCAGAATCGAAAAAATCAACAGAACCCACATAGCCCCGGACTGCGAGGTTTTGGTTTTCAATCACGATAATGGCCACCGAGGTATGTCGCGGAAGCTCGACGGCAAACGCCGACAAACGTTGTTCCAGGATCTTTTGAAGGTGAAAGTCGATAGTTGTGGGACGACAAGTTCCCGGCTTGATGTCATTTTTTAATCGGTGGGCCAGAAGTGGTGCCGACATGGGAAAGGCGAAAAATTGTGCTGCAACCTTTTCAATCTGTGCTTGATTTACTATGTTTTCAGACCAGATTCCCAAATCGGCCATCCTTTTAAGGACCTTATTTCTCGCCACTGATGCCCGGTCCGGATGACGGTCCGGGCGAAGCCTGGAAGGTGCCTGGGGAAGCACTGATAAAAGAGCGGCTTCGGCATGGCTGAGTTCCGAAGCTGATTTTCCCAGGTACGCAAAACTTGCCGCCTGGACACCCTCAATGGGGCCCCCGAAAGGTGCGTGATTTAGGTAGTAATTTAAAATCTCGGATTTTGAATATGTCATTTCGAGCTGAAAAGCCCTGAATATTTGGCAGAGCTTTCCGAAAATCGATTGGGGTCTTGGCTCCAAAAGGCGTGCTACCTGCATGGTCAGCGTGGAACCTCCCGAAATGATTTTTCCATGGAAAAGCCATTGCCATGCGGCTCGGACCAAGGCGATGGGGTTGACTCCCGGATGCTTCCGGAAAAAACGATCCTCATAGTTGATCACCGCTTCAATGTAAAGGGGGGATACGGTTTCAGTGGTGATGGGATAGCGCCATATGCCCTTTTCATCGGCAAATGCACGAAGTGGTTCTCCATATCTTGCGACTACCGGAGTTGATGCACCCTTGGTTGCAGACGGGAGCTCAAACGGGAAAAAAGCATTCAGCAGTGCTGCAATTGAAACGATCAGAAAAAGAACACAACAGATCTTCAAGCAACTTTTAAAAAGTTTTGACTCCGTATAATTTTCGAGCTTATTCCTGCCCATGTTTTTCTCGACAGCCGATGTTTTTGGTTGATTTTTCTCGTTCCCATGCTTTGCGTAAGAACTATAGAAAATCCAGGAAAACACCTGGGGTTTACTTACAGGCTATGGTTCAACTATAATCATGCCGCTTTCTTTTCCGATCGCCCTAATTTCCGGGCGGTACATGTCTTCCATGTAAGGTGCGGGAAGCTGATATTGTCCAGGGGTAACCACTCGAACCAGGTAGAGCAGGTGATGGGTCTGTTTCTCATAAAGTTCCATAGATGCTATGAACCGGTCATCACGAAATTCCATATGCCTGATTTGCTGGTTTTCCATCTCTGTTTTCAAATCAATATCCCGGATGTTAATGGTGTCAAGTTTTTCCGAGTGAGCCAGGTTTTGGTTTTCAAGTTCAAATCCCGCCGGCAGCAGATCAATAATGAGGCCGTCATAGATGGTTTCCCCGGGGGTTATTTTCAGATGAACCAGGAGCAAATCACCAACCAGAAAAGGTTTGTCCTCCAAAGGACTCCCATCGAGGGTAAAATATTCACGTGAGATTATCCCATGCTCGGTTATAACTTCGGGAGCATTTTCAGGATAACCCGAAACCTCGACCGAGACATAAAGAGGAAATTCGGCTTCGGAAAAAAGAAAAATACCCTCGGCCAGAGACGATGCATCGAGTTTTCGAAAGTATTTTTCTGAAACCTCGATTTTTTCTGTCCTGGAACCGATCACGATTTTTCCTGTCCATTTTTTTTCTTCAACAGTCATGGACATCCCGCCCAAAAACAGGGCATTCTGCTCCTGAGTGCTGAAATATCGACGGTTTTTTAAAAGTCGATCCAACTGAAATACTAACGAATGAAAATCTTCAATTTCTATGGAATGGCGAAGAAGCAGGTGTATGACCATTGCCGTGTCGCGAAGCAGACTTCCGTAGTCGCCGATATAGTAATTTCTCTCGGGCTTTTTGGCTATCCCTTCCGAAATTGCTTGATTTCCGCGGGTTTCATCTCCCATGAGCCGAAGTGCAATACCCAGATGCACCAGAGGAAGGCTTGTTGTCGCTATTTGTCGGTGATGGTCAAAAAGATTTCTCAATGTACCGAGTGGCGCCCGGTTTAACCTCGCAAGAACATATGCGCAATAAGCCTTGTCGGCAAACAACAGTTCCGGAGAACTTTCCCGAAGACTTATGGAAAACGATTGAGTTTCTTTGAGTTTTTTGTCCAGCCTGTTCAATGCATTTTGTAATAAGGTATCCGGGACTGAAAATCCTTGGTCTTTGGCTTCCAGGAAAAAATGAACCACGTAAGGGGTCAGCCAAGGGGCTTCCGGTCCGGAGTCGCTCCATAGTGAAAATCCACCACCGGCATTCTGCATTCCCGCAATGCGAACCATGGCTTCGTCCACATGTTCCCTTCGCTGTATCAGCGTCATAGGATTAAGGTCATAACGCTTTGCCACATGGGTATCAAGATATAGATAAGGAAAGACCCGGCTGGTAATTTGTTCCAGGCATCCGTATGGATAGCTCAATAGATTCTTCAGAGCATTTTCAAGACTTAAGGGTGGATTTGGTGAAACAGCCAGATGCACATCCAGGGTATTTTTCATCAAATTATCACCCAAAGCCGGGTCCACACCGAATTTTTCACCGGGTTTAAATACTTTACGGTCGGATCTGATGATACCCGGATAAGCCGGTCTTACCGCAAGCTCCCATGTTCTGTCGATATCTATCGTATCGCTTTTAGCGGAAACTTGGATTTTTCCCGTACCGAAACCGTCTGCTGCAGACAGCGGATATTTTATGGTGATTTTTTCGTTGTCTTTCAGAAATAATCGGCTTTCACCGGTTTCAATTTTTAAAGGGCCCTGGGTACCGATACTGACTGAAAGCTGCTGATCCCCACCACTTAAATTATGAATATCCAAAGCAACCATGGATTGATCGCCCGCCGCCAGAAAGCGAGGTGTTGCAAGTTCGAGCACCAGGGGGGCTTTGATGATCATTTCTTTTTCAGAGGCCCCAAATTTATCGCTGGTAAATGCCACAGCCATGATTTTGACACGACCATTGAAATCGGGGACAAAAAACTCAACCTGAGCTTTACCCTGATGGTCAACCGGAGCAGGTCCTGAAAAAAGCGACAGAATTTTCGGCTCTGCTATGGGACGTTTGCCGCCTTTAAAACCACTCAGTTCACCATCACCCCCGTATTTAAGGGTAGCCTGCTCGCCTTCCATGTTTTCAATCACCTGCCCGTAAATATCATAGCTGTCTACACCGAGGCCGCGCCGGGTAAAAAAGAATTCAAAGGGATCGGGTGTTTTAAAATCCGTGATGTTGATAACCCCCATATCCACCATGGCAAGGGTGACAAAAGCTTGCTTATCTAAATCCGGATCGAAATTTT
>Ga0105090_10000585_pt1 | contig 18368 bp, 17 predicted proteins | sample PPLLak3March2015_FD_79110 | JGI IMG/M metagenome (GOLD analysis project Ga0105090, IMG submission 79110) | Freshwater sediment microbial communities from Prairie Pothole Lake near Jamestown, North Dakota, USA - PPLs Lake P7 Core (1) Depth... | ecosystem: Environmental > Aquatic > Freshwater >... | reverse complement strand
CTTCGCCTCCGTGATCGGCCCCAACGGCGGTGGCAAGACAACCCTGATCAAGCTCGTCCTCGGCCTGCTCACACCGACGTCGGGGCGGGTCCGGGTCTTCGGGCTGGCGCCTGAAAAGGCACGCCCCCGCATCGGCTACATGCCGCAGCACGCGATGATGGACCCAAGGTTCCCGGCTCGGGCGCTCGACGTCGTGATGATGGGCCGCCTGGGACGGGGATTCAGGTTCGGCACCTACACCGCGGGCGATCGGCGGGCCGCCGCGGGCGCCCTCGAGCGCGCCGGCCTCGGCGCGGAGGGCGGCCGGCCGTTCTCCGACCTCTCCGGCGGCCAGCGCCAGCGCGTCCTGCTCGCTCGCGCGCTGGTCACCGAGCCCAGGCTGCTGTTGCTCGACGAGCCGGCCGCCAACCTCGACCAGAAGGTCGAGCAGGACTTCTTCGATCTTCTCAAGGAGCTCAACCGGCACCTCACGATCGTTCTCGTGTCGCACGACTTAGGGTTCGTCGCCGGCTTCGTGCGCACCGTGATCTGCGTCCACCGCCGGGTCGATGTCCACCCCACGAGCTCGCTCGACGGACGCATGATCGCCGAGGTCTACGGTGGCGAGGTGCGGATGGTGCGTCACGACCACCGATTGGACGGATGATGCAGTTCCTCAGCGCGGTCGCGACCTATCCCTTCCTGCAGCACGCCCTGCTCGCGGGAGCGCTGGCCGGCATCGCCTGCGGCGTCATGGGGTCGTACGTCGTCGTGCGCCGCATCACCTACATCGCCGGCGCCATTGCGCACTGCGTCCTCGCCGGCCTCGGGGCCGCCCGCTACCTGCAGGTCGTCCACGGCTGGCCGGTCAACCCCGGCCAGGGCGCGACCGTCGCCGCGATTGGCTCCGCCTTGATCATCGGCATGGTCAGCCTGCGCGCCCGCGAGCGCGAGGACACGGTGATCGGCGCGGTGTGGGCGATCGGCATGGCGATCGGCATCCTGTTCATTGCGGTCACCCCGGGCTACCACGAAGATCTGATGAGCTACCTCTTCGGCAACATCCTTCTCATCGGCCGCGGCGATCTGTGGTTGATGGCGGCGCTCGACGCCGTGGTCGTCGCGCTCGGCCTCGGGTTGTACCCGCAGCTCGAGGCGGTGAGCTTCGACGAGGAGTTCGCGCGGCTGCGTGGCCTTCGGGTCGAGCTCTACGTCCTCGTGCTCCTGGTCCTGGTCGCGCTCACGGTGGTGCTGCTTGTGAGCGTGGTCGGGGTGGTGCTCGTGATCGCCCTCCTCACCCTGCCAGCGGCAATTGCCGGCCAGTTCACGACCACCCTCCGCGGCATGATGGCGGTGGCATCGCTGATCGCTGTCGGCTTCACCACCGCCGGGCTGGCGCTCAGCTACGCTCCCGACCTGCCGGCGGGGGCGACGACCATCGTCCTCGCGGGCGTGGCCTACCTCGCAGTGCTGGCCCTCAAGGCGATGGTCGCCAGGGGCCGAAACCGGACCGCATCTCAGCCCCAGCTATAATGATGCCGCAACCGTGAACGGTCGCAGGGAGCACATCATGCGTTCGATTCGGGTGATCCTCCATCGTGCCGTCCTCGCCGCCCTCCTGGCGGCGCTCGCCGCAGCGCCCGCGGTGTCCTCCGCAGCGGAACCCTGCTGCTTCGCCAACTTCCGCTTCGCCGGCGGCTGCATGGTGGTGCCGAGCGAGTCCGAGACCTGCCAGAGCATCCTTGACTACCTCAACCGATTCGACACCGTGGGCAGGTACTACTGCGGCAACACAACCGTCCGCGGCGGCTGGTCGCTGACGCAGTGCACCGACTCGCTGAACGCCCAGCCGCAGGCCCACCAACCGGAGCTCGCGCAGCCGGCCCGGCCTGCCCAGCAGCAGATACGGAGCCTCCCTTCCGTGCAGCCGCAAGCCGCGCCCGGCGCGCAGGACGCGAGCCTGATGCAGGTGTCGGCGCCGCTCAAGGTGCGCTTCGACCAGAGCATCGATCCCGCTGCAGCGGGGGCCGGTGCAACGGTGGCCGGGATCCTTGTCGACGACCTGCGCTCGGGCGAGACGGTGATCGCGCCCGCCGGCAGCAAGGTCCAGGCGCAGCTCGTCCCGACGAGCTACTGGACCGAGGGCACGAACGACTCCCTCGTGCTCCAGGCAACGGCAATCGAGGTCGGCGGGCAGATGCTGCGGGTCAGCGCCACCGCTGTGCCGCCGCCGGCCGGCGGCGAAGCTGCGGGCGTTCCCAGTGGTGCGGAGCTGAGCTTCACCAGCACTGCGCTGCCGACAGCCGGCGCGACGGGCCCGCTCGCGGCGAACCCGGTCCGTTGGATGGAGCTCTTCAACGGCAAGGATGCCGACGGCCTGGCCGCCATGTACGCCGAGGACGCCGTCATGCTGCCGCCCAACAAGCCGGCCATCTTCGGGCGAGATGCGATCAGAGCCGGCTTCCGGGAGAGCTTCGGCGCCCTGGATCTCAAGGCCGACATCGAGGCCCTCGAGGCCGTGGTCGAAGGCGACCTCGCCTACGTCGCCGGTCGTTATCGGATGTGGACTGGCGACGGCGTCCTCGTCGACCGCGGTAAGTACCTGGAGATCTGGCGCGCGATCGATGGCAAGTGGCTGATCCACCGCGACATCCACAACAGCAGCCTGCCTCCCGCCGAGGCCGGCAACGACGCTGACTGACGGTACCCTCCGCCTTCACCGCAGGGGCCTTCGGGCCCCTTTTCATTCGCAGCTTGTCGATGCGCGCGGAACGGCGTATGCTCCCGAACGACATCAGCTCGACCAGAATGGCCGACAGAATCAGCTTGAGGCGTAAGCCTCGTGGGAGGATCGTCATGACCATTTCGACTCAGGGGCGCACATCCTGGACACGGGCGGCTGTCATCAGCCTGCTGCTCATTGCCGCCTGCACCTTGAACCCGGCCACAGGCCAGCGCCAGCTCACGCTGATGAGCGAGGCGCAGGAGATCGCGATGGGGAAGCAGGCGCACCCCGAGGTGCTCGCCGCCTATGGCGCCTACGACGAGCCCGGGCTGCAGCGCTACGTCCAGGAGGTCGGCGCCAAGCTCGCCGCGGGCTCCGAGAGGCCGCAGCTCGACTGGACCTTCACCGTCCTCGACGACCCGGTGGTCAACGCCATGGCCCTGCCCGGGGGCTACATCTACGTCAACCGCGGCATCCTCGCCCACTTCAACTCGGAGGCTGAGCTTGCGTCGGTGCTCGGCCACGAGATCGGGCACGTGACCGCCCGCCACTCGGTCGAGCAGATCAGCCGCAGCCAGCTCGCCCAGCTCGGCCTCGGGGTCGCCGCCATCGCCAGTGAGGGTTTCCGGCCCTACGCCGGCCTCGCCGGCCAGGGGGTCGGCCTCCTCTTCCTCAAGTTCGGCCGCGACGACGAGCGCCAGTCGGACCAGCTCGGCCTGCGCTACATGACCCGCGGCGGCTACGACCCTGCGCAGATGCCCAAAGTCTTCGGCACCCTCGACCGCCTGAGCCAGACGCAGGGAGGGGGCGGGACGCCGCAGTGGCTGTCGACCCACCCCGACCCGGGCAACCGTGTCGCCGACATGACCGCCCTCATCGCCGAGCTGCCGCCCGAGCAGCGGCAGGGCACGGTCGGCCGCGACCCTTACCTGCGCCGAATCGAGAACCTGGTCTTCGGCGACGATCCCCGCCAGGGCTACGCCATCGGCCACACCTTCTACCACCCGGTGCTCGGCTTCAAGGTCGAGTTCCCCGACCAGTGGCGGATCATCAACCAGCGCCAGCAGGTCGCCGCTCTCAGCCCCAACCAGGATGCCGTTGTCGTCCTGAGCATGTCCAACAAAGAGTCGCCGAACGCCGGCTTCGACGCCTTCTTCGGCCAGCAGGGCATCGAGCGCGGTCCGAGCCGCGGGCGGAACCTCATGGCCTTCCGCGCCCTCGACTCGCAGACCGGGTCGCCGGCCATCGAAGGTCTGATCGGCTACCTCAACCACGGCGGGAAACTCTACCAGCTGATCGGTTACACGAAGATCGCGACCTGGGACGGCTATAAGTCGGCCGTGCAAAAGTCGTTGACCAGCTTCGCGAAGGTCAGTGACCGCCGCTACCTCGACGTCAAACCGAGCACCATCGACGTCGTCACTCTGTCCAGAGACATGACCCTGGCCGAGTTCGCCGAGAAGTTCCCGTCGACCGTCGAGCTCGAGGAGCTCGCGATCCTCAACGGCATGACGGCTCAGACCCGGCTCGAGAAGGGCAGCCTCGTCAAGCGGATCGTCGGCGGCAAGCTGCCCGTGCGCTGAGCACTCCGCAGCGCAAACGAGGCCCAGAACGCGGTCGATATCTCGTTTACCGAGGTCGAACGTTGCAACGTTTGAACGTTCAAACGTTGCACGTCAGAACGTTCCGCGCGGCCAGCAAGAAGTCATCGAATTGGGCGACCACGGAGAACTGAGGGTTTTCGTGGTGAGGTCGGGAGGTAACGTGAAACGTGAAACGGACTTAGGGGGTCACCGGACCTCATCGGGCTTGCGGAGGATCCACAGGTAGGTCGGGAAGGCCCAGGGCGCGAGGCGGAGCACTGCGAGCGCGGCGCGCCGGCCGAGCGATCCCGGGCGCACCATGTCGGTGGCCTCGAAACCGACCGGGTCGCGGACGACCGCCGCCGTGTAGTCGAGGATCTCGAAACGGCGGACGAGGTATCGGAGCCCCCACATCGTGAGGTGCGTCTCGTAACGCGCCGCGCCCCGTCCCGTCACCCGTACGGCGAGGTCCGCGACGGGCTTCGGCAGCACGGTGAGCAGCGGCAACCGGTAGTGGCCGTCCCAGGGGCGGATGCGGTTCTCCGCCGCGAAGTAGCAGAGGCCGCCCGGCCGCAGCACGCGGTGGATCTCGTCGAGCATACGCTGCGGATCCGGGACGTGCTCGTAGATGTGGGTGCAGGTGGCGACATCGAAGTCCGCGTCGGGGAAGGGCAGCCCCATCGAGTCGCCGACCCGGTACTCGACGTTGGAGGCAGCGCGGTTGGTCTTCGCCCAGGCCACGGCGCCCTCGTCGATGTCGACGCCCACCACCTCGCCGAAGAGCCCGGCGTAGTGGTGGGTCAGGATGCCGGTCGAGCAGCCGATGTCGAGGAGCCGCGCCCGCTGCAGCTCGAGGCCCGCCCGCCGCGCGGCATGGCGCAGCACGGCCTCGGTCTTGCGCGCCTTCTGCAGCCGGCCCTGCTCGTCGAACATCGTCCCCGGGTGCAGCTCGGAGAAGTCGTGCTGGTACTCCATCCCTACCCTTCAGCGACGGGCCGGCCCCCGGGCCTCGGCGACCGCCCTCATGGGCTTCATCCTACATCGGGACGGAGGGCGCTCCGCCGGCGGTCATGGGTCCCTCCAGCCGCTGCAGCAGGTCGAGCACGGTCATCTCGCCGACCGCGGCGAGCCCGGCCGCCCGCACCTCGGTCAGGACCTCGAAGGCGAGGATCTCGATCGCGCGCTGCCGGTACTCCTCGATGGGCGCGGGAAGGAAGGCCTCGATGACCTCGGCCACGAGCACCCGGTCGAGCGGCCGGGCGGGGACGATCCCTCCTTCCTCCGACCCCGACCCGACCCGCTGCGCCAGGCCCGCTGCGACGAGACGGTCGATGTGGCTTTCGACCGCCCCGGTGGCGACCAGGAAGCGGCGCGAAAGCTCGTCGGCGCTCGGCGGTTGCCGCTCGTGCTGGTACCGGCGGGCGATCTGCAGGTAGAGCTGCAGTCCGATGACCGCTCGCTCGCTCTCCTCGTGCTCGGCCGCGGCGCTGCTGCGGACCAGGGCCGCGAAGTGCTGGTGTACGAAGGCGACCTCGAGCCCGATCAGGACAATGATCCAGGTGACGTACAGCCAGATCAGGAAGATCGGGATCACCGCCAGCGAGCCGTAGAGCGCCGAGTAGCGCACCGACTGGCCGACGAGGCTCGCGAAGAGGTTCTTGGCGAGCTCGAAGAGCACGCCCGCGAACAGCGCACCGGTCAGCCCGCTCGTGCGGCGGATGCGTGTGTAGGGGATCACCACGTACATCAGCCAGAAGGCGAGACAGGTGAGAACGAAGGGAAAGAGCCAGCTGCTGATCCGCTCGACCGTGCCCACGTCGACGAGCAGGCCGCGGAAGAAAGCGGTCTTGATGCGCGCCGAGATCGTGAGGCTGGCACCGATCAGCAAGGTGCCGAAGATCAGCACAGATGTGTAGGTGCTGAGCTTGAAGACCAGCCGACGCCGGTCGCGGACGTGCCAGATCTGGTTGAAGCTCGCCTCGATGCCGTCGAAGAGCAGGATGGCGGTGAGGACGAGGAAGAGGAAGCCGACCAGGCCCAGCTTGCCTGCCCCTCCGGCGAACTGGTTGAGATAAAAGGCGATCTCGTCGTGGCTCGCGGGCAGGAACTGGGAGAACAGGAGCTCCTGCACCTTCAGCTTCACATCGTCAAAGGCGCCGACGACCGAAAGCAGAGCGAAGCCGACCGCCACCAGGGGGACCGCCGCCAGCAGCGAGGAGTAGGCCAGTCCCGAGGCCCGGATCAGGATCTTGTCGCGCTTCGCCTGGTGCCAGGACGCCCCAGAGAACTGCAGAGCCCGGAGCACGGCGCGCTCCCACCATGGCAGGCCGCGGAGGTCGAGGCGGTGGCGGTGCTCCAGAATGCGCACGAGATCGGTCCGCCATCATCATAATCGACAATAGAGGACAGAGCGCGTACAATCGTGATCCAAAGATCACCTCGGGAGGCTCCCATGAAGATCCGACAGCTCAGTGTTCTTGCCTTCGCTCTGCTGGCCCTGACCGGCACCGCGGCTGCAGGCGCCGCCGACGACGAAGCGACCCAGACCTCGACCACCCTGCAGGCACCCTGCTGCTTCGCGAACCCCCGCCACGCCGGCATCTGCGAGGTGGCACCGGGGCCCGATGAGAGCTGCGGCGGCATCCTGGCCTACCTCAACAACCCGAACAGCAAGGGCAAGACCTACTGCGGCAACACGGACATCCGCGGCGGCTGGAGCGAGGTCAGCTGCCCTGGTGGCGAGACCTCCGCTGCGACGGCGTGCACCGCCCAGTCCCCTCGCGAGTGATCCTGCGCGGGCCCGCGACGCCGCCGATCGATTGGGAGGGCGAGGCATGATCAGCTTCATCCAGTGCGTCAAGAGTCGGTCCGAGCTTTCGATTCCGGAGTTTCGCGAGCACTGGCGCGCCTACGCCGCGAAGGCGAGGGCCCTCGCCGAGGCCACCGGCGCGGTCGGCCTCGTCGTCAACACCACCCTGGCGGTCGAGCAGAACCTCCAGGTCCGGCTGAGCCGCGGCACCGCCGAGCCTTACGACGGCGTGCTCAAGATCAGCTGGCCAAACGCCGCCGGTCTCGACGAAAGGCTCGGGGACCCGAAGATCGCCGCCGCGCTCGAGGCCTTTCGGAAGCGCCAGGAGCTCTTCATCGACCTCGACCGCTCGCGCTTCTTCTTCGCGGCCGAGGAGAACCTCCTCGGCGGCGAGGCGTAGCCCGCCGGAGGGCCATTCCGTGCAGGAGCAGGGTGGCCGACCCGGTCTCAGGCCGCAGCTTCGGACAGCTGCCGTCGCGGCAGCGGCGCTGCTGGCGGCAGCCGCCGGCGGCGCGGCCGAGCCGACGCTTGCCGAGCTCTTCCTCGCGGTCGACCCGGCGGTCGTCGAGGTCCTGGCCGCAAGCCGCGGGCCGGCCGGCGATGGGGGCGGCACCGAGCAGGCCGCGAGCCTCGGCTCCGGTTTCCTGATCTCGAAGGACGGCCGCATCATGACCGCGGCCCACGTCGTCGTCGACGCCGACCGGGTCGTGGTGCGTTTCGTCACCGGAGAGCTCGAGGAGGCGCGCATCCTCGCTCTCGACCCCCACGCCGACGTGGCACTCATCCAGGCGGTGTCCGTGCCGGCCTCCGTCTCGCCCGTCGCTCTCGGCAACTCGGACGCGGTGCGGGTCGGAGAGCAGGTGTTCGTGATCGGCGCCCCCTACGGCATCTCGCACTCACTGTCGGTCGGCCACGTGAGCGCCCGCCGCACCACCGACCAGCTGCTCGGCGGCATCGAGGGCGTCGAGATGCTTCAGACCGACGCCGCCATCAACCAGGGCAACTCCGGCGGGCCGATGTTCTCGATGCGCGGCGAGGTGGTCGGCATCGTCAGCAGCATTCTGTCGACGGGCGGCGGCTCGCAGGGGATCGGCTTCGTCGTCACCTCGAACCTCGCCATGCGGCTGCTGATCGACGAGCCCAGCACATGGACCGGCTTGAAGGGCCGTCTCGTCGAGGGCGAGCTGGCGCGCGCCCTCAACCTCCCCCAGCGCGCCGGGATTCTGGTCGAGGCGGTGGCGGCGGGATCGCCGGCCTCCGCCCTCGGCCTGCGCGCGGGCGGCCTGCCGGCGGATATCGCCGGCGAAAAGCTCACGCTCGGCGGCGACGTCATCCTCGCGGTTCACGGCATCCGCATCGGCGAGCCCGACTTCCAGCGGCGGATCCGCGAGCGGGGCAAGGCGCTCGGCGCGCAGGATCGCTTCGAGCTCGAGCTCCTGCGCGGCGGCGCGGTCATCCGACTCGGCTCGAGCCCCGCCGCTCTCGGCGTCCGCTGAGAAATTTCGCTCGGCCCCCGTCCGTTTCAAAAGCTGAATCGAATCGACTGGAGGAGCTCATGAACAGACTGCTCATTGCATCCCTCGCCATCGCCGCCGTTTTCGCCGCCGCCGCTCCCGCCGGAGCCCACTGCCAGATCCCCTGCGGCATCTTCCACGACGAGCTGCGCGTACAGCTCGTGGAGGAGCACATCACCACCATCGAGAAGTCCATGACCGAGATCATCGCCCTCGGCAAGGCCGAGCCGGTGAACTTCAACCAGCTCGTGCGCTGGGTGATGAACAAGGAGGACCACGTCCGGCAGCTGGATGAGATCGTCGGCGCCTACTTCCTGGCCCAGCGCATCAAGCTGCCGGCCGCGGACGCGGACGAGCAGGCGATGAAGGAGTACCTGCACAAGCTCGCCCTCCTGCACGCGATCCAGGTCCACGCCATGAAGGCCAAGCAGGGCACTGACCTCGCCGAGATCGCGACCCTGCGCGAGCTGGTGGCGAAGTTTCGGCTCGCCTACTTCGAGGAAGAGGCGGCGCACGCGCACTGAGTCCGTTATCCTTGGTCCGGGAGCGGATGGAGTGAGGCGAATCTGAGCTCTCCAGCCGAGAACCTCGTCACAATGTCGTGACGTATCAGGAATCGGCAGCTGACGCGCTCGCACATTGCCCGGTGCTACACTCTCGGGGCATCTCCGGTTTGTGATGCGCGAATCGAGGCCGGCAAGCGGGAGGCGCGCGTGAAACGAGTCATCCTGGTGGTCGCATTGGCCGCAGCCCCGGCTTTTGCGGACGACGTCCACCTCAAGGGCGGCGGCCGGGTCACGGGCGAGATCGTCGAGCAGACCGACGAGTTCGTGACCGTCGACATCGGCGGCGGCACCCTGACGGTCCGCGCGTCGAGCGTCGTCGGCATCGAGAAGAGCATGTCGCCGATGCAGGAGTACCGGCTGCGGGCCGCGGAGGTCGCTCCCGGTGACGCCGAGGCGTGGCGGGAGCTCGCCCGCTGGGCGCGCGGCAACGCCCTCCAGAGCCAGGTGGACGACGCCTACTCGCATCTGCTCGAGATCCTGCCGGAAGATGAGGAGGCGAACCGCGCCCTGGGGCTGGTCCGTCTTGACGGCCGCTGGGTCAGCGAGGAGGAGAGCTACCGCTCCCGCGGCTACGTCGAGTTCGAGGGCGAGTGGATGACGCCCGGCGAGCAGCGCGCGATCCTCGCCGACCGTCAGGCCCGCCAGGAGGCGGACCGCCAGGCGAACGAGGAGCGGATCCGCGAGATCGAGGCCGAGCAGGACGCGCAGCGGGAGCGCGAGGCGGCTGCCGATGAGGAGTTTCGCGACGGCGGCCTTCCGCGGTACGGCGACCCGGTGTACTGGGGCTGGGGTGCCGGGCCGACCACCTGGCCTGCCTATCCGCAGCAGCTGCCGGCCGAGCTCGGAGGTTCGGTGGGAGGGGGGCGGAGATGAACACGGACACATTCACGCGGCGCTGCCTGAGGGCGCTCCCACTGCTCGGAGCGATACTCGCGGGTTGCAGCTCGCCCTCACCTGTCGACGACATCATCGCCTCCAACCTCGCCGCCCGCGGCGGCGAAGAGCGGCTGCGCGCGCTCGTCTCGATTCGGGAGACCGGGATGGTGACCGCGAGCGGCGGACGGATCGCGCGAGTGGTCCGTGAGCTGAAACGGCCGGGCATGCTGCGGCTCGAGTTCAGTACCCAGGGGACCACGAGCGTCTTCGCCCACGACGGCCAGAGCGGCTGGCAGGTCGCGCCCCTGCAAGGCCAGTTCGAGCCGCAGGCGACGACGCCGGAAACAGACGCCGCTGCCGGCGTCGACCAGCGCGACCTCGAGGGCCCCCTCGTGAACTGGCGGGAGAAGGGTCACCAGATCGAGCTCGGCGGCCGCGAGATGCTCCCCGGCGGGGAGGCCTTCAAGCTTGATATCACCCTCAACGGCGGCGGCCTCCGTCATGACTACGTCGACGTCGCCTCGCGCCAGATCGTCCGCTCGGACGTCACCCGCATCGTCCGCGGGCGACCCATGCAGCTCGAGAACCACTTCTCGGACTTCCGCAAGGTCGGGGGGCTCGTCTTCCCGCACCGCATCGAAACCCGCGCTGCGGAGAGGCCCGAGGTCCTGACCATCGTCATCGAGAGCATCGAGCTCGACCCCGAGCTCGACGACGCCCGCTTCCGGATGCCGGAGTAGGTCGTGGATCGTCCCGACTCCGGCGCGGGAGCTCGGATCGCGTTCGAAGCTCAGTAAATGAAGTCGGTGCCGCGTTCGAAGCGGTAGATCTTGAAGATCGGCGCTCCGTCGACCTGAATCGTCGTGATCGGGTAACAGCTTCGTTCGAGGTTGCGGATCCGCTCGTCGTAGAAGTCCGTGCGCGTGATGTAACAGACGTAGAGCGGACCGTGATGGCTGTTGAGGCGGGCGCTGACCATGGCCGGACTCAAGGCATTCGAGGCAATCAGCTGGAGGTCGTTGCGCAGCCAAACCTCCTCGGTGTAGTCGAAGGTGTGGGCGGCAATCAGGGGTAAGACCGCAGCCCCTGGTTCCGCATTCGCGTTGAACCACCGGATGGCGCTGCGCGTACAGACACCCCAATAGTCGGTGCTGTCCGTGAGCCCGCGAGCCTGGGCCCCGGGCAGCCTCCCGATGAGGGCGTTGAAAAAGGCGATCTGGTGGGGGTGGTTGCGGACGTTCCACAGAATGGTCGGCGTGAAGGCGGCAATCGTCAGTGCGCTCGAAACCAACAGCTTCGTTCGTGGTTGCCGCTCGCGCAGAATCGTCGTTTCGATCCACCTGATGATCCGCGCCCCACCGAGCCCAACCAGAATGCACACCGCGGGGACGATCTCGAGCCAGTGACGGATGCCGTCGAAGTCGACGGCTCCGGGCACGGAAACCCGCAGCAGCGTGATCCCGATCCAGAGCGACAGCAGCAGACCGAGCCCTCGCAGCCGGGGCTCGCCTCGCCGCGCGGCGAGTGCAAAGCACCCCGTGATCATCAGCAGGAGATCGATCACCGGCATGGTGGTGACCCAATAGACGAAGGGCCCGGACTGGAGTCCACCTTCTCCGCTGTAGCCCCGAGCCACCAGAAACGAGAAGTAGTCCCGCAGGTGCTCCGGAAAATCCATGAAGAGGTACGGCCAACATAGAACCGCCAAGAACAGTCCGACGAGCGGGTAGGTCAGCAGTGCAACAAGTATCGGGCGGCCCGGAAGGCCTTCGGCATTGCGAACCCGATGCACCTCGGTCATCGCGAACCATGGGATCAGGATGAGTGGTACGTAGAGCATGTTGGCCTTGACCGCCAGTCCGATGCCCCAGAGAATCGCCGAGAGCACGATCCAGCCCCACCTCCGCTTCCGGGCTCCCACATAGAACGTCAGGACGATGAGAGTGAACGTCGTACAGGACGGGATGTCCTTGATGTTGAAATGGCCGTGCGCCACGATCCGAGGAAAGGTGGCCAGGGCCAGTGTCGTCAGCACCCCCTCCGGGAAGCCGGCATGGTGCCGCATGAAGGCGAAGAGCGCCATGAGAAGCACCCACAACCAGATGACCGCGGCGAGGTGGCGCGACTCGATGGCCCCCATCCAGCCAAAGCCCGAGAAGAAGATCTTGTTGGTGATCGAAGCGGTCATCGGACCGACAGGCCACACCTGGTGCGGCTCGTAGATGGGCATCTGAATCTTTTCACTGCGAAGAATGGAATCGAAGTTCGGGTGATCCTGCCGCGCGTACTCCGGGATCGGCATCGGCTGCCTGTAATCCAGGTAGTTCTTATCCAGAGTCAGACAAAAGCGGAGATTCCGGTCGCCGATGAACATTTCGGAGACGTCCCAGCCCACCCCGTAGTCGGAGAGAGTGGCAACCGAAATGATGAAGTAGGCGGCGGTGAAGACTACCGCGAATACCGCCTCGCGCCTTCTGAACATTCTCCAATCCGTTCTGAGCCTCGCCCACCGGAATGCGCGACACCACCTCGTCAACGAGGCCCACAGCCAGGATACTCAAAATCTCCGCCGCGTTGAGTCGGATCACGTCGGTCCGAAAGTGGGCCTTACCGGAGACGGCATAGCTCCACCGCGAGTCGGCGGCAGCCGGCTTCCTGGTCCTCAGGGGCCCGAGATCTGTCGCGCACCCTGGTGGATGCGAAGCCGCCGCAGCATGTCCGGTCCCCAGGCGATGAAGACGTCCTGCGCGGCGTTGCCGTCGCCGGGAACCAGGTCCGCGGCACCGGACTCGAAGACCACGTAGGCGCCGTCCGCTGTCAGCGACGGCCGACGGCTGTAGTCCGAGGCCTCGCGGCCGCTGCGCGTCGAGCTGTGGCGGCGGGTGATCCCGGTCAGCCGGTCGTGGGAGAAGACCCCGCCCTGCTGCTCGTGAGGCCCGGCCACCAAGTTGTCCGCGTTGGAGCAGAAGGCCACGTAGCGGCCGTCGTCGCTGATCGTCACCTGCCACGAACCGCCGCCTTCGGCCTGCTCCCCCGCCGAGGACACGTTGACCCGGGTGGTCGTCCCCGCGACCCGGTCGCGGACGAAGATGTCGTCCTCGCCGTTTGTGTCCCCCTCCACCAGCTCGGTGGCCCGCGACCACCACGCCACCACAGTCCCGTCGCCATTGATCGCCGTGTCGCCGTTGCGGTCGGTTCCCTCCGTCCCCGCGGTGCTGACGCTGACGCGCTCGATGACGCCGCTTTCGAGGTCGCAGACGAAGACGTCCTGCGGTGAGATGGACGCAGCCGCCCTCGCCCCGTGGCGACACCGCCTTGAGTACCACGTATCTCAATCTTCTGTTTTCAATCCTGCCGGAGCAGTTGGAACCCGACGCAAGAATGTGATACGTGGTACCTAGCTCCGGCGGCAGGCGAAGAGCTGGTAGCCGTAGGACGAGCCGAAGCGGCGGTACATCTCGACCTCGACCTGTGCCTCCTCGAGCACCGCGAGGGCGAGGGCGTCGCCGGCGTGGCGCCGCCGCAGCCCCGCGAGCCGCGCCTCGAGCGGCCCGTAGTACTCCCACCAGGCGGCCGCGCGCAGGCTGAAGTGCCCGAGGACCTCGAGCCCGGCGGCGGCGATCACCTCGAGCTTCGCGTCCACCGGGGCGATGGCGGGGTACTCGCCCTCCCACCAGCGGCGGACCTCGTCGGGTGGCTCGGTCACCAGCCACACCGCCTCGGTCGCGACCAGGTGGCCGCCCGGTCGCAGCAGCCCGCAGGCGATCGCGAGGCCCCGATCGAAGCCGACGTTGTACAGGGCGCCCTCCGACCACACCAGGTCAAAGGTCGCGGGCGCGAAGGGCGGGCGGCCCATGTCGGCGCGCACGGCGTGGACCTGCGGCCCGACGCCGGCGCGGTCCGCCCGCCGCTGCAACGCGCGGAGGAACGGCGCGTGGAGATCGAGGCCGAGCACCCGGCCGCCGGTCTCCCGGGCGAGCAGCGCCGTGGCCGCGCCCGGCCCGCAGCCGAGGTCGAGGACCAGCGGCTCGAGGGGCAGGCCGCGCAGGAGGCCCAGCGCCCGCCGGGCCGCGGCTTCGTCGCCCGGGGCCTCCCGCGGCAGTCCGTCGTGGATCTCGAAGAAGACCTTCCAGTGCCGGGGGTCGCTGGTGTCGATGACGGCCTCCTCCCGGCGACGGTAGCACGCGGGTCGGAGTCGACCTCGAGGATGCGGGGCCGGGAAGGCCACGAGCGGGTACCCACGTCGAGCAGGCACCAGACATCGTGCTCGACGACGGTCAGCTCGCCAAAGAAGGGTTCGGGCTCCCGATCGGGCGGGGCGTTGGAATCGGGAGCCGATCTCCGCGGAAACCGGTGCCGAGCATCGTGCCGCTGCCGAGCCCGGTTTGACACGCCGCGGCCCACCCCGGTAGTCTGCTTGTGTCGAGAGAGAATCTCAGTCCCGTCGAGGGAATTTGTTCCATGACCGACTCGAGCCGCCTCGATGACCGGGCCGGCGAGGCGGGGGATCGGTTTGCTGTCCGGGTCGTTCGGTGGGCGCGGCCGGCTACCCGCCTGCGGCCGGACGGTGAACGGCCTCCTCCCCCGTCCGCGTCCCGGATGTCGGGGCGCCTTCGGAGGGAGTATGAACGAGGTTTCAGGGACGCTCATGAGCCGCCTCAGGTCCGAGACCCGCGAGCTGCATTCGCACGCCGAGTCGCGGACCCTGCAGCGGCAGATCGCCGCCGGCACCGTCGACCGAAGCGCCTTCCTGGCCTACCTCGGCCAGCTCTACCTGGTCCACGCCACGCTCGAGACCGCCCTCGCCAGGCTCCGGGAGCACCACCCGAGTATCGAGGCCGTGGCGACACCCGCGCGGATGCGGATGGCCGACCTCGAACGCGACCTCGAGTTCCACGGGGTCGACCGCTCGGCCCTCGCTCCGGTCCCGCCGACCGCTGCCTTCATCGCCCACCTCGCCGCCGCCGAGCGCACCGCGCCGACGGCCCTCCTGGGTTCCCTCTACGTGCTCGAGGGCAGCACCAACGGCGGCCGCTTCCTGGCCCGTGTCCTCCGCAAGGCGTGGCAGCTCGACGGCCGCGGCCTCGACGCCCTCGACCCCTACGGCGACGAGCAGCCCGTGCGCTGGGCCGAGTTCAAGCGCGACATGGATGCCCTCCAGCTGCCCTCGGGGGATGCCGAGGGCGTCGTCGGCGCCGCGATCGCGACCTTCACCGCGATCGCGGAGATCAGCGACCGGATCGCCGGAGTCCACGACGGGCACGGCCAACGCGACTGACGGGATGGGTGCCACGTACCGTATTGCCGCATTCGGAGCAACGGTCAGCGCACAGCATCGCAACAATAAGGAACGTGGCACCCAGTGAGAACCCGGCCCTCCAAATCGACGTTAGGAGACGTGGACACCTTCCATGGTGGGTGCTTGGGGAGTGGAACCGACAGGTTTGCTGACAGAAGCGGAGCTCTCGCGCAGGCAGACTGCCATCCACCGCCTGGAGCACGGCTCGATCGGCGCTCGTGGTGCTCTCTCCGCCCGCTTTTTCGTCATCGGATCAGTTCACCGATTTGGGGGCCGAAATGAATCGTCGCCACCGTTGCTCGCTTCGCGCTCTGGCGGGTCTCCTCGCCTTGGCCGCTGCGCCGCTTCCCGCGATCTCTGGCGATCAGCTGTACCCGCGGCAGGTGCTGGTCGAGGATGCCTACCAGCTTCGCGACGCCATCGAGGAGACCCACCCGGACCCTTACCTCAATGGAGGGGGAAAAATCGCCTTCCACCGGAGGTTCAACGAGCTCATGGGAAAGATCCCTGAAGACGGCATGACGAGCGCAGACTTCCTCGCGCTCGTGCAGCCGTTCGTCGCTGCCGTCGGCGACTCCCACACAGCGGTTCGCCTCCCGGCGGGGGAGACTACCCCGCTCTCCCTGCCTCTCGGTTTCAGGATCGTCGAGGAGCTGTTGGTCATCGACCGGGTCGCGCAGCAGCAACAAGCGCCGCTCCTCGGGGCTCGGCTGGTGGCGATCGAGGATGTGCCTCTGGCCGAGCTCATTGCCCGCCAGGGCAAACTGCGGGGATTCGAGAACCTCTACGGCAGGATGGCCGTGATGATTCTGCGGACGTTGACGACTCGCCAAGGGTTGGCGCAGCTGATCCCGGAGTGGAAGGGAGGTGACACTATCAGGGTCGAACTCCTGCTGGCATCCGGCATACAGGAAAAGGTCGAGCTCGAACTGCTCGCCGAGCCCCCGAACATCTGGGTGACTCCGCCGACCAGGATATCCATGCCGTCGTTGGCGAACTCGGACGTGGCATCCACATTCCTCGATCCCGAACGCACCACCGCGCTGCTGGTCATCAGCGATCTCATGCGCTACCGGGAGGCGTGCGAGCTGTGGTTTGCCAAAGGCTTCGATCAGGCCGAGGCGATGACCAGGATCGCCTACGAGCACTTCCACGGATCCCCCGGACCCGAGAACAGGTCTGAGCTCCTGGCAGGAATCCCGCCGGCCACCCCTGCCATCGCCGCCTTCGTCGACGAGATGGGTGCGGCCGGCACGAAGAACCTGATCGTCGACCTCAGGGGCAACACCGGCGGCAACTCGGCCATGAGGGAGATTCTCGTCTACCTGCTCTATGGCAGACAGGCCATGCATGCGCTCGACAACGGCTATCAGATCGTCAAGTTCTCGCGGCTGATGTTCGAGCAGTACGGCTCGTACTCATTGGATCGCATCAACGAGGGCCGGCCTTGGCCGCTGCGGGCAACCGACTACGACTTCAGCGAAGAGGAAGGGTATCGCGGCGCCGACCACGAACAGTCCTCACAGGCCAACGAGCAGGCGGGCGAGTCGCTCCTCGATGGGTCGCCGAGCTTCCGGGAGGTTTACGAGACGGGCAGGTTTCATGAGCCGAAGTGGTTCCCCGAAACCGTGGTGGTGCTCTCCTCGCCAACCACCTTCAGCTCGGGCTTCAACGTGCTCACCGGCCTCTATGCTCTCGGGGCGATCGTGGTCGGCACACCTTCGGCCCAGCCGGCGAACAACTTCGGCGACGTCCTCGCCTTCGAGCTGCTGCACACTGGCATTCAGGTCGCCGTGTCTTTCAAGCAGAACGTCACGTTCCCGGATGATCCCGAGCTCGGCCGCTGCCTGCTGCCCCGTCACCCGCTCACCTTCGAAATGCTGGCGGCGTACGACTTCGACCCCAATGCCGAGGTTCTTCTTGCGCTCGAGGTCCTCCAATAGACGTGGCGGCGAATCCTCCGAAAGGTGCCCGGTACGTCATTTCGGTGTTTTTCAAGCCCGCCCACAGCCCCGATCTGTCACCTGCCGGTCTGTCTGCGTGCCGTGACTCCTCAAAAGGCACCGGGTTCCGAGTTTTCCTCAGCGGCTTGGCGACCGGGGGGTCTCAAGGGCTCCGGTGGGGTCTCGGGCGCAGGGGTGCCGTTTGTTGCGAACTGATGGGCAGGGCACGCCTGCGAGAATCATCCCGCGACCAGTGATCCAGGAGAGCTGCAGTACCCTCGAAACGGCGGAGGTCCGACGATGACACGAGCGACCCTCGCTCCACGGCTCGGGCTCGTGCTCCTGGGTGTGGGCCTGCTCCTGGCCAAGCACTGGTACCGCGGACCGCTGGCCGGTGTTGTCCACAGCTACGGCGGCAACGTCACGGCCTCGTTTGCAGTGTACTTCATCGCCGCCATCGCGGCCGCCCGCCACGGCTTCAGCCGGATTGCCGCCGCCGCTGCGGCGCTGCTCGCCGTGGAGGCCTTCGAGCTCACGGACGGCTTCGGTGTCATGACCAACGTCGTCGATCCCGTCGACCTCCTCGCCAACCTGGTCGGCATCGCCGCCGCGCTCGCCCTCGACCTCGCCGTCACCCGCCGGGTCAGCGAAGCCTCGTGAAAGACGGCGACCACCACGTAAACACTTCCAGGTAAACGGTGCCAGATGGAATGAGTAGGCCGGTCTCCTAAACGGCGTAGCACAATGCTCGCCAAATCTGTTACGGGCTCGCGGCCCACGATCAGGGAGACCGGCATGGAGTATTGTGGCATCGACCTATACGCTGAGTACTGTCAGATCTCATCGGTACCACGTACAAACTCGGTGCCTGGCACTCATTCTGACAAATGCGGAACTCGGTGCCTGGCACTTATTCTCATTCTCTGGCACTCATTTCTCATTTCGGCAGCTTTTTTGTGCAGCGATAAGGAATGCGGCACCCAATGCAATGAATGATGCGGCGCCTGTTCACCACTTGCGCAACTCAATCCGGAAACCCACATTCTGATTGAGAATCAGATATTTCAGTCACCG
>Ga0105090_10000583_pt1 | contig 18374 bp, 15 predicted proteins | sample PPLLak3March2015_FD_79110 | JGI IMG/M metagenome (GOLD analysis project Ga0105090, IMG submission 79110) | Freshwater sediment microbial communities from Prairie Pothole Lake near Jamestown, North Dakota, USA - PPLs Lake P7 Core (1) Depth... | ecosystem: Environmental > Aquatic > Freshwater >... | reverse complement strand
TTCTGTTGACGTTTTGCCAATTCATATTGCGGATGAGACATTAAGCCAGGATAAAATACGCGCGTCACATTAGGTTTGGATTCAAGCCACTGAGCCATTCTCAGGGCATTCTCTGAATGTGCCTCCACGCGTATCTTGAGTGTTTCCAAGCCTTTCAGTATAACCCAGGCATTGAATGCACTGAGTGTCGGCCCGGCTGTGCGTAAAAACCCATATATACCGCCATCCATTAGCAATTCCTGGTTACCTAACACGGCCCCCCCCAACACCCTACCTTGCCCATCCAAATACTTAGTTGCAGAATGTATGACAATATCTGCACCCAGCTCGAGCGGTTTTTGCAGGATGGGTGTACAAAAACAATTATCAACGACAAGCCAAATATTACCCTTTTTGGCAACTTTTGATAATTCAGCGATATCTGAAATTTCTGTTAATGGATTGGACGGCGTTTCTAGAAAAAATATCTTGGTATTAGGCCGTATTGCAGTTTCCCATGAATTAACATCGGTAGCCGATACAAACGTTGTATCAATATTAAATCGCTTCAATATGTTATTGAATAAATTGACAGTGGCACCAAATAAGCTGCGCGACGCGACGATATGATCACCGGCAGAGAGTAATCCCATTACACATGCAAGTATTGCTGACATACCGGAAGAAGTTGCAATGCATGTTTCTGCACCTTCCAGTACCGCAAGTCGCTCTTCAAATGCGGTTACAGTTGGATTAGTAAACCGGGAATAAATATTCCCCGGCTCACTTCCGGAAAAACGCGCAGCTGCCTGAGCGGCACTATCAAAGACAAAACTTGATGTTAAATACATTGCCTCAGAATGTTCATTAAACTGACTACGATGAATACCGGTATGTAGTGCAAGTGTCTCTGGCTGTAAATGATCAGACATGTTTTAGAACCCCAAGCAAAAACGTAAAAATGTTATCGATCTGGAAAAACTCTAGTATTCATCACTATTGACCTGATTGAAGTAAGCGTAAGAAAGCGTGTAACTTATTCAGATTCCAAAGAGAATACTAATCAGAAAAAACCAAACTTAAATCCAGTTGTGTTTTGGATCTGGTTTGCAAAAAAGATTGACTGGAATTTCGTTGTAACTCAATGGTGCGTAAGTATTCTGTCGTTACATCGCCTGTTATATAGTTTCCATCAAAGCATGAAGTCTCAAAATTTTTTAATGTAGGTGATATTTTTGAGATAGCGCGGCTGAGCGCTTCCAGATCTTGATAAATCAGATAATCGGCGCCAATTTCATTGCAAATTTCCTCAGTACTACGATCGGTTGCAATTAATTCTTGACGTGTCGGCATATCTATACCATACACATTCGGGTATCTCACTGGGGGTGCTGCGGATGCAAAATAAATTTTATGTGCACCAGCTTCACGTGCCATCTGCACTATCTCGCGACTTGTAGTGCCACGTACAATTGAATCATCAACCAATAAAACATTTTTGCCACGAAATTCTATACCCATAGCATTTAGTTTCTGGCGTACTGATTTACGTCTCTGTTGTTGACCTGGCATGATAAAGGTACGACCGACATAACGATTCTTAACAAAACCTTCACGAAAATTAACCCCCAATTGATTGGCGAGTTGCAAGGCACTCGGCCGGCTTGAATCAGGTATCGGAATTACCACATCAATATCCAGATGATGCATTGATTTTTTAATTTTTTCAGCGAGATGCTCGCCCATATTCAATCGTGTTTCATAGACCGAAATACCATCGATCACGGAATCAGGCCGAGCGAGGTATACATATTCAAAAATACAAGGATTCAGCGAATAATTGGTTGCACATTGTTTATTGTGAAAATTTCCAGCTTCATCAATAAAAATAGCTTCCCCTGGTGCTACATCGCGTATTAGTTTAAAGCCCAGTGTATCGAGAGCAACACTTTCTGAAGCAATCAAGTATTCATGCCCGTTTTCACTCTCTACCGTACCAAAAACTAACGGGCGTATGCCATAAGGATCGCGGAAAGCTAACAACCCATATCCGGCAATCATAGCGATCACCGCATAGGCACCTTTGCAACGTTTATGTACACCCGATACAGCCTTAAAGATTGTGGCAGGATCGAGCTGGCAATTACGTGTACTTTCCTGTAATTCATGCGCGAGAACATTCAACAGAACTTCAGTATCTGAGTTGGTGTTTACATGCCTTAAGTCAGCCCTAAACAATTCCTGGCTAAGTTCCTCCGCATTTGTCAGATTCCCATTATGGCTCAATACAATACCAAAAGGTGAATTCACATAAAAAGGTTGCGCTTCAGCTGAAGAATTGACAGATCCGGCTGTGGGATAACGCACATGGCCAATACCGATATTACCAGCCAACGCTCGCATATCTCTGGTACGAAATACATCACGCACCAACCCAAGGCCTTTGTGCATATGAAATGTATTGCCTTGTGCGGTCACTATACCGCTAGCATCTTGTCCACGATGCTGCAGCATTAATAAACCATCATAAAGCAATTGATTAGCTGGCGATTTTGCAACAATTCCGAGAATTCCACACATAGAAAAACTCCGTAAGATTTGCTCTAATCAGCTTAAAGATATAGATATAGATTGAAAATATTTGCTAAATGGAATGGCAATCATTCAAGTGCAAGCGTAGTGAATTTCGGTGAAATTGAATCATATTAAGAATTTTCTTTTCTTTCGTAGCTAATACGCTTTGACAGATCGTTTGGCAACCAGGGTAAAACTTGTATTGCTATCGCTTCTAGCGGGCGGCTTAAAACAGCTTGCTGCCAGAATACTTGGTTAGGAACCGTTGTTAATCCAGCGATCAGAACCAGCAACATTACAATAACGAGTGCTCTTATAAAACCAAATACAGAACCAAGCAATCGATCAATAAACCCTAATCCAATACCTTTAATTAGAACCGACAGCAACATTGTTGCCAAGGCAGTAATCAGCAATACGGAAAGAAATGCTAAAACAAATGCAATAGAAATCCGGAGTGTTTCACCAGTTATCTCAGCAGGTAGAAATTGTTCAAAAAATGATGCGTACGCGCTAGCTACTATAAAGGCAACCACCCAACCGGCAACAGATAATGCTTCACGAACAAATCCTCGAATAATACTTAGGACTATCGATACAAGAAAAATACCAGAAACGACATAATCAAAAACAGTCATCGGTTAAAATTGATACAGTTCTTGTTATTGAGCAATATAAACTAAAGTTAACTCAAGAGCTGAAAGAAATATGATGCTTTGGTCCTCATCAAACTTCGCAATCATCTTGGAGCCACTACCCCATCCAGGCCAATTTTTTTTAGCTTTTTTAATTCAGCCTCAGCAGCGCTTCGGGTCATAAAAGGACCTATACGCACACGAGTTACTTCATTAGTATCGATTTTAAGTGTTTCAGTATAGGCCTTAAAACCATTCGACATCAAATTTGCCTGCTGCTGCTTTGCTTTCAATTGATCAGAAAATGCGCCTAACTGTACGACAAATCCCTTCGTCGTATCTGCAGTTGCAGTTGCAGTTGCAGTTGCAGTTGCAGTCGTTGCCGCCGCGACAGTTGTTGGTGCAATGTTTGTACCATTCGTACTTTTTACTTCAACGGGTTGTTTATCAATTTTAGGTTTAATGCCTGGGATTGGAGTGCGCTTCTGTTCGTCTGACACTTCGACGATTTCCTCGATGTTCTGCGAACTAACTTTAGGTTTGCTTTGTAAGTCGGGTGATGCATCTACTACATTAATGGATTCTTGGTCAGTTGGTTCTGCTCTGGGTACAAAACTATTCTTGCTGTTCTTATTGGGTACTGGCAAATTAATGGCAATTTCATGTTTCTCATTCTCGGATTTAGGTTCATCGAAAATAATCGGTAACACAATTACAGAAATGAGAACCAGAACAATAGCGCCAACCAAGCGTCTTCTCGCGCGTTTTCGTAGTAATAATTCTTCTTCACTGATATTTTTATTCATTTGAAATATCCAATTATTACTTGCTTTGAAGCGTGTTTAAATAACGCAACACATCACCCACCGTATAGAAAGATCCAAATATACAGATTCTATCATTTTTAGTCACTTGTTCACAGGCAAAAACAAAAGCAGCAACACAATCTGGAAACTTACAAATGACATTCTTATCATTTGAAATACCGGCTTTATGAATCTCATTGATTAAATAATCTGCAGTAGCAGCACGAGGAGCATAAATTGATGATACCAGCCAGAAATCAATATCGTTTTTTAATTTCTGAATAACCCCATAGATGTCTTTATCCTGCAGCATAGCAAATACAGCATAGGTATATCCAGTCGGTTTTGTGGCAGCCAAATTTTGAGACAAAACAGAAGCTGCACCCGGATTATGTGCTACATCCAAGATTATCATTGGTTGCGTTGAAACAACCTGAAATCTGCCTGGTATGACAGCCTCAGTTAACCCCTGACGTACGTCATTCATACTGACAGGTAACAATTCATTTAGTGTATCTAGTGCAGTCAAGCAAGTACTCGCGTTTTGCAGTTGTTTCTCACCGCGCAAAACTGGTAAAGGCAGAGAATATCGCCACCCCTTCGGCCCCCAGAAATCCCATTGTGTATTTTTCTTTGAGAAACCAAATGCTTTTGTAAATTGAAAAAAATTTGCACCAATATTTTTAACCTGCTGATCGACAGAGTCTGGCAAATCAATTTCCGCACAGATAGCCGGTTTGTTTTTTCTAAAAATCGCGGCTTTCTCAAATCCTATCTTTTCCCTCGTATCCCCAAGGTACTCCATATGATCCAAATCAATGCTGGTTAAAATTGAACAATCCGCATCAAATATATTAACAGCATCAAGACGGCCACCCAAGCCAACTTCCAAGATTGCCACATCAGCATGAGCCTGAATAAATAAATACATGGCAGCCAACGTGCCAAATTCAAAAAAAGTTAAAGAAGTCTGACAATTTTTCCTTGCAGCATTTATTTGCGCAAATGCGTAGCAAAGTCTTTCATCATCAATCTCTTTTTTATCAATACGAATACGCTCGTTATATTGAAGTAAATGTGGCGAAGTATAGCAACCTACTTTATAACCAGCACAACACAATATAGATTCAAGCATCGCACACACAGAACCTTTTCCATTTGTCCCGCCAACCAATATAATTGGAAATTTCGGTACCAGTCTAAGCTCCAGCCTGACCTGATTCACACGATCCAATCCCATTTCAATAGTTTTTGGATGAAGCACTTCAAGATAAGTTAACCAGTCAGCAAGTGAATCAGGATCTCTACTTGGTGCATTCATATACTATGAATCATTATTTATCTATAAAAGTAAGGTGTAGCAGTTAGAGCTACCCTGACTTAGGATATAGGTGCAGGCATACGCATCAGCTGCGTGCAAAGATTGACAATTTTATCGCGCATTTGTCTTCTATCCACAATCATATCAATCGCGCCGTGCTGCAATAGAAATTCGGCTCGTTGGAAGCCTTCTGGAAGTGTTTGACGCACTGTCTGCTCAATGACGCGTGGACCAGCGAACCCGATGAGTGCACCGGGTTCGGCAATGACCACATCACCAATAAAGGCGAAGCTTGCTGAAACGCCGCCCATGGTTGGATCTGTCAAGATTGATATAAAAGGTAATTTGTTATGGCTTAACCGTGTCAGGGCAGCGGTTGTTTTAGCCATTTGCATCAGTGAAAACAAGCCCTCTTGCATGCGTGCGCCACCACTGGCACTGAAACATATAAATGGAATATGTTGATTAATACAAGTTTTAACACCACGTACAAAACGCTCACCGACAACTGAACCCATCGAGCCGCCCATAAAACCAAATTCAAATACTGCAACGACTACCGGGATGGATTTGATGGTTCCTTGCATCACGACCAAAGCATCATCTTCATCAGTACTTTCCTTTGCTTGCGATAATCGATCTACATAACGTTTACTATCTTTGAATTTAAGCGCATCTGTGGCAATCACCTCAGCACCAATCTCATTCCGGCCATCGGGATCGAGTAACAAATCAAGACGATTTCTCGCAGAAATACGATTATGATAATCGCATTTAGGACAAACATTCAGATTCCTAGCCAAATCTGTGTAATATAAAACAGCTTCACAGGTACTACATTTACTCCACAAACCTTCCGGCACAATTTTCTTTTCGCCGGTTTCTTTTCTTTTAATTTTCGGTGGAATAATATTCTGAAACCAACTCATGAGTGTCGTTTCCTAAACTGTAGGTAGAGTATTGCTTTAATTTTCATCGATGGCTTTGCGTAACGTGCTTAACAAGTTTCCAACATTATTCAGTAGCTCCGTGCCAGAAGACTTCTCAATTTCTTCAATAATTCGACTACCGACTACCACAGCGTCCGCTAAATCGGCTACTGCTTTAGCTGTTACTCCATCACGAATACCGAATCCAACACCAATCGGTAGCGAAATATACTGACGCAGTTGCTTCAGCATGGCACTTACATCTTGAAGATCAAGGTGGGATGCTCCGGTTACACCCTTTAACGAGACATAATAAATATAGCCTTTAGCCATTTTTGCCACTTGCTCAATTCGTTCCTGGGGCGTTGTCGGAGACAATAAAAAAATCGCATCAATCCCATGTTGATCTAGGCATTGCACCCATTCGCCCGATTCTTCAGGAGGATAGTCAACGATTAGAACACCATCGACACCACAATCTTTTGCTTTGACTGCAAACAATTCATAACCCAATGCTTCAATAGGATTTGCATATCCCATCAAAACAACGGGCGTATCCGTATCCGTTTTTCTGAATTCGGCTACCATATCCAGTACACCATTAAGGCTTACATGATGTTTTAAAGCACGCTCCGAAGATCTCTGTATCGTAGGGCCATCTGCCATCGGATCTGAAAAAGGTATGCCTAATTCTATGATGTCAGCGCCCGATTGAGCTAGCTGATGCATTAACTGAACCGTGATTTCCGGATCAGGGTCACCTGCAGTTATAAATGGAATTAAAGCCTTCCGATTTTGGGTTTTTAGTGCCTTGAATGTTCTAGAAATACGATTTATTTTTTTAGTATCATTCTGTTCGCTAAAAAAATTTATTAAATTCTTAATACTATCTAGGATGATCTGCATCAGTCCGCTCTCAATTCTTTCCAGAAAATTACCAATAAAAATAAACTTACTATCAGACGATTACAGTGTCAAACCAGACATTTGCGCAACTGTCGCCATATCCTTGTCACCCCGACCGGACAGATTAACCAGCAGCAATTTGTCTTTCGACAATGTAGGCGCAAACTTAGCAGCATAAGCCAGAGCATGGCTTGATTCCAGTGCTGGCATTATGCCTTCATAACGACATAGTGTATGAAATGCTTCTAGCGCTTCATCATCAGTGATCGCAACGTATTCCGCACGCCCGCAATCTTTAAGCCAAGCATGTTCCGGTCCAACTCCAGGATAATCGAGGCCGGCTGAAATAGAATGTGTTTCTATAATTTGACCATTCTCATCCTGGATGAGATAGGTGCGATTTCCATGCAACACACCGGGTTTACCCGTTGATAAGGTCGCTGCATGCTGGTTTGTATCAAGACCTTTTCCCGCCGCTTCCACACCAATCAGCCGGACATTGATATCATCGATATAAGGATAGAATAAGCCGATTGCATTTGACCCCCCACCCACACAAGCGATGAGTGCATCTGGCTGCCGATTAAAATCCTCCTGCATCTGCACTTTGGCTTCTTTCCCTATTATCGCCTGAAAATCTCTGACCATCATCGGGTAAGGGTGTGGTCCGGCGACAGTACCAATAATATAAAAAGTGTTCTCAACATTGGTAACCCAGTCACGCATCGCCTCATTCAGTGCATCTTTTAGTGTTCGAGAGCCCGATTCTACCGGCACCACTGTTGCGCCCAAGAGTTTCATGCGATAGACATTGGTAGCCTGACGCTTAACATCTTCAGAACCCATATAAACAACGCATTCCATACCATATCGCGCCGCCACTGTCGCACTGGCAACACCATGTTGGCCAGCACCCGTCTCAGCAATTACACGTTTTTTCCCCATGCGCCGGGCAAGCATTGCTTGTCCGATTGTATTGTTTATTTTATGGGCGCCGGTATGATTCAAATCTTCGCGTTTCAAAAGTATCTGTGCACCACCTAAATGTTCAGACCATCTTTTGGCGTGATAGATTGGACTGGGACGTCCTACATAATGTTTTAATTCATATGCAAACTCTGCCTGAAAATCCGGATCGTCACGATAAAATTCATACTGCTTGCGTAAATCTTCCAGTGCCGAAATTAACGTTTCAGCAACAAATATGCCTCCATAAGGTCCAAAGTGACCATTTTTACTGGGGAGATCATAAGCACTCACAATTGTTTAACTCCTTGCATGAAAGCAAAAATTTTTTTTTCATCTTTAATACCTTTTGAAGCTTCTACACCACTTGAAACATCGACTGCCCATGGCTGAGTTCGCTTAATTGCCATTGCCACATTATTTGGATTTAAACCACCAGAAAGAATGATCGGCAATGGCAGATATTTTGGGATAAGCTGCCAATCAAAAGTATGTCCCGTGCCTCCAGGCATATCTGCAGCATAAGTATCCAGCAATAATGCTTTTGCAGTACTAAATCTTTCAGCGTATTGTAGCAAATCTGTGTCTTGTTTTACTCTAATTGCCTTAATATAAGGCTGTGAAAATTGATTACAAAATTCTGGTGTTTCATCGCCATGAAATTGGAGCAGATTTAATTTGGCAATTTTACTGGTTTCTTCAACCCAAGCGGCGTCTGGATCAACATAAACACCAACTGTACAAACAAAAGGCGGTATATTTGCCGCAATCCAGCGTGCCGAAACCGGGTCAATATAACGCGCGCTTTGCTGCCAGAAAACGAAACCAATTGCATCGACACCTAATTGAACTGCCGCTTTCGCATCTTCACAGCGGGTAATTCCACATACTTTTACGCGCACTGACATAATATTAATCAATAATCTTTCTTGTCTACTTAATTACGAATGGATATACCTGGAATAATTGGCACTTCGGCTAATTCCGGCATGCGCCAGTCGCGATCATATTTCACACCCGCCAGATAAAGTCCGGCAGAAGAAAAAGTTGGTGCTGCGTATGTCCGATTACGACTTTCCAGCAATTCATACATCCATTCAGCAGAATACTTTCCTTTACCAATATATACAAGGCAACCGATAATATTTCTTACCATGTGTTGTAGGAACGCATTGGCGCGCAAATCAAAAATCAATAAATTTCCGTAGCGGGTGATACCCAATTGTGTAATTGTCCGAATAGGGGATTTTGCCTGGCATTCGGACGATCGAAAAGAGGAAAAATCATGTTCACCGATTAAGATGTTACCTGCAGCCTGCATTTTATCCAACTCAAGCGGCTGATGGTACCATCCTATTTTTTTATCATGAATTCCTGGTCTAACAGGCTGATTTGATAGCAAATAAAGGTAACGGCGTTCAACTGCACTGTATCTTGCATGAAATTTGTGTGACGCTTCGGCTGCCCACAGGATCGCTATGTCTCCTGGCAATAGCGCATTCACCCCACGTATCCATGCACTGATAGGACGTTGTGCAAGCGTATCAAAATGCACTACCTGATAAAGTGCATGAACCCCCGCATCGGTGCGCCCAGCGGTAATGACGCGAATTGCTTCTTTTGCTATCTTAGATAAGGCCGTCTCAAGCGCATCCTGAACAGAACAACCTTCCGTTTGACTTTGCCATCCGCAATACCGGCTACCGTCATATTCTAAGACAAGGACTATCCGCACAAAGAAAAAACCGCCAAGCCAAATTGATCAATGTCCAATTTACTATGTGACCAATAATTATTACTATAGGCTTTTCAGCATTTTCTTTGCAGCTTTCTGTTGTTTTATATCTCCGTCACGTATCACTTCTTCAAGCATTTCTTTGGCACCTTCTCTATCATCCATTTCTTGATACGCTTTCGCCAGATCGAGTTTAGTTTCAACTTCCTGCCATTGCTCATCCGTATCATTTAAATCTGCCTTTTCAGCTTTCTCTTCCGCCAGATTTGAGTCTTCAAGATCCAAATTAATATCGGCTAATTCGAGCTCAGGCATCTTAGACCATGATTCTGCTTCCGTCTTATCCTGTGCAATCTCCTGGGATTGGTCAAATTCCGAAGGCTCATCGACAAATCCGGATTCTTCTGCGTTGTTGTCAAAAGAACCAGATTCATCATTTATCTTGGGAATCTTAATTTCATTTGCAGATTCTTCTTCAGTCAGATCAATATCCGAAGCAAGACCAAAATCCACTCTCTCACTATCACTATCCTTTTCTACTGCGTTATCATTGGAATTTTGAGCATCTAAAGGCTGCTCTGATTCATCAAAATTAATCTCCAATGCATAATCGGAAACATTAGCCTCTTCTAAACCTTCGGAATCATCTGGGAATTTAGTATTTTCTTCTCCAGAGCCATCTGTCGATAAAGATTGATTTAAGACTGAATTCTTCTTGCCTTCATCAGTTTCATCGCTCAAATCAAAATCAATTTCATTGGAAAAATCTACAGAAGTATTTTTCTTTGTAGGATCTGTGAGTTGACTATAATCTTCTTCAAAACCTTCTTTTAAATCTGCATCAACATTCTGTTGTAAATTATCTGGCAATAACTCATCTTCAACCTGAGACTCAGAAATAGATGCCATATTTAAGTCAGATTTGTCAACGTACTCAACATCCTCTTCGTAAGAAGTATCGTCTTTATCAAATGCTTCATTCTGTTCTTCAGTTTCAGAAAATGCATTGATGTTTTCATAGGTTAAATCATCCTCTACTTCCTCTGATGAGGATTGATTCGAATCAGCAATTGGCGCAGCAGTCTGGGCAGCCGCCATTGAGGCCATCCGCGATCGCATCGATGAAGAAAAGTTTTCTTTCTTTGTATCAACTTCTTCCACATCATCGTTTAACTGATCTCGACGTCGCTTAAGAATCAGCAAAGTGAGTAACAGTATTAGCATCAAGGAGGCACCAATATATTCGATATAATCGAATATTAGATCGGTCAATGATTGATCCTCATTTTCAGGTAATTGCGGTGGATTGACTGTTGTATTCTGTATAGCTGCTTCAGTGGCTGGTTGAATTATTGGGACTTCTTGCTGCTGCGGGGAATCTATATCCAGTGCTGGATCTTTTTCAGTTAACGAGCCAACCGTCACAGATGAGCGCACTTCTGGTTTTGTATCAGGTATGGAAACAGACTCCGCTTTAATTTGTGCCTGAGCTAATACAGAATCCTTCAATTCCAATAATTGTTTCAAATTTTCAATGCTTTTTTCCAGCATCGCCACACGCTGATTGGCTTCCTGCAAAGCAAGATTTCTTGCAACAGCATCTTCTTCCATCATCCGGAGACGATCTACTACAGTGGATTCAGCAATCTGACCATCTTTATCAAGCAACTGGGCGCCACTCGATAGTTTCAAAACTTCTTTAGGCGTCCCAGATGTTGAAATAGATTTTTTATCAATACTGGTCGTTATTTGACCTTGATCCGATTGACTGATTGTGTGAGATGCCGGCGATTCTTTGCTTATCGTCGCTAACTTTCCTTGATAATTACGCCAATCCCCAATCTGCGTTTTGATTTCTGCCTTTGCCGTTGATGTATCAATGGCTGTTATTTCATTCCTCTCGGGTATCTTAAGAACTACACCGGTCCTGAGCAAATTCATGTTATCGGCAATAAAGGCGTCACGATTGGCGCGATAAAGTGCCACAAGCATCTGATTAAGATCTACTCCAGCTGGTAAAACCTGACGAGCAATAGACGATAGGGTATCTCCCCGGCTTACCGGTCCATAGGTTTTTTTCGTTTGACTAGAAGAACCCTTCTTCGATTTAGAAGAGCTTGCCGCTTGATTATCTTTTTCGATGCCAGAAGATTTTTCAGCATCTAATCTCGTTGCAGTTATTATCGGGGCAGGATTGATATTCGCTGCAGCAAGATTCTGTGTATTCGCTTCAACAGGATCAAGCAAGACGGTATATTCGCGTAATATACGTCCCGAAGCCCAGTTCAACTCCATCAATATCATTAAGAAGGGATCATTAACAGCTTGCGGCGAAGTCAGCTTGATATAAGGATTACCATTGGTCCTCGATTCTATCGAAGCCTTGACAGACGACAGGATAGACTCATAATTGATACCAGCTTGAGTATATGCCTCCCGCGTTGCAACACTGGCTTTTAGAGATTGGACTTCATCACTGTTGGTGGCAACGATATCGATTTCAGCATTCAGTGGTTGTCCCAAAGCTGAATTGAGTGTCAGTTTACCTAGCCCAGCTGCCTGAACAACAGCCCATGGTAACATCAGAATGATTACAAACAAGCTTACTCTAAAAGATGTTTTATACACCGAAGTACCCTCTCTAGTTTTTTGAAAATAAATATCGAAAGGCTAGCATTGTAGCGTAATCACGTAAGCTGCGATTATGCCTTAAATTGCAGGCTAATTCATTTTAAACACACCAATCATCAGCTAAAATCTTTAAGAGAACGAATAAATGAATATACTTAATGCGCAATCAGTATACGCAGCATTCTCCGTAAAGGTTCCGCCGCACCCCAAAGCAATTGATCACCTACTGTAAAAACAGATAAATATTCTCCACCCATCGCCAGTTTTCGCAAACGTCCTACAGGTATCGATAGAGAACCTGTCACCGCGGCAGGTGTTAACTTTGAGGTTGTTGCTTCTCTTTCATTGGGAACAATCTGCACCCAATCATTAGAGCTAGCGATAATTTCTTCAATTTCATCTAATGGTACATCTTGTTTTAATTTGACCGTCAAAGCCTGGCTATGACATCGCATCGCGCCGACACGCACGCAGATTCCATCAACAGGAATTTGCCGGTTACTTCTGCCGAGAATTTTATTGGTTTCTGCTTGACCTTTCCATTCTTCACGACTCTGTCCATTGGCTACCTCTTTATCAATCCAAGGAATCAAACTACCTGCCAATGGCACACCAAAATTTTCTGTCGGAAATTTATTATCGCGCAAAGTACCTGCAACTTCTCGATCTATGTCGAGAATATTTGAAGCAGGATTATCCAGTAAATCTTTTGCTACCCGATGCGCTTCACCCATTTGTTGGAGTAACTCACGCATGTTTTTTGCCCCCGCGCCTGATGCCGCCTGGTAAGTCATGGCACTCATCCATTCCACCAACCCTTTTTCAAAAAGACCACCGACTGCCATTAGCATCAAGCTTACCGTGCAATTACCACCAATATAGTTTTTGACGCCATCGTGCAACGCTTGTTTGATCACGGGCATATTAACCGGATCCAGTATGATGACCGCATCATCTTCCATGCGTAAGGCAGATGCTGCATCTATCCAATATCCTTGCCATCCGGATTGTCGCAACTGCTTGACAACTTGATTGGTATAATCACCACCCTGACAGGAAATAATGATATCCATTGCACTGAGTTGTTTGACATCAAAGGCATCTTTTAAGAATGGAATTTCCTTACCAATTTCAGGACCTGTACCACCTTTCTGTGATGTTGTAAAAAAAACAGGATCTATCAGCGAGAAATCTTCTTCTTCTCGCATTCTCTGCATTAATACGGAGCCGACCATTCCTCGCCAGCCAACAAAACCAACTTGTTTCATTGCTTATCTCTTATCCTAAAATTGACAATCGGTTAACCATATAAAAACACCTGCTTAAATATTAGCTTACTTTATAAATCTATAACAAATGATTTAATGTGCTAATTCCACCTTAATCCAATCTATCCCTAAAATAAATTCACCATATAGAACCATTTCACAGTGATGACAATACGGCATCAGTCATTGCTCGAGTACCGACAGATTTCATTCCAGGCTCATCAATATCTTTTGTTCTAAAACCCAGCGCCAAAACTTTTTTAATTGCATTTTCTATTCGAAGCGCAGCTTCTTCCTGACTAAACGTATAGCGCAGCATCATGGCAACTGAAAGTATGGTTGCAAGCGGATTAGCCAAATCCTTCCCGGCAATATCAGGTGCTGAACCATGAATCGGCTCGTACAAACCTTTATTATTTTCATCCAGCGAAGCAGAAGGCAACATGCCAATCGACCCCGTTAACATCGAGGCTTCGTCGGACAATATATCGCCAAACATGTTCCCGGTAACAATCACGTCAAACTGTTTTGGATCACGAACCAATTGCATGGCGGCATTATCGACCAACATATGCGAAAGAATCACTTGCGGATATTCCTTGGATACCTCGATAACAACGTCACGCCATAATTGTGTACATTCCAGAACATTCATTTTGTCGACCGAACACAATTTGCCCTTTCGCTTGCCGGCAGCCTGAAAAGCCACATGCGCAATACGCCGAATTTCTGCTTCGCTATAGATCATCGTATTAAATCCAACACGTTGCCCATCACGTATCTCAATACCGCGCGGTTCGCCAAAATAAATATCGCCGGTCAGTTCGCGTACGATCATGATATCGAGTCCGGCAACCACGTCATATTTCAAACTGGAAGCATTGGCCAATTCCGGATAAAGTATCGCAGGCCGAAGATTGGCAAATAAGTTCAGCTCCTTACGAATAGCAAGCAAGCCGCGTTCGGGCCGCTGGGGACGCGGTAATAAATCATATTGAGGGCCACCCACAGCGCCGAGCAGAACCGCATCCGCTTGACTGGCCAAACGATGTGTTGCTTCAGGATATGGTTCTCCGGTTGCATCAACGGCACAACCTCCGATCAATCCATAGTCCAATTCAATCGCCAAGCCATCGGCTTTTAGAGCATTCAATACACGCACGGCTTGCGCAATAATTTCTGGTCCGATACCGTCACCTGCTAAAATTGCAATTTTCATCATATCCTAACTTTCAGCAAAGTCACTCACATAAATAGCCAAGGTTGTTCACTGCGCCGTTTTTGTTCAAATTGTTTAATTTTTTCTGCCTGTTGCAGCGTTAATCCAATTTCATCCAATCCATTCAACAAACAGTGCTTGCGAAAAACATCGACAGCAAAGCTAAATTCCTCATTTTTTGACGTAGTCACTGTTTGTTTTTGTAGATCTACCGTAAGACTGTATCCTTCCGTTGATTTTACTGCATCAAACAAACGATCCAGTATTACTGCATCAAGAATGATCGGCAATAAACCAATCTTGAAACAATTGTTAAAAAATATATCTGCAAAACTGGGGGCAATGATGACACGAAAACCATAATCCTGAAGGGACCAAGGTGCATGCTCGCGACTCGATCCGCAACCAAAATTTGCACGTGCCAGCAATATTTGTGCAGCCTGATAACGCGGTTGATTTAATACGAATTCCGGATTCGGTTGACGCTGCGCCGGATCCATACCCGGCTCTCCATGATCCAGATAGCGCCATTCATCAAACAGGTTTTGACCAAAGCCCGAGCGTTTGATTGATTTAAGAAATTGCTTTGGAATGATCGCATCGGTATCAACATTGGCACGGTCCAGCGGTGCCGCCAGGCCAGTAAAAGTATGAAATTTTTCCATTTGATTTATTATTTCACTCGCTTATTTCGCGCACATCGACAAAATGACCGGCAATGGCAGCCGCAGCAGCCATTGCCGGGCTGACCAAATGTGTTCTGCCGCCGGGTCCTTGCCTGCCTTCAAAATTCCGATTTGATGTGGAAGCACAGCGTTCACCGGCAGTCAGCCGATCATCATTCATTGCCAGACACATGGAACAACCGGGCTCACGCCACTCAAATCCAGCCGCGAGAAAAATCCGGTCCAGCCCTTCTTGCTCAGCTTGTTTCTTGACTAGGCCTGAACCAGGCACAACCAGTGCCTGCTTAATGGTTGATGCAATGCGTTTTCCTTTAACGATTTGTGCAGCTGCCCGTAAATCTTCAATACGTGAATTGGTGCAAGAGCCAATAAATATTTTGTCGAGAGTAATCTGCTGAATCGGTGTATTGGCAACTAAACCCATATAATTCAGGGCTTGCTGCATATCATGGCGCTTCACTTCATCGGCAATGCGTGAGGGGTCTGGTACCGCGCCATCGATCGTGGTTACCATTTCAGGAGAAGTTCCCCAAGTAACCTGGGGTTTGATTTGTGCAGCATCTAAAGTGACTGTCCGATCGAAAACCGCATCGGTATCGCTTTGGAGTGTGCGCCAATAAGCAACTGCCTTATTCCACAACTCACCTTGGGGCGCGAAAGGCCGTCCTATAATGTAATCAATCGTTATATCATCAACAGCCACCATACCAGCGCGCGCACCGGCTTCAATCGCCATATTACACAGTGTCATACGTCCTTCCATGGATAATGCACGAATGGCGCTGCCAGTAAATTCGATCGCATAACCCGTTCCACCAGCAGTGCCGATTTCGCCGATGATTGCCAAAGCGATATCTTTAGCGGTAACCCCCAAACCCAATCTGCCATCAACGGAAATACGCATAGCTTTGGCTTTTTTCATCAATAAACACTGTGTTGCTAATACATGCTCGACCTCTGAAGTGCCGATGCCAAATGCCAAGCAACCAAAAGCACCGTGCGTACTGGTATGTGAATCGCCACAGACAACCGTCATGCCGGGCAATGTTGCGCCTTGCTCAGGGCCAATGACATGCACGATTCCTTGGCGCAAATCCTGCATTTTAAATTCGGTAATCCCCAGTTCATCGCAATTCTGGTCTAATGTATCGACTTGCAAACGAGAGATGGGGTCATGAATGCCAAGACTACGATCGGTCGTCGGAACATTATGGTCTGCAACGGCCAGGATAGAATCAAGGCGCCAAGGCTTCCGTCCTGCCAGCTTCAAACTTTCAAATGCTTGCGGACTGGTCACTTCATGCACTAAATGGCGGTCAATATAGATCAATGCCATACTATCCGGCTCGGCCGATTCAGTATGAACCACGTGTTGATTCCACAGTTTGTCGTATAACGTTTGCATCATGCAAATTTATAATTTTTAATTAGCCTGCAATTATCCCATAAAGTTTACTGATTCAACAAACTATACGCAGCACAGTCTATTGATGACTGAATGGTTTCATTTTCCATGCGATTAAGATCATGCCGGTTAACGCCGCGGCAGCACTGATAAAGAAGGTAGTCTCTGCTCCCAGCCAATCCCAAGTATAACCGCTAGATATTGCTCCCAAGGCACCGCCCAGCCCATAAGCAATGCTAGTATAAATCGCTTGCCCTTTCGCTTGATGACGGCCACGAAAGAATTGATGTATCACCATCATGGCCGCAATATGATGTGCGCCATAAGTTGCGGCATGTAAAACTTGTGCAAAAACGATAATTACCGGCCATGCAACACCCTGCCCTATCAGCAGAAAACGCAAAATGGCGCAGGCAAAGCTAAAAATTAATATGTGCTTTAAACTAAAATGCCGCATCAGCCACGGCATAATAAAAAAAATGCCGATTTCACAGGTAACACCGGTAGCCCATAACCATCCGATAAATCCCTTGTCATAGCCATTTTCAACCAGATGGATTGAGAAAAATGTATAGTAAGCCCCATGTGCAAACAGCATCAATAAACTGGCAATCAAAAAAGCCATGACTTCCGGGCGCAGACAGATCTGCCGTACCGTATGCAACCCCGCGGTGTAATTGATGATTTCCTTCTCTGGAATTTGATAAGAAAAAATCACAATACCAAACTTTAATCCGAGAATAATCCAAAGTAGCCAGGCAATTTCCACGCTTTGCAAGAAATAACCGATACCGACCACTGCCAGAACAAATCCGACGGAGCCCCAAGAGCGAATGCGCCCGTATTTATCGGTACGCTCGCCCAGATGTGACAGAGTAATTGCCTCCATAAGCGGCAACGAGGCGCTCCAGAAGAAACTCATTGCCAACATAACAAAAAATACCCAGGCAAACGATTCGCCCAGAAAAAAACCACAGAAGCTTAATAATCCACATGCAGCAGCAATCTGCACAACCCGAACGCGCTTCCCCATATGATCGGCCAACCAACCCCAGGCGGCTGGCGAAAAAATCCGGGTAAACAATAACAATGACATTAATACACCGATTTGCAGCGCACTAAATGCAAGTGATTGCAGATACAAGCTCCAATACGGTGCAAATGCGCCGATCACCGAAAAGTAAAAGAAATAAAAACCAGAAAGGCGCCAATAAGGAAGTGATGGCATAACGTAAGTGAATTGACGCAGTGATTAAACTAAAGAATATTGGTTAGATGTTGTTAGACCTAAGGAAACTCTGAATAATTGAATAC
>Ga0105090_10000581_pt1 | contig 18396 bp, 14 predicted proteins | sample PPLLak3March2015_FD_79110 | JGI IMG/M metagenome (GOLD analysis project Ga0105090, IMG submission 79110) | Freshwater sediment microbial communities from Prairie Pothole Lake near Jamestown, North Dakota, USA - PPLs Lake P7 Core (1) Depth... | ecosystem: Environmental > Aquatic > Freshwater >... | reverse complement strand
CGAGGCGGCGACATCCTTGTTCTCGGCCATGCGGCTCTTGATCTGGGTCGTGATGACGGAGTCATCGATATAGGCACCCGTCGTCTGCTGGTCCCGTGAAACGGCACAGCCGGCCGTGGCAACAAGCGCCAGCACCGCAAATCCGGTGGCACAAGTATTACGAATGTTCATGATAGGTTCCCCGTGGTTGTGTGCAAATCCTGGTGTCCACCCGCATCCTGCGGAGGGACCATCTCTAATCTAGGCGTTGCGCGCCGCGCGCTCTGTGCGTCATCGAACACAAGGCCGGCTTTCGTTTGCGCCAGGTCAAGAGACCGCCGGGCGCATCCCTACCACGCGTTCCCACTTCGCCATGCGTGACAGGCGGGGGCTCCAGCGCCGAACCATCCACTGGCACCACCGGACTCCTGTCGTCAAGGTCGCCCCGCGCCGATGGCGCAGGCCTGCGCTCGCAACGGAGCCGTCAACCGGGGCCGAGCATGCGCCGGGGGTCGACCCAGGCGTCGAAGTCTTCGGCGCTCACGCCACCGACGGCCAGCGCTGCTTCGCGCAGGTCGAGTCCGTCATCGTGCGCATGCTTGGCGATCAGCGCAGCGCGGTCGTAGCCGATGTGCGGGGCCAGCGCGGTCACCAGCATCAGCGAGCGGCCGAGCAGGTCCTGCGTTCGTCCGCTGTCGACCTCGATGCCGTCGATGCAGTGGGTGGCCAGGCTCAGCATCGCGTCGCCGAGCAGGCGCAAGCTGTCGAGCACATCGCACGCGATCAGCGGCTTGTAGACATTCAGTTCGAACTGCCCCTGGCTCGCGGCGATGCCGATCGCGACATCGTGCCCCATCACCTGCGCGCAGACCATGGTCACGGCTTCGATCTGCGTCGGGTTGACCTTGCCCGGCATGATCGAACTGCCGGGCTCGTTGGCCGGCAAGCGAAGTTCACCGAGCCCGGCTCGCGGACCGCTGCCCATGAGGCGGATGTCGTTGGCAATCTTGTTGAGCGCCACGGCGACGGTCCTGAGCGCGCCGTGCAGGCCGACCAGCGCCTCGTGGCCGGCGAGCGCGGCGAACAGGTTGTCGGCGACGGCGAAGGGCTCGCCCAGGCGGGCCGCCAGCAGCGCGGCGACGCGGGTGCCGAAGGCCGGGTGCGTATTCAGTCCCGTCCCGACCGCGGTGCCGCCGATGGCCAGGGCCCGCACGGCCGGCAACGCGCGGTGCAGCGCATCCTCGGCGATGGCGAGCTGTGCGTCGTAGCCGCCGAACTCCTGGCCGAATGTGACCGGTGTGGCGTCCTGCAGGTGGGTGCGACCGATCTTGACGATGTCGGCGAACGCCGTGGCCTTGGCCTGCAGGGCCGCGCGCAGGCGACCGAGCGACGCCAGCAGCGGCCGCGCCTGCAACACCGCGGCCAGGTGCATCGCGGTCGGAAAGACATCGTTCGACGACTGGCCGAGGTTGACGTCATCGTTCGGGTGCACGAGACGCGCCGCGCCGAGACCGCCGCCGAGCGCAAGCGATGCCAGGCTGGCGACGACCTCGTTGACGTTCATGTTGCTCTGCGTGCCGGAACCCGTCTGCCAGACGGACAGCGGAAACTGGTCGTCGAACTCGCCGGCGGCGACGCGTGCCGCGGCGTCGGCGATGGCGCCGGCCTTGGCCGGATCGAGCCCTCCGAGGTCGCGGTTGACCTCGGCGGCGGCGCGCTTGATCTGCGCCAGCGCGTGCACGATCTCGATCGGCATGCGCTGCTGTCCGATCGCGAAGTGTTGCAGGCTGCGCTGGGTCTGCGCGCCCCACAGGGCGTCGCCCGGGACCTCGATCGGCCCGAAGCTGTCGGTCTCGGTGCGCTGGGGCGTCATGGCTCACCTGTTCCGGTCTCCGGCGTCGTGGGGCATGCCGATCGCGTCGAACGATGCGTTCCTGGTGCCTGCACCCCGTGGCGGGACCGGACTGCAGTATCCGCCCACGTCGGGTGCCGCGCACGCGGGCGCTGACATGCGAGCCTGCAGCGCCTGGGCTCCAGGGCCAGCCGAGTGCGGGGGGTGGGGTGGATGGGGGTTGGGGACTCCGCGGCCTGAATGGCGATGCCCGCACCGAGCGCCCGGGTGCCCGGGAAATACACCCGTTCGATGGCATCATGGCCGGCCACCAGCCCTGGATGCCGCGCTGCCTTGCTGCAAGACCTCTCCGACGACGCGCTCGTGCAACGCTGCCGCCAGGGCTGTGTTTACACCTGCCTGATGCCCGGTCCAGGGCCTGCCCTCGGGCCGCGACTCACGACTCCTCGTCGCTGCCCAGGCTGCCCAGGCCGTAACGCCGCAGCTTCACGTACAGGCTCTGGCGCGACAGCCCCAGCAGCAGCGCTGCCGAGGCGCGGTTGTCGTGCGTCATCTCGAGCGCGGTTTCGATGCAAAGCTGCTCAATGAGGTCGGTGGTCTCGGAGACGATGTCCTTCAGCGGCGTGCGGCCGACCAACTCGGTGAGCTCGCTCACCGAGCGCGGCATCGCCAGCGCGGCGTTGTGGGCGGTCTCGGGCTTGAGCCGGCGCTCGATATCGCGCAGCGCGAAAGCCATCATCGTGCTGCCGCCGGCGTCGAGCATGGCGGCCGAGATCTCGACCTCGGTGTCGCCGCCGTATTCGCCGCGCATCGAGGTGACGAACAGTCCCACCGTGCCGCGCTGGCGCAGGTTCGTCATCAGCACCCCGAGTTCGATGCCGGTGCGGCCGACCCAGCGGTCGAGCGCCTGGCCGCGCGCCTGTTCCTCGGCGCTGAGCTGTGCCAGCGTCAGGAAGGCGCGGTTGGCGGCGAGCACCTTGCCCGCGGGATCGCAGAAAACCAGCCCGTCGGGGGCATTCTGCAGGTAGGCGCGCAGCACCGCCTCGTCGACCGCGGCTTCGGCCGGAGCCATGCGCACTGTGCGCGCCGTGCGTCCGCGACCGGCGGCCTTGCCTGCCACGGCGACCTCGTGGCGGACCGGGTTCAGGCGCAGCAGCACGAAGGCGGCCTCGTCCTGGCGAAAGACCGATGCCGAGACGAGGATCTCGCTGCCGCCGGCCAGGCGGGCATGCATCGGCTCCTGGCGGCCGACCGAGCGTGCCGCCGCGAGCAGATTCTGCAGGCGCTCAGCGTCGCCGGCGTCGAACAGCGCCGGCAGTCCCGCCCCCACCAGCCTGGCGCGCGAAGTGGCGCACAGCGTGCGCGCCACCGGGTTGGCCTCGAGCACCTTCTGCGTCACGCCGTCGACGATCAGCACCGCTTCGGAAGAGGTCTCGAACAGGTGCCGGTAGCGCGTCTCGGCCTCGCGGAACCGCCAGTAGTCGCGCTCCATCGCCTGCTGCGCGTCGACCAGCCGGCGCTGCAGCGCCACCATGGCACGCAAGTCGCGGCCGAAGGCGACGATGCAGCCCTTGGCGCGCCCCCCGCCGTCGTCGTCGATGCGCACCGCCGCATACAGCAGCGGCAGGTCGTCGCCGTCCTTCGTCGGGTGGTTGACCTGGCGCCAGCGCGCGGTCGCGTCGGCCGCGGTCTGGGCATCACGCAACAGCGCCTCGACCTTCTGCCGGCTCTCCGCCGTCACCGTCTGCACCCAGGGCTGGCCCAGCCAGGCCCGACTGCCGCGCAGGCCGGGTTCGTCGCTCTGCGTCAGCACGTCGAGGATGGTGCCACGGCCGTCGAGCACGAGCGCGATGTCACTCGCGGCACCGACCAGCCGGGTGGCCGTCTTGGCGTCGAGGTCGCCCAGCGAGGACTTGCCGACGGGCATGCGCGACATCAGAGCGAAACCGCTGTGCGTCGTCGCATCGGCATGTGGATCGGCTCCATGGGTGGCGGTCGCGGGCAGGCCGGCTCAGCGCCTGGCGGCCGCCGCGGCCAGCAGGCGGTCGGCGACTTTCGGCGCCTCCCGGCCGTCGAGTGCGGTGGCATCTGCGCCGACATGCGCCAGCCACTGCGGGTGCAAGGTGAAGAGCGGCCCGCCGCACGGCACCACGACATGGCGGTTGCGCGACACTGCGCGCCCGGTGGCGACGTGCAGACGCAGCCACTCCAGGCGCTGTTCGCTGCCGATCGAGAAACCGACGACATCGACCCACTCCTGGCGCGTTCGCGCGCCGGGGTCGTCGACGGCGCCGCCAACGCCGCCCAGCACTTCCCAGCCGTCGCGGCGGAAGAACTCGGCGACCGCCGGCGCAGGCGGTCGATGGTGGCGACGATCGCCGATTCGTGGTCGCCGACGATCTCGGCGACGAACAGGCGCACTTCGGCCGGCGTCGGCTTGGGCGCCGTCGGCGCAACTGGTTCGGCGGCCCGGTGCGCCTGCACGAGGCGCGGGATGACGTCGGACTCGATGGCTCGCGCCAGGCGCGACAGGCGGTCCTTGGCCGCGGCCAATCCGTGGCCCAGGCTGTCGAAGAGCGGGTCGCCCTGGGCCTGCGCCCAGGATCCCGCTCCGTCCAGGCAATCGCTCGCCACTGAACCCTGAGGTGAGTCACCTCGCATCGATATCTCCCGCGGTTGCCGGCGTCCAACAGCCCACCCGCTGGCCCGGAGTCTTGCACACCGCAGTGGAGAACCCGACGAGAGCGAAGAAAGCACTTCTGGTGCACCCGCGCCGCAGAGACCCGCCCCTGGGGGAGCGATCGGTCTGCATTGGCACCACGGCCGCACCGATGGGCCTTCTACACCGCGGCAGGGCCAGCGTCAAAAAGCCTCGCATCGGTATTTTCACCCTTGCGGCCGCGGGCTCGATTGCAGGCACCGGGTCTCCTGGGGGCGCCGTGGACGGCGCGTCGATCGGGTCGGGCGGATCATCGGAGTCCGCAACCCAATTGTCAACCATAACTTACGTCATTGTTGATTGACACAAGGCAAGGCAGACCCTAGTCTCCGCGCTGCGCTGATCGAACCGCTGCTCACCTTGAGCGAGCACCTGCCCATCGTCGTCATCGAGATCTTGCCGATCTTCGGCGGCGTGCTCGCATTCGGCTGGTGGCAACTGCACGAGATCAAGGTCGTGGCTCGCGTGCACGGCCGGGCACGCGACCGGAACCGGCCCGACGAACTGCATTCCGGGCCGCCGCCAGCAGTTGAACCGTCATCGGATCAGGAATGCCAGCACGCGGTCGGCGAACTTGCCGTAGGGAGGCATCAGGAATTTGAGCGTCGGGAAGCGCCCTTGGTAGAACACCGGCCTCAGCTTGGAGAAGGTGTTGAAGCCATCGTGGCCGTGATAGTGGCCCATGCCCGATTCGCCGACGCCGCCGAAGGGCAGGTCGTGCTGGCCGACGTGGAACAGCGCGTCGTTGACCGATACGCCGCCGGACATCACGCGGTCCAGCAGCATGCCCACCGTGCGGCGGTCGTGGCTGAAGGGGTAGACCGCCAGCGGCCGCGGGCCGGCGTTGACGGCGTCGACCACCTCCTCGAGCGACCGGTAGCCGCGGATCGGCAGGACCGGCCCGAAGATCTCGCGCTGCCAGAGCGCGCTTTCCGGCGGTGCATCCAGCACGATGTGCGGGTTGATCTTGCGGGTGGAGGCGTCGAAGGCCGGGCCGGGCAGCAGCGGCAGCAGCGTGGCGCCGCGCTCGCGAGCGTCGTCCAGGGCGGCCAGCAGGCGGTCGAACGAACGCTGGTCGATGATCGACGTGTAGTCGGGTGAATCCAGCGTGGGGTAGCGCGCCGGCACGATCTCGCGCGCCGCCTGCACGAAGGCTTCCACCTGGGCCTGCGGCAGCCACAGGTGGTCGACCGTGGTGCAGATCTGCCCGGCGTTGAGGTATTTGACGAACAGGATGCGCTCGGCCGCCACGCGCACCGGGAAGTCGTCGCAGACGATGGCCGGCGAACGTCCCCCCAGTTCCAGCGTCACCGGGCACAGGTTCTGCGCCGCGGCGCTCATCACCAGCCGGCCGGTGGCGCCAGAGCCGGTGAACAGCAGGTGGTCGAAGGGCAGCTTGGCGAATTCGACGCCGACGCCGCCGGTCTCGTCGAAGAACTGCAGCTTTTCGGGCGGAAAGTAGGCCGGCATGCGTTCGATCAGCAGCCGCGCCAGGTGGCGCGAGTTCTCGCTCATCTTGACCATGGCGCGGTTGCCGGCGGCAAAGATCGACGTCAGCGGCACCAGGCTCAGGTTGATGGGAAAGTTCCACGGCACGATCACGCCCACCACGCCCAGCGGCTGCGGTATCACCCGGTTGCTGGCGCCGAAGAAGGTTCGCAGGTCGACGGCGCGTCGCTGCGTCTTCATCCAGCCGCGCAGGTGCCGGGCGGTGTGGTCGATGCCGTCGACGGCAGGAACGATCTCTGCCAGCAGCGTCTCGTGGCGCGAGCGGTGGCCGTAGTCGGCGCTGATCGCATCGCACAGCGCGTCCTTGTTCTCGCGCGCGAAGCGCTGCAGGGTACGCAGGTCGGCCAGCCGCTCGGCCAGCGTCGGCACGGGGTGGGCAAGGTAGGCCTGGCGCTGCAGGGTCAGCGCGCTGGAGAGTGTGTCGGCAAGTGTGGTCATGGGGCTTCCGGTGTCGGGCGGGATTAGACCATCGCCGGGACTCGACATCGTCACGGGCCGCAAGGGCCAGGTTCGACGACGGTCACGGCGAGGACCCTCCGATCGTGGAGACGGGCGATCCCGACCGCATCAACGAGCTCGTGGACTGGATACTTGGGCTGTGACAGCCACGCCCGGGTCCACTCGTGCGACCATGCGCCCGCGTGCCGGGAGTGCGCACGCCGTTCAACCGCCCACCGTACAGGAACGCTGCCATGCCGGACCTCACCCTCGACCGTGCTCACGCCCTGCTCAAGAGCGCGATGGACCGGGCCATGCAGGAGTTCGGCCGCCCGATCTGCGTCGCCGTCTGCGACGACCGCGGTCTGCTGCTGGCCTTCGCGCGCATGGATGGCGCACCTGCCCGCAGCGTACGCATCTCGCAGGGCAAGGCCTACACGGCTGCGCGCATGGGCGTGACCACCGCGGCGCTGCTCTCCCGCCTGCACCGAGAGCAGATCGAGGTCGGCTATTTCTGCGACCCGGACCTGACGGCGCTGCCGGGCGGCTCGCCGCTGAAGGACGCCAGCGGCCGGCTGCTCGGGGCCGTCGGCGTCAGCGGACTCACCTCGGCCGAGGACCAGACGGTCACTGACGCCGTCGCGGCGGCGGTGCTGGCGGCGTGAGTCGCGTCGGCGTCCCGTGGCCCGGCGACGGCACGCATGACGTCGATGTCGTCGACAAACGCGCCGATCAGCGACCCAGGTGCACCGCCCCGGCGGCCGCGAGCTCGGTGATCTCGCTGTCGGCGTAGCCGCATTGCTGCAGCACCTCGCGCGTATGCTGGCCGTAGGTAGGTGACGGGCAGCGGATGCCGCCCGGCGTCGCACTGAACTTCAGCGGCACGCCCAGCGCCTTCGTGCGCCCGGCGACGGGGTGGTCGAGGTCGACCACCATCTCGCGCGCCAGCACCTGCGGGTCGGCCGCCATCTGGCCGATATCGTTGATCGGCCCGGCCGGGATGCCGGCCGCGTCGAGCAGACGCAGCCACTCCTGCGTCGACCGCGTCCGCAGGTGATCGGCGAGCAGCTGCGCCAGTTCGTCGCGGTTCGCCATGCGCGCGCTGTTGGTCGCGAAGCGCGCATCGTCGATCAACTCGGGCGCGTCCACCAGCCTTGCGATGCGTTCCCAGTTGCCCTGGTTCGCGCCGCCGATATTGATCCAGCCGTCGGCTGTCGGGAAGGCCTGGTAGGGGGCGGCCAGCACATGGGCCGAGCCGCCCGGCCCGGGCGCGACGCCGGTGGCGAAATAGATCGCCGCCTGCCAGGCCGTCTGGTGGATGCCGGCCTCCATCAGCGAGGTGTCGACGAACTGGCCCTGTCCCGTCTTCAGGCGGTGCACATAGGCCGCGACGATGCCCAGCGCGGCCAAGATGCCGGCATTCAGGTCGGTCACCGGGCTGCCCACCTTCACCGGCGGGCGCCCGGCTTCGCCGGTAATACTCATGAGCCCCGAGACGCCCTGCGCGATGAGGTCGAAGCCGCCCTTGTCGGCGGCGGGGCCGCTGCGGCCGTACCCCGTGATCGAGCAGTAGATCAGCGCCGGGTTGATCGCGTGCAGCGCCTCGTAACCCAGCCCCATGCGGTCGAGCGCGCCGCGGCGGAAGTTCTCAAGCAGCACGTCGGCGCGCCCGGACAGTCGCTTCAGCACGCCGCGCCCGCCCTCGGTCTTGAGGTCGACGGCGATCGCCCGCTTGTTGCGGTTCATCATCATGAAGGCCGCCGATTCGCCGTTCACGCTGGGCTCGGCGTAGCGCCGCGTATCGTCGCCGCCCGGCATGCGCTCGACCTTGATGACTTCGGCGCCCAGATCGGCCAGCAGCGCGCCGCAGCTCGGGCCGGCCATGATCTGCGCCAGCTCCAGCACCACCAGGCCGGCGAGCGGGCCGGTCGGCGGCGTCTCGGCGGCGCTCATCGTCCGACGAACTCCGGCGTCGCCTTGGCCAGGAAGGCCCGCACCCCGATGCGGAAGTCCTCGCTGTCGTAGCAGCGGAAACCTTCGTCGCGTTCGGTATCGGTCAGCGCCTGGCCGCTCTCGATCTGGCGCAGGAACCGCTTGTGCCAGCGCGCCGCCAGCGGCGCGCCGGCGGCGATGCGGCGCGCCGTGGCATAGGCCTCGGCCTCCACCTCGGTGTCGGGCACGACACGGTGCACCAGTCGTTTGTCGAGCGCCTCGCGGGCGTCGAAGACACGCCCCTCGAGCAGCATCTCCAGCGCCACCGCACGTCCGGCCAGTTGCACCAGCGCCGCCAGTTCGGCGTGTGCCATCACGAGGCCGAGCCGGTTGATCGGCACGCCGAAGCGGCTGCCCTCGCCGCAGATGCGGATGTCGCACAGGGCCGCGATCTCCAGCCCGCCGCCGACGCAGATGCCCTCGATCAGGGCCACGGTCGGGTGGCGGCAGTCGGCGATCGCACCCAGGGCGCCGTGCAGCACCGCGCCATAGGCCTTGCCCTGCGCGAAATTGCTGCGCTCGGTCTCGAACTCGGCGATATCGTTGCCGGGCGCGAAAGCCTTGCCGCCCGCGCCGCGCAGCACGATGCAGCGCAGGCTGTCTTTGGCCGCGAGCTCGCGCATCACGGACCCCAGCCGCTGCCACATCGGCTTCGTCAGCGCATTGAGCTTGGTCGGCCGGTTCAGCGTGACGGTGGCGATCGGACCGTCACGCGCGACCAGGACGAGATCGGCGCTCATCGGTAGAACACCTCGACCAGGTACATCGGCACCGCCGGCACGTAGGTGCACAGCATCAGCACCGCGAACAGGACACCGATGAAGGGCAGGTTGACGCGCGTGACCGCCCACATGTCGGCCTTGGCGATCGAGCAAGCCGCCATCAGCACGCTGGCCACCGGCGGCGTCTGCTGGCCGATGCCCAGGTTCAGCGTCACGATGAGGCCGAAGTGCACCGGGTCGATGCCCACCGCCTTGACCAGCGGCATCACGATCGGCACCACCAGGATGATGGCGGCGGCCGAATGCAGGAACAGGCCGATGACGAGGAAGAAGACATTGAGCAGGCCGAGCACGGCGTAGCGGTTGTCGGTGATGCCGCTGATCCACTGTGCCAGCTGTTGCGGCATCTGCTGCTCGGTCAGGTAGACGCCGAGCAGCGCCGAGGCGGCGACCAGCAGCATCACGGTGGCGGTCTGGATCGAACCGTCCATCATCGCCTGGTAGAGGTGCTTCCAGTCCAGCTCACGGTAGATCACGCCGCCGATGAACAGCGCCGCCAGCACCGCCAGCGCCGCACCTTCGGTCGCGGTGACGACACCGCCGAAGATGCCGCCGAGGATGATGATCGGCAGCAGGAAGGCCCAGGCCGCCTCCCTGAAGGTGGTCCTCAGTCTGCTCCAGCTGAAGACCTCCTCGACCGGATAGTTGTAGCGCCGCGCGTACCACCAGGCCAGCGCCATCATGCCGACGCCGCCCAGGATGCCGGGCACGATGCCGGCGACGAAGATCTGCACCACCGAAGCGTCGGCCATCACCGCGTACAGGATCATCGGGATCGACGGCGGGATGATCACCGCCAACGTCGCCGACGACGAGGTGATGGCGGCGGCGAACTCCTTCGGGTAGCCCTTCTTCTTCATCGCCGGGATGAGGATCGAACCCATCGCGGCGACATCGGCCACCGCCGAGCCGGAGATCTCGGCAAAGAACATCGAAGTGCCGATATTGATCATCGCCAGCCCGCCCTTGACGAAGCCGAACAGCGCCGAGGCGAAGGCGATCAGCCGCCGCGACAGGCTGCTCGAATTCATGATCGCGCCGGCCAGGATGAACAGCGGGATCGCCAGCAGCGGAAAGCTGGTGGCGCCGTTGAACATCACGATCGCCGAGTTGAGCAGCGCGTCGAAGCCACCGGAGTGCACCATCGCGCCCATCGCGACGACGCCCAGCGAGACCGCGATCGGCACGTTGAGCAGGATCAGGCCGACCAGGCCCAGGAACATGAAGGCGACGATCATGACGATTGAAGGACTTCCTTCACGGGCGCCTGCTCGTGGTCGGCGATGCCGCTCCCGCGCGCCTGGCGCAGCACTTCGGGCAGGCTCAGCAGCTGCGCGACGATGAACAGGGCGCCGCCGACCGGGATCACCGACTGCGTGAAGCGCGTCGGCACCCAGGACAGGCTGACCATGGTGTCGCCCGCCAGGATCTGCAGCACCTGAACGCCGAACCAGGTCAGCAGGCCGAAGAAGCCGATCACGCAGGCCTCGCCGAACAGCACCGCCGTCACGCGTGCGCGCGGTGGCAGCGCATTGACGAGCCCTGGAAAACCGATATGCGCCCGCTTCAGCGCCGCCAGCGCGGCACCGTAGTAGGTCAGCCAGGCCAGCATGATCGACGCGCCCTCGTCGTACCAGACGAGGGCGATGCCCAGCTTGCGGCAGGCCACCCCGACCAGGATCATCACCGCCAGCGACGCCAGCAGGAAGATCACGAAACCCGTCAGCGTGCGGTCGAAGACCTTGTGCAGGGTGCGCAGCAAGCTCACATCCCCTTGCCGAGCTCGATCGCCTTGTCCACCAGCTTGCCGCCGTCGGGCACTTCCTTGGCGAATTCCTCGTAGACGCTCTTGCTGGCGGCGACGAAGGCGTCCTTGTCGGCCTCGTTGACCTTCACGCCGGCAGCCTTGATCTTGTCGAGCAGATCGTTGTCGAGCTTGGCCGCCTGCTCGTAGACGTAGGCCTGCGTCTCCTTCGCGGCCGCCGCCAGTACCGCCTGCACGTCGGCCGGCAGCGACGCGAACTTGGTCTTGCCGGCCGCCAGGTAGGCGGGCGTGTAGACATGGCCGGTCATCGACAGGAACTTCTGCACCTCCTGGAACTTGCTCGAGTAGATCTGCGTCAGCGGGTTCTCCTGCCCGTCCATGACGCCGGTCTGCAGTGCGACGAAGACTTCGGACAGCGCCATCGGGCTCGGGTTGGCGCCATAGGCCTGGAACATCTTCACCCGCCACTTGCCCTGCGGCACGCGCAGCTTCATGCCGGCGAGGTCGGCTGGCTTGACGATCGGTTTGGTATTGGTGGTGATGTTGCGGAAGCCGTTCTCCCACACCGCGAGCAGCTGGTAGCCCTTGGCCTCGGCCATCGGCGCCAGCGCCGGCCACACGACGGCCGCCTCGATCTTCTTCATGTGCTCGCGGTTCTTCACCAGGTAGGGCATCTCGAACATGCCGAAGGCGTCGACCGCCGACGACATCACCGTCGACGGGATCGCGAACTCGACCGTGCCCAGGCGCAGCTTCTGCATCAGTTCGGCATCGCCGCCGAGCTGGCTGGAGCCGAAGACGACGACCTTGGCTTTGCCCGCGAGCTTGTCGTTGGCGCGGCGCGCGAATTCGTTGGCCGACAGTTCGAACAGCGAACCCGGGCCGCCGACGTGGCCGAGCTTGAGTTCCATCTGCGCCGCGGCCGGCAGCGCGAAGGCCGCGGCGAGGGCGCCGGCGACGGCGGTGGCGAGAAGATGGCGGCGTGTGCTCATTGTCGGGTCTCCGTGTGGGTGGTGAGGGGTTCAGGCGGTGGCAGCCATCGGCTGCGGCGTCGCTTCCTGCGTCGCTGGGGCCGCGAAGAAGTCCATCGCGGCGGCAACGCCGCTGCCTGCCAGCTTGACGCCGGCCAGCTTGAGGCCCATCTCGACGCCGGACAGCGTGGCCATCAGCGTCAGGTCGTTGCAGTCGCCGAGATGCCCGATGCGGAACATGCGGCCCTTGATCTTGCCCAGGCCGGTGCCCAGCGAGAGATCGAAACGTTCGTGGATCAGGCGGCGCAGCGCGTCGGCGTCGACGCCCACGGGAGTGATCACGCCGGTCAGCACGGGTGACTGCACTGCCGGGTCGGCGCATTGCACCGGAAGGCCCCAGGCGCGCACGGCGCCGCGCACGCCGGCGGCCCAGCGCCGGTGGCGCGCCAGCACGGTGTCCAGGCCCTGGCCGAGCAGCATGTCCAGCGCCTCGTGCAGGCCGTAGAGCAGGTTGGTATTCGGCGTATAGGGCCAGTACCCGGTCTTGTTCATCTCGACGATCTCGTCCCAGGCCCAGTAGGCCTTGGGCAGCTTCGCTGTCTTCGACGCCTCCAGCGCCTTCGGCGACAGCGCGTTGAAGCTGATGCCCGGCGGCAGCATCAGGCCCTTCTGCGAGCCGCTGACGGTGACGTCGGCGCCCCAGTCGTCGTGCCGGTACTCTGCGCAGGCCAGGCCGGAGATCGAATCGACCATCAGCAGCGCCGGGTGGCGAGCATCGTCGATGGCACGGCGCACCGCAGCGATATCGCTGGTGGCGCCGGTGGAGGTCTCGTTGTGCACCACGCAGACGGCCCTGATGCGGTGACTGCTGTCCGCGCGCAGGCGATCGGCGATCAGCTCGGTCGGCACGCCGTGGCGCCAGGCCAGCGGCAGGCCGGTCGTGGTGCAGGTGCCGGGCAGGGAGACGAAGTCCGGCGCCAGCCCGAGCCGCAGCGCCATTTTCTGCCACAGCGTCGCGAAGTGCCCGGTCTCGGCCATCAGCACGGCGTCGCCGGGGTTCAGCACGTTGACCAGCGCCGCCTCCCAGGCGCCGGTGCCCGAGGCCGGGTAGATGGCCACCGGGTGACGCGTGCGAAAGACCTGCTTCAGGCCGTCGATCACCTTCAGCCCGAGGGTGGCGAATTCGGGGCCGCGATGGTCGATGGTGGGCAGGCTCAGCGCGCGCAGGATACGGTCGGGCACCGGGCTCGGGCCCGGGATCTGCAGGAAGTGGCGCCCGCTGGGATGGTGGTCGAGGTTCAGCATCGATAACTCCTGGAGTTGGCAGTTTTGCATACAGAATTTGTTTGTCAATCGACCTGCGCTAGAGTTGACCCCTAGCGTCTGTCGATTTTCTGCATACAGATAGGGGCAAACCCCATGTCCGAGGTGATAGCGATCCCGCGCCAGGTGCTGCACCAGACTGTCGCGGTACGTCTGCGCCAGCGCATCGTCGAGGGCCAGATCGCACCCGGCGCCAAGCTCAACGAACGCGAGCTGAGCGAAGCGCTGCAGGTCTCGCGCACGCCGCTGCGCGAGGCCATCAAGATGCTGGCGGCCGAGGGCCTGGTCGAATTGCTGCCCAACCGCGGCGCCGTGGCGGCGCAGTTGTCCGAGCAGGATGTCGTCGACACCTTCGAGGTCATCGCCGGTCTCGAGGGGCAGGCCGGCGAGCTGGCGGCGCGGCGCATCGACGAGGCCCAGCTGGCCGAGTTGCGGGCGCTGCACTACGAGATGCTGGCTGCCTACACGCGGCGCGACCTCTCGACCTACTACCGGCTGAATGCGCAGATCCACGAGCGCATCAACGCCGCTGCGCGCAACCCGGTGCTGGCGCAGACCTACCGCAATGTCAACGCCCGGCTGCAGGCGCTGCGCTTCCGCTCGAACCTCGACGAACGCAAGTGGCAGCACGCGGTGGCCGAACACGAGGAGATGCTGGGCCTGCTCGCCCGGCGTGATGCGCCGGGCCTGCGCACGCTGCTCGTCCAGCATCTGGAACACAAGCGCGATGCCGTGCTCGAACTGATGCGCCGGGGTGAACTGCACCCCGCCCTGAAGGCGAGCGCATGAACGCCCCCATGCCGCCGCAGCGGCTGGCCCGCGCCGTGCCGGCCGATCGCGCCGAGCAGGAAGAACTGGCGCGCCGGCTGCGCCGCGATACTCGCGGCGAGGTGCTGTTCGACGCCGCCTCGCGCGGCCGCTATGCCACCGACGCGTCGATCTACCAGATCATGCCGCTGGGCGTCTTCGTGCCGACTTGCGACGAGGACGTGGCGACGGCCATCGCCATCGCGCGCGAGCTCGGGGCGCCACTGCTGCCGCGCGGCGGCGGCACATCGCAATGTGGCCAGACCACCGGCGCGGCGCTCGTCGTCGACACCACCAAGCATCTGCATCGTGTGCACGGCGTCGATGCGGCGGCGCTGACGGCCGAGGTCGACCCCGGGCTGGTGCTGGACCCGCTGAATGCGCAACTCAAGCGCCACGGCCTGTGGTTCCCGGTCGACGTCTCGACCAGCGCGCAGGCCACGCTCGGCGGCATGGCGGGCAACAATTCGTGCGGCTCGCGCAGCATCGCCTACGGCAACATGGTGCACAACGTGCTGGGCATCGACGCCTGGCTGGCCGACGGCAGCGAGGTTTCGTTCGGCCCGGTCGACGCGCTCGGCGCGCGCGAGCGCGCCATCGCCGACTTCGTGCGCGGGCTGGCCGTGCAGCACCGCAGCGAGATCGAGGCGCACTGGCCCAAGGTGATGCGTCGCGTCGGCGGCTACAACCTCGACATCTTCCATCCGCAGAGCGAGCGCCCGTACACCGCCGACGGCAGCGTCAACCTGGCGCACCTGCTGGTCGGCAGCGAGGGCACGCTGGCCGTGATGCGCCGCCTGCATCTGAAGCTGGCCCCGCTGCCGCGCCACAAGGTGCTGGGGGTCGTCAATTTCACGAGCTTTCACAAGGCGATGGACTCGGCGCAGCACATCGTGACGCTGGGGCCGAGCGCGGTCGAACTGGTCGACCGCACGATGATCGAGCTGGCGCGCGCCAACCCTTCGTTCCGGCCGGTGATCGAGACCGCCCTGATCGGCACCCCCGAGGCGATCCTGCTCGTCGAGTTCAGCGGCGAGGACCGCACGCGGCTGCTGCGGCAACTTGCGCAACTGGTCGAACTGATGGCCGACCTGGGCGGGCCCGGCAATGTCGTCGAGATGCCCGAGGAGGCGCCGCAGAAGTCGCTCTGGGAGGTGCGCAAGGCCGGTCTCAACATCATGATGAGCCTGAAGGGTGACGGCAAGCCGGTCAGTTTCATCGAGGACTGCGCGGTGCCGCTTCAGCACCTGGCCGAATACACCGACGCGTTGACCGAGGTCTTCGCTCGCCACGGCACGCGCGGCACCTGGTATGCCCATGCCTCGGTCGGCACGCTGCACGTGCGCCCGATTCTCGACATGCGGCGCGACGGCGCGCTGAAGATGCGCGCCATCGCCGAGGAGGCCGCTGCACTGGTGCGCCGCTTCAAGGGCGCCTACAGCGGCGAACACGGCGACGGCTTGTGCCGCGGCGAGTGGATCCGCTGGCAGTTCGGGCCCGCCCTCGACGCTGCGCTGCGCGCGATCAAGCAGCACCTCGACCCGGGAAACCTGCTCAACCCCGGCAAGATCATCGACCCGCCGAAGATGGACGATGCCTCGCTGTTCCGCTACGGCCCGGGCTACCGCACGATCCCGCTCAGGCCCGCCTACGACTGGTCGGCGTGGAATGTGCAGAACGACCCCGTGACCGAGAAGACGAGCGCGCCCGGCACGGGAGGCGACCATACCGGCGGCCTGGCCAAGGCGGTCGAGATGTGCAACAACAACGGCCACTGCCGCAAATTCGACGCCGGCACCATGTGCCCGAGCTACCGTGTCACGCGCGACGAGCAGCACCTCACGCGCGGACGTGCCAATACGCTGCGGCTGGCGCTGTCGGGGCAACTCGACGGCGGCTTCACGTCGGACGCCGTGCACGACGCGCTGGACCTGTGCGTCGGCTGCAAGGGCTGCAAGCGCGACTGCCCGACCGGCGTCGACATGGCGCTCATGAAGCTGGAGTTCAAGGCCCAGCGCGCCGCCGAGCGTGGCCTGTCGCTGAAGGACCGACTGTTCGCCCGCCTGCCGGAGCTCGCGCCGCTGGCCAGCCGGTGGCCCTGGCTGTTCAACCTGCGCGACCGCCTGCCCGGCGCGGCGGCCTTGAGCGAACGCTGGCTCGGGCTGTCGGCGAAACGTTCGCTGCCGCGCTGGCGGCGCGATACCTTCGCAGCGGCGGCACCGGACCTGGGCCTCGCCTCTCGGGCGCAGGTGCTGACGGCCGCCGCGCACGACGGCCGCGGCGTCGTGCTCTTCGTCGACACCTTCAACGGCCACTTCGAGACCGAGAATGCGCTCGACGCCGTGCGCGTGCTGCAGGCCGCCGGTTATGCGGTACACGTGGCCACGCAGGCCGACGGCCGATCACCGTGCTGCGGCCGCACGCTGCTGGCCGCCGGACTGGCCGACGAGGCCAAGGCGCGTGCGCGTGCGCTGGTCGTCACCTACACGCCGTTTGTCGACGCCGGACTGGCCATCGTCGGCCTCGAGCCCTCTTGCCTGTTGACGCTGCGCGACGAGATGCTGGTCATGGGCCTGGGCGAGCCGGCGCAGCGGCTGGCGGCGCAGGCGTTGCTGTTCGAGGAATTCCTCGTCCGCGAGCAACGCGCCGGCCGCCTCACGCTGCGCCTGCGTGCGGCGACGCAGCCGCTGCTGGTGCACGGCCATTGCCACCAGAAGGCCTTCGGTGCCCTGCCGCCGGTGCTCGAGGCATTGCGACTGATCCCCGGCGCCGAAGTCGGCACGATCGAGAGTTCGTGCTGTGGCATGGCCGGCATCTTTGGCTACGAGGCGGCGCATCACGAGGTGTCGATGCAGATGGCCGAGCTGAACCTGCTGCCCGCGGTGCGCGCGCGGCCCGATGCACTGATCGTCGCCGACGGCACCAGTTGCCGCCACCAGATCGCCGATGGCGCGCAGCGCGAGGCCCGGCACGTGGCGCGTGTGCTGGCGGCGCACCTGGACCCGGGCTGAGTCCGCAAGCGCATGATGTGCGTGGCGCGACTCCACTCGTCCCCCGCTCAGACCACCGTCATCACCACCAGCCATGCCGCGGCGACGAGCACGACCGGCGCCGGCCGCCGCGCCAGCCGCCACAGCGCTGCGAAGAGGAAGACGTTGTAGGGCACGGGGGCGAAGTGCAGCGCCACCACCGCGGCCCCGGGCGCGCCCAGCGCGGCCAGCATCAGCGCGCCGAAGCTCGCGGTCAGGTTGAGCAGCGTGCCGAAGCCGAGCATGTCGCGCCAGAACAGCGTCGGCCACGCGACCTCGCCGCGCCAGCGGCGTGCGAAGAAGCCGCCCGAACCGGCGGGTTTCAACAATGCAGCGCGCATGCGGTGGCTGGCAGTGTCGATGTCACCCTTATCCCCCTGCGGCGTGCCCGAAGCGCACGAGACAGGGTGGAAGCTACCACCCTTTGGGCAGGAGGCGCGGCATCGCCCCGTCCTGCCTCGCTCAGGTCCGCCGCGGCATGCGAAACGGCAGCATCAGCTGCACCGGCAAGGACACCAGGCGCGGGATGTCCAGCGTCTAGTGCACCGCGGCCACGGTTTCGCCGAGTACACCTGCCGACAGCACCGAGCGCACGTAGAAGGGGGTGTCCTCCAGCGTCTGCTGAACCCGGGGCGGCGCCGCGGTGCTGCTGCGCATCGTGCGTCCGAGCCACCACTTCGATCGCGGCAGTGTCTGGCGCGGCGGCGCAGCGAAGGCCTGGCTGCTGCCGTCGGCCAGTTCCCTCACCGCCAGCAGGTCGGGGCGCTGCCATTCGGCAGCGCAGCGGATCTGCGCCTCGCGCATGAAGGCCGGCGCGAAGGCGAAGTGCAGCGGCTCGGTGTAGAAGCCGGCGAGCACGATCTCGCCGCCCGGCGCCAGGTGCTGCAAGAGGCGATCGAGGATCTGGGCGTCGCCGCTGACGTCGTAGATGGCGCGGTAGTCTCGCCGGGCATCCTCGGCAGGCGCGATGACGGAATAGCCCTCGGCGCCACCGGTGCGAGCCGGGTTCGTTTCCCACACCGTCGGCGGCGTGAAGCCGGCGACCACCGTCATGCGCGCCAGCAGGCGTCCCAGCACGCCGTGGCCGATGATCAGATCGGGCGGCACGATCGGCGAGCGCTTGCCGGCCCCGGCCACCGCGTGGTAGGCGGTGGCGGCCAGCGCCAGCAGCACCGCCTGTTCGCCCAGTGCCTCGGCCACCGGCACGATGCGCGAGCCGCCGACGACGAT
>Ga0105090_10000580_pt1 | contig 18404 bp, 16 predicted proteins | sample PPLLak3March2015_FD_79110 | JGI IMG/M metagenome (GOLD analysis project Ga0105090, IMG submission 79110) | Freshwater sediment microbial communities from Prairie Pothole Lake near Jamestown, North Dakota, USA - PPLs Lake P7 Core (1) Depth... | ecosystem: Environmental > Aquatic > Freshwater >... | reverse complement strand
GCTGCCGCGCAGCGGCTCGGGCAAGGTGATGTGGCGCCAGCTGCAGGAACGCGAGGCCGCCACCGGCTAGGCCCCGACCCGCGCTTGCGGCGGCCCATGCCGCGGCAGCCGCAACGCCGATGGCGCCGTGGCGCCCATGAAACAACCCTTTGCACCGATGCAGGACCAGTTCGATGTCGTGATCGTCGGCGGTGCCGCGGTGGGCAGCGCGGCGGCCTATTTCCTGTCCTTGCAGGCAGCGCCGGGCGCCTCGGTGCTCGTGCTCGAGCGCGACCCGAGCTACAGCGAGTGCGCCACGACGCGTTCGCTGGCGTCGATCAGGCACCAGTTCTCGACCGCCGAGAACATCCGCATGTCGATGTTCGGCACGACCTTCCTGCGCCGGGCCGAGGAGCTCCTGGCGGTGGAAGGGCAGGGCCCGGCGATCGGCCTGCGCGAAGCGGGCTACCTGTTCCTGGCCACGGCGAACGGGCGCGCGGTGCTGCAGGCCAACCACCGCGTGCAGCGCGCCGAAGGCGCCGACGTCGTGCTGCTGGCCGCCGGTGAACTGCAGGCACGTTTTCCCTGGCTCGCGAGCGACGACCTGGCCGCCGGCTCGCTGGGGCTGTCGGGCGAAGGCTGGCTCGATGCACATGCCTTGATGCACGGCTTGCGGCGCAAGGCGATCTCGCTCGGCGCGAGCTACCGGCACGCGCAGGCGGCCGCGCTGCAGCGGCGGGGGCGGCGCATCGAGGCCGTGCTGCTGTCCGACGGCTCGCGCGTGCGCTGCGGCCACGTCATCAACGCCGCCGGCACCGGCGCCGCGGCGCTGGCGCGCACCGCCGGCATCACGCTGCCGGTGGAGTCGCGCAAGCGCTGCGTCTTCCACTTCGGCAGCCCGGTGCAGCTGCCGGGCTGCCCGCTCGTCATCGACCCGACCGGCCTGTACTTCCGTCCCGAGGGCGCCGGCTTCCTGTGCGGCATCGCGCCGGCCGAGCACGAGGACCCCGAGTGCCACGACTTCGAGGTGCCCCTGCACTGGTGGGAGGACCGCCTGTGGCCGGCGCTGGCGCATCGGGTGCCCGGTTTCGAGGCGGCACGCCTGCTCAGTGCCTGGGCCGGGCACTACGACGTCAATACGCTCGACCACAACACCATCGTCGGCGCCCACCCCGAGGTCGACAACCTGCTGTTCGCCAACGGCTTCAGCGGCCATGGCCTGCAGCAGTCGCCGGCGGTCGGGCGCGCCCTCGCGGAGCTGGTGGTGCACGGCGGCTACCGCAGCGTCGATCTGTCGGCCCTGGGCTGGCAGCGTGTGCTGGAGGGGCGGCCGCTGCGTGAACTCAACGTCGTCTGAAGCGCATCGCGACGGACGCGCCCGTGCCGGCTCCGGGGTCGGACCTGCGGGGTCTCAGCGCCCGCGCACCGGCATCACGTGCACCAGGCCGCGATCGATGCCGGCCGTGATCCGGGTACCGACCTCGAGCTGTCGCCGTTGCGGGCCCGACAGCGTCAGCCGCAGCGTCGCTCCGGGTACGGCGTCCAGGGCCAGGGCCAGCAGCGTGATCTCGCCCAGCGGCCGCGCTTCGCTGACGACGGCGCCGAATTCACCCGCATCCTGTGGCGGACGCTCCAGCAGCGTGATGGCGTCGCCGGCGAGCACCCAGTGCACGGCCTGGCCGGCGTCGATGCGGCGCTTGTCGCGCACGGTCAGCAGCGGCAGCCGATCCGGGTCGACGGCGGCGCCGGCTTCGGCACACCATTGCAGCAGCCCCCAGCCCTCCGTTGCCGATGGACCGATCCAGCGCCCCAGGAAGCGGTTCTGGATGCCCACCAGGTCGGCGACGCGGGCGTTGCGCGGCGCGCGGTGGATGGCCGCCGGCGGCCCCTGCTGCAGCACCTGGCCGGCGTCCATCACCACCAGGCGGTCGGCCAGCATGGCGGCCTCGTGCAGGTCGTGCGTGACGAGCACGATGGGGATCGCCATGTCGCGCCGCAGGTCGGCCAGCAACCGGTACAGGCCCTGGCGGTTCATCTGGTCGACCGCCGAGAAGGGTTCGTCGAGCAGCATCAGGCGCGGTGCGCGCGCCAGCGCCCGGGCCACCGCGACGCGCTGCTGTTCGCCGCCCGACAAGTCGTGCGGGCGGCGGGTCTGCTGCGCCCCGGACAGCCGCACCCGGTCCAGCCACCGCCGCGCCTGGCGCGAGCGCTCGTGCGGCGCCAGGTGCAGCAGCGGCAGCGACACGTTTTCCAGCGCCGAGAGGTGCGGCATCAGCGCGTAGTTCTGGAATACCAGTCCGACCCGGCGCCTCTGCGGCGGCAGGAAGATGCCCGAGGCGGTGTCGGACCAGACCGCGTCGCCGACCACCACGCGGCCACGCTGCGGCCGCATCAGGCCGGCGAGCACGCGAAGCATCGACGTCTTGCCCGCGCCGGACGGCCCGACCAGCGCCAGCAACTCGCCGTCTTCGCAGCGGAAGGTGCCGGCCAGGGGCGGCGGCGTGGACTGCTCGACCTCGACCTGCAGCGTCATCGCCGCGCCGCCAGGCGTGCCGAGGCGAAGAAGGACATCGTCACCGCGCCCAGCGAGAGCACCAGCAGCAGCAGGGCCATGCGGTCGGCGGCAGCCAGGTCGAAGGCCTGCACACGGTCGTAGATCGAGATCGCGATGGTCCGGGTCTCGCCGGGGATGCTGCCACCGACCATCAGCACGACGCCGAACTCGCCCATCGTGTGCACGAAGGTCAGCACCACCGCCGACAGCACGCCGGGCCAGGCCAGCGGCATCTCGACGCGACGCCATGTCTGCCACAAGCCCAGGCCGCTGACGGCCGCCGCCTCGGTGAGGCCACGCGGTATGGCTTCGAACGCGCGCTGCACCGGTTGCACGATGAAGGGCACGTTGAAGATCACCGAGGCCACGACCAGACCCGTGAAATTGAAGGTCAGGCGCAGGTCCAGCGTCTCGGCCGCCCAGCGGCCCAGCGGCGAAGCGCCGCCCAGCGAGACCAGCAGGTAGTAGCCCAGGACGGTGGGCGGCAGCACGAGCGGCAGCACGACCAGGGCCTCGACCAGCGCCTTGCCCGCGAAGCGCGTATAGGCCAGCCAGCGACCGAGCCACAGACCCAGCGGCAACAGCACCACCAGCGTCACGCCCGCCAGTTGCAGCGACAGGATGAGGGCCTGCCAGTCCATGTCATCTGCCGCGACTTCAGTCCCGCGGCATGGCGAAGCCGTAGCGCTGCATGATCGCCTGCGCCGCCGGCGTGGACAGGTAGTCGTAGAAGTCGCGCACCGCTGCCGGTGCGCCCGGCAGCAGCACCATGCGCTGGCGCAGCGGCCGGTGCCACGCCTCCGGGATGAGTTCGAAGCGCCCGAGTGCTGCCACCGACGGTGCCCGCGCCAGCGACAGCGCGACCACGCCGCCCTGCGCCGAACCCGAGGTCGCGAACTGCGCCGCCTGCGAGACGTTTTCGCCGAGCACGAGCCGCGGCCGTATCGCGTCCCACAGGCCGGCGTGGCGCAGCGCTTCCTCGGCCCGCTGGCCGTAGGGTGCGTGCTCGGGATTGGCGATCGCGAATTTGCGCAGCCGCCCGTCCTTCAGTGCTGCGGCCAGGTCGTGCAACTCGCCATCGGCCCGCAAAGGCGAACCGTGCGGCACCAGGATGCCGATGCGGCCGTGCGCATACAGTCGGCCGCGGTCCACCGTCCTGCCCGCGTCGGCGAGGCGGAAGACGAAGTCCTCGTCGGCCGACATGTACAGGTGGAAGGGCGCCCCCTGCAGGATCTGCGCGTAGAAGTTGCCCGAGGAACCGAAGACGAGGCGCAGCCGGTGACCGCTTTCGCGCTCGAACCGGCCGGCCACCTCCTCGAGGGCGAACTTGAGATCGGACGCAGCCGCCACGGTGGGCGCCGGTTGCGCGTGCAGCGTGCCAGGTGCGGCGGCGTACAGCGCGCTGGCGAGCAGTTGCAGGCAGGCGCGACGGCGCGGCGGGCGGGGCATGGGGACATTGTGCGGCAGCGCCGGCCCGGCCCGAGCGGCTAGAATTCCCAGCCATCGCTGGCGGCATGACCGATGGGCCTGTCGTGCGGCCCTGATCGGGGGCGATGCGGGCAGAATCTGCAGCCAAAGTCCGAACCCCCGACCTCGCCAACGGCGCCGACGTCGTTGCCACCCAACCCAGCTGACCCGCGGTCCGTATCGCCCCATCATGCCGCCCGTGAACCAGCGCAAGCGCGAGAGCAGCACCGCCCCCTGGAACCTCGGCGTCGCCTCCGGGGTAGCGGTGGCCTTGCTGGCCGCCTGTGCGCAGCCCGGTCAGGGTGGCGGACCCGTGGCAGCGCCGTCGCAGCCCCCGCCGAGCGCGGCGCCAGCGCCACCGGCCCCGCCACCCGCGCCGCCGGCTGCCGCGCCGGAGCCGCCGGTCCCGTATTCGCCGGCGACGGCACAGCGGCTGACGATCGCCGCCATCGAGATGCTCGAACAGGGTCACGAGGAGCAGGCGGCGGTCGAGTTGCGCCGCGCGCTGCAGTCCGACCCGAACCACCGGCTGGCGCAGAGTATGCTCCGACAGATCGAGGCCGATCCAACGGCGGTGCTCGGCCGCGAGTCGTTTCCGTATCGTGTGCAGCCCGGCGAGACGTTGTCGCGCATTGCGCAGCGTTTCCTGGGTGACGTGCACCAGTTCTACATCCTGGCGCGCTACAACGACATCCCGGTGCCGCGCCAGTTGCATGGCGGGCAGTTGCTGCGCATCCCGGGCAAGGCGCCGCCGCCGGGCACGGCCAGTGCAGCGCCGCCGCCCCCACCACCGCCACCACCGCCTTCGCCAGCGCCTTCGCCAGTGCCTGCCCCTGCGCCCGCGCCCGCGCCGCCGCCTGCGACCGCAGCGTCTCCGGCGGCGGCGCAACCTCCGCCAGCCGAGCCGCCGCGCGCTCGGCCACGCGTGCCGCCCGTGCGGCGTTTGCGCGGCAGGACCTGGACACGGCGATCCGGCAATGGGACGTCGTGCTCGAGCTGGACCCGCAGAATGCGGTGGCTCAGCTCGAACGCCGGCGCGCGGTCGAACTGCGCGAGCGCCTGAACAAGGTGCGCTGAGCGCGCCGGGCCTGCTTCAGCGTGCCGGCGGCCGTTCGGCACGGAGCCGCTGCTGCAGTTGACGCGCTGCGGCGTGCTGCGGCACCAGGGCCAGGCAGGCGGCCAGCGCCTCCAGCGCAGCCGAGCGGTCACGGCTCTGCAGCTGTTCGGCGCGGCGGAAGTACAGGTCGGCCAGCGCGCTGCGCACGGCTTCGTCCGCGGGCCGCGCCGCCTGTTCACCCCGCAGCACCGTGATCGCGGCGTCGATCTCGCCGGCGCCAGCCAGCAGTGCGGCATGCTCGAGTTGGTTGCGCACGCCGGCCGTCGTGTAGTTCGCCGCCGCCGGCGTCGCCCGGCGCGTGGCGGCGGCGTCGTCGTTGCGGCGCGCCAGCAGCGGGCGCGTGAAGCGCGTCGCGACGGCGCGCCGGTTGCGTTCGCGCTCGACGCTGCGCAGCCCTTCGGCGGCCTGCGGCTGAAGCGGTTGCAGCGCCAGCACATCGAGGTAGGCGGCCGCGGCCGTGTCGAAGTCGCCGCGGCGCAGCGCGGCGGCGGCGGCGGGCAGCCGTTCGGCCACCGCGGCGTCGATGCGCGCGCGCACCTCGACCAGCTGCTCACGATACGTCGTTTGCTCGGGGTGCAGCACGGTCAGGATTTCCCAGGCCAGCGCGGCGTCTGCCCAATGGCCTCGCTTCAGGGCCGTCGTCGCCTTATCGACCTGCCGGCGTTCGAAGGCCGCCACGGCACCGGCCGCCCGCGGCGGCGGCGGCGCGACCACCGTCTCTGGCGTCGGCAACGCACTGGAGGGTGGCGGCGGTGTGCCGGCACAGGCGCCGACCAGCAGGGCCGCAAGCATGGCGGCACCACGGTGCCCGGCGGCCATCATGGCGCCTGCACGCTGCGCTGCGTCTGCAGCCGGGCCCGGAAACCGTCGAGGCCAAGGTCGCCGAAGATCATCGTGCGTCGCAACAGCAGGGGCTGCGCGAAGAACGCATTGCCGCCGGGCACCACTGTGAAACCGAGCTGATATCCATGGCGGGCGGCCGCATCGACGACCAGGAGATTGGCGTCGCCGAACGGGTAGGCGATCTGGTCCACACGCTTCCCCGGCAGCCGCGCCTCGATCAGGCTGCGCGAGCCGCGCAACTCGGCGTCGACATTGCGCCGGTATTGCTCGTCGCTCTCGTCTGGGGCGCGGTCGACCAGATTGCGGTGCGACTTCGAATGCGACTGGATGTCGAACAGGCCGGTAGCCGCCAGTTCGCGTAGCTGGGTCCAGCTCATGGCGTCGCCGGCGCCGACAAAATCGGGGTAGACAAAGAGCGTGGCCGGGAAGCCGAACTTGCGCAGCAGGGGCGCGGCGTGGCGATGCACAGACTCGTAGCCGTCGTCGATGCTGATGACCACCGAACGGGCCGGTAGCTGACGCCTGCCGGCCATGAACTCCGCCAGCTCGGCGAGCCGGATGACGCGGTAGTCGTTGCGCGCCAGCCATTCGAGTTGCGCCTCGAACTGCGCCGGCGACACCACCATCTTCGAGTTGCCGCTGCCGAAACGGTGGTAACAGAGGATCGGCACGGTCTGGATGCGCTCGGCCGTCACGCCGAGCGGGTTCAGTGGCTGCAGCGGTACCGTCAACGGCACTCCGGCCTCGGCTTCGGTCACCGCATTCAGCTCGGCGATCGTCCACGCGCGGTCGGCGCTGCCGAGGAAGCGCGCCGCGATCGCGCCGAGGCGGTCCCCGGCGCGAGGCAGGTAGATCAGCAGCCGCTCGTTGCGGCCGAGCACCTCGCCGCCGGCCTGCGGCCAGGGCGCCGGCGGCGGACCGTCGTCGCGCGCCTGGACCGGTGGCGCCGCCGCTGCCGGCGCCGCGGGCGGCGGCAGCGGGGCCGTGGCACAGCCGGCCAGCAGCGCCGATGCCAGCAGCGCCGCTGCGCCGCGCCAGCTGCGCGGCCTGTCGCTGCGCCGTGGCACGGGCGCCGGTCTCATCGGCCCGAGGCCGCGCCGACGCCGGTGCCGGGCGTCGACGGCCCGGCCTCGCGGGGCGGCAGCGACGGCGATGGCGTCGGCGGCGACAGCGTCGCGGCGCGCTCCTGAAGCGCCTGCGCCATGGCGTCGAAACCGGCGTAGAGCTGGCCGAATTCGTCGTTGCGCTGCTCGCGGATGCGATGGTCGAAGCGGCCGCGCGCGATCTCGGCCATCGACTCGCGCAGAAGCTTGATCGGCTTGGCGAACCAGTCGGCCACGAAGTACATCGCGATCGCCACCGCGAGCACGGTGACCAGCACCAGCACCGCCATCAAGGTGATCGACAGTCGCGCCACCTGGCTCAGCGGCTTCTCGGGGATGCCCAGGGCGACGCGGCCGACCGTCTTGTCCTGGAAGGTCACCGGGCCCTCGAAACCGAGCACCGGTTGGCCGTCGGCGTCGTAGCGCGAGCCGACGATGCCGCCCTCGAGCGTGCCCAGGGGCTCGCTGGCCAGCGGGCGGTAGGGCTGGCCAACGAGCGCCGGGACGCTGGATGCGCGCACCACGCCGCCGAGGTCGACCACCGTGACGCGTTCGAAGTTGCGCGTCTTCATGATCTCCTGCACCGCGACCTCGACGGTGTCCCAGTCCTCGGCCAGCACCGCGGTGGCGTTCTGCTTGGCGATGAAGCGCGCCAGCGAGGCGCCGTAGTCGCTGACCTGCCCCATCATCGCCGCGTACTGGCGCTGCGTGATGACGGCCGCCGTCGCGCCCATGACGACGACGACGATGAGCGCCATCGTCGCCGCCCACTTCACGCGCAGCGGCACGATGCGCGGCCGCGCCGTCGCCTGCGCCGCCTCGTCGATCTCGGCCAGCACCTTGACCAGCGCGTCGGCCAGCTCGCGTCCGCTCTGGAAGCGCTGCTCCGGCTGCTTGGCCATGCAGCGCGCGACGACGCGGCGCAGCGCGCCGGGCACGTCCGGGCGCAGGCGGTCCACCGGCGTCGGATCCTCGCGCTCGACCTTCGTCGCCACGGCGTAGGGCGTGTCGCCCTTGAACGGCCGCACGCCGGTCAGCATCTGGTACAGGACGATGCCCGTCGAGAAGAGGTCGGAGCGACCGTCGAGCTTCTCGCCCCGGGTCTGTTCGGGCGACATGTACTCCGGTGTGCCGAGCACGTCGCCCAGGCGCGTGTGCTGCTCGCCGGCGCCGGTGGCGTCGCCGCCTTCGTCCATGTGGGCGATGCCGAAGTCGGTGACCTTGATCGTCTGGCCGTCGGTCAGCCGCATGATGTTGCCGGGCTTGATGTCGCGGTGGACGATGCCCTTGCCGTGCGCGTAGTCGAGGGCCCGCGCCAGCTGGATGCCGGCGATGACCACGTCGCGCACCGGCATCACCGCGCCGCCGTGCAGTTCTGCCGCCAGCGAGGTGCCACGCAGCAGTTCCATCGCCATGTACGGCCGGCCCTCGATCTCGCCGACGTCGTGCACGATGACGATGTTCGGATGCGACAGCCCGCCCGCGGCCCGCGCCTCGCGCAGGAAGCGGCTGCGGCACTCCTCGTCTTCGCACAGGGCGGCATGCAGGAATTTGATGGCCAGGTCGCGACCGATGCTCGGATCGGTTGCCCGGTATACCGTGGCCATGCCGCCGCGGCCGATGCGCTCGTGGATGCGGTAGCGGCCGACCTGGCGCCCCTGTTGCTCGTCGCCGGGCGTGCCGCCGGGCAGCGTGGCAGCGCGCGGCGCAGCCGGTCCGGGCAGCGTCGAGTCGCGGGGGGTCCCTGGCGGGCGCGCGGTCACCAGCGTCGGCTGGGTCCCGGCGTCCTGTTCGCCGGCGTGCGGCGGCATGATGATGCGCGTCGCCTCGTCGTCGTCGCGCACCACCAGCACGGTGCGCTCGTCGTCGGCGGGCGCGCGAGTGCGCGGCGGCTCGGTGCCTGGGTCGTCCTGCGAAGACATGCGTTGCCTCTCGGTCATGGCGGCGATCATCCCTCATCGTGCCCCCTGCAGTCACCCCCCGATGGGCGGGGCGGCTCAGGGCGTGGCCATGGCGTCCATGCAAGACCCGACCCGGGCGACAAACGATGCAGCCCCTGTTCGCCTCGGCCCGGGTGGCGCAATATCGTCGCATCGACATCGACCCTGGGCTCGCCATGACCCCCCATGAGACCGACCTCGCGGCCTGGATCGGCCGCACCGAGACCGTGCTGGACCACATCGGCGCCACCCCCCTGCGGGCGCTGAATGCCACGCTCGACCTCCCGCCCATGGCAGTTGCAGCGGGCACGCCACTGCCGCCCCTGGGGCACTGGCTCTACTTCCTGCCGCTGCACCGTCCGGGCGAGATCGGCCCCGACGGCCACGCCCGGCGGGGCGGCTTCCTGCCTCCGGTGCCGCTGCCGCGGCGCATGTGGGCCGGCAGCCAGTTCGAGTTCCGTTCGCCGGTGCGTGTCGGTGACGAGGTGCAGCGCATCTCGACCCTCGCCGACGTGTCGCGCAAGGACGGTCGCAGCGGCCGCCTCGTCTTCGTCAAGGTGCGCCACGAGGTGTACTGCAACGGCGCCGCGGAACCGGCGATCGTCGAGTTTCACGATATCGTCTACCGCGACGCGAGGCAGACCGGCGATGTCGAACCGGCCCCCCGGGCGGCGGCCACCGGCGGCGCCTGGCAGAGGACCATCGTGCCCGACGAGGTGCTGCTGTTCCGCTACAGCGCGCTCACCTTCAACGGCCACCGCATCCATTACGACCGCCGCCACGTCACCGAGGTCGAGGGCTACCCGGGGCTCGTCGTGCACGGTCCGCTGATCGCCACGCTGCTGATGGACCTGCTGCGCCGCCAGTTGCCGGAGGCCGAAGTCGCCACCTTCCGTTTCAAGGCCGTGCGGCCGACCTTCGACGGGCACCCCTTCCGCATCAACGGCCAGCGCGAGGGCCCCTCGGTCCGGCTGTGGGCGCAGGACCACGAAGGCTGGCTGACGATGGACGCTGCGGCCACCCTGCGCTGAAGGATCGCGTGCCGGCGCGCGATCCCGCGCGCCGGCGCATGGCCTGTCCCTCGCATGCGTCGCGGCCCGATGCCGCTGCAAGCCGCGAGGTTTCAGTCGGCCGTCCCCTGCGCCGCCAGCCGGCGCCGCGCCTCGGGGTAGATCAGCGACTCCTCGAGCGCGATGTGCTCGTGGTACAGCGACGTGAACTCGGGCAGTGCGGCGCGCAGGAAGTCGACATGGTCGCGGCCGTATCCGTGGGCCACGGCCTGCAGGTGCGGTTCCAGCTCCAGCCAGTCCTCCTCGAGCCAGTTGTGGTCCTGCTGCAGGCGCCGCACATGCGCCAGCAGTTCGGCCGGCGCGGCGGCGAGCAGGCTCGGGAAGACGGTGGTCTCCTCGTCTTCATGATGGCTGCGCGCGGCACCGTTGAAGAAGCTGCATGCGCGCGACGCGAGCACGGCGGCCGAGGCCTCTTCGGCGGGACGGGTCAGCAGGCCGACCAGGCGCTCGAGGTCGGCCAGCACGCGCATGATCTGGCGGTGGGTCTCGTCCAGCGCATCCAGGGTCGGCAGGGGAGGCGCCGCGGGGCGGGGCGGGCGTGCAGGGCGGGTTCGGGCGCTGGGCATGTTGGACTCGGGTCTCTCCTGGCTGCATTCTTGGGTGCCGGGCACTCGCCCTGGCTTGTGCGAGATCAAGCGAGCACCAGATTGCCGCCGCGGTGCTCCGACTCCCGGCGATGCCGCGTTCGATCACTGCACGGTGTCGGCACCCGCCCGCGCCGGGCCGGAAGCGGCTGCGCTTGAGGCAAACTCGACGCCCATGGGACCTCTCCACGGAATGCGGGTGATCGAGCTCGCGAGCATCGGCCCGGGGCCGATGTGCTGCATGCTGCTGGCCGACCTGGGCGCCGATGTCGTGCGCATCGACCGGCTCGAACCCAGCGGCCTGGGCCTGGCCATGGATGCACGACACGACGTCAACGCTCGCGGGCGGCGCTCGCTGGCGCTGGACCTCAAGCTGCCGGCGGGCCGCGATGCGGTGCTGCGGCTGCTCGACGGTGCCGATGCGCTGGTCGAGGGCATGCGCCCGGGGGCGGCCGAGAAACTCGGCCTCGGCCCCGCCGATTGCCACGCGCGCAACCCGCGGCTGGTCTACGGCCGCATGACGGGTTTCGGCCAGACCGGGCCACTGGCGGCGGCGGCCGGGCACGACCTCAACTACATCGCGCTCAGCGGCGTGCTGCATGCCATCGGCCCGACAGGCGGCCGGCCGCTGCCGCCGTTGAACCTGGTCGGCGACTACGGCGGCGGCGCGCTGTACCTGGCTTTCGGCCTGCTCGCGGCGCTGTACGAACGCCAGCGCTCGGGGCGCGGCCAGGTCGTCGACGCGGCGATGGTCGACGGTGCGGCCTCGCTGGCGTCGATCTTCTACGGCCTGCACGCCGCGGGCAGCTGGAGCGGAGTGCGCGGCGCCAACCTGCTGGATGGCGGCGCACCGTTCTACGACAGCTACGAGACGGCCGACGGCCGCCATATCAGCCTGGCGCCGCTGGAGCCCAAATTCTTCGCCCGCCTGGCCGAGGCGCTGGGGCTGGAGCCGCGCTTCGTGCAGCGCCAGTATGACCGCCGGCTGTGGCCCGAGATACGCGAGGCCATCGCCGCGGCGGTGCGTCTGCACACCCGCGACGAGTGGTGTGCGCGGCTCGAGGGCAGCGATGCCTGCTTCGCGCCCGTCCTCTCCTTCGAGGAGGCCCCCCTGCACGCCCACGCCCGCGCCCGCGCCGCCTTCGTCACCGTCGATGGCGTCGTGCAGCCGGCTCCGGCGCCCCGCTTCGACCGCACGCCGGCGTCGCAGCCGCGGCCGGCGCCGCAACCCGGCCAGCACACCGACGAGGTGCTGCTCGAGGCCGGATTCAGCGCCGCCGAAGTTGCCGCGCTGCGCACCGCGGGAGCGACTCGATGAGCGGCGCGCCTGCTTCAAGCAGCGCAGGCTACGTGGCGCCTGCCGACGCGCGGCTTGCCGCCTCCCTGCTGCTGCTGCGCGAGTCTGCCGACGGCCAGCGCGGCCTTGAAGTGCTGATGCTGCGTCGCGCCGAGCGCGACGGCGACATGCGCAGCGGCGCCGCGGTCTTTCCCGGCGGCGTGCTCGACGCCCGCGACCGCGACGCCCATGTCTGCTGCATCGGCGCCGGGGATGCCGACGTCAGCGCGCAGCTCGGCCTGGCCGAAGGCGGGCTCGACTACCTGGTGGCCGCCGTGCGTGAGAGCTTCGAGGAGGTCGGCGTGCTGCTGGCGCGGCCGGCCGAAGGCGCCGCGGCGCCCGACCTCGCCGCGCTCCCGCCCTGGCGCGACCGCTTGCAGAAGGGCGAGGCCTCGATGGCCGAGTTCTGTCGCGCCACGGGCCTGTGCCTGGACCTGCGCGAGATCGTCTACTTCAGCCACTGGCTCACGCCACCCGGCCAGCCGCGGCGCTTCGATACCCGCTTCTTCGTCGCCCCGGCGCCGGCGGCGCAGGTGGCACAGGCCGACCTGGGCGAGGCCCTCGAGCTGATGTGGCTGACGCCGCAAGCCGCGCTGGAGCCGCAGCGTGGCCTCAAGCTGCTGCCGGTGACGCGGCGCACGTTGCAGGAGCTGGCGCGTTTCGACAGCCCGGCCGCCGCGCTGGCCGAAGCGCGGTCGCGCAAGGACATACGCATCACCATGCCGCGCATGGCGACCTCGACGAAGGGCCTGCGTATCGTGCTGCCGGACGAATTGCCGTATGCCGAGATCGGCCGCCTCGACCCCGAAGGCCGCGGCGACGTGGCGGCCGAATTGCTGCCCGGCCGTGCGGTGCGGCTGTCACTGCGCGTGCTGCGCGTCACCGCACCCAACCCCGGGCCGATGACCGGGCCCGGCACCAATACCTACCTGGTGGGCGAAGGTGGGTCGTGGACGGTGATCGACCCCGGCCCGGTCAGCGAGCCGCACCTGCAGGCGCTGCTGGCGGCAGCAGGCGAGGCCGGCGGGCGCATCGAGCGCATCCTCGTCACCCACACCCATCGCGACCATTCGCCCGGCGCCGTGGCCCTGGCCGCGGCCACCGGCGCCCCGGTCTGGGGCCGCGTCGCGGCGCATCCGGATTGGCAGGACCCGACCTTCGCCCCCGACTGCGAGGCGCAGCACGGCGAGCGCCTGCCGCTGGGTCCCGCGACCACGCTGCGCATCATCCACACGCCCGGCCACGCGTCCAACCACCTGTGTTACCTGCTGGAGGAGGAGAAGACGCTCTTCACCGGCGACCACGTGATGCAGGGTTCCACCGTCGTCATCAACCCGCCCGACGGCGACATGGCGGCCTACCTGCAGGCGCTGCGGGCGCTGCTCGACGAAGACCTGGAGTGGCTGGCTCCCGGCCACGGCTTCCTGGTCGCCGAGCCGCACGCGGTGCTCCGGGCCCTGATCCAGCACCGCCTGCGGCGCGAGGCCAAGGTGGCTGCGGCGCTGCGGGCGCTGGGCGCGGGCGCCATCGGCGACCTGCTGCCCCTGGTCTACGACGATGTGCCGGCCGCGCTGCACCCGGTGGCGCGGCGATCGCTGCTGGCGCATCTGCTGAAGCTGCAGACCGACGGACTGGCCGAGCGCGAATCCGGCGCTGCGGCGGCGTCCGGTTCGGCAGCCGCTGCGCATGCCGACGCCCTGGGCGCCTGGCGCTGTGCGGATTGACCGGATCAGCGCGCCGGCGGCGCCTGCCAGCGTCCCTCGAGCAGCACCTGGTGCGGCCTGAACTGCGCCTTGTAGGCCATCTTCGGGCTGTCGGCGATCCAGTAGCCGAGGTAGACATGCGGCAGCTGCAGCAGCCGCGTCTGCTCGATCTGCCACATCACGCAATAGGTGCCGAGACTGGCGCCGGGCTGGTTGTCGTAGAAGGTGTAGACGGCCGAGATGCCGTCGCTGAGCACGTCCAGGATGGCCACCATCTTCAGCGCCCCCGCGGCGTCGCCGACACCCGGCTCGCGGAACTCGACCAGGCGTGAATTGACGCGGCTCTGCAGCAGGAACTGGGTGTACTGGTCGACGCTGTCGTGGTCCATGCCGCCGCCGCTGTGGCGGCTGGCCTGGTAGCGCAGGTAGAGCTGGTAGTGCTCGGGCACGAAACACAGACGCAGCACGCGCGCCTTGAGATGGCCGTGGGAGCGCACGGCCCGGCGTTGGCTGCGCGTGGGCTGGAACCCGGCCACCGGCACGCGCAGCGGCACGCAGGCGCGGCAGCCATCGCAGTACGGGCGGTAGGTGAACATGCCGCTGCGGCGGAAGCCGTTGGCGACGAGGTCGGAGTACGCGTCGGCGTGGATCAGGTGGCTGGGCGTGGCCACCTGCGAGCGGGCCTGGCGGCCGGGCAGGTAGCTGCAGGGGTAGGGCGCCGTTGCATAGAACTGCAACGTGCGCAGCGGCAATTCCTTGGGGTGCGTCACGCGGCCTCTGTCGATCTCACGGGGGGCGGGCTGAGCGCAGCCCGGACCTGGGGGCGGTCAAAGCACAAGCAAGTCCCAGGCCGATTCATCATAGGACCAATCCCGCAGGGGTGGCGCGTCCAGGGTCTGCGCCAGGTGGGCCTCGAACCGCTCGCGCCGCATCTCGCGCGCGCCCAGCGATGCGAGGTGGCTGGTATTCTGCTGGCAGTCGATGAGCGGGATGGCACGTGCATGGCAGGCGGCCACCAGCCCGGCCAGCGCAATCTTGGAGGCATCAGTGCGGTGCGCGAACATCGATTCGCCGAAGCACATGCGCCCGATGGCCACGAAGTAGAGGCCGCCCACCAGTTCACCGTCGATCCAGGTCTCGGCACTGTGCACGGCTCCCTCCTCGTGCCAGTCGACGTAGGCCTCCAACAGCGAAGGCACGATCCAGGTGCCGTCCTGCCCCCGCCGCGGCGTCTGCGCGCACGCCTCGATGACACGGCGGAAGCTGCTGTCGAAGCGCAGCTCGCAGCCGGCACTGCGCCGGAAGCGCCGCAAGGTCTTGCGCAGGCTGTGCGAGAGGCGGAACTCGGCCACCGGCAGCACCATGCGCGGGTCGGGGCTCCACCACAGCACCGGCTGGCCGGGGCCGTACCAGGGAAAGATGCCGTGCCGGTAGGCCTCGTCCAGCCGCTCGGGTGTGACGCGACCGCCGGCCGCCACGAGACCCGGGGCATCGCTGTCCGCGCCCAGCGCCTGGCGCGCCGGCGGCAGTGCGGTGTGGTCGTCGATCCAGGTCAGCATGGGGGACGAGGGCATCTCCTTTGTCGGTGCGCCGTTCCGCTCACGGCCGCCCGAGCTGCAGCCAGAGGAAGCTGTATTCGAGCGCCATCATCTGCGCCCGCTGCGCATTGTCGGCGGCGCCGCCGTGGCCGCCCTCGACATTCTCCCAATAGAGCGCATCGTGGCCCAACTCGCGCATCCGTGCCGCCATCTTGCGCGCGTGGCCGGGGTGAACGCGGTCGTCGCGCGTGCTGGTGGTGAACAGCACGCGGGGCAGACGGACCCCGGCGGACCGGGCAGGCACGTTCTGGTAGGGGCTGTATTTCGCCATCACCGTCCAGTCGTCGGCATGCTCCGGGTCGCCATACTCGGCCACCCAGGAGGCGCCGGCCAGCAGGCGGTGGTAGCGCCGCATGTCCAGCAGCGGCACCTGGCAGACGACGGCACTGAAGAGCTCCGGCCGCTGCAGCATCACCGCCGCCACCAGCAGGCCGCCATTGCTGCCGCCCTGGATGCCCAGATGAGCCGGACGCGTGACCTTGCCGGCGATCAGGTCCTCGGCAACGGCAGCAAAGTCGTCGTAGCTCCTCTGCTTGCCGGACTTCACTGCCGCCTGATGCCAGCCGGGACCGAACTCGCCGCCGCCGCGGATATTGGCGAGCACGAAGACACCGCCGCGGCGGCTCCAGGCGCGGCCGATGGCGCCGCTGTAGAAAGGCAGCTGCGCGACCTCGAAGCCGCCGTAGCCGTACAGCAGCGTCGGGTTGTCGCCATCGGCGGTCGCGCCCTGCGGCCAGATCACGAAATAAGGTACGCGCGTGCCGTCGCGCGACCTCGCGAAGCGCTGTTCGACGCGCATGCCGGCAGCATCGAAGAAGGCCGGCCGCGACTTCAGGATCTCTCGCTCATCGCTGCCGCTACGGCCAAGTTGCAGCGAATCGGGGCTGAGAAAGTCCGCGGCGTTGAGCAAATAGGCCTCGACCAGCGGGTCGTTCTTCAGCAGCGGGTCGTGCAGTGCACTCACGCTCAGCGTGCCCGGGTGGGGGGCCTGCACCTCGCGACGCTGCCAGGTGCCGCCGCGCCACGACCATTCCTCGATGCGGCTGGCCACGTTGTCGAGCACCGTCAGCAGCAGCGTGTCTCGGGTGGTGGTGTAGGCCGACAACGACCTTGTCGGCGTGGGCGTAAATAGCGACTGCAGGTCGCGCTTCCCCTCGAGGTAGGCGCGGGCTTCGCCCACCAGCAGCGATCCGCGCGGCCAGGTCGTCTCGCCGATGCGCCAGTCGCTGCGCAGCTCGATCAGCACACGGTCGCGCCAGAAGGCGAGCTGGGCATCGTCGGGCTTGTCGACGGGCACCCCCTTGTCGCCCTCCAGCAGGAACTGCTTGCTGTTGTAGAAGTCGACGACGCGCCCCAGCGTGACGCGCTCGTAACCCGGCGTATCGTCGACCGACGCGTAGGCCATGACGTCGCCCGGCCGCGCCTCGAATACGGTCACCGCCCCAGTCAGCGGCTGGCCGCGCTTCCAGCGCTTGATGATCCGCGGGTAGCCGGCATTCGTGAGAGAGCCGGGGCCGAAATCGGTGCCGACGAAGACCGTGTCGGCGTCCAGCCAATCGACGCTGCTCTTGGCTTCGGGGAGCGTGAATCCGCCGGCGACGAAGGTCTTGGCCACGGTGTCGAACTCGCGCACGACGCGGGCGTCGGCGCCGCCGCGCGACAGCGACACCAGGCAGCGCCGGTACTCGGGCCCCAGGCAGGCGGCGCCGGCCCAGACCCAATTCTCGCCCTCGGCCTTGCCCAGGGCGTCGACATCGATCACCGCCTCCCAGGCCGGCGCGCGTTTGCGGTATTCGGCCAGCGTCGTGCGCCGCCACAGGCCGCGCGGATTCGCGGCGTCGCGCCAGAGGTTGTAGAACCAGTCGCCGCGGCGCGCCACGTAGGGAATCTGTTCGCGCGAATCGAGCACCTCGCGGATGCTGCCGCGCAGGTCCTCGAAGCCGGGCTGCGCCTGCAGCAGCTTCTCGCTCCTGGCATTGCGTTCGCGCACCCAGGCCAGGGCGCGCTCGCCCTGAACATCCTCGAGCCAGAGGTAGGGGTCCGGGCGCTCGGGGGACGTGGCGGCGACTTCGGGCTGGGACATCGTGTGTGGGGTGAGGGTCAGGCCGGCGGTGCAGATCAGCCAGGCCAGCATCCGGGCCCGCTTCATGCCTGGGGCAGCATCAGCGGGTGCGGGTGGACTTCGACGCTGGTTCGGGCGTCGCCGACCCAGACCTGGCCTTCCTGCACCGTGACCTGCAGGTTCATGGATCGCGCCGCCAGCTTGGCCAGCTCCTGGCTCTGTTCGGCCGGCAATTGCCACACCGCGAGATTGGACAGCCGCGCCAGCTTGGGCTGCACGCCGGCCCACCAGATCGACGCCGCCTGGCTGTAGATGTAGAGCGTGACACGCGCGGCGCGGCCGCAGGCCCTGATCAGCCGGCGCTCGTCGGGCTGGCCGACCTCGATCCAGTGCCGCAGCTCGCCGGACAGGCTCTTCTGCCACAGGTCGGGCTCCTCGGCGTCGGCCATGCCGCGCGCCACCTGCAGCGCGCCGTCGTGGTCGTCAGCCGGCACCTGCAGCGCAAAGGCGAGCAGGCGCACCATCAGGCGCTCGTCGGTCTCCGAGGGCTGGCGCGCCAGCGTCAGCGCATGGTCGGCGTACAGGCCGCGGTCCATGTCGGCGATCTGCAGGCTGGCCTTGTAGACGGTGGCCTTGATCGCCATCAGCTCGTGCCGCCATGCGGGCCGCCGTTCCGGGATGCGAGCGCGTCGCCGGCGCGTGCGTGCGCCGGGCGCCGCATCGTCGTCCGCAAATTGGAGAGTGTGATGCCGGGCGTGGTGTCGAGGACGAGGCAGTAGTCGTGCCGTCCAGTCCCGGGTTCGTGGTCGGTAGGCAGGGCTTGGATCGGTGGCATGTGGCGCGCGTGGCAAAGCCTGAGACTGTGCCACAGCGGTCGGATGCCGGCCGCCGCCGACCGGCCCGTGAGATGCCCATGCCGGTCGCGGGCGAGCCTGCTGCGGCGGCAGGGGTGGCATCATTCACGTCTTGCCGGGGCCACGGGCTCCGCACGAGGACACCGATGAAGGTCAGACTCCTGTTCAGTGCCGGCTTGTGGCTGGCAGCGTTT
>Ga0105090_10000579_pt1 | contig 18411 bp, 18 predicted proteins | sample PPLLak3March2015_FD_79110 | JGI IMG/M metagenome (GOLD analysis project Ga0105090, IMG submission 79110) | Freshwater sediment microbial communities from Prairie Pothole Lake near Jamestown, North Dakota, USA - PPLs Lake P7 Core (1) Depth... | ecosystem: Environmental > Aquatic > Freshwater >... | reverse complement strand
CAAGCCTGATGACCATAGCAAGGTGGTCCCACTCCTTCCCATCCCGAACAGGACAGTGAAACGCCTTTGCGCCGATGATAGTGCGGGTTCCCGTGTGAAAGTAGGACATTGTCAGGCTAATAATGAGGCAAGGGCCCGGTCGTCAGACCGGGCCCTTTTGCCTTGTGCGGTGCACGAATCCGGTACGAAGGGCGGGCCCGCACTCAGGCATTGCTGCGCAGTTCCCGCCGCAGTATCTTGCCGACATTGCTCTTGGGCAGTTCGTCCCTGAATTCGATGTACTTCGGACGTTTGTAAGCGGTGAAATTGTCGCGACACCAGCTCGCCACGTCCTCCTCGGACAGCGTCGGGTCGTTCTTCACGACGAACAGCTTGACCGCCTCGCCAGAACGTTCGTCGGCCACGCCGACAGCAGCGCACTCGAGCACACCCGGGTGCAGGCTCACTACCTGTTCGATCTCGTTCGGATAGACGTTGAAGCCGGACACCAGGATCATGTCCTTCTTGCGGTCGACGATGCGGATGTAGCCGCGTTCGTCCATGATGCCGACATCCCCCGACTTGAAGTAGCCGTCCGCGGTCATGACCTTGGCCGTCTCGTCGTCACGCTGCCAGTATCCGGCCATCACCTGCGGGCCGCGGATGCAGATCTCGCCGGCGGTGCCGATGGGCAGATCGTGTCCGTTGTCGTCGCGGATCGTGATCTCGGTGGAGGGGATCGGCAGGCCGATCGTGGCGGTGAACTCGGTCAGGTCGAGGCGATTCGAGGTGGCCACGGGCGAGGTCTCGGACAGGCCGTAACCCTCGACCACCGGACAGCCGGTGACCTTGAGCCAACGTTCCGCGGTGGCTTTCTGCACGGCCATGCCGCCACCGTTCGAAACCACCAGACCGGAGAAGTCGAGCCGCGCGAAATCGGCATCGTTGGCGAGCGCATTGAACAGCGTGTTGACGGCCGGGAACATGTTGATCCGGTATTTCGCCAGCGTTCGCACCAGGCCGGGGATGTCGCGGGGATTGGGGATCAGCAGGTTCATGGCGCCGAAGTGAGCACCCATCAACGCGCAGATGGTGAGGGCGAAGATGTGGTACAGCGGCAGCGCGCAGACGATGGTCAACTGCTGCTGGTCGCCGACGCGGTCGAGCATGGGTTTGAACCAGGCTTCGCACTGCATGATGTTGGCGACTACATTGCGGTGCAGCAGCGTCGCTCCCTTCGACACGCCCGTGGTGCCGCCGGTGTATTGCAGGAAGGCCACGTCATCCGGGCCGACGTCCACACGCCGCAGCGACAGGCGCATGCCATCGGACAGCGCGTCGTTGAAGCGGGCCACGGTTCGCTCCTGGTCCAGTGGCAGGCTGAACTCGGGCACCATGCGGCGGACATGGCGCACCGCAAAATTGACGAGGCGGCCGCGCCAGAAGCCGAGCAGGTCACCCATCGACGCCAGCAGTACATGCTGCACCGGCGTATGTTCGATGCACTCCTCCAGGGTGCGGGCAAAATTCTCCAGCACGATGGCGGCCCGGGCGCCGGAATCGGTGAGTTGGTGCTCGAGTTCACGCGAGGTGTAGAGCGGATTGACGTTCACCACCACGTAGCCGGCGCGCAGGATGGCAGCGATGGCCACCAGGTACTGGGGCACGTTGGGCATCATCACCGCCACGCGCGCGCCACGCGGCAGATCCAGGGACTGCAGCCAGGACCCGAGCGCCTGCGAGAGCTCGTCGATATCGCGGAAGGTCAGCCGGCTGTCCATGCAGGCGAGCGCATCGCGCGAAGGGTGGCGCCGAAACGCCGCCTCGAGCAATTCGGCCACACTGCGATAGGCGTCGATATTCGCCAGCGCCGGAACGCCGGGAGGGTACTCTTGAAGCCAGGGGGTCTGCACGGAGGATGACTCGGAGGACTGGACATGCGATCGTGGCGGCGGCAGCCGCCGTGGGCCACGGTAGTTGTCCTAAGCAAGGGCCTCAGGCAGGCATATCCGATCCGGAGACAAGGCCGCCGGCAAACAGCCGCGCCGCCAATTCCCGTTCGCGCGTGGCCACGGTGTCCAGAAACTCGCTTGCCCCTCGCATGTCGCGGAAGGTGTCGAATCCCCTTTCCAGGAATCCCTGAAGGGCCCCCAGACCCGCCGCCGCCGCGGGGGCCCGCATCAGCCGCAGGCTGGTGCGCAGCAAGGGGTTGCGCGTATAACGGTCCAGCGCCGTGCCCACGGCCAGCATGAGGGCAATCTGGCGTTCGCGGTCGGCCGGCCGGCCGATCGTGCGCCAAGCACGGGCATAGTCGGCATCGCCCAGCGGCAGGGTGGCGATCGTCGCCCCCATCGCCGAGTCGAACTGTTCCGACAGCGCATGCAGTTCCCCGAGCGACTCCACGGTGCCGACGATCTCCTTCGGGAACATGCGCACCAGTCCGGGCACGACGCGCCCGAACTGTTCGTCGCGCCGCGTGAAGTCCTCCGGCCCGTAGAGGTCGTCGAGGAAGAACTGCGCTGCGCGCGCATACCTGGCGTGCGCCAGCAGGTCGGCGTAGGTGCGCTGGAAGCGGGTGTGCTGGTAGCGCTTGACCGCGCGCACACGCCCGGCCAGCACCGGATCGGCCAGCCGCCGCGCACGTTCCGCAGCCACCTCCTGCAGGCTGTGCAGGATACGTTCGCCGTGTGGATTCATCGCCGGAACCTTCGCTGCGCCGGATGCCTCTGATGCCGATTCATGCCTGGTGTTAGTCGCCTGCCCCTAGGGCACGGGACTGCAATGATGCAACACTGCGGAGCATGAAGAGACGTACCGTTCTGGCCGTTGGGGTCGGTACCGGCGCCTTGCTGGCGTTGGCCGGTGGCACGCTGGCGCTGCTGAAGCCAGGGCTGCAGGGCGGCCGCCTGTCGCCGGCGGGGCGTGACCTGTTCGCCGCCGTCGCCCGGGCCGTGCTTGCGGACCTGCTGCCTGCCGACGCAGCCGCCCGGGAACAGGCGATGCAGGCCCACCTCCAGCGGCTGGACGCGACGATCGCCGGCGTCCCGCCGGCCGTGCAGGCCGAGATCGACGAACTGGTGTCGCTGCTGGCCAGCGCACCCGGACGACTGGGGCTCGCCGGCCTGGGCATCGACTGGGCACAGGCAAGCACGGACGACGTGCAGGCCACGCTGCAGCGCCTGCGCACTTCGTCCCTGGCGTTGCGCCAGCAGATCTACCACGCGCTGCGCAATCTCACCAACGCCGCCTGGTTCGCCGATGCGGCCGCCTGGCCGGCGATCGGCTACCCGGGGCCGCGGGCGGTCTGAAGCAGGAGCCCATGAGCACACTCCCCGATCCCATCCAGGCCGGCCTCGAACGCGGCTGGAAAGTCCTGGGTGACCGCCACGGCCCGCTCCCCGAAAACCTGTCCTGCGATGTCGCCATCGTCGGCAGCGGCGCCGGTGCCGGCATCACCGCCGAACTGCTGAGCGCCGCCGGGCTGTCAGTCGTGATCATCGAGGAAGGGCCGCTGCGCAGCAGCCGCGACTTCAACCAGGACGAGGCCGAGGCCTACCCGGCGCTGTACCAGGACAGCGCCAACCGGCAGACCGCCGACAAGGCGATCAGCATCCTGCAGGGGCGTTGCGTCGGCGGCTCGACCACCGTCAACTGGACAAGCTCGTTCCGCACGCCGAGCAATACGCTGGCCTACTGGCGCGAGCATTTCGACCTGCCGGGACTCACCGACGACGCGATGTCGCCCTTCTTCCTGCAGGCCGAACAGCGGCTGAACATCAGCGCCTGGCTGGTGCCTCCCAACCCGAACAACGAGCTGCTGCGCACCGGCACGGCGCGACTGGGCATCTCTTCGGCGGCGATCCTGCGCAACGTCAAGGCCTGCTGGAACCTCGGCTCGTGCGGCATGGGCTGCCCGACCAACGCCAAGCAGTCGATGCTGGTGACGACGATCCCGGCGGCGCTGGACCGCGGCGCGACGCTGCTGGTGCAGACGCGCGCGGAGCGCCTGGACATCGCCGACGGCCGCGTGCGCGTCGTCGAATGCGTGCCGGTGACGCTCAACGGCAGCCTCGGCGGGCCGCGCGTGACACGCGTGCAGGCGCGCCATGTCGTGGTCGCCGGTGGCGCCATCAACTCGCCGGCCCTGCTGCTGCGCTCGAAGGCGCCCGACCCGCATGGCCGGCTCGGCAGGCGCACCTTCCTGCACCCGGTAGTGGCGTCGACCGCCATCTTCGATGAAGCCATCGAAGGCTGGCACGGCGCGCCGCAGACGATGTACAGCGACCACTTCCTGGACATCGGCCCCATCGACGGCCCGATCGGCTACAAGCTCGAGGCGCCGCCCATGCACCCGGTGCTGGCGTCGATCACGGTGCCCGGTTTCGGCGTCGGCATGGCCGAAGCGATGAGGGCCTTCCCGCGCACGCACGCGCTGCTGGCGCTGATGCGCGACGGCTTCCACGAGCAGTCGCCGGGGGGACAGGTGGGACTGCGGCGCGACGGCTCACCGCTGCTCGACTACCCGCTCACCGATTTCGTCTTCGACGGCGCACGCCGCGCCCTGCTGAGCATGGCCGAGATCCAGTTCGCGGCCGGAGCGAGGTCGGTGTCACCGGCGCACGAGATGGCGCGGCCGACCGCGAGCTGGGCCGAAGCGAAAGCCCTGATCGCCACGCTGCCGATGAAGCCCTACCTGACGCGCGTCGTGAGCGCGCACGTGATGGGCGGCTGCGGCATCGCCGGCCGCGCCGACCTGGGCGTGGTGCGGCCCGACGGCCGCCACTGGCAAATCGCCAATCTGTCGGTGCACGACGGCTCGCTGTTCCCGACCAGCATCGGCGCCAACCCGCAGCTGTCGGTGTACGGCCTCGTGAATATGCTGGCCAGCGCGCTGGCGCGCGAGCTCAGCGGGCGCAGCGTCGCGCTGGCCTGAGGCGCCGTGCTGGCGCGCCTGCAGAAGTTCACCACGCTCGGCGGTCTCCTGGCTGCGCTGCTGTGGGCTTGGGCCTGCTGGCGCGCCGACCGTCCGGGCTGGGCGGTGGCAGGCGCGGCTCTCATCGTCTGCGGCTACGCGCTCGTGCTGGCGCTGGAATTCGCGTTGCTGCGCCGGGCGCATGGCAACGACCCGACGCCCCGCGCCACGCCGTCACAGCTGCTGCGCGCCTGGTGGGGCGAGGTGCGCGCCGCGCCGCGTGTCTTCTGCTGGCGCCAGCCCTTCCGCAGCCACCTCTGGCCCGACCACCTGCCCACCGCGGCACAGGGCCGGCGCGGCCTGCTGCTGGTGCACGGCTTTGTCTGCAATCGCGGCATCTGGAATCTCTGGCTACGGCGGCTGCAGTTGCGCGGCATGCCTTTCGTGGCCGTCAACCTGGAGCCGGTGTTCGGCTCCGTCGACGACTACGTCGCCACCGTCGAACAAGGCGTGCTGCAACTGGAGCGCTGCACCGGCATGCCACCGGTGATCGTCGCGCACAGCATGGGCGGCCTGGCGGTGCGGCGCTGGCTGGCCGAGGCCGGCCCGGCCGGCGATGCGCGGGTGCACCATATCGTGACCATCGGCACACCGCATCGCGGCACCTGGCTGGCGCGCTGGGCCGTGAGCAGCAATTCCCGCGAGATGCGCATCGACAGCCCCTGGCAGCGCCTGCTCGGCACGCGCGAGCCCGCGAACCGGCCGGCAAGATTCACCTGCTTCTACAGCCATTGCGACAATATCGTCTTCCCGCCCGCGGTGGCGACACTGCCGGGCGCCGACAACCGGCACCTGCCCGGCGTGGCGCACGTGGACATGGTCGACCACCCGGCACCGTGGGCCGAAGTGCAGGGCCGGCTGGCAGAACCGGTCAGACCTTGAACTGCCGTTCGCCCGGGAGCACGACGCCGGCTTCGATCTCGCCTTCCTTCGCAATCGTCCGGCGCACCTGCGCATAGATCGGTGTGAAGTCGGGCGCCGTCGCGTCGAAGAGCTGCTGGAACGAATCGATGACGAAATAGGTGGCCTGGTAGGTGTCGATGCGGTAGCGGCTGCGCATCAGCCGCTGCAGATCGAAGGCCACACGCCGCGGCTCGGGCGAGGTGACGCTGTGGCGCAACTCGCCGGCCGAGCTGAGGATGCCGGCGCCGTAGGCGCGCAGGCCCTTCGGCGTGTCGATGAGGCCGAACTCCACCGTATACCAGTACAGCCGCGCCAGCAGTTCGCAGGCGTCGAGGCGGCTGGCCTTCAGGCCGCCGGCGCCGTAGGCCTGCATATAGTCGGCGAAGGTGGGGTCGAACAGCAGCGGCACGTGGCCGAAGAGGTCGTGGAAGACATCGGGTTCGACGACGTAGTCGAATTCCTCGGGCTTGCGGATCCAGTCGGTGACCGGGAACCTGCGCGCCGCCAGCAGCGCGAAGAAAGCTTCCTCGGGAATCAGCCCCGGCACGCCGACGATCTGCCAGCCGGTGGCCTTCAGCAGCCGCTCGGAGATGTCGTCGAAGCGCGGGATGCGCCCGGGCGCACCGAGCTGCTGCACGGCGGCGATGAACTCGTCGCAGGCCAGACCCGGCAGCTGCTGCAGCTGGCGGGCATAAAGACGGCGATAGGTGTCCTGGTCGGCCTCGGTATATTGGCCGTAGTCCTGCGCGCAGGTGTAGTCGGCGCCGGCGCGACCGTAGTCGCCGCGCGGCGGGCGGTCGCCGGTGCCGTAGGTCACCGGTGGTACGCCTAGGTTCACGCCGCTGTGGAAGTCGATGGGGATGCTCATCGGGTCTCCGCATCAGATCCAGCCAGGCTTCCCGCCACGGAACCGGCTTTGCCGGGCCGTTGGCGGACGGCCCCCTGGGGGGGCAGCGAGCGCCAGCGAGCTTGGGGGCTCACAGAATCCCGCGGCGCATCTGGTCGAGCTCGATGCTCTCGAACAGCGCCTTGAAATTGCCCTCGCCGAAACCCTGGTCGCCCTTGCGCTGGATGAACTCGAAGAAGATCGGCCCGAGCTGGTTCTCGCTGAAGATCTGCAGCAGCAGCTCGCCGGCCTTGCCGTCGATCAGGATCTTGCGCTTGTGCAGTTCGGCGACATCTTCGCCGTGGCCGGGGATGCGCTTGTCGACCAGTTCGTAGTAAGTGTCGATGGTGTCGAGCAGCTTGATGCCGCGCTCGCGCAGCGCGTCGACGGTGACCGGCAGGTCGTTCGATCCGAGCGCGATATGCTGGATGCCTTCGCCGTGGTACCTGTCCAGGTACTCCTGGATCTGGCCGGCCTTCTCGTTGCCTTCCTCGTTGATGGGGATGCGGATCTTGCCGCAGGGGCTGGTCATCGCCTTGCTCTTGACGCCGGTAACCTGGCCTTCGATATCGAAATAGCGCACCTCGCGGAAATTGAACAGGCGCTCGTAGAACTCGGCCCACTCGCCCATGCGGCCGCGGTGGACGTTGTGCGTGAGATGGTCGACATAGGTCAGTCCGTGGCCGGGCGGGTTGAGGCTGGCTCCGGGCAGGGGTTCGAAATCGACGTCGTAGAAGCCGATATTGCCGATCTCGCCCTCCCTGGCGCCATTCTTGCCGCGCCACTTGTCGACGAGGTAGATCAGGCTGTCGCCGATGCCCTTGATGGCGGGAGTGTTGAGTTCGCCTGGTCCTGCGCTGCCGGCATAGCCCCAGGCACCGAGGGATAGCGCGCGTTCGTAGGCGGCGCGCGCATCCTGCACGCGAAACGCGATGGCGCAGATGCTCGGCCCGTGCAGGCGGGCGAAGCGCTGGGCAAATGAGTCCGGTTCGGCGTTGACGACGAAATTGATGCCGCCCTGGCGGTACAGCAGCACGTTCTTGTGGCGATGACGGGCGATCGCGACGAAGCCCATGCGTTCGAACAGCCCGCCCATGGCGGCCGGGTCGGGAGCTGCGTATTCGATGAACTCGAAGCCGTCGGTGCCCATCGGGTTGTCCCAGGGGGTGAATTGCATGGTGCCGCCTCGCGCCAGAACGAAAGTGCGAACTTTAGGGCGCCGGGCGCGCAAGGTGCCTGCGAAGGTGGGCGCCAGAAGGGCGCCTCACGCAGGAGACCTGCAAGAATAGGACCCATGGCGAAGGAGATCGAGCTCGATGCAATAGATCGGCGCATTCTTCAGGCGATGCAAGCGCACGGCCGCATCACCTACGACGAACTGTCGACGGCGGTGGGGTTATCGAGCAGTGCCGTGCTGCGGCGCGTCAGGCGGCTCGAGGAGGCGGGCGTGATCGCCGGTTACGTGGCGCTGCTGGCGCCCGAGAAGGTGGGGCTCGGTCTCACCGCCTACCTCAACGTGCGGCTGGAAAAGCACGGCGAGGGCGACCAGCGCAGTCCGATGGAGGCCTTCACCGCCGCCGTGCAGAGCTGGCCCGAGGTCGTGGAATGCGCGGCGCTGAGCGGCGAGATGGACTACCTGCTGCGGGTGCTGGTGCGCGACATGGCGCACTATTCGCACTTCATCATGGATGTGCTGCTCAAGCACCCGTCGGTGCAGGACTGCAGGACGAGCTTTGTCCTTCGGCAGCTCAAGGGTACGACGGCATTGCCGCTATGAAGCCGCAGCCACGGCGACCGGTCGTACTGCGGTGCATCTCCCACTGGCGCCGCGGCCTCGTTCAGGCCGGCATCGTCTTGATGAGCTGCGATGGCGTCGGCGCTGGCCAGCCCGCTTCCTTGCAGACGCGCACGATAGCCTCGTTGGTGTCGAAATAGACCTGCCAGTAGTGGTCGGTGTGGCAGTACGGGCGCACCGAGATCACGGTGCCGACAAGATTGATGTCGAGCAGGTTGACCTCAGGCGCCGGATCGGTGGCCACGTTCGGGATCTTGGCCACGGCAGCCTTGAAGCGCGCAATGGCGTCCAGCGCATCCACGCTGCCGGCGAGTTGCGCGGTCCGTTCGACGCGACGCGTCGGGCGAGCCGAGAAGTTCTGGATCGTGTCGCCGAAGATCTTGCTGTTGCCAACGAGGGTGAAGACGTTGTCGGGCGTGATGATCGCGGTGGCGAACAGGCCCAGTTCGTGCACGGTGCCGACGAGGCCGCCGACCTGCACGAAATCGCCCACCTTGATGGGTCGCAGTACGAGCATGAAGGCGCCGGCCGCGAAATTGCCGAGCATGCCGCTCCAGGCCACCCCGATAGCCACACCGGCACCGGCCAGCATCGCCGCGAACGAGGTCGTCTGGATGCCGAAGTAGCCCAGGATGCCCAACACCAGGGCGATATTCAGAGCCACGTTGACGATCGACCCAAGGTATTTGGTCAGCGTCGGGTCGATGTGGTTGCGGTTCATCGCCCCGCTCATGATCGCGATGACTCGGCCGATCAGCCAGCGGCCGACGATCCAGAACGCGATGGCGGCCAGCACCTTGATCGCCAGATCGGCGATGGTGGTGCCGAGGAAATTCTGTACCGACTCCAGGTCCATGAGGGAGCTCCCTTCTTTCGTATGTGGTGGCCATGCGGACCGAACGCCCGGCTCAGCCCTGCGGCGACGATATGTCGGCCTGCGTCGCCGTCAAGCCGTGTTGCGCTGACTCGAGCGAAGTTCCTCGCAGTGTTGCGGGAACGCTGCGCATGGCGCCCCGGCGCAGCGCACATGCTCGGGCGCGCGTCAGTCGGCGTCGATCTCGCGCAGCAGGCGCAGCGTCGGTTCGGGCGCGAGTTGCAGCAGGCGGCCAATCTCGGCCACGTCGTCGGGCAGTGCCGGGTTGTCCCAACCCATTGCGCTGTGCCGCGCGACGCGGATCGCCAGGCGGACATTGCGCCACTGCGGGGTTTCCGCATGCGCCTGTCCGTCGGTGATGCGCACCAGCGTCGCAGGCAGGCGCCAGGCGGCCATCAGCGCGTGCTGCAGCTCGTCGAGGTCGATGTGCAGACACATGCGCTGCGCAGTGGCCGACCGCAATCCTGGGTCGGCCTGCTGGCGGCGTTTGACTTCCAGGGCCAGTGCCGGGGCGCGCAGCCACAGCAGCAGCTCGGCGAAGTCGTGCAGCAGCGCGGCTTCGTGGATCACCGCGGCGTCGTGGTCCATGCGGTGCGCGGCGAATGCGACGGCGAAGCGCGCGGCGCGGTGCGAACGGCGCAGCACCTGCTGAAAACCGTCTAGCGCCGCCGGCTGGAGGGCCAGCAGGTCCTCGACCGTGGTCTGCGGGCCGAAAGCGCGGAAGAAGGGCGGGATGCCCAGCATCACCAGCGCCTCGGTCACGGTCTCGGTGTCGCTGCCGTCGCGGCCGCGCCGCAGCCGCGCCAGATGCGCCATCAGCTTGAGCGTCATCAGCGGGTCGCTGGACAGGGCGTCGGCCAGCAGATGCGCGTCCACCGCGTCCTCGACCCCGCGCAGATCCTCCAGCGCCGCGGCCGTGCCCGCGAGCACCGGCAGGTCGCCGGCGTCGAACAGCGCCACCCAGCCCGCCAGATCTCTCGGGGCGCGGGTGATGAGTGCATGGGCGGCTGGCATGGCGTGGACTTTCGACCCGTCTCGTCTACGGGTATCGGCCGCGCGGCCGCCCGGCTTTAAGGCGGCAGCGACAGCATCAGGCCGGGCCGTGCAGCAACGATGCGCAGGCCGCCAGCGGCGCCTGGGCGCCGCGGGAGTGCAGACGACCCGGCTGCAGGTCACAGGCGATTCACGCCGGCGACGGTGCCGACGAGCCGGCCGTCGACATACAGCGCGCCTTCGGGCGCGCCGGCTTCGGCGTAGAACTCGAGCCGTGGGTCGGCGGGCGCCCGCGACTCGACCCGCGTCAGGCGCAGGGCCAGGCGGTCGAGTGCGCGGCTGCCGGCGCGCAGCGCGTCGGCGACCCAGTCCCGCGTGCGGCGGTCCTCGGCCAGGGCATCGGCGTAGGGAAGATCTCTCGTCATGATGGGTCTCCGGTGGGTGCCCTGGCCTGGTGGGTGGCGGGGTTCCCGTGGGTGGATCTAGGGACTCGGTCGCAAGCGATCGACTTCGCGCCGAAGCGCGGCCCGCGCCTGCTGGCGGATCGCGCCGCCGGGGATGCGATGGCTGCCGGCCTTGCGCTGCAGGCTCGCGGCCACCAGCGGGTTGCGCGGCTTCAGGGTCTTCAGGGACAACTTCATCGGGTTCTCCTTCTCGTGGGGTCGGCAAAACGAAAGGCCCGGGTTGCTGGTGCAACCCGGGCCTGGAGGGGCGAAGTGTCTCGAGGGCGAGACCTTCAGCGCACTCCTGCCCCGGGCGGGGCACCATCGACAAAACCAGCCGTCACGCCCGATCCCGCAACGCTTGCCGCGGCCGCAAGGCGGCGGGTCAGCAGATCGGCGGTGGGCAGGGGCAGGAACATGGCGGTCCGGTGGGGGTTGATCGGTATGCAGCGCCGGGAGACTGTCCCTGGGCTCTGCACGCTTGCGCAAATGATAAACATGACGTTATCAATGCGCAAGCGTTCTTGCGCTCAGGGACATCCCTAGGATGAGGGTTGCGTCGTCGCGGTCGAGCGTGTCTAGCGCCGGCGCTTGAGCGGTGCGACGCCGGTCTGCATCTGCAGCCACAGCGCGTGCGGGTCCTCGGCGCGGGGGGGCGCCACGCGCGATGCCGGCGGCCGCGCCGACGGTGCAGTCGCGGGTGGGTCGGGCTGCGGAGTCAGCACCTCACCCAGCAGGTCGAGCAGGCGCGTGCGCGCTCGTTGCGGATGGCGGCGGTAGTAGGTGAGCACAAGGCCGACGATGAAACGTTCATCGTCGTCGCGCGGGGCGGATTCATCACCGGTGTCGACCTGGCGCGCAGAAGGTGCTGCACCGAAGGCCAACGCGCCCGCAGGTCCAGTGGAGGATGCAGCGGCCCCGGTATGCGGTACATCCATCCAGCCGCGCGACTTGTGGCACAGGTGTTCGAACTGGCGCGCGAGCCGCTCGCCGATCTGCCGCGAGCGACCCTTGATCTGGCTCCAGTAGCTGGGCTGGATCTGCAGCCGCTCGGCAAAGCGCCGTTCCAGGCCGCGCAGCGTGGCAGCGTCGGCGTTGCGCGCGGTGTGGCGCACGAACTCCTCGAACAGGGCCATCGCATTGTCCAGGCGCACCTGGGCGAGGTCGTTGGGGCCGGTGCTCATCGGGCTCGATGATAAATCTTCGTTGACCACCCGTGCCCGGCGCGGCCGACACCGTCTACCATGTGGCCATGGACGCGCGATCGACGCCCCAGCCCGACGTGACCTTCCCGAGCGGCGAAGAGCGGCCTGCGCTGGGACTGGGCACCTGGCGCCTGGGCGAGAGCAGCACGCACCACGCGGCCGAGGTGCGTGCGTTGCGGCTGGCGCTCGACATCGGCTACCGCGTCTTCGACACCGCCGAGATGTACGGCGAGGGCGGCGCCGAGACGGTTCTCGGCTTGGCGCTGGCGGAGGCGCAGCGCGAGGGGGTGGCGCGCGACGACATCTTCGTCGTCTCCAAGGTGCTGCCCTTGAACGCGGGCGAATCCGCCATGCTCGCCGCCTGCGAAAGCAGCCTGCGCCGCCTGCGCCTGGACCACATCGACCTCTATCTGCTGCACTGGCGCGGCGACGTGCCCCTGGAAGAGACGGTGCGCGGCTTCGAGCAGTTGCGGCGCCGCGGCTGGATCCGTCACTGGGGAGTCAGCAACTTCGACCTCGACGGCCTGCGTGAACTGGCCGGCCTGCCCGGCGGCAAGGCCTGCGCCGCCAACCAGGTCTACTACTCGCTCAGCGAACGCGGCGTCGAATTCGACCTGCTGCCGTGGCAGCAGCTGCACCAGATGCCGCTGATGGCCTACAGCCCGATCGACCAGGGCACCCTCGTCGACCATCCCTCGCTGCGTGCGGTCGCCGAGAGCCACCGCGCCACGCCGGCGCAGGTGGCCCTGGCTTGGGCGCTGCGACAGACCGGTGTCATGGCCATCCCCAAGGCGACGAATGCCGTGCACCTGAACCACAACTGGGCGGCGCGGCAACTGCGACTGGACGCCGCCGATCTGGCGCAGCTCGACGCACTGTTCCCGCCACCGCGACGCAAGCGACCGCTCGCGATGCGCTGACGCCGGGCCTGCAGGCCTCCCAGGGAGAGCCACGATGAAACGATGTCTCATGGCAGCTGGTCTGGGGCTGGCGCTCGCCGCCAGCCTTGGCGGCACGCAGGCCGCCGAACGCGCCATCGACAAGGAGGTGGTCGTCAACGCCACCCTCGACCAGGCCTGGGACGCCTGGACCACGCGCGAAGGCATACGCAGCTTCTTCGCCCCCGATGCCGCGGTCGAGCCCCGGGTCGGCGGCGCCTTCCACATCCACATGGACCCCGGCGGCGCGCCGGGCATGAAGGGCGCCGACGAGATGCGCTACATGGCGCTGCAGCCGAAGAAGATGCTCTCCTTTGACTGGAATGCGCCGCCGCACCTGCCCGAGGCGCGCGCACAGCGCACTTTCGTGGTGGTGCGCTTTGCCGCGGTGGACGACAAGACCACCCGTGTCACGCTGCACCACACCGGCTGGGGCGACGGCGGGCAGTGGGACCAGGCGTACGCCTATTTCGACAAGGCCTGGGGCGGCGTGCTCGGCAACCTCAAGAAACGCTTCGAAAGTGGGCCCTTCGACTGGACCGAGTGGCTGAAGCAACTCGAGGCCTGGAGGGCGCCCCCAGGCGGCGCTGCCGCCGCCCCCCGAGGGGGATGAGCAAAGTGGCCAAGCAACATTTGCTCATGAGCCGAGGCGGCGAAGAAGTCCGCCGCATCGAAGCAGTGGGGTCCTGTGCAGGCCGCAGCGCTGGCGGCGGCGCCGTCATCCTCCAAGCGTCGAGCGATCTGCCACCGGCAGGCGTGGCGCGGTCTTCAGGCTCCACCACATGGTGACGGCAAGTATCGCAACCACCACGCCCAGCGATGCCAGCACCGGGATCTTGATCACGTCCACCAGTAGCATCTTGCTGCCGATGAAGACCAGGATCACCGCCAGGCCGTAGCTCAGCAGGTGGAACTTCGCCGCCACCGCAGCGAGCAGGAAATACATCGCGCGCAGGCCCAGGATGGCGAAGATATTGCTCGTCAGCACGATGAAGGGGTCGGTCGTGATGGCGAAGATGGCCGGGATCGAATCGACCGCGAAGATGACGTCGGTGATCCCGACCAGCACCACCACCAGCAGCAGCGGTGTCGCGATCTTCACGCCATTCTGGCGGGTGAGGAATTTTTCGCCGTCCAGGTGCTGGCTCACCGGCATCACGCGGCGCAGCAGTTTCAGCGCCGGGTTGCTCTCCATGTCGGGTTGCTGGCCGGCGGCCCACCACATCTTGATGCCGGTGAGCAGCAGGAAGGCGCCGAACAGGTACAGCACCCAGTGGAACTCCGACACCAGCCACGAGCCCACCAGAATCATCACCGTGCGCAGCACGATGGCGCCGACGATGCCGATCATCAGCACCCGCTTCTGGAAGGCCGGCGGCACCGCGAAATAGGTGAAGATCATCAGGAAGACGAAGATGTTGTCCACCGCCAGGCTCTTCTCGATGAGATAGCCGGTGAGGAACTCCATGCTCCGGGTATTGGCCACGGCCGTGCCGTGGTCCTGGGCGACGGCCCACCAGAAGAGGCCGTTGAAGGCAAAGCTGAGCGCCACCCAGACCAGCGACCAGTTCAGCGCCTCCTTGACGCCGACGCTGTGCGCACCCTGCTTCCTGAGCACGACGAAATCCACGAAGAGCGCCACCAGGACGGCGGCGACGAAGAAGGCCCACAACCAGGCCGGCGCGATGGTGTCCACGGACACTCCCGTAAGTGGGGTTGAAGTCGCGCCGAAAGGTCTTGCGGGGAGCGTGGGACGCTCCCTGCGGGCCCGGGTGCCAGGCTGCGGCCCGGCACCGTACTGACGGGGGGCCGCGGCAGCGGGCGCTGCTGGCTACTCCCCTCTCGACGGACGGGATTGTGACCGCGCCCGCGAGTCCCCACGCCGTCCGGGCCTAATCCTCGTCCTTGACCTGGAACTGGCTCACCAGCTGCTGCTGCACCGTCGGCGGCACCGCATCGTAGTGCGACAGGTCGACCGCATAGCGCCCCTGGCCGCTGGTCAGCGCATTCAGGCGCAACTGGTAGCCGGACAGTTCCGACAAGGGGGCCAGCCCGCGCACGATCATCGTGCCCGGCGCGCCGTTGGCGGTGCCGTTGACGACGCCGCGCTTGGCCGACAGGTCGCCGGCGATATCGCCCATGGCACTGTCGGGCGCCGTGATCTCGATGTGCACGATCGGCTCGAGCACGATCGGCCGCGCTTCACGGATGGCGGCCATGAAGGCCTTCTTTCCCGCAGTGGCGAAGGCGATCTCCTTGCTGTCGACGCTGTGGCTCTTGCCGTCGTAGACGACCACGCGCACGTCGACCACCGGATAGCCGGCGATGGCGCCGCCGGCCAGCACCTCGCGCACGCCCTTCTCGACGGCGGGGATGAACTGGTTGGGGATCACGCCGCCCTTGACCTGGTCGAGGAATTCGAAGCCGGTGCCGCGCGGCAAGGGCTCGACGCGCAGGAAGACCTCGCCGAACTGACCGGCACCGCCGGTCTGCTTCTTGTGACGGTGGTGGCCCTCGGCCGGCGCGGTGATGGTCTCGCGATAGGCGATGCGCGGCGGCCGCGTATTGACCTCGAATTTGTAGACCTCGCGCAGGCGGTCCAGCAGCACGCGCAGATGCAGCTCGCCCAGGCCGTAGACGATGGTCTCGTTGGTCGTCGCCGCATGCTCGACCTTCAGGCAGGGGTCCTCGTCGACGAGCTTGTTCAGGATCTCCCACATGCGCTGCTCGTCGCCGCGCCGCTTGGGCTCGATCGCCAGGCCGTGCACGGGCTTGGGGAAGTCCAGCGGCAGCAGGTGGATATGCTCGTCCTCGGCGGCGTCGTGAAGCACGGCGTCGAAGGCGATGTCGTCGACCTTGGCCACGGCGACGATGTCGCCCGGCACCGCGCTGGCCACCTCCACCGTCTCCTTGCCCTGCAGCATGAACAGGTGACCGACCTTGAAGGGCTTGCGGCTGTGGCCGATATAGAGCTGGCTGTCGCGCGTGACCGTGCCCTGGTGGACGCGGAAGATGCCCATGCGGCCCACATAGGGGTCCACCGTGACCTTGAAGACATGCGCCAGCACGTGTTTGTCGGGGTCGGGCAGGGCGTGCATCGCCACCGCGGCCTCGCCCTCGCCGTTGAGGAAGTCGGGCGGGTTGGCCTCGGTCGGGTTGGGCAGCAGCTTGACGATGATGTCCAGCAACTCGGCCACGCCGGCGTCGGTGCGGGCCGAGACGAAGCAGACCGGGATCAGGTGCCCTTCGCGCAGCGCCTGTTCCAGCGGCGCATGCAGTTCGGCGGCATCGACGTCACCGTCGTTCAGGTAGCGGTCGAGGAAGGCCTCGTCGACGTCGACCACCTGCTCGACGAGCGCGCGGTGGGCGTCGTCGACGCTGCCGAGATCGCTCTCGCCCTCGCGGTTGAAGAAGCAGTCGACGATGCGCGTCGCGCCGCCGGCCTTGTCGGTCTGGGGCAGGTTCACCGGCAGGCACTCGCGGCCGAAGGTGGCCTGGATCTGTTCCAGCAGCGCAGCCAGATCGACACCCGCGGCGTCGATCTTGTTGACGATGATCAGGCGGTCGAGATGGCGCGCGGCGGCGTAGTCCATCATGCGCAGCGTCATCGGCTCGATGCCGGTGGCGGCGTTGATGACGATGGCCGCCGTCTCCACGGCTTCCAGCGGCGGCAGGCTCTGGCCCAGGAAATCGGGGCCGCCGGGGGTGTCGATGAGGTGGATGCGCGTCTCGGCATGCTGCATGTGCATCACGGAGGCGATCAGCGAATGCTGCATGCGGCGTTCCAGCGGGTCGTGGTCGCTGACGGTGGTGCCGCGCTCCAGCGTGCCTGGCGTGGTGATGGCGCCGGCGCGGGCCAGCAGGGCCTCGGCCAGACAGGTCTTGCCGGCGGCTGCGGCGCCGGCGAGCGCCAGGGTGCGGATGGCCGCGACATTCGCGGGTCCGCCTTGGGATGGGCTGGGCATGGTGTGGTCTCCTTCAGCGTCGGTGGCTGTTGCGCGATGCGGTGCCGGGCAGCGTAAGTCAAGCCGCGGCGGTGGACCCGGACCCAGGTCAAACCGGGTCGCGTGCTACCGTCGATTGTGGCCGACCCGATGCACCCCCAGACCGCGCGCGCCGCCGCCGCGCCGGCACGCATCCTGCCGGTGATCGTGCTGGCGCAGTTCCTCGGCACGGCGCCATGGTTTGCCGTCAACGCCGTGATGCCCGACCTGCAGCGCGACTTCGGCTGGCCCGCCTCTGCCGTCGGCACCCTGACCTCGGCCGTGCAGCTCGGCTTCATCGGCGGCGCGCTCGTCTTCGCGCTGCTGGGCATCGCCGACCGCTTTCCGGCACGGCGCGTCTTCCTCGCTTGCGCTCTGGCCAGCGCCGGCTGCACGCTGTCAGCAGTGGCCATGGCCGCGTCGTTCCCGGCGCTGGTCTTCTGGCGTGTGCTGACCGGCTTCTGCCTGGCCGGCATCTACCCGGTGGGCATGAAGATCGCGGCGCAGTGGTTTCCGCGCGGGCTCGGGCAGGCGATGGGCCTGCTCATCGGCGCGCTCGTGCTGGGCAGCGCGTCGCCCCACGCGCTGCGCGCGCTGTCCGGCGACTGGCCCTGGGCGGTGGTATTCGGGGCCGTCGCGCTGGCCTCGGCGCTGGGGGGCATCGGACTGATCTGGGCGGTGCCCGAGCCGCCGGTGGCGCGCTTGCGCCCGCCCGGCCTGCACCTGGGCGCGCTGGCCAGCCTGGTCACCGACCGCAAGGTGCGAGCCTCGGTATTCGGCTATTTCGGCCACATGTGGGAGCTGTACACGATGTGGGTGCTGGTGCCCTTCGTGCTGGCGACGCGGCTGCAGGGCGCAGCGCTGTCCTGGGCCGCGTTCTGCGTGCTCGGCGCCGGCGCCATCGGCTGCGCGGCCGGCGGCTGGCTGGCCTCCCGCGTGGGCAGCGCGCGCGTGGCGGGCGTCCAGCTGGCCATCAGCGGCCTGTGCTGCCTGGCCGCGCCGTGGATGCTGCAGGCCGGCACCGTGGCCTTCTTCGCCTGGCTGCTGCTGTGGGGCATCACGGTCGCCGGCGACTCGCCCCAGTTCTCCACTCTGACGGCGACGAACGCGCCGCCGGGCAGCGTCGGCAGCGTGCTGACGCTGACCAACAGCATCGGCTTCGGCATCTCGATCGCCAGCATCCAGCTCTTCGTCGCGCTGGCGCAGACCGTGCCGCTGGCCAGCCTGCTGCCCTGGCTGGGGCTGGGCCCGATGCTCGGGCTGATCGCGCTGCGGCCGCTGCTGCGCTGACCCTTGCCGCCGAGCCGACCTCAGAGGTTGAGAGGCAATCCCATGCACCCGCGCAGGGGTGGCCAAGGGTCCTGGGCAAGGCGCAGCGCGCCGCCCGCACTGACGTGCGGGCAAGCGGTGCAACGCCGCTCAGGGCCCTTGGGTACCCCT
>Ga0105090_10000578_pt1 | contig 18437 bp, 15 predicted proteins | sample PPLLak3March2015_FD_79110 | JGI IMG/M metagenome (GOLD analysis project Ga0105090, IMG submission 79110) | Freshwater sediment microbial communities from Prairie Pothole Lake near Jamestown, North Dakota, USA - PPLs Lake P7 Core (1) Depth... | ecosystem: Environmental > Aquatic > Freshwater >... | reverse complement strand
GCGCCAGCGGATCTTGGTCTTGAGGAGCGCGCCCACCTGGCCGAGCAGCGCGTCGCCGGCGCTGTGGCCGCAGGTGTCGTTGATGATCTTGAACTGGTCCACGTCCACGTGGCACAGGGCGTACGAGGTCTCGCGCGCCCGCGCGCTCCTGAGCGAGCGCTCGAGCCGCAACTCGAACTCGCGGCGGTTGACGAGGCCGGTGAGGATGTCGTGGCTCGCGTGGTAGGAGAGCTTGCGGTTGAGCTCGCGGCTCTCGCTCACGTCGTGGAACACCAGCACGCCGCCCGAGACGGCACCGGAGCCGTCGCGGATCGGCGAGGCCGTGCTCTCGATGTACATCTCGTTGCCGTCGCGCTTGATGAGAAGCGTCGGCCGCACCGACTTGATCGCCCGGCTGCGGCGGATCGCCACCGACAGCGGGTTCTCGAGCGGCTCGCAGGTCTCCTCGTGGAAGCCGCGAAAGATGTCGTCGATGGGCCGCCCCTGCGCCTCCTCGAAGCGCCAGCCGGTCAGGTCCTCGGCCACCGGGTTGAGGTACTCGATGACGAGCCGCGCGTCCGTGGTTATCACGCCGTCGCCGATCGACTGCAGCGTGATCTGCGCGCTCTCCTTCTCCTTGAAGAGCGCGTCCTCGTAGAGCTTGCGCTCGGTGATGTCGAGCTCGACGCCCACCAGCCGCCGCAGCCGGCCACTCGAGTCCACCCGCGCCTTGGCACGGCTCACCACCCAGCGCCACTCGCCGTTGGTGTGGCGCATGCGGTGCACGCTCTCGAACATCGGCGTCTTGCCGGCGATGTGGTCGCGGATCGACGCCTGCACGCGCGCCATGTCGTCGCGGTGCACGAGCCGGCGCCAGTCGGGCGAGACGTGGGGATCGTGCTCGTCGTAGCCGAACATCTTTCGCCAGCGGGGCGAGAACCAGACGGTATTGTTCTCGACGTCGAAGTCCCACATGCCGTCGTTGGCGCCGGGCAGGGACAGGTCGTTGCGCTCCTCGAGCCGGCCGAGGTGGCGCTGCACGCGCAGCCGCTCGAGCCCGGTCGCGAAACTCGAGCCGACGAGCTTGAGCAGCAGGTGCAGGTTGGCGTCCCAGCCGTCGCGAGGCTGCGACGAGCACAGCGCCATGAAGCCGTGCACGCGGCCGTTGAGGGCGAAGCCGCAGACGAGCAGCGAGCGGATGCCGAGTTCGGCGAAACGGGCGGCGTCCACGGTGAGGTCGCGCCGCGGCGCGTGCGTGTCGCGAATCTCGAGGATGCGAAGGTGGCCGAGCCCGCTTGCGAGGACGGGCAGCCGCTCGAGCGACTCGCCCTTCAGGACCTGCGGATCGAATGGCGTGAGCAGGCCGGTGGCGCTCGCCACGCGCTCGATGGACTCGCGCGCGGCGTCGTAGAGGACGATGCAGATGGCGTCCATGCAGGTCGCGTCGCGCAGCGCGTCGAGGTTGCGCTTGATGCAGCTGTCGCCGCCCTCGCTGGTCAGCGCCTGGAAGTCCACGGCGACCTTGGTCGCGAGGACGTCGAGTCCGACGCCGGCGTGCGGACCACTTCCGAAAACGACCAGGGTCGAGAGGAGGTCGGTGCCGTCCTGCTCTTTTGCGCCCTCGGGTAGGGAAATGGCCATCGCGTACTTCAGGGTCCCTGCCGGATATTGATTCAGTGTGTCAGTCCGCTGCGCCCTGCAACGGAACTGCCGCACAATTCTCTAATGCTCACCGGCACAGTCGTTTGTACCTCATTCTGTCATAGGGATCGAGAATTTCAAGCTAACTCCCTGTATTCAAATGGACATCGGGTGGCTGGTAGAGAATGGCCCGCGAGCGGTCGCCGCGCGCGACGCAGCCGGCATCGGGCGCACCGGACACCAGCGCCCAGTGCGCGCGGTTGGCACGGCCAAGCTCCACCGCCGGCGCCGCACCGAAACAGGCTTCGCGCGCCTCGCTTTCGACCAGCAGTGCCCTGCCCGGTCGCGCAACCACCCACGCGGACGCGTCGGCCGCTTCGGCGGCGCGCTCCCGCCAGCGCGCATGGCCGAAATTCACGCTCGGGCGCCGCAGCTGCAGCAGGTACTGCTCGCGGAAGCCGACGAGGCCGAGTTCGGCCACGCCGCGGCTGGCCTGCTCCACACGCGCCATGAACGCGCGCCCCGACCGCATCTCATCCATCTGCGGATAGATGAGGGTCCCGATGGTCACGAGCACGGCGACCAGCGCACCGGCGTAGGCGAGCCACCCATCGCGCACCCGCAGCCACACGACCGGGATCGCAGCCGCGATGGCCGCCACGGCGAGCGGCGGCACGGGATGGACCCCGTAATCCCGCACCACGCGCTCCGCCGCACGGGCGTCGAGCGCAAAGTACGCGGCACCGAGCGCGGCCAGCGACGCCAGCAGTACGGCCAGGCCGAAGGCGAGGCGTCGCGGACCGCGGGCCCGCAGCAGCTCGGGCAGCCATGGCGCTGCAGCCATCGCAAGCGCCGGCACGGCGGGCAGCACGTACACGCCGCGCTTGCCGGAACTTGCGCTGAAGAAGACGATCACGAGTACCACCCAGGCGAGCAGCACGGCGACGAGCGTGTCGCGATCGCGCAGCGCGGCCCGCCAGCGCGGCCACAGCCACGGAACGAGCGCGATGAGCGGCAGCCACAGCACCGGGATGACGTGGGTCAGGTAGTGCCACGGCGGCTCGTGGTGGTGCCAAGCGCCCGCGTAGCGCGTCACCGTCTGCTCGAACAGGATCTCGTTGCGATAGGCGAGCAGTTCCCCGCCCGCGGCGGTGGCGAGCATCATGGGCACGAACCACAGGCCGATGGCGACGAGCATGGCCGCCACGCCCGGCAGCCACAGGCCGCCGACACTCGCGACCGGCGAGGGCCAGCCGCGCCGGGCCAGCACCACGAACGGCAGCAGCACGAGCAGCGGCAGGAACCCCACGCCCTTGGTGATCACGCCGAGCCCGGCCGCGGCCCACCCGGCGACGAACCAGCCGCGAGCCGGCCCGAGCAGCAGGTGTCGCAGCAGACCGTAGAGGCTCAGCGTCGTCAGGAAGCAAAGCACGCCGTCGATCTGGGCCTGGCGCGCCTGCCAGGTGAACTGGAAGGTGACCAGCAGCACGAACGCGCCCGCGAGCGCAACCTCGCGGCCGCGGGCGCGGCGCAGCAGGTCGTACACCAGCAGCACGGTGCCGATGCCGGCCAGCAGCGAGGGCAGCAGGAAGCCGAGCCGCAGCGAACCGGTCATCGCCATCGCCGAGGCCAGCAGCCAGAAAAAGAGGGGCGGCTTGTCCGCATACAGGTCGCCGCCGACGCGCGGGATCAGCCAGTCGCCGCTCCTGAGCATGTCCTGCGCGATCAGGGCAAAGCGCGGCTCGTCGGCCGGCCACGGGTCGCGCAGCCCGAGGCCCGCGCCCATCAGTAGCAGGGCGAGCGCGACGAGCCCGGCCACGTCCAGCAGTACGTCTCGAGCGGAGGCCCGCCCCGGCCGGAGCAACCGCTCGAGCACGGAGGGCGCGGCGGCGCCCGCGGCATCCACTCAGGATTCCTCGTCGATCGGAATCCGGGGCGAGGCGCGGCGAATCAGCCACATCATGCCGGCGAGGTCCACGATGCCGACCCAGAGCCGGTTGTGGAGTCCGTACTTCGATGTCCCGCGGGTGCGCTCGCGGTGGTTCACCGGCACCGACACGACCTCGCAGCCCTCGCGCAGGAACAGCGCGGGCATGAACCGGTGCATGTGGTCGAAGCGCGGCATGTCGAGGAACACCGCCCGGTCGAACACCTTGATGCCGCAGCCGGTGTCGGGCGTGCCGTCGCGGAGCAGTCGCCCACGGACGCCGTTCGCGACCCGCGAGGACAGTCGCCGCAGCCAGGTGTCACGGCGCGTGGTGCGATTGCCCATGACGAGCCGCAACCTGGGCGACGTCGCGCCCCGCGCCACGGCGAGCAGCTTCGGGATGTCGGCCGGGTCGTTCTGCCCGTCGCCGTCGAGCGTCGCGATCCACGGTGCTCGCGCCGCGCGCACGCCGGTCGCAATGGCCGCGCTCTGGCCGGAGCGCACCGAATGGCGGATCAGGCGGATTTGCGGCATGCCGTCGGCACGGGCAGCGCGCACCGCCTCGGCGGTGCCGTCGGTGCTGCCGTCGTCCACGAAGATCGTCTCATGGCGGCAGCAGCCGGCGAGCGCATCGTGGATCTCCCGCGCCAGCGGCAGGACGTTGTCCTGCTCGTTGCACACCGGGATGACCACCGACACCTGCAGGTTCGGCGCGGGCACGCTGTCTGGCGACGATGTCAAGGTGAGGGCTCGGCTGGGAGGACGCTAGTATAGTCGCCCGCGATGCGGGCCGAGTTCCCTGCGGCCTGCCGCTCACGCCGAAAGTCACAGACGCACGAGACCCGATGAGCGATCCGTCCACGCCGCCCGGCCAGCCACCGCCGCGCAACACGCTGTATCGCAAGGTGACTCGCGGCAGCAGGCGACTGACGCGCGGCCGCATGCTGCTCTACCGCGTGGCCGTGGCCGTTGCCTGGCAAGTCGGCCGTTTCATCTGGGCAACCTGTCGAATACACCGCACGCTGGGGCTCGAGGTGGCGCGTGCGACCGTGCGCGAGTCGCGCGCAGTGATCCCCGTGTACTGGCACCAGCACCTTCTGTTCGGCGTGCGGGCCCTGCTCGATCTCGCGCCGGACGGGCTCAAGGCCGGCTTCCTGATCAGCCCGTCGGTGGACGGCACTGCGCCGGCCATGCTCGTCGAGCGCATCGGGGGCCACGTGATCCGCGGCTCGTCCACGGCCACGGGCGCACGCGCCCTTCGCGACTACTACGAGACCATCGTCAAGCAGGAGATCTCGCCCGCGATCACGCCCGACGGGCCGCGCGGGCCGGTGCACGAGTTCAAGCCGGGCCCCGTGCTGCTCTCCCAGCTGAGCGGCAAGCCGATCCTGCCGATCAGCATCGCGGCCTCGCCCTGCATTCGATTCCGCACCTGGGACCGCTTCGAGCTGCCGCTGCCCTTCAGCCGCATCGTGATCGCCTACGGCGAGCCGGTGAGGATCCAGCGGGGCGTCGACGCCGAAATGCTCGCCCGCCTACAGGGCGAAATGGCCGCGCGACTGCAGGCGCTGCAGGCGGAAGCGCGCGCCGCGCTCGACAGCGACGCGTGATTCGCACGGCCGCGCCGCGCACCTGCGACCTGACCAGCGCCTCTCCCGGCTCACCCGCCGGTTGCGCCACTCAGCAGGTTGCGCGCGGCCACGCAATCCCGCTCTCGACGACGGTCACCTCCGACACCGGCACCAGGGTTGCCAGGCGCGCCACGCAGTCCGCCGCGAGCGCGAGCGGACGAAGGTGGATCACCGCAGCCGCGAACGTCGCGACCGACCGGTCTTCGGACAGCTGAACGTCACCCGCGGCGCAAACTCCTGCGCCGACCGCCTTGAGCGCGGCCTCCGTCGCCGTCCACCGCTCGAGCGAGTCGAGACCCCGGCCGCGCGCGCTGCCGTCCGGGAGCAGGTCCTCGAGGTCGAGACCCACCTCGCTGCGCTCGCTGAACGCCACGGCCACGCGACGGTCCGAGTGCGACACGCTGAACCACGGCCCGTCGGTGATCGAGGGCTTGTGGCCCTGGGGAAAGTGCAGCTGCGCGACGCCCATCGGGCGGCCGCGCAGCCGGCTCGCGCCGGCGAGCACGAGCGCGATGCCGGCGAGGCTCGCGAGGCGCGCCGCGGCGTCGCGACGCTCGAGCTCGAGTCGCCGCCCGTAGGGCAGCTGGGCGAGCAGATTGGCCGCGAGACCCGCATCGCCCTCGCCCGGCAGCGCGGCGTGAAGTACCAGCACGTCGGTCATCGCCAGGGATTGTCCGCCCGCTCTCCAGCGCCCGCCAGCACGGCGGCGTGACCGGCACCCGGCCTTCTGGGAGAATCGCGGGCGTTTCGCAGCCCGGCGCCGCCCGCCCGGCGGCGCGTCCCATCCGAAACCGCGGACCCACGTGCATGATCCAGTACCAGACGCTTCCAGAGATGCTCGACCACCGCAGCCGCGGCCCGCTCGCCATCGGCTACCTGGAGGGCGAGCACGTCGAGAAGACACTGCGGCTCGCCGACCTGCGACGGCGCGCGCTGGGCATCCTGCATCACCTGCAGCGCATCGGGGCCGAGCCTGGCGACCTGCTGATCCTGCACGTGGCGAGCAACGAGCAGTTCCTCGACGCCTACTGGGCGTGCCTGTACGGCGGCATCGTCCCGGTGCCGGTCGCGGTGGGCATCAGCGACGAGCACAAGCACAAGCTGCTGCGAATCGCGCGGCAGCTGGGCAACCCCCTGCTCTACACCGACCGCAAGCTGCGCGACCGCCTCGCGGCCTTCGCCGCCACGCAGGGTGACAGCGCGACCTGGGCCACGCTCGAGCGGCGCAGCTTCCTGATCGACCAGCTCGACGACATCTCGCGCGAGGGCGTGCCGGCGCGCGTGACGCCCGAGCAGACCGCCTTCATCCAGTTCTCCTCCGGCTCCACGAGCGAGCCCAAGGGCGTGGTGCTCACGCATGCCAACCTGCTGGCGAATGCCGAGGGCGCCCGGCAGGCCGCCGGCTTCGGCGAGCAGGACGTCTCGCTCAGCTGGATGCCGCTGACCCACGACATGGGCCTGATCGGCTTCCACCTGATGATCATGTACGCCGGCGCGCGGCAGTACCTGATGCCGACCGACCTGTTTGTGAGGCGTGCGCTGCTGTGGATGAAGTTCGCCTCCGACAAGGGTGTCACCCTCACCTGCTCGCCGAACTTCGGCTACCGACATTTCCTGCGGGCGCTCGGCGACAAGACGCTCGAGGGGGTGGATCTGGCGACAGTGCGCCTGATCTTCAACGGCGCGGAGCCGATCTCCGTGGACCTCGCCGAGGAGTTCCTCGACCGCATGGGCCCGTACGGTCTGCGGCGCAGCGCGATGCTCCCGGTGTACGGCCTCGCAGAGGCCTCGCTCGCAGTGAGCTTCCCGCCGCCCGGATCCGAGTACCGCTACATCACGGTGGACCGTCGCTCGCTGGGCGTGGGATCCGCCGCACTCGCCGTCACGGCGGACGACCCGAGCGCGGTCAAGCTCATGTGCGAGGGCCGGCCGATTCCCTACGCCAGCGTGAAGCTCGTGGACGATGCCGGCGCCGAGGTCGCGCCCGACCAAGTCGGCCACCTGCTGATCCGGGGCGAGAACGTGACGCGCGGCTATTACCGCAACCCGGAAGCGAACGCGGCGGCGATCGACGCGGACGGCTGGCTGCGCACGGGCGACCTCGCGCTCTGGCACGAGGGCGACCTGTACGTGACCGGGCGCTCCAAGGAGATCATCTTCGTCAACGGCCAGAACTACTACCCGCACGACCTCGAGGCGGTGCTGCAGCACGAGCCCGGGCTCGAGCTCGGCAAGGTCGCGGCCGCCGGCGTGCGAAACCCGCAGGCGCCGACCGACGACCTCGTGCTGTTCGTCCTGCATCGGGGCGGCATCGCCGACTTCCTGCCGATCGCGACCCGGGCCGTTCACCTCGTCAACGAGCACGCGGGCGTCGAAGTTGCGCGCGTGGTGCCGGTGAACCGCATCCCGAAGACCACCAGCGGCAAGCTGCAGCGCACTGCGCTCGCGCAGGCCTTCGAGAACGGCGAGTTCGCGGCGGAGCTGGCCGAGTTCGACGCCGCGTCGGCCGCGGCCCACGGCCACGGCCGCAGCGCCGCAGGTCAGGTCGAGCGGCAGCTCAAGGCGATCGTGGACGACGCGCTGCCCGGCAAGCACGTGGACGTGGACGACAACCTGTTCGAGGTGGGCGCGAGCTCGCTCACGCTGATCCAGATCCACGAGAAGATCGACGAGCTCTACCCGGGACAGGTCGACCTCACCGAGCTGTTCGACTTCCCAACGGTGAGCCAGCTCGCCAGGCACCTCGAGCAGAAGCTGTCGGACGGTTAGGGACGTCGGTCGCTGCAGGAAGGAGTCGATCCCCGGAGACTGCTCGGCGACGGGGCCTCAAAGGCCCGCGCCGCAGGCGTTCCGCCTCAGTAAACCTGTCGCTGCAGCTTCCAGCGCTGGTGGGACCACCACCAGCCGGCAGGGTCGTCGCGGATCCAGGCCTCGAGGGCCCGCGCGTACCGGCCGGTAAGTTCGCCATGCGGCAGCCGCTCGCCGGGCGCGTTGAGCGCCTCGAACGTCAACTCGTATCGGCCCCGCGCCAGACGCCCCATGCGCCCGAGCACGACCTGCCCGCGCAGCGCCCGCGCGAGCAGCTCCGGCCCCATGTAGAAGGCCGTGTCCTGGCCGAGGAACTCCGTCCAGTGTTTTTCCGGACTCGTGGTGGGCGACTGGTCCGCGATCAGGCCGATCACCGCCACGTCGCGGCTGCGGGCGAGTTCCCTGAGCACCGACTTCGCCGGCACCAGACGCGACCCGAACCGTGAGCGCAGGTGCCTGAACCAGCCGTCCAGCCGGGGATTGCGGATCGGCTTGTAGAGACCGACGAGGCGCGCGCCGAACTCGAGCGAGACGCGCTGCATGGCCCACTCGGAATTGCAGTGGTGGGCCCCGACCAGGATGACCGGGCGGCCAAGCGCGGCCTCCGCGAGCAGCTGCGGGTTCGCGAGGACCACTCGCGCACGCATCTCGTCGGCGCCGATCCGCGGCGTGTAGAGCAGTTCCGCCATGAACTCGCCCTGCCGGCGGACGAACTCGCGCTCGACCGTACGCTGCTGCTCGCGCGGCCACTGCGGGAACGAGCGCGCGAGGTTGCCCTGGATCACGCGGCGCCGCAACCCGAGCAGCCGATACGCGAACCACGCCGCCGCCCCTGCGAGCAGGTAGAGCATGCGCAGCCCCAGCCGGTCGGCGACCTCAGTCATACAGTCGCTTCGCACGCTTCCAGCGGTTGTAGGCCCAGAAGTACTGGGCCGGATGGGCGTGCACCTGGACCTCGAGCTCGCGCACGTAGGCGTTCAGGATCTGCTGTGGGTCCGGCCGCTCGCCGGGCGCCGCGAGCGGCACGAAGCGCGCGACATAGCGACCGCGCCCCTCGGACCTGACTGCGATGAACACGGGCAGGTAACCCATCTTCGCTCCGATCCAGCCCGGGCCCTGGAAGAACGCCGTGTCCTGGCCGAAGAACGGCAGCCAGACCTGCTGCTCGTTCTTCGCGGACGGCGACTGGTCGGCAACCATGGCGAGCAGGCGCACGGCGCCACGCTGCGCGATGAGGTGCTGGACGAGGTCCCGCGCCGGCACCATGGTCGCACCGAGGCGGCTGCGCAGGTCGCGCAGCCAGCGGTCCGCCGCCGCCCGGCTGGCGGGCTTGTAGGCCGCCACCAGCGGCACGCCGAACGCAGTCGAGCAGCGCAGCAGCAGCCACTCCCAGTTGCCGTGGTGTCCGGTGAGGAGCAGCACCCGCCGGCCGGCGGCCAGCGCGGCGCGGACGTCGTCGTCGCCCTCCAAGCGCATCCGCTCCTCGAGGTCCGCCGGCACGATGCGCGCACCGTGCACGACCTCGGCGACCAGCCGACCGAGCCAGCCGTAGAACTCGCGCGCGATCCGGCGGCGGGCCGCTGCGTCGCGCTCCGGCAGGCAGCGGGCGAGGCCGTCGCGCACGAGCTCGCTGCGCCAGCCCACCAGCCACATCAGCCCGGCCACCGGCGCAAGCAGCGCGTACAGGGCAGGCAGGGGCAGCAGGGCCAGCAGGCGCAGCATCGGCTCAGCCCACGGGGGGAAACGGCGGAGCGGCGACAGGGCGGGCGTCCCGTCCGGGCGCCGCGCGACGATGGCGCGCGGCGAGCGCCGCGATGCGGGGGCGGAACACGTGAGTGGTGCCGGAGGAGGGACTCGAACCCCCGACCCGCGCATTACGAATGCGCTGCTCTACCAGCTGAGCTACTCCGGCACGAGGGGCGCGCAGTATACGGACTCGGCGCCGGGTCGTGAAGTTCAAGCCTTGCGGCGCACGCGGATCACGACGTCCACGCTCTCGATCTCCGTGCCGGGCGGCAGCTGCGGCAGGCGCGCAAACGACAGGTCTTCGGGACGGATGTCGGTCATCTCGCCGGTGTCGACGTTCTGGAAATGATGATGCGGCGCCATCGTCGAGTCGTAGACGCAGCGCTCCGGGTCGGCATGGATCTCGCGGGCCAGCCCCCGGGCGACGAACAGGTTGAGCGTGTTGTACACGGTCGCCTTGGACACACGGCCGTCAGCCTGGCGCAGGCAGCCGAGGATCTGCTCGGCCGTCATGTGGCGCGGCGCGGTGAGCAGCAGTTCGGCGACCTTGAGTCGCTGCGAGGTCGGACGGATTGCGTGCTGCTCGAGGATCAGCCGGGCCCGGACGGCAGTCTCGTCGGGGCTGACGATTGAGATTGACATGGGACGGAATTATACGTCCGCGCGCCCGGCCGGCCACCTTTCCGCGCAAACCCGGCACTAATGCGCACGGACGCGGGCCGGCGGCCACCCTACCCTCGCCGTACTGAGGATTCGAACGGGAGCGTGCCATGGAACGGCACCGGGGCTTCACCCTCGCAGAGCTCGTCTTCACGCTGGCCATCGTGGCGGGGCTGCTCGGCTGGGGACTGCCGACGTTCCGCGACGTGCACCGCAATGCCGAGCGCACGCGCGAGGTGAACCAGCTGGTGCACGCCGTGCACCTCGCCCGCAACGAGGCCATCAAGCGCAACGGCGTGGTGAGCCTCTGCCCGAGCACGGACGGGGAGCACTGCGCGCCGGCGGGCACGCCCTGGCACGAGGGCTGGATCGTGTTCGTGAACCGCGATCGCGACTCCCCCGCCGAGCGCGACCCGGGCGAGGACCTGCTGCAGGTGTTCGCGCCGTGGATCTCTGGCTCGGTCGTCGCCAACCGCGACACGCTGTCGTTCCGCCCGTTCGGGCAGATGGGGGTAACGGCCAGCTTCACCTTCTGCGACGACCGTGGCCCCCGTGCTGCGCGGGCCGTGATCATCAGCCAGACGGGACGGCCACGGGTCTCACCGCTCGACGCCTCGGGAGCGCCACTGACGTGCGCGTAGCCGGACGAGCTCGCCGCTCCAGCCCGACGACTCGCGACAGCCGGCGCCGCGGCACGGCCCCACGCGCGCCTGCTGCAACGGCGCGCGGATTCACGCTGCTCGAAGTTCTGGTCGCGCTGGTGGTGCTGTCCGTGGGGATGCTCGGCATGGCCGTCCTGCTGGTCGAGGGCCTGCAGGGCAGCCGCAGCGCGCTCGAGCACACGCAGGCCGTCAACCTCGCCTCCGACATCGCCGAGCGCATGCGCGCCAACCGGGCCGCCGGCCGTGCCTACGACACCGCGGACGGTACGCCCGATCCACGCCTCGACGCTGCCTGCGAGGACGCAGCCGGCCCCTGCGAGGCCCCGTCCATGGCTGGCAACGACCTGCGACGCTGGCTGGATGCCGTGGCGAGGGCACTGCCGGAGGGGCGCGGCGAGATCGAGATCGAGCCACTCGCCGCGTCTGCGCATCGCGGCACCGTCACGATTCGCTGGGCGCAGGCCGGCGCGGCGGCACCCGCGACCTGCACGCTGGTGGTGGACCTGTGAGCAGCCCCGTCATGTTCCCGCCGGTCGGTCGCGAGTGCGAGGACCACGGCATGACCCTCACCGAGCTGCTGGTGGCGATGACCCTCGGCCTCGTCCTGCTCGGCGGGACGCTCACCGCCTACCTCAAGGCGCGCGACACCCACGTGACCCTGGAGACCACCGCAAGGCTGCAGGAGATCGCGCGCCATGCGCTCGGCCTGATCGAGAGCGACGTGCGCATGAGCGGCCACCTCGGCCTCACGAGTCGGCCGGCGCTGGTGACCAACCTCGACGCACCGCTCACCGACCCGGCCGGAGGCCCGGTCGAGCTGCGAGGCTGCTCGAAGAACTGGGCCACCAGGCTGTCGAATCCCCTGAGCGGCTGGGACCAGTCGGCCGGGGCGTGGCCGCTGGACGCGCCCTGCCGGCCGAGTGGCCGATGGCGGAACTCCACGGACGGCCTGATCGTCCGCCGGGCCAGCGCCGACCGGATCGCGCAGACGGCCGCAGGCCTCAAGCTCTACCAACGTCACGTGCTGGTCGCGAGCAGCCGCACGGCGGCGCAGGTCTTCGTGGGCGACGCCGAGGGCCGCATCCCCGGGGCCTTTGCGCAGGCCGACCCGCCCGACGCGCCGCCGCTCGCCGATACGCGACGGCTGCTCGTGCACGCCTACTACGTCAGCGCCGACTCCTCCGAGGCGGCCGGCTATCCGTCGCTGCGACGCAAACGACTCGTGGCCGGACCGGCGGTCCAGGACGAGGAAATCATTCCTGGCGTGGAGGACCTGCAAGTGCAGTACGGCGTGGACGCGGACGGGAATGGCAGCGTCGATCGCTACGTGAACGCCGACGGCGTCGCGGCCGGTACCACGGTCGTGTCGGCCCGCGTCTGGCTGCGCGTGCGGGCCTCCGAGCGCGACCCCGCGTGGAACGACACCGCGCGCTACGCATACGCCAACCAGGACGAACGCGTCCCGGTCGACGAGCGCGCGTTCCGCCGCGTGGTCGTCAGCCGGACCATTCACCTGCGCAATGCACGCGGCACATGAACGGGACGTTCGAACGGCGGCGAAGGGGAAGCGCGTCGGGGCGCCAGCGCGGCGCCGTGCTCGTCACCGCCCTGCTCCTGCTGCTGGTGCTGACGGTGCTCGGCGTCGCGGGCCTCGTGACCGCCACGCTCGAGCTTCGGATGGCGGGCAACGTCCGGCACCAGGAGCGTGCCTTCGCGGCGGCCGAGCACGCGATCGCGCAGGCACTACTCGCCGCGGACCTCGACACCTCGAGCAGCCTCGCCACACCCGTCAAGCCCGACTGCCGCGACGCGTGCACGACACCGGCCACCGAAGACCCGTTCGATTACTCGCTCTATTACGACCCCAACGCGGCCGGTTCGCCGGCACCGGACGGCGGTCATTCGCTCGGCGCCGGGCTGCAGGCGCACCACTTCATCGTGGAAGCCACGGGCGAGTCCGGCCCGGGCGCTCGTTCAGAGCACACCCAGGGCTTCTACATCCTCGGTCCCGCGGAGCCCTGAGCGGCCGCCGCACGGAGGGCACGAATCATGCGCCATGCATTGCGACGCGAACGGCAGCCCGGTCTGAAAACCCGGCGGCAGGTACGGGGAATCGAGGAGTGGGCGTGCGCCGCCGCCCGCGTGGCGATCGTCACGCTTGGACTGACAACCGGGCCGCTCGCGACGGCCGACGACACCGAGGTGTTCTTCGGCGGCGAGGCAGCCGCAGGCGCCGCGGCGCCCAACATCCTCGTCGTGCTGCCCGCGGGCCGGATGATGGGCTGCGTCATCGGATCGACCGTGCCGTGCGAGACGGCAGTCGAGGACGGCACCAGCCGCATGGACGTGTTGAAGGCGGCCCTCGTCAAGGCCCTCGACCGCCTCGCAGACGAGGGCGTGAACGTCGGGCTCATGCGCGGCAACAACAACGGTCGCGGCGATGAAGCCGCCGCCCGAGGCGGCTTCGTCGCGCAGGAGGTCGCGGCGCTCACAAAGGAGCGGAGCAACGGTCTCGCGCGGTGGATCTGTCCGTTCGGCATGGATCGGCGGGACTGCCACCGCGTGGTCCCGGACGGCGGCGACCCGGCTGCGGACCAGCTGCTGCTGGCTCCGTCGAACCACGCCGGCTTCTGCACGGCGGACGGCACGGGAGCGGTCGACTGCCGCGACCGGCTCGGGCCCGGCGGACAGCCGCTCACCGAAATGCTGTTCGAGGCGAACCGCTATTTCGCAGGACGCCGGCCGGCCTGGGGAATGCACTCGACGATCGGCCCGGGATATCCGTTTCCCGGCCACGCCCACGATCCGCCGTCGATCTGGGGCCCGGCGACCGTGGCGACGGCGGACTGCCGGGACGACGCGGCGGCGTGCCGCTATCGCAGCCCGGTCGGCGATTGCCAGCGCAACGTGCTCGTGGTCATCTCGGATGGCGTGCTGGCGCCGGACCTCGGTCACGAGACGGGTCCCGGATCGATCGCGAACTCCGCTGGCGATCCCGCGCCGTACGACCGGTGGTTCCGGGCCTACCGCGACCCGCGGGGAACGACGGCCGCACTCGGCCGACACGGCTGCAGCGTCAACGCCGGGATCGACTTTCGCCGCGTGGATCCCGACACGGGGGATCTCACCACCGAGGCGCTCAGCGACTGCGCGGACGACCTCGTCTACTCGATGCGCAAGGGCGGCTTCGTGGCGGGCCAGCGTGCGGCGCAGGTGTTCACCTACACGGTCGAGTTCGATCTCGCGGCAGCAACGCGAGCTGCGGGAATACCGGCGGACGCGCCGCGCCAGCTGCTGCAACTGCTGGCCCGCGCCGGGGGCGGCAAGCACCACGCGGTGGACTGCGCCGACTGCACGCCCGCCGAAGCCGCCGACGCGCTTGCTGCGGTCCTCACGGGCCTCGTCCGGGAAGCCGTGGTCGCCAATGCCTCGTTCACGGCCCCTGCGGTGCCGGTCAACTCGTTCAACCGGACGGAGAACCTGGACGAGCTGTACCTCTCGGTGTTCCGGCCTGCCGGCAGCCAGCGCTGGCGAGGCAATGTGAAGAAGTACCGTCTCGCCCCGAACGGCGACATTCTCGGCCGCGGCGATGCGCTGGCCGTGAACGCGCTGACGGGCCGGTTCCTGCCGGACGTGGGCAGCCTGTGGCCACCCGACCCGGCGATCACCGACGGCGACGACGTCGTGGCGGGCGGAGCCGCGCGCGCCCTGCCGGATCCCTTGGAGCGGCGCATCTACACCAACGAGGGCGGCGCGAACATGCATGCGCTCCCGACCTTCCCCGTCGAGCAGGTCGGCCATCGCGCCGACGCGGCCGCCGTGCTGGGCTACGAGGCGGCCGGCCTCGAGCCGCCCGCCTGTCCCGACCACCCCGGCGACGCGCCTGCCGACGGCGACAACCCGGCCTTATGCCACCTGATCGCGTGGATTCGCGGCGCCGACGTGGCCGACGCGGTGCCGGCGGCCACCGCGGAGTCACCGTCCGGCAACGGTGATTTCGCGGAACCGCGCCACGACCTCGGCGACCCGCTGCACACCCGGCCGGTGGTCGTGAGCTACGGCGGCGACGCAGGGAAGCCCCGCGCCGTCGTGTATTCGGTGACCAACGACGGCGCACTGCACGCCTTCGACCCGCTGACCGGCCGGGAGCGCTGGGCCTTCATTCCCTGGGACCGACTCGGCCGCATGCTGGCCCTCTATCGCGACCGCGAAGCGCGTCCGCGGACCACGCTCGGGCTCGACGGTCCGCTGCGCTCGCTCACGCTCGATCGCAACGGCAACGGCCGGATCGAGCCGGCAGCCGACGGCACGGGCGATCGCGTGATTCTCTACTTCGGCATGCGTCGCGGCGGCCGCAACTACTACGCCGTGGACGTCACCCACGTGGACTTCGACGACCCGACCGGAGACGCGCCCCGGCTTCTGTGGATCGCGGGACCGGCGGACGACGCCGGCATCCCGGCGGACCGGCAGCTCCCGCTGGCCGGCCAGTCGTGGTCACGGCCCGTGGTCACCCGGCTGAAGGTACCGGGGCATCGCGGCACCGACGATCGAGTCGTGATGTTCGCAGGCGGTTACGACCCGGACACGCAGGATCCGCCCGATGGCAGGCCCCAACCGTACGCGGACGACACGGCCGGCAATGGCCTCTACGTGCTCGACGCCTTCACCGGCCGTCGCCTGTGGCGCGCCGGACCGGACGCCGGGGCCGACCTCCGGCTCGCGGCCCTCACCGCAGCGATCCCCGGCGACCTCGCGGCACTCGACCTGACAGGCGACGGCTACGTGGATACCGCCTATTTCGGCGACCTGCGGGGCCGGGTCTGGCGAGTCGATTTCGATGGGGCCGCGGCTGACGTGGCCGGTCTCGCGAGCGGTGGCATCCTCGCGGATCTCGGCGGCGAGGGCGTCGCCGGCGCACGAAGGTTCTTCACCTCGCCCGACGTCTCGTCGGTGATCCAGCAAGGCCAGCGCTGGCTCAACGTCGCGATCGGCTCGGGCCACCGCGAGATGCCGCTGTCCGACCGGGTGACCCACGACCGGTTCTACAGCCTGCGTGATTACCACGGAGCCCTGCATCGCGACTGGTCACGGGCCGTACCGATCCGGGAAGCCGACCTCGTGGACGTCACGCCGGACCCGGCGGCGCCCGGCGTCCAGCCGCCAGTGCCGCCTGGCAGCGCCGGCTGGTTGCTGCGGCTCGACAGTCAGCCCGGGGAAAAGGCCATTTCCTCGTCGCGAACCTTCGACCATACCGTGTTCTTCCCAACCTTCGTACCGGCACCGCGTGACGACGACCACGACGACGACGCGGACACCTGTTCCGGCACCGCCGGCTACAACCACCTCTACCAGGTGAGCGTCTTCGACGCGCGCCCGGGCCGGCATCTGTCGGAAACCGCGCACGAGGTCGGCGCGGGCGGCCTCGCCCTGCGACTGGGGCAGCCCGGCATCGCGCCGGAACCCGTGTTCCTGTTCCCGGGTGCCGACGGCGGGGCGGACGGGGTTGGCGGTGCGCTGCCGCGTCCCCCGCCCCTTTGCCTCGTCGGCGTGGAGAGCTGCGGCAGCCTCACCGGGACCGGTCTGCGCCGGACCTACTGGCGGCAGCGCGGCGCCGAATGAACCCGTCGAGCGATATTCCGCGGCGGGGCGGACGGATTCGCGCCGGCCAGCGCGGCCTGACCTTGATCGAGCTCGTCGTGGTCGCCGTCGTGATCGCCGTGCTCGCTGCAATCGCGATCCCGTCCTACCGCAGCCACGTGCTGCGCGCCAACCGGACCGAAGCCCGCGCGGCGCTGCTCGCACTCGCGACGGCGCAGGAGAAATTCCATCTCCAGTGCCGCCACTACGCAACCGGGCTCGATCCGGACAAGGCCTCGGACTGCGATGCCGCAAGCCTTTCGTTCCCGGCCCGCAGCGACCGGGGTCTCTACTCACTCCGGGTCACCTCGGCCGACGCGAGCGGCTGGACGGCGGAAGCGCTGCCCACGGGCCCGCCCCAATCCGCGGACCGACCCTGCCAGGGCCTCGGGCTTGCGGGTACCGGTCGGAGATCTGCCTGGGACGCCGCCAGGCGGGACAGCGTCGTCGAATGCTGGGGCCGCTAGATTCGTGCGCGGCGGCTCTGTGCCGCGCGAGGCGCAGACTCAGCTGCGCCGCGGCGCGCGCAACTCGCGCGGCAGCGCGAACACCACGTTTTCCTCGCGCCCGACGAGTTCCTCGGCCCCCTGTCCGCCCCATTCGCGCAGCCGTGCGACGACGCGTTGCACCAGGAGCTCCGGGGCCGATGCGCCGGCCGTGACGCCGACCGCCTGCCTGCCCGCGAACCACTCGGGCCGCAGGTCCTCCGGTCCGTCCACGAGGTAACCCGGCTTGCCGGCCTTCTCCGCGATCTCGCGCAGCCGGTTCGAATTCGAGCTCGATTGCGAGCCCACCACGACGACGACGTCGCAGGCCTCGACCAGGCCCTTGACCGCGTCCTGGCGGTTCTGCGTGGCGTAGCAGATGTCCTCCTTGCGCGGCGTGGCAAGCGTCGGGAAGCGGCGCTGCAGCGCCGCGAGCACCTCGGCCGTGTCGTCCACCGAGAGCGTGGTCTGGGTGACGACGCCGACCCGCGACGGGTCGCGCACCTCGAGCCGCTCGACGTCCTCGACATCCTCGACCAGGCAGATGCGTCCGCCCAGCGAGTCGTCGAACTGGCCCATGGTGCCCTCGACCTCCGGGTGCCCCTCGTGCCCGATCAGGATCACCTCGCGGCCGTCGCGGGCGAAGCGCGCGACTTCCATGTGCACCTTGGTCACGAGCGGGCAGGTGGCGTCGAAGACGCGCAGGCCGCGCCGGTGCGCTTCTGCCTGCACGGCCTTCGGCACGCCATGGGCGCTGAAGATCACCGTGGCGTCGGCCGGCACGTCGTCGAGTTCGTCGACGAACACCGCACCGAGCCCGCGCAGCCGCTCCACCACGAAGCGGTTGTGCACGACCTCGTGGCGCACGTAGATCGGGGCGCCGAACAGATCGAGCGCCCGCTCGACGATCTCGATGGCACGATCCACGCCGGCGCAGAAGCCGCGCGGGTTCGCGAGCAGGATCTTCACCGGCGCTCCCGGAACGCGTCGAGGATCAGGAGTGCGGCGCCAATCGTGATGGCGCTGTCGGCGACATTGAACGCGGGGAAGTACGCCGCACCCCAGTGGGCGTGGATGAAGTCGACGACGTAGCCGTGGACGATGCGATCGATGACGTTGCCGAGCGCGCCGCCGAGGATCAGCGACAGCGCCAGCGGTAGCAGCTTCTCGCCGCGCGGGGTGCGCCAGATCCACACCATCAGCACGGCGCTCACCGTGAAGGCGAGGCCGATGAAGAACCAGCGCTGCCAGCCCGAGG
>Ga0105090_10000577_pt1 | contig 18442 bp, 17 predicted proteins | sample PPLLak3March2015_FD_79110 | JGI IMG/M metagenome (GOLD analysis project Ga0105090, IMG submission 79110) | Freshwater sediment microbial communities from Prairie Pothole Lake near Jamestown, North Dakota, USA - PPLs Lake P7 Core (1) Depth... | ecosystem: Environmental > Aquatic > Freshwater >... | reverse complement strand
CTGACAATCCCCTAAGCCTGTTCGGCCTCTGGCGTGCAACCCCGCGTCTGTCCGGGCCGTGTTGCCCACTCACGGCTGCCCGCTCCACCCCGGCCCTCTGGGGGTTTCCGGTCGCCGTTCCGTCGCCCGTGCACGCCTCAGCCGACAGGCTCTTTCCGGGTCTTGTCGAAGGGATGGTCCCAGGGACAGGAAACACAGGAGCTTACCATGCAGAACATCGTCATCCTCGCCGGCAACATCGGTCAGAAGCCCGAAGTGCGCTCGACCCAAAGCGGCACGAAGATCTCCAACTTCACCCTGGCCACCTCGCGGCCGCGCCTTTCGGAAGGTCGCGTGATGCGCGATGAGAACGGCTACCGGGTCATGGACACGGAATGGCACCGCATCACCTGCTTCAACGGTCTCGGCAAGACCGTCGCAGAGCACTGCGAAAAGGGCATGAAGGTCCTCGTCCACGGCCGCATCCACTACACCAAGTGGACCGACGCAACGGGCACCGACCGCTACGGCTGCGAGATCATCGCCGAGAAGGTCGACTTCCTGAGCCGCCCGAAGTCGGCCGAGAACGAAAACCCCGAGCTGGTCGACCGCGACGACGAGATCCCGTTCTGAAAAGAGCGGGGTCTCCCCCTCGGGCCCGGCGGGGAAACCCGCCGGGTTCGGCAGCTCCCGGCCGAGGCTGTGTGAAAACTCCAATTTTGAGAATCTGCGGAGAACAGTTTCCTCAGAGGTTGGTACGTGGTGGCCCGCGTCGGAACGCGGTCTCGCAGTCGACCCTGCGGGAGAATATCGTTCCGGGTCCGACCATGCACGACTGAGTTTTCACACAGCCTCGGCCCATACCGGCCATTTCAAGGTCCTCTGCGAACAGCAGCTTTCCGCACCTCAGATGGCCCATGCGGCAGCTAAGTCACGGCGTTGGACCCTGGCGCGCCGTGACCAGCGCGAGGTTGGCCAGCGCAGCGTTGGCCAGCGCAGCCCGCCAGCCGTGGTCGGGCGACGCTTTGCGCAGCGTCACCTGGCGGAAGAACGGTGAGGGCTTAGTGCAGCCTTCGGCGGTTACCAACAGCGTGTGGGCGCCCGGCTGGAATCCGTTTCCTATCCGCACCATCGCCACGTCACCCACCGCGAGAGCCGGCGTCTTGCCCAGCAGCACCCGCCCCGCCGTCTCGACCCGGTAGCGCACCATCCGACAGCCCGTCTCTGAGTTGCTGATTAGCAAGCCATAGACCTTTTCATCTGCGACTGACGCAAGAAGAACCGTATACGCGCAGATCGAGGGATCACAGGTCTGGGGTTCAGCAGTGGCTCTGCCAGCCAACAGCAACAGCAGGCCAACTCCTGCAAGCATGCCTTTCATGCCGACTTTGGTGTTGGCCCAGGATTGCCGGAGAGGAGCCTGGGTGTCCACTGCTCGGCAAAGGAAGATGGACATGGCGTAATCTCCGCCAGGGATTTGTTGAAGCTTCCCGGCCTGATGAGATCAATTTGCAGTTTGCGCATGGTATCGGCTGTTCCCTAGGTCACACCCGGCCCTTTGCCGACTGTTGGCTTCTTTCGCGCCCGCCTGCCAGCGGTCATTCGGCTCCCCTCCAAGTTTTCACTTACGGGTGCGCACATAAGCCTTTCGACACAGGAGCTGTTCTAGGCACCAAGAACGTAAGTACGCACAGATCGAATCGGATTGACGATGCGGTCGCCTAAAGTATATATAAAATACACTTGGCGCGACCGCCTCACTTGAGGCGGACAAGCTTGGGTAACCGGCGCGCGTGGCGCGCTTTTCCGTGGAGGGATCAATGAAACAAACAATGCTGGCGGGGGTCGCCCTGGCGACAATCGTCCTGTCGAGCTCGGCTTTTGCCCAGGATATGACCTTCGCCTATATCAACAAGCTGGACGACAACGCCTGGTTCGTGAACGAAGTGGCGGGTGCTGTCGCTGAAGGCGAAAAGCTTGGCGTGACTATTTCCCCGCAAGGTGTTCAATCCGACGCCACAAAGGCGATGAACGCATTGGAGGCGTCGATTGCGGCTGGTGTCAAAGGCGTGATCATCGTTGTTCCCGATCAGGCGATCGGACCTGCCGTGATGAAACGTACCGCAGAGGCCGGCATCCCGGTGATCGCGGTTGATGACGGGATCAAGGACGAGGCGGGCAACGATGCGCCTTTCGTCGGCTTCGAAGCTTCGGCAATCGGCAAGCAAGTCGGCGACACAATCGTGGCCTTCCACAATTCGCTTGGTTGGGGCGACAAGGCATCGGCGGATACCGTCGTGCTTTCCATCGAGGTTCAGGGGCTGTCCGTCTGCATGGACCGTAACCTTGCAGCAAACGCAGTCCTGACCGAGAAATTGGGCATCACAGAGGACCAGATCATTCACATCCCCTATGATCCGGGCTCGCTGGACAAGGCCTTGTCTGCCACCTCGCAGACGATCGTTGCCCTTCCCCAGGCCAAGAAGTTCCTGATCAATGCCTGCAACGACGATGGCGTTCTGGGCGCGGTCCGCGCACTCGAGCAGGCCGGCGTTGCGACAGAGAACATCATCGGTGTCGGAATCAACGGTCAGATGGCATGCGAAGAGTTCAAAAAGGAAGAAGACACTGGCCTTCGCGCTTCGATCTATGTTGACAGCGCAGTTCACGGAGCCACTGCCGTCAAGCTCATGCATGACTTCGTCGTCAACGGCACACCAATTCCGGCGCGCACCATCATCGACGGCACAGTCATCACAAAGGCCGACAACAAGGGCGTGGCCGAGTGCCAATGATACGGCAAGACTGACGCCAAGATTTGCTCCCACCCCTGCCCGCTTTGTCGGGTGGGGGCCCTAACCCCAAAGAACACAGAGTCCCAGATGACCACTCAATCCCCAACCACAAATCCTACGCGATTGAGTTTTTCAGGGGTCAGCAAGTCGTTCGGCGTTGTCCGCGCACTGCGCGATGTCTCCATGGATCTGCGCCCAGGAGAGATCCTGGCCTTGATGGGAGAAAACGGCGCCGGAAAATCCACCCTTCTCAAGGTCATGTCCGGAGTTTACCCCGCAGACCAGGGTCAAATCACGCTCGACGGCACGTTGCAGAACTTCACCTCGCCTCTGGATGCCAGACGAGCCGGCGTGCGAGTTGTTCATCAGGAACCTGATATCATCCCGGGTACCACCGTTGCCGAGAACATTTTCGTAGGCGAACTTCCACGCCGTGCCGGTCGCTTCGTGGATTGGACAAAACTGAATGATGATGCGGCACAGCTTCTGACCAGTTTCCGCTTCGGCCAAGCCATAGATCCAGCCTCGCCAGCATCTGATCTGACCGCTGCAAAACGCCAGATGATCGAAATCATGCGCTCACTACGTCAAGGATTGAAGGTCCTGGCTCTGGATGAACCAACTTCGTCACTGTCCGAGGCCGAAGCTGAAGATCTCTTCGCCCTGGTTCGACAGCTTCGCGACGGCGGTGTTTCTATCCTCTATGTATCGCATCGAATGAATGAAATCCTTGGCCTTTCGGACCGCGTCGCGGTTCTGCGGGACGGCGCAATGGTCGGAGTTCGACCTGCAGCTGAACTGGATCAGGCGCAACTGATATCCATGATGGTTGGCCGCACGCTTGAAGATGGAATGCGCAAGACCCGTCAAACGGCTGGCCCGGTAGTGCTTGAGGCCGATGGGCTGGTTTCGCCAGATGTAAGAGACGTTTCGTTCAGCATCAAAGCGGGAGAAGTTCTTGGCATCGCCGGGCTAATCGGCGCGGGCCGGACTGAACTTGCAAAGACCCTTTTCGGCGCGCTGCCTCGCTCGGCTGGCAATATTCGTATCGACGGGCAAGATACCAGGATTTCGGAGCCGCGCGATGCCATTCGCGCTGGACTTGTCTATGTGCCCGAAGAGCGAAAGGCAGATGGAATATTCGCCGAGCGCAGCGTGATGGAAAACGCATCGATCGCCATTCTGCGTCGTATCAGCCCATTCCGCCTGATCCAGAAGGCCGAAGAGCGCAGGATCGTGACTGACTTTGCATCCAGAATGCGCGTCAAGACACCAAGCCTTGAACAGTGGATAGGCAAGCTTTCTGGAGGGAACCAGCAAAAGCTGATGTTGGCCCGCTGGCTTGCGACGCAACCCCGGGTCCTGATGCTGGATGAACCGACGCGAGGCATCGACGTTGGGGCGAAGGCCGACGTCTATGCCCTGATTGACGAGCTTGCGAAACAGGGAGCCGCAATTCTGCTCATCTCATCGGAGCTGCCTGAAATCCTTGGTCTGTCCGACCGAATTCTCTGCCTGCAAGCCGGGCGGATCACAGCCACGCTTGATGCTGCCACAGCGTCAGAGGAGTCGATACTCCAGGCCATCATGCCCCGCCACGTCTGAACGGAACTCACCCAATGACCGATACACCAGCCCTGACAACCTCTCCGAAACGACGTGGCGTCATACGGCGCATCGTGACGGCGATTGGCCCGCAGAACCTCAGCCTTCTGGCCGCACTCGTCGTTCTCATCTTGATCTTCGGAACGCTTCGGCCTGATGCGTTCTTCTCGACGCGCAATCTGGCCGCGATTCTCAATGCGATCGCCATCTTGGGCATAGTGGCAATGGCTCAGACCGTTGTGATTATTTCCGGCGGTATTGATGTATCCGTTGGCTCAATTGTCGGGCTTGGTTCCATTGTTGCGGCAACCGCAATGTTGCATTTCGACAGCGCGTTCATTGGCATACTTGCCGCAGTGGCGGCCGGAAGCTTGGCAGGATTGGTCAATGGGCTTTTGATAACAAAGGGTCGCGTCAATCCGATCATCACGACGCTTGCAACGCTGGCGATATTTCAGGGCCTTTCGTTCATCGTTTCAAACGGCAAAGCAATCGGGGTCCTGAACACGAGCTTCAACTGGATCGGTTCTGGCCGAATTGGCGGTGTGCCCATTACAGTGATAGTCTTTGTTGCCATCGCAGCCCTGATGGTGTTTTTCATGCGCGCCACAGATATGGGCCGCAACATCTATGCCATTGGCGGTAACCCGAATGCCGCACGCCTTGCCGGAATCCGGATCGAAAGATACAGGGTCGGCGTCTATGTCCTGACTGGGATCGTCTGCGGCATTGCGGCGGTACTTCTGACGGCGCGCTCCACCTCGGGACAGCCGTCCTCAGGTTCAGCTGGTCTGGAGTTGGAGGCGATCACCGCAGCATTTCTTGGCGGATGCGCGATGGCGGGGGGGCGCGGCACAATCATTGGCACGATCTTGGGCGTGCTCATCATCGGCACGCTGAACAATGGCATGCTGCTCATGATGGTCCCCAACTTCTATCAACTGGTCGCCAAGGGCGCCCTTCTGTTGGCCGCTGTGATGATCATGGAATTCCGCACGGGGGCGCGCAAATGACTGGGCCAGTTCGGATAGGTTTTGTCGGCGCTGGGTGGTGGGCAGTGTCCAACCATATCCCTCGGATCAAAGCGGATCCGCGGGCGCGACTAGCCGGAGTTTGCCGTTTAGGGGCGGTCGAACTGCGGAAAGTGAAGGCGCACTTTGGGTTTGACTACGCGACAGAGGACTTCCTGAAGATGCTGGATGAAGTCCCGATGGAAGGCTTGGTCATTTCGACCCCGCACCGGCTGCACGCCGTTCAGGCACTGGCGGCAATTGAACGTGGCATCCATGTCCTGATCGAGAAGCCCATGGCCGTCGATCCATCAGAGGCACGGGCAGTCGTTGCTGCAGCGCGCGCACGCGATGTGCATGCGTTGATCCCCTACGGCTGGAACTTCAAGCCATTCCTGGCGCAGGCGCGCCAATGGATCGCCCAAGGCCGCATCGGCCAGATTCAGCATGTTGCCGGGCGAATGGCCTCGCCGATGGGCGATTTGTTGCGAGGGCAACGCTATGTCGGCACCGAGGCGGATATGTTTCAACCCGACCCGGCAATGTGGGCTGATCCTGTAACGGGCGGCTATGGCTGGGGGCAACTGATCCATTTGCTTGGCGCACTGTTCTATTTGACCGATCTGAAGCCGATCGAAGCCTATGGCATCACGGGAAACCACGACCAAGGCAGCGATTTGTTCAACTCAGTCGCCCTGCGCTTCTCCAATGGGGCAACCGGGGCCTTGTCCGGGGCTGCGACACTCCCATCGGGAAGTCCTTTCGATCTGACCCTGGACTTCTACGGCACCGAAGGAGTGATCAGCCTTGCTGTCGATCCAGCGCGACTGACCCTGCGGCGGCATGATGGGCTGATAGAAGATGTGCCGCTTGCGCCCGGCGCCGGCGCCTATGAATGCCTTGAACCTGTGGATCGCTTCATCGCGCTGTGCGCGGGCGAAGCTGTTGAAAACTGTGGCCCGCCAGAATGCGGTGCTCGGGCTGTCGAAGTGGTCGCAGCCATGCATGCGTCGGCAAAATCTGGCCGGCCGGAACCTATTGGAGGCCAACATGCCTGAAGTCGTCTGCGCGCTGGATGTTCAAGACAAGCTCGGCGAAGGGGTTATCTGGGATGCCATCGAAGGCGTTCTGTGGTGGGTTGACGTGCCCAGACCTTCTGCGATTCATAGGCTGAACCCTGAAACCGGCGCCAATGACAAATGGGTGATGCCCGAAATGGTCATGTCGCTTAGCAAGCGGCGCGATGGCAGGCTCCTGGCTGCATCGCACCACGGCCTGAATGTGTTTGACCCAAAAGACGGCAGCTTGAAACGCATTGCGTCCCCGGAAGCTGACCGGCCTCTAAACCGCTCGAATGACGGTGCTACCGATGCGTCCGGCCGGTTCTGGTTTGGGACGATGCTGAACAACATCGGCCCCGATAACAGCTATCTCGATGTCCCGGAAAGCACAGGGAACCTCTACAGGGTTGGCGCGGATCTCATACCGGTACGAATGGATGGGCAAATCGGCATTTCGAATTCCACTGCCTGGTCGCCCGACGCGAAGACGATGTACTTTGCCGACACCTTGGCCGGTACGATCTATGCCTACGACTTTGATCTTCCCCTAGGGGCGATCTCAAACCGCAGGGTGTTCGCAAATGTGCAGGGTCACGGTTACCCCGATGGCTCTTGCGTTGACGCGGAAGGCTTTCTTTGGAATGCCCGTTGGGAAGGCGGTTGCGTCATCCGGTTCGCACCAGACGGGAACATCGACCGCATCATCAAGGTTCCGGCCAGCCGCGTGACCTGCTGCGCCTTCGGGGGCCCGGATCTCGGCACGCTATACATCACCACCTCCCGTTTGCATCTGACCGCTGAAGAATTGACGGTTCAGCCTCAGGCAGGCGGTTTGTTTTCTTGCCGTCCCGGCGTGACCGGGCAGGCCCCCAACCAGTTCGCGGGATAACAGGACCAACATCATGACCCAGACCACGACCCCCTCATCGGGTCCCCTTGCGGGGATCCGGGTACTCGACCTCACCCTGGCGTTGGCCGGTCCGCTGTGCACCCAGCGCCTGGGTGACATGGGTGCCGAGATCATCAAGATCGAAGGTCCGAACCGCGGTGATTTCACGCGCAATGCCATGATGCGTGATGTTCTCTTGGGTGGAGAGACAACGTGTTTTCTGTCGATCAACCGCAACAAGAAATCGGTGGCGATCGATTTGAAAAGCCCGAAGGGCCAAGCGCTTTTCTTTCGAATGGTGGAGGACGCGGATGTCGTCATCCAGAACATGCGCCCCGGCGTTGCCGAGCGTTTGGGCATCTCCTTCGAAACCCTGAAGGCGCATAATCCGAAGATCGTCTATGTCTCGATCTCGGGCTACGGCGACTCCGGCCCGATGTTGCCGCGTCCCGGGCAAGATTTGCTGGTGCAATCCTTCTCGGGCACAACCTTCAATGCAGGCACCGCTGACGGGCTTCCACACCCTTCGCCGATCTACATTGTTGACGTTGCGGCAAGCCACAATGCCTGCGAGGCGGTGCTGGCCGGTCTGATCCAGCGCGACCGGCAAGGGATTCCGGTCCAGGCCAAAGTGTCGCTGCTGGCGGCAGTGCTGGAGATTCAGATCCAGGAGATCACCACCCATATGACAACCGGTCGGACCGGGCAGCGCGGCACAGCCCCCTATTCGTCGACATGGATGGAGCCGCCTTACGGGATTTACCGGACCAAAAACGGGCATATCGCCTTGGCTCAATCAAGCCTGGCAGCCATCGCTCAGGTTCTTGGTTCGACCGAACTTGCCGCCCTTGCCGCATCGCGGCCAGATCCAGCCGACGACGAAAAGATGCTGACCTGGCGCGACGCGATCTATCCGGTTCTGCAAGCCATTCTGGCCAAAGAAGAAACTGACGACGCGGTGGTGCGCCTTGACGCCGCCGGTGTCTGGTGCGGGCCAGTTCTGGACTACGATGGCTTGATCGCCCATCCGCAAAGCGAAGGTTTGTTCGCCGAAATCGCGCATTCTCGCGCTGGCCTGATCAAGACCCTTGCGCCAGCGATCAGCTTTTCCACCCATCCTAACCCCAAACTCGCGGGCGCACCTGCCTTGGGAGAGAACACCTCAGAGGTCCTCTCGAGCTTCGGGGTTTCGATGAGCGAAATTGACAGTCTTTTACAAGAAGGAGTCGTGGCATGACCGAGCACCTGATCTTCAAGAAAGGTGATGACGGCATTGCCGAAATCATCTTCAACCGCCCGGAAAAGATGAATGCCATCCATCGCGACATGATGGTTGCCATCCGCGATGCCCGCCGCGCCATCAACGAAGACGACGATATCCGCTGTGTTGTTGTGCATGGGGTTGGGGAGCGCGCATTTTGTGCTGGCACCGACCTGACAGTCCTGGACAGCTACAAAGGCGCTTGGGCCTGGCGCAATCGCATCTGCTACTCGACGGAATTCCGCAGGATCAAAAAGCCGACGATTGCCGCCATCAAAGGCTGGTGCGTTGGTGGCGGTCTGGAAATCGCGACAAATTGCGATATTCGCGTGTCGGCGCCGTCAGGAAAACTCGGCGCGCCAGAGGTCAAGCATGGCTGGCTGGGTGGCGGTGGCCAAACGCTGATGCTGACCCGATTGGTCGGGTATGGTTATGCGAGCCTCATCTGCATGACGGGTGACCCGATTGACGCCAAAGAGGCCGCGCGGATCGGGCTTGTGCAGGTACTGACCGAAGAAGGCGCGGAACTTTCCACCGCACGTGAGATTGCGGGACGGATTGCCCGTCACACTGCGGTTGCCACGGTTACGGTAAAAGACGGTATCCGGGCGTCGTTGTCTTCGACGCTTGAACCGGCCGCTCGGCATGAAAACGACCTGATGATCATGGCATTTGCCATGGGCAATCAGCGGGCAGGCATCGACACTTTCAAGGGGCGCAAAGAATGACCGCCCGACGGGGCCGGAAGCCGGTCATAGGCGTCAAGAATATGCGCTTTCAAAGCAGAGCGTGCTTTTTCCAGCGAGTGATCTGCAAGGGCCGCAATGATGAGGTCATGTTCGCGGATGATGCGCCCGATGTCCTGAACGCCACGCCCGTGCAAAGTCAAAGGGATCCGCTCGTGGTAGCCAAGCCGCTTATAGGCGTCGATTACCAAGGGGTTGCCAGTCAATCCGACGAGAATCTCATGGAACTTGGCATTGTCGGTGATGAACCCCTGGAAATCGGTGAAGCTCTCACCGTAGTTCTGGGCACGGATCTGGTCGTTGATGGCCCGGAGAGCCGCGACAACCTCGGTGGTCACCGCATCCATCCCAAGCTCCAACGCGCCGAGCTCCATCACAAGACGTGCCTCGAACAAGTAGGCGATTTCGTCGGAGTCCGGGGCCGGTGCCACACGAAAGCCCTTGTTGGGCTCGTAGGTCACAAGGCGTTCCGCAGTCAGCCGAGCGAGAGCTTCCCGCAACGGGATCATGCTGGTGCCGAATTCGTTGGCAAGTTCCAAGAGCACGATCTTTTCACCCTCGCACAGTTCGCCCACCATGATCCTTCGATGGATTTCGTTGTGAGCCAACGTCACCAAATTCGACTTTCGCAAGGGGGCCGGGTTGGCCTTGCGGTTGTTTCGGACGGGGGGCTCTTCTGATGGCAACAGTCATTCTCCGTGGTTTGTCTTGGGGGCATCGACGGGCAACTGGTCCGCTGATCCCGCTCTCCGAGTCCTTCTCAGCGCAAAATCCCGATGTTTCAGTCGAGTGGGTCGTCCGACCTTTGTCGGATTTCGAGCATCAAAGTTTGCCGGATTTGGCAAGTGTATACGATTTCATCATCTACGACCACCCTTTCAGCGGATCAATAGTCGAAAGCGGGGCATTCTTGCCGCTTTCTGGCTATTCCGACCTGCGTGTAGGCGTCTCCGATGAACACATCTGGCTGGGGCCGTCTCTGCTCAGCTACCGAATGGGTGGAACTGTCTGGGGTTTGCCGATCGACGCCGCAACCCAGCATGCGGTCTATCGAGCCGATCTGATTGCACCCGAGGTCGTGCCGGAAAGCTGGACCGCCGCCATCTCTTTGGGCGAGAGACTAAGGAAACGTGGCCTACATCTTGGGCTTGCGGTTTCGACGCCGCACACAATTTTGACCATTGCATCACTCATGTCCAATCTGGGCTGCCCGTGGGAAACGCAACTGGATCGACCCTTCACGATTGATCGAGCCGGATTCTGCGAGGCCTACTCGCAAGTGCAGGCGTTGCTCTGCCTTTGCCCTGAGGCGGCGTTGAATTGGAATGCTATCGATCTCCACGAGGCCATGGTCGCCCGTGACGACGTGGTCTACTGCCCCTGCGTCTATGGGTACGGAACCTACGGCGAAGCCGACTGCCGCGCGAGGCTGTCCTTTGGCCCCTTTGCTGGATTGAAGGCCCCCTATCATGCCGGCTCCACATTGGGCGGCACCGGACTGGCTGTTTCGCGGACGACACGCCATCCTGCGGAGGCCGTCAGCTTTCTCGCTTTCGCGGCAAGCGACCATGCCCAGCGGAACTTGATCCCCTCTCGTCATGGCCAGTCGGCCATTGTGCTGGCATGGCATGACCCTGACGTCGACGCCGGCTTCAACGGGTTCTTTTCAGCGACGCGGTCCTCAATCGAGACGGCGTGGCTGCGCCCGCGTTACCGCGGATACATCGGATTTCAGGCCGAAGCGGGCCACCTTGCGGCGGAAGGCCTTCGTTCGGGCAACAAGGCAGCTGCAGTTTGGGCAAAGATCGAACCGCTTCTGGCAACCGTCAACACATGAGGCAGGTGATGTCAGGCAGGCTTGAGGGAAAATCAGCAATTGTTACCGGCGCCGGGCAGGGTATCGGTGAGGCTATTGCAGTCGCGTTCTGCACCCAAGGGGCTCGTGTGGTCATCGCCGAATGCAACCCTGAAACTGGGGCGGCTGTGGCCGCAGGGCTCAGGGCCAAGGGCGGTGAGGCATTGTTCGTTCATACGGATGTTGCAGACCGTGCTTCAGTGGAAGCGATGGTACAGGCCGCCTTAGGCGCGTTTGGCACTGTCGACATTCTTGTCAACAACGCTGGCATAAATGTCGCCAAAGAACCTCTTGCCTTGAGCGATGACGATTGGCGGCGCTGCTTTGCCGTCGATCTTGATGGGGTTTGGCATTGTTGCCGCACGGTCTTGCCGCAAATGCTGGCAAATGGTCGCGGGTCGATCGTGAACATCGCATCTGTGCACGGCTTCACCATTATCCCGCATTTCTTTCCCTACCCGGTTGCCAAGCATGCCCTGATGGGCCTGACTCGTTCCTTGGGGATCGAGTATGCGGCCAAGGGTGTTCGCGTGAACGCCATTGCCCCCGGCTACATCCAAACGCCCATCTGCGAAGACTGGTGGTCTACTTTCCCCGATCCCGCAGCCGAACGGCAGCGCGCCTATGACTTGCATCCGCCAGGACGCATCGGGCGACCAGAAGAAGTGGCGATGACCGCAGTGTTTCTCGCCTCTGACGAGGCACCGTTCATCAATGCGGAGTGCATCGTCATAGATGGGGGCCGGTCGGTCCTCTACCACGAGTAGATCAATGAAAATCACAGCAATCACCGCACACGTCTGTAACGCAGCGATGCGCAACTGGGTCTTTGTCCGGGTCGAGACAGACCAGCAGGGTCTTTACGGCTGGGGAGAGGCGACGCTGGAATGGAAGACGCGCGCCGTCGTCGGTGCGATCAATGATCTTGCGCCGCTTCTGATCGGCGCCGACCCACGTGACATCGAGCAGTGCTTTCAAGTGATGACCAAGCACAGCTTCTGGCGCATGGGCGTCATCGGGATGTCAGCGATCAGTGGCATCGAAATTGCGCTATGGGACATTCTGGGCAAGGCGTTAGGGCAGCCGGTCTGGCGGCTGCTTGGCGGTAAATGCCGCAACTATCTTCGTACCTACACTCATCTTGGAATGGGTGACATGGGATCAGTCTATGAGACCTCTAACCGAGGTGACCTTGCCGAGCGTGGCAGGGCGGTGATTGAGGCTGGCTATGATGCGGTCAAGGTGGTTTGCATCCCCTACAGCCACTACACCAGCCCAAATCGGGACATCGACGCCGTCGCGGAAATGATGGCGGGCCTGCGTGACGCCGTAGGACTGGATGTCGAAATCATGGTGGATTTTCACGGTCGCCCGGCATCAATCGCGCTCGCCCGCGACTACATCAATGCTGTCGCTGTGGCGCGGCCGCTGTTTGTCGAAGAACCCGTACCGCCAGAGGACATGGTTGGCATGGCCCATTTGACGGCCACCTCTCAGGTAACAATTGCCGGCGGCGAAAGGCTGATAGGACGGCGAGATTTCGCGCAAGCGATCGCCGTACGGGCTTTCCATATCGCCCAACCCGACATCTGCCATGCTGGCGGGCTTTGGGAGACCAAGAAGATTGCGGCCATGGCGGAAAGCGCGGGCATGGGGATTGCGCCGCACAATCCGCTAGGGCCGATCGCGGGCGTCGCGGCGCTTCACTTGGGAATATCGACGCCCAATCTGGTCATTCAGGAAGAAATGTCCGGCGCTGTCGCCTGGTATGGTGACGTGGTCTCGTGGCCAATCGATCGCCAGCCAGGTCGTTGGGACCTGCCAGAGAAGCCTGGCCTCGGGATCGAGGTGGACGAAAAGATCATCGCCAGCCATCCTTTCCAGCAAGAGGTGCTTCACACTCGCAATGCCATTCTGGCCGACGGAACGGTGGTGGATTGGTGATGCTGGAACTCAAGTCGAAATTCCTGACCGGCCGAGTCTTGCCAGAGGTCGGAGGCTGCCTTGAGCGTCTTGATCTGACGTTGCTCGATCAGACCATCCGCCCAGTCCTGGTCGCGCCATCGACCGCTGCTACGCACGCCGGGGATGCCAGGCAATCGGCACATTTTGCAATGTTGCCCTATGTCAATCGAGTCCGGGGAAATATGCTCCGATGCGGCGACGCTGTCATAACCATGCAGTCCAACACCGACGAACCTTTGGCACTACACGGAGCAGGCTGGCAAGGCGCGTGGCGAGTCCTCTCTGCGACAGCGGATCGCTGCGAACTGGGGCTTGACGCGCCCGCAAACTACCCCTTCCGCTTTCACGCGCGGCAGACGTTCACGTTATCGGACGATGCATTGCTCATCAATCTCAGCGTCACCAATACCTCCAGCCACGCCATCCCGGTAGGATTGGGGTTTCATCCCTACTTTCCGCGCGACGTCGGTACACGTCTCCAATTCGATGCCGAATGGTTCTGGCTCGAAGGGTCGTCTCATTTGCCGACCGATTCCATACGTGTTCCCCCAGAGCTTTCTTTCGCCCATTCGAGGCATTTGCCGGGGAAGTGGCGGGCCAATTGTTACACGGGTTGGCACGGCAAGGCGGTCATCGAACAGCCAGTTCTTGGGTACAGCCTGTTCATGACTGCCTCCGAAAACTGTTCAGATCTGATGTTCTACACGCCACCCGACGCTGGTTTCTTCGCGCTGGAGCCACAAAGCCATACCTCAGGTTTTGTGCAGACCTATCGGGACGAGTCCATGGCGACGCCAATGCGGGAACTGTCTTCGGGCGAGACCTTAGCCTGCTGGATGCAGGTTCAGGTCCTTCCTCACACAATCGAGAAAGGCAAGAAATGACGAAGCCGATTTATCTGGTTCAATTCAAGGGCCAACATGACCGGGCATGCTGTGCGTTGTTGCAAGGTGATATGGCTCAGCCCGCAGCTGCTGGCCAAAGCACTTATGATTTGGCATTGCGCGCCATCGCCGAGCACCTAACCCTGGCCGAGGTGGTTGCGCAGACCGAGTGGTCTAGTCCGCGCCCGCTGGACAGCATGACCCTGCTGCCGCCGGTGACCCATCCCGACCCGACCCATCTGCACGGCACCGGAACCGGGTTGACCCATCTTGGCTCTGCCAAAACACGCAGCGCGATGCACGGTGTAGATGCACAAGAGACAGATTCGATGCGAATGTTCCGCTGGGGTATCGAAGGCGGCAAGCCCACAGGCGAATACGTTGGCGTGCAACCGGAGTGGTTCTACAAAGGCAACGGCCACTGGGTTGCGGCTCCGAACGCTGATTTGAATTCGCCTGCGTTCGCCGGAGACGGCGGAGAGGAGCCCGAGCTTGCCGGAATCTACCTGATTGACCAGAATGGCGAGCCCTGTCGTCTGGGATTTGCTCTCGCCAACGAGTTTTCAGACCACGTCACAGAAAAGAAGAACTACCTCTTCCTGGCGCACTCGAAATTGCGGCCCTTCAGCTTTGGACCGGCTTTGCGTGTCGGTGATTTGCCAAGTGACGTTCGGGGAACCTCGCGCATCTTGCGAGATGGCAAGGAAGTCTGGTCAAAGCCCTTCCTGACAGGAGAGGCAAACATGTCCCACAGCCTTGCCAATCTGGAGCACCATCACTTCAAGTACGACATCTTCCGCCAACCCGGCGATCTGCATGTGCATATGTTCGGCACCGCAACACTGAGCTTTGCGGACCAAGTCGAGTGCAAAGCGGGCGATGTTTTCGAAATTTCCGCTGCTGATTTCGGCCCGTCGCTGCGCAACCGCCTTGTAGTCGAACCTGAGGCAAAGCCTGCTACGCGTGTGACAGTGAGGCAACTGTGAGCAGAATCATGGTTTTGGGTGGCAAGCACCTTATCGCAGGACAATGGGTTGCCGGAGAGGCGACGTTTCAATCCTCCCCCGCCTTTGGTGACGCGCTGACATTCTCAGTCGGTACGCCTTCCCACGTAAGCGCCGCGGCCCTGGCTGCTGAAGATGCCTTTCCCAGCTACAGTACGTTGAGCCGCGATGCTCGCGCCACGTTCTTGGATAGGATCGCTTCTGAGATCGATGCGCGCGGCCCAGAAATCACGGCCATCGGCACCAGCGAAACCGGCCTGCCGGTCGCGCGGATGGAAGGCGAACGCGGCCGCACGACGGGACAGTTGCGCCTTTTCGCTGAACATATCCGCAAGGGCGACTATCTCGACCGCCGCCATTCCCCCGCCCTTCCCGACAGGCAACCGGCGCCACGCCCGGATCTGAAGATGATCCAGCGCCCCATCGGTCCGGTTGCGGTCTTCGGCGCTTCCAACTTCCCGCTGGCCTTCTCGACCGCCGGGGGCGACACGGCCTCGGCGCTGGCGGCAGGCTGCCCGGTTGTGGTGAAGGGCCATTCGGCCCATCCCGGCACGGGTGAGATCGTGGCCCAGGCGATTGACGCCGCCATCAAGGCGTTGGGCCTGCATCCCGGCGTCTTCTCGCTGGTGCAGGGCGGCAAGCGCGATGTGGGCGAGGCGCTGGTGCAACACCCGCTCATCAAGGCGGTGGGCTTTACCGGCTCGCTGACAGGTGGACGGGCGCTTTTTGACCTTTGCGCCCGGCGGCCAGAACCCATTCCGTTCTTTGGTGAGCTGGGTTCGGTCAACCCGATGTTCCTGCTGCCGAACGCGGTCAAGGCGCGCGGTACGGCCATTGCCCAGGGCTGGGCGGGATCGCTGACCCTTGGCGCCGGCCAATTCTGCACCAACCCGGGCATTGCCGTGGTGATCGACAGCCCCGAGGCGCAGGGCTTCATCGACGCGGCCAAGGCGGTGGTGGGCCAGGTTGGCGCGCAGACCATGCTGACCGATGGCATCGCCCAGGCCTATCGCGGCGGGCGCGACCGGGTCGCGGCTCAATCGGGCGTGCGCGAGATTCTGACCTCGGACTGCGACCTGCGCAATGCCACGCCCTACCTTTACGAGGTGTCGTGCGATGACTGGCTGGGCAATCATGCGCTGTCGCAAGAAGTCTTTGGCCCGCTTGGCCTGATCGTCCGAACCCGGGATGCGGGCCAGATGGAGGCCGTGGCGCGCAGCCTGGAGGGGCAGTTGACATGCACCATCCACCTGGACGAGGCCGACACGCCCCAGGCCCAGGCGCTGATGCCCATCCTTGAACGCAAGGCAGGCCGCGTGCTGGCCAATGGCTTCCCGACTGGCGTGGAAGTGGTGGATGCCCAGGTCCATGGCGGGCCCTATCCGGCCAGCACCAATTTCGGCGCGACCTCGGTTGGCACGATGTCGATCCGCCGCTGGCTGCGCCCGGTGGCGTATCAGAACATGCCGGACAGACTGCTGCCAGTGGATCTAAGATGATTGCATTCGAAGGTGCCTGGCGCGCCGACCTCATTGCTTGCATAGACAGAAGCACGCAAGCTCTGCGCTTCGAATCGACTGCTGTTCAGAGGAGGCTGGACGCCCGTTCCGCTCCATCGCGCGACAACCATGCACCCTGCTCAAGCACGGATTCCCGCCTACCACGACCAAGATGCCCAACTTGTCGGTCGAAGCTCAATCAATGACCGCTTAGGCAGAACTGACCCAAAATCATGCCGCACCTGCTCGGGTCCGCTCCCCGCCCTTCTCGTCTACCAGAGTTAGAGGGGTGCCGGTTTAGCGGTGACGGGTTGAGGGTTGGGAGAGTGGCTCCCGGCGCCCGTCGCGGGAGATAGCCGATGGGCGTTGTGGAAGTTCTGGATCCGGTCGCGCCGGCACGAGCGGGTGGGTGGAAAGTGGATGTGAGCCGGGGTGCGCGGAACGGGCGGGTGTCGTCCGAATGGTTCAACCGGCCCGATGACGAGCGGTATCTGTCGCTCGATGATCTCTGGGCCAATGTGAAGGGTCGGTCCGAGCGGAGCCGCAGCCGCGTGGTGCAGACGGCGGAAATCCGCGTCGAGGCCACCCGCGACAGCGCCGAGCGGCTGCACTTGGTCCTGCCGAAAGCACATGAGCCGGTGGCGCCCACACATTGGGCCTTTGGTCAGCTTGCCAGCATCGTCGGCGCACCGGCGTCCTACCTGCGGCAACTGCCCGCGCCGCTTGCGGGGATCAACCTGCAATACGGTCTGACCAACCATCGCGCCGAGCAGGTCAAGACCTTCGAGACGGAAGATTGCCGCACCGAACTGCGCGCAGTGACCGGCTCCGACTATGGCCGCATCCATGACCACGAGTTGGTCGAGGCGGTGCAGCGCATTGCGGGCAATGGCACCGGTGACACGCGCTGGAAGGTGCCCGGAGTGCTCGACTGGTCGACCGGGGTCTACAACCCCGATGTCGAGATCAGCCGCGACACGACCACGCTCTATGCCTCGGACCGCGATGTCTTCCTGTTCCTGGTCGATGATCACAACCCGATCGAGGCAGGCCGGCTGCCCGACGGCTCCCCTGATCTCTATTTCCGGGGCTTTTACTGCTGGAATTCCGAGGTGGGCGCGAAGACCCTCGGCATAGCGAGCTTCTATCTACGGGCGGTGTGCCAGAACCGCAACCTCTGGGGCGTCGAGGACTTCCAGGAGATCACCATCCGGCACTCGAAATATGCCGCCTCGCGCTTTGCCCAAGAGGCGGCACCAGCACTGACACGGTTTGCCAATTCCTCGCCGCAGGGATTTGTGAACGGCATCAAGGCGGCGCGTCAGCAGATCGTCGCGCGCACGGATGAAGACCGCGATGACTTCCTGCGGAAACGCGGCTTCTCCAAGGCTGAATCCGGCAAGATCATTGAGAAGGTGCTGATGGAAGAGGGCCGCCCGCCCGAAAGCATCTTCGACTTCGTGCAGGGGATCACGCGGCTTGCGCGCGACAAAACCCAGCAGGATGCCCGCCTCGACATGGAAGGGCGCGCCAAGAAGCTGCTCGACCGGGTCGGCTGACAGAGCGCCCCTGCAGCGATCGCCCGACACCGGTGCGGTCGCTGCACCTTTTTCTCAACATGCACGCCACTGGCCCCGCCCCGAAAGGGCAGGGGACTTCAGTGTGCGCAACCTAGCGAGACGCCCATGACCCCCCAGGAAGAAACCGTCATCCTTGAGGCCCGCGACATCCTCGGCCGTTACCTCAGCCAGAACGCGGTCATCGGAAGCTGGCAGGCGCTGATGGACTATTGCGCGCTGACCGTGCGTGGGCCGATCGAGCAATTCCATGTCCTCTATCTCGACCGCAAGAACCGCATTATCGCCGATGAGCTCTTGTCGACCGGCACG